>Ga0193744_1000009_pt1 | contig 113850 bp, 104 predicted proteins | sample L1a1metaG_FD_143056 | JGI IMG/M metagenome (GOLD analysis project Ga0193744, IMG submission 143056) | Soil microbial communities from a riparian zone of the East river system, Colorado, United States - L1a1 | ecosystem: Environmental > Terrestrial > Soil > Riparian zone | place: USA: East...
GTCTCGCCCTTCCAGCACATTGCGAAATGTCCACGCTGGCCCCACCTCGCTCCTGTCCCGACGAAGGGAAGCGTCAGTTCTCGATTGTCGCGAGCCTATTCAATTGGGAATACGTGCAGGGCCTGGTCGATCACGCGACGGAGGAGTTGAAAGCGCTGTCGCCGGCGGCGGAAGTTTCTCTCCATCAGGTCCCGGGTGCATTTGAAATTCCAGTCGTGGTGCGGGAACTCGCGCTCCGGAAGGAGGCCGATGCGATTCTCGCGCTCGGCGTGATCCTTCAAGGGAAAACCAGTCACGCGCAGAATCTGGCCCGGTCCGTGACCGACGCCTTGCAGCAGATCGTGCTCGAGCACGGCATTCCGGTGATCAATGCGGTTTTGAGCTTGGAAACGGAAGCGCAGGCACAAGAGCGTTGCCTCGGATCGAAGATCAATCGCGGGACTGAAGCCGCGCGGGCTGCGGTCGAGATCGCCAACGTCATGGGAGACTTGCGCGCCAGGTAATTCATCATGGGCAAACGGCGAGTCGCCCGGCAGGCGGCGGTTCAATTTCATTTTTGGCGCGACTTGCACGGGGACGGCGCGCCCGAACGCATGGACGAATTCTGGGAGTTTTGTCCGGCCACGCCGCGGGTGCGCGAATTCGCGCAACCGCTCATCGACGGTATGATCGCCCATTTGCCGGAGATCGACGATCGGATCCGCAAGTACTGCGACAACTACGAGTTCAAGCGCATCTCCGCGGTGGACCGAAACGTACTCCGTCTCGCGATTTACGAGATGCTGCACCGTGACGACATCCCGCCCGTGGTTTCAATCAACGAAGCCATTGAGCTGGCCAAGACCTTCGGGGGGCCAGATTCCGGCCGCTTTGTTAACGGCATTCTCGATCGCGTGAAAGACGATCTCACGAGGCCATTGCGCGAGGCGGCGCCGGCGAAGCCAACGGAGAGTGGACAGGATTAACAGGATTTACGGGATTGCAGAGAGGAAGTTGCCCCCCGACCGCCTTTCCTTCTGCCCAATCCTGTTAATCCTGTAAATCCTGTCTGGTTCTCAAACAAATGAACTTTCTCAAATCACTCGTTCAGAAATTCGCCGGAAAGCCCGTCGATTGGGATGAACTCGAGGAATCGCTCATTCGCGCCGACCTCGGCGTGCCGATGACTTTGCGGATCGTCAAGGCGCTGCAAGAACGCGCGCAACACACCTCCATCACGGCCGCTGACATCGCGGAAGTCGCCCGCGACGAAATCACCCGTATCCTGCCGATCGCTCCAGTTCCGATCACGCCCCTGCCGGCAAAACCCAAAGTGCTCCTGATCGTAGGCGTGAATGGGACCGGCAAGACGACATCGACCGCAAAGCTCGCACATTTTTTCAAACGAAAACGCCACAGCGTTTTGCTCGCAGCCGCAGACACATTTCGCGCCGCAGCGATCGAACAGCTCGGCATTTGGGCCGAACGGCTTGGGGTCGAGATGATTCGCGGCCAATACAACGCGGACCCGGCCGCACTTTGCTACGAAGCCTACGAGTCCGCCGATCGGAGGAACATCGAATTTCTGATTTGCGATACCGCGGGCCGGCTCCACACGAAAAGCAATTTGATGGCGGAGCTGAGCAAAGTGAAACGGAGTCTGGCGAAACAGGATCCGAAAGCGCCGCATGAAACCTTGCTCGTGGTGGACGCGACGACCGGGAGCAACGCGCTCGCGCAAGCACGTGAGTTCCATCAATCGGTCGGTCTCACCGGATTGATCGTGACGAAACTGGACGGGAGTGGCAAAGGCGGCATCGTGATCGCGATCCAGGATGAGCTAGGACTCCCGACGCGATTTGTCGGCACCGGCGAGAAACTTGAGGACCTCGAGCTATTCGACGGGCGGAGGTTTATCGAGCAAATGATTTAGCGCGCGTCACAATTTCGCATGTCATCCCGAGCCGCGCAGACGGGACCGCGACCAAGGTAGGAGCGCCGACCTCGCAATTGCAGCGCCGATTAGCTTGCGCAAGGGCACGCCATTCGCGCGAGCGGCCTCGTCCAGGCGCAAGCTAACTCACACTGCGGGTGCGAGGTCCCTCGCCGTCTGCGCGGCTCGGGATGACAGCGAAGATGTTGTAGCTGAAGGTGGAAATCGTGGGAGGAGCAACGAAACAGCCAATCGTTCCGGAAGAGATCGTCCCCCCGATCGGAGCGACCGGACTCAGCGGATTCATCGGGAAATTCACCGTGATGCGCGGTGCGCAACGCGAGCTGTGGCTAACCTTCCTCCTAAAGTTCCTGATCTACGTGGCCTACTCGGTCACCAACAAAACAATGGTCCTGTGGCTCTCCAGGGATCTCGGATTCAGCGATCAGGCGGCGGGCGCAATCGTGGGCTGGGGTTGGGCGCCAGCCATGACGGTGTTCACGTTGCTCGCGGGATCGCTCACGGACGCGATCGGGCTCAAGCGGACCTTCTACCTGGGCGTCGCGATCTGCACGGTGGCGCGCACGGTGATGGTGACGACAACTATGCCTTGGCTGGCACTGACCTGCGGTGTGCTTCCGCTCGCGATCGGCGAAGCGTTGGGGACGCCGGTTTTGCTGGCGGCCACGCGCGTTTACTCAACGACTCGTCAGCGGTCGATCTCGTTTTCCCTCATCTACATGGTGATGAACGTCGGGTACCTCGCCGCCGGCTACATCTTTGATTTCATTCGCCGTTCGTCCGGACACTTCACCCTTTTTGGGTTTGAGCCTACAACGCACCAGCAACTCTTTATGGCGAGCCTGGCGATCGAGATCATCATCTTCCCGGCAATTTACTTCATTCGTCGAGGGGAAGAGGAGCAGGCGAAGTCGCGGGCGCGGTCGGCTTCGTTGCTCGGCGGTATTGCGCAGACGGTGAGGCAGAGCGCGACAGAAACCGTTCAACTGTTCCGACGGCTCCTCGGACAGTCCGCCTTCGCCCGCATCCTTTTCTTTTTTCTGCTGATCGGATTCTTGAAAGCGATCTTCCTGCAGATGGATTATGTGTTCCCGAAGTTCGGCGATCGGGTGCTCGGGATGGGTGCGCCGGTGGGAAGGCTCGCAAACATAAATGGCTGGATGATCATCGTCCTGGTTCCGGTGGTCGGAGCGCTGACCCAACGCTTGGCCGCTTATCGAATGGTGATAGTCGGAGGCGCCATTTGCGCCGCAGGCGTTTTTATCATGGCCTTGCCAACCACGTGGTTCCTGTCCGCGGCCGAAAGCGGATTCGGCCAATGGATCGGACACAGCTACCTGGGCCTGCAGGGCGCCATTCATCCGTATTACATCATGAGCGCGCTTTATTTGATCGTGTTTTCCGTTGGCGAAGCATTTTATTCGCCCCGGGTTTACGAGTACGCCGCCGCGATTGCGCCAAAAGGGCAGGAGGCATCCTACGGCGCGCTTGCTTATCTTCCGTTTCTCGTCGGGAAGCTGCTCATTGGCACGGCCGGATGGGTTCTCGCTGCTTTCGTTCCGGAGAATGGCCCACGCCGCCCGGAATTGATGTGGCTCACCTTTGCCCTCGCGGCGTCGGTCGCGCCGATCGGATTGATCGTGTTCCAGCGTTACATTCGCGTGCCCGAAGCGGGGCGGGACGACTAGCGGGACCCGGCTTCCGCGCAAACTTCGCGACGGTCCCGCCCTTGAACAAAAAAGCGGCAGTGCTGTCTACCATTCGCTGGGACCGGAACCAGCCCGCGCATCTATTCGCCCAATGAAACGAACCAATTACGACCATGAATGACTCCAACCTGTCGGCAAAACGAGCGGAACGCTCCAGCCTCTTATTCGCGTTGATTACCATTGCGATCACGGTGGCGGGTTTTGTTTTCCTGTCGCGTGGACAAGAACAGAAAACTGCAGAGACAAAACCGGGAACAACCGACGCCGAGTCGGCGCTACGCAAACGGCTCACGCCATTGCAATATCATGTCACGCGCGAGAATGGCACGGAGCCGGCGTTTCAAAACGAGTATAACAACAATCATCGCGACGGGATCTATGTGGACGTGATCAGTGGCGACCCGCTTTTCAGTTCGACCGATAAATTCGAGAGCGGCACGGGTTGGCCGAGTTTCACGAAACCGATCGAGCCGGAGCGGGTCGTGGAAAAAGCCGACCACTCATTTGGCGCGCGCACGGAAGTTCGCTCGAAGTCGAGCGACTCGCACCTTGGACACGTCTTTGATGACGGTCCCCCACCCACACATCTGCGCTATTGCATGAATTCCGCAGCGTTGCGTTTCGTTCCGGTCGAGAAGTTGAAAGACGAAGGGCTCGAGCGGTATCTTCCGCTCTTCGAGGCGAAGAAATAACTGTAGCCGCCTCGCTGTGCGAAGCGCTGGGGAGGCCGGTTCGTATGGGGGCTGAGCTACGTGCGCAGCTGTCATCCCGAGTCGCGCAGACGGGACCGCGACCATGGGAGGAGCGCTGACCTCACAAATGCAATGCCAGTTAGCTTGCGCCTGGACGACGCCGCTCGCGCGAATGGCGCGCCCTTGCGCAAGCTAATCGGCGCTGCGTTTGTGAGGTCCCTCGCCGTCTGCGCGGCTCGGGATGACAGCTATGCTTCCCCGACTCACGCCGCGCCCACCAGTTTCTCGAAGCGCGGATCTCCCCGCAGCGGATCCCATTCAGGCTCCACGCGCAGTGTTCCAGGCGTTGGCCCATTCGGAAGTTTCATCAACTCGCTCAGTAATTCGTAAGCGCGATCCGCTTCGCCCACTTGCGCGTAAATCACCGCCAGCTTCGTTGCGATCAACGGTCCGTCGTACGCATCTTTCGAGACGGGCAGAAGCTCGACTGCATGCCGGCCCGCGCGAATTGCCTCGTCCTTGTTCCCGCGTAGAGCCTGGAGAAGACCGAGCAACGCCGTGGCCTTCGCGTCGTCGATCCATTGGGCCATGTCGATTTCGACCACCCGTTGCGCGGCCGCAAACGCACGCTCAGCGGCATCCTTTTCCCCTCGCCCGCGCGCGACCAGACCTTCAAAAAAAGTCTTCGGCAGAGTGTAACCGTCGAACACAGACGCCGGCCCTTCCAATCCGGTGTCGTTATATTTTTCCGCGCGCGAACTCGACAGCAGACGTGCCCCTTCCGCGTAATCGCGATCCATCAGGCTCACGCGCAACGCCACGATCGTGACCGACCCTCCGGGATCGAAGTCCGCGGGAATATCGCGCAACGCGGCCCGGAGCGGCGCCGTGTCCCCGTTCGTTCTCAGACTGATGGCTGCTCGCGCGAGGGAAAAGAAATGAGCGTCGGGGTTGACCGCCGAACCTTCCGCCAGCACGCCCGCCGCTTCCTCATAACGCCCGACGCAAGCGTAGGTCTCAGCCAGGTTCCAGATCGTGGAATTATTTCGCGGATCGAGTTGACGCGCCTTTTCAAAGTTCGGAATCGCATCGTCCCAGCGGCCCTGGCGCCGGTCGATCGCGCCCGCTGCGTCCCACACCTCGGCATCGTTAGGCGTGGCCTCCTGCGCGATGGCGATCTCGGTGCGGGCCAGCTCGTAATCGCGATATCCGAAGTAATAATAGTAGGCGAGGGCGAGGCGCGCGTCGCCGAGATCGGGTTGAAGGCGCAGCGCGTTGTCGGCCGCGATCTTCGCCTGGGTCAGACGCGCTCGGCTTCGGTCGTATCCAAACCAATAGAGCTCACCGTGGACACGCGACACGAGACAATGGGCCAGCGCGAAATGCGGATCGCGCGTGAGCGCCTCGTCCAGCAAGCGAAGTGCTTGTTCGCCATTTTCGCGCGGGTCGCCTGAGCCGCTCCAGCGAAAAAAATCGCGCGCGCGCAGGAAGAGTTCGTACGCGGCCATGTCGGCGGTCGGATGAACCTGGAGACTGGCCTTCTCCCGCGGCGACAGATTTGCGCGAAGCGCGAAAGTGATCCGCCGGGCCAATTCGCTTTGGAGTTCGAACAGATCGGTGATCTCACGATCGTAGGTGTCGTTCCAAACGTGCTGATCCGTGCGGGCGTCGATCAACTGGGCGTTGATCCGCACCCGATTGCTCTCCCGCCGGACGGAGCCCTCCAGGATATAAGCGACGCCCAACGCCTCCCCGATCTCGCGGAGATTGCGCGTTCCTGTTCGATATTGCCGGGCGGATGTCCGGCTGGTCACTTTGAGATCGGCGACTTTCGACAGGCTCGAGAGAACGTCGTCCTGAATGCCATCCGCGAAGTGCGCGTTCTGCACATCGTCGCTAAAACTCTCGAAAGGCAGGACGGCGATGCTTTTTTCCGGGGGCGGTGCCACGGGTATCGTTCGAATTGATCTGCTAGCGCCGGTTACGTTTTTCTGCTGCTCCAATTCGTCGAGATCGTCCGTCCGTTTGATTCCTTCGGGCGTCAGATCGAAGGCCCAGGCCAGAAGGAGCGCGACTGGAAAACCAAGGACCAGAAAAATGATCACGAGCCGCACCGCCCATGTCGGTACTTCGAAAAAGGGAAAGACCTGCGTCGCGATCTGGATGAGCAGCCAGCTCACGATCGCGTAGGCAACCGCGACCCGGTAAACCTTACGCCGCTTCAGCTCGGCAAAAAAATTCTTTGTTTTCACTAATCGTCCGTTGCTTCCTTAAAACGTAGAGGGGTTCGCCGCGGCGAACGCCTAACCGATACAATAGAGCGCTCGCGTCGGCGAGCGCCTCTCCATTATTTGCCTGACCGCGCGAACCGTGAAATAGGAATGCGATTCGATGCAACCGAGCGCAAAACCCTCAGCCCCCCAGCGTGAGGAACGCTCCGCGCTCATTGCCGGCTTCGCCGCCTTCATCACCTGGGGACTCATCCCGGTTTATTGGAAATTGCTCAAGACCGTTCCCGCGGACGAGATCATCGCGCACCGCTTCGTTTGGACCACCGTTTTTTTGGTTCTCTTGCTGACGTGGCAACGGCGCTGGCCGGAACTCCGCGAAGCGATCCGCTCTCGCCGCACGATCCTCTATTGCCTGGCCAGCGGCCTCGCCGTTTCGATCAACTGGCTCGTCTTCATCTGGGCCGTGAACATCGACCGCGTCGTCGAAACCAGCCTGGGATATTTCATGACGCCGCTCGTCAACGTTCTCTTCGGCGCGATTTTCTTGCGCGAACGCCTGACGCGCTGGCAATTGATCTCCGTTCTCCTCGCCCTGGTCGGTGTCCTTAACCTCACCGTCGGGTACGGCAAATTTCCCTGGATCGCGATCGTGCTCTGCGTCTCCTTTGGCGTTTACGGTCTGCTCCGCAAAAAATCCGGGACGCGTCCGATCCCCGGCCTGTTCCTGGAAACTACGTTGCTCACTCCGCTAGCCATCCTCTATTTGCTGTGGCTGCAGAGCACTGGCGCGTTGACCTTCGGCCCCGCGCATTGGTCGCTCGCACTCATTCTGATCACGACCGGTGTCGTCACGGGTTTGCCTCTCGTCTGGTTCGGGCATGCCGCTCGCCATCTTCGCCTAACGACGCTCGGTTTTCTCCAATACATCTCTCCGATCGGGAGCTTTCTTCTGGGGGTCTTTCTCTATCACGAACCTTTCACTCATAATCATCTGATCACCTTCAGTCTCATCTGGGCCGCGCTCGCCATCTTCACCGCCGACGCAGTCCACCGCTGGCATTCTGGTCGCGAACGCACGCCGGCGGCGGTTCCCCTCGCGGATTCAGCGGCTTAGCCTATGTTGGCCGCGGCAAAATGACCGAAGACGATTTTCAATACGCGATCGAAAACACGCGCGTCATCCTCGCCCCCGAACGCCAGATTGCCAGCTTCGGCAGCACCAGCTTTCGCTTTTACCTGATCTCGGAGCTAATGGATCAGGTCAACGAGATCCGCGTCCGCGACGGACACATTCACGCCGAGCGTCCGCAAATCCTGACCCCGGAACATTACTGCCGGCTGTTGCTCGATGGCTTCGGTGAGAAGGCCGCGAAATACGTCGAGCAACTGCGGGAGCGGACGCGCGACATGGCAGTGTTGCGCTACGGCTTTCAATTTCGCAAAACGGATGTCACAGAAAATACCGTGCGCGATACGATGGAAGCCGTGATCGCGCGGACGAAACTGAAAGTCGAGCATTCGGAAGAACCGCTCAGCGCCGTCATTCAAGGGGTGGACGATGCCTGGGAAGTCTGCCTGCTAAAATTCACGATCGACTTAATCGAACGTTCCTCTGGAGGAAACATGGGTGACTTTCGAAAGCGCGGGCTCATTTAGGTAGCTCGGGGCACGCCTCGCCGGATTGGGGAAGATCTCCGGGTGGGTCGCCTCGACGCCGTCATCAAGCGCGCCGATGACCACTTTGAAGGTGGAAACTGCACTTGGCTTTTCGATTCGACTCGGCCTGGGTAGCGCACGTGTCTCGCGTGTTGGTTTCGGCGTCTCGCCGAAACAATCTTCCAACCCGTCCTACCGCAAGGAAGTCCGCGATGGCGAGACGCCATCGCCAACACGCGAGACGCGTGCGCTACCCAGAGTTACATTGCCTTATAGCGGCGCATCAGCTGGAAAAAACGGATGGTGTCGCGCACGGGGTGGATGCTGCTCACTTCATCGGAGTAAACCGTCGTGATTGGAACCGACTCGATCCGGCACCCTTTGCGGCTGGCCAGGATTAGCATTTCGGTTTCGTAGTCAAAGCGATCAGCGCCTCCCAGCAAATCAGGGATGAGGCTGCGGTGGACCATGCGGAAGCCGCATTGGGTATCGGGAATGGGCTGGCCGCAGAGACGGCTGATTTTGTTGCTCATGTAGCGATTAACGGAACGCCGGACCAGCGGCATCTCACGCACATCGCTCATGCGAGTGCCGACAAGAAGCTCGGCGCTGCTCGAAGCACCGGAGAGAAAGCGTGAGATCTCTTCCGGCCGATGCTGGCCGTCTCCATCGAGAATGACCACGTAAATAAAGCCGCGCTCAAGCCAATGGCGCAGGCCTGTCTTGATCGATTCGCCTTTGCCGCGATTCTGCGGATGAACAATCACCTCCGCGCCTGCGTTGCGCGCGGCTTCAGCGGTCGCGTCGGTCGAGCCGTCGTCAATCACCAGAACGTGATCGAGTTGTCGCAGCGTTCGTGCGGCCACGCCGGCAATGTGTTTTTCTTCGAAATAGGCGGGAATGACGGCGGCGACCGTCGTTCGGTCGATCGCGGTGTCGTCCGGAGGCACCGCCATTTTGTTAGCGGACGACTGGATGGAAATCCGCGGCGTGATAAGAGCTTCGGACGAGCGGACCGGATGCGACATGCTCGAAGCCTTTCGCGCGCGCGATCTCGCCGTAAGCATCAAAACGCTCGGGCGTGACGAATTCGACCACCGGGAGATGCTGCGAAGTCGGTCGCAGATATTGCCCGAGCGTCAGCACCTGGCACCCGATCTCGCGCAGGTCGTCCATGGTCTGGAAAAGTTCCGGCTCCCTTTCGCCGAGGCCGAGCATCACGCCGCTCTTGGTCACAACCTTCGCCGAGATTTCCTTCGCCTTGCGCAAGACCTCAAGTGAGGTGCGGTACTTCGCGCGTGAACGCACGGCCGGGGTCAAGCGCTCGACGGTTTCCATGTTGTGATTGAAAATATCTGGCGCGGCATCGAGCACGATTTGGATGCACCAATCCTGCGCGTGAAAATCCGGCACCAAAACCTCGATGACGATGGAGGGATCCATTTCGCGAATCGCTTCGATCGTCCGCGCAAAATGATTCGCGCCGCCATCTTTCAGATCATCGCGCGCGACTGCGGTCACGACGACGTGTTTCAAACCCATCCGGCGCACCGCTTCGGCCACGCGTTGCGGTTCGTCCTCCTCCAGCGCAAACGGTTTGGCGGTGGTGACCGCGCAAAAACCGCAGGCGCGAGTGCAGCGTTCCCCGGCGATCATCATCGTCGCCGTGCCCTGGCTCCAGCATTCCCAGCGGTTTGAGCACTGCGCACTTTCACAGACGGTGTGCAGCCGCAGGTCCGAGATCAGGGCCTTGGTCGAAAAGAAAACGGGGTTCGATGGTAATCGAACCTTTATCCAAGGTGGCTTTTGCGCCTGGTGCAAGGCCGGATCGATTTTCGCGCAGGACATGGTGGAGGAGGTGGACGAGCTTTAAGTCTTAAGTGTTAAGTTCTAAGTGCCGCAGCGCAAATCCTCTTAAAGCTTCGTCCGGCCAGAAAGTGCCTGATAGAGCGTCAACTCGTCCGCGGATTCGAGGCCGCCTCCTGCTGGTAACCCATGGGCGATTCGCGTCAGCGTGACCGGAAACGGCTTGAGCAGTTCGACGAGATAGTTGGTGGTCGCTTCGCCTTCCACGTCCGCGGCCAGCGCCAGGATGACTTCGGAAAAGTTCTCCTGCTCGACCCGGACGACCAGTTCCTTGATTCGTAAATCGTCAGGACCGACGTGATCGAGCGGCGAAATACGCCCGCCTAACGAGTGGTAGCGGCCGCGGAAAGCGCTCGTCTTTTCCAAAGGAAGAATGTCGGTGGCCTGTTCGACCACGCAAAGCAGGTCCGCAGCGCGCGACGTGTCCGCGCAAATGCCGCAGATTTCTTCCATGGTAAAAAAGCCGCAGCTCGGACATGGCCGCACGGATTGCCGCGTGGCCGTGATGGAGCGCGCAATCTCCTCGGGCTGTTCCCCGCGCGATTGGACGATCCAGAGTGCGATGCGTTCCGCGGAACGCGGCCCGATCCCGGGCATGCGCCGCAACTGCGCGATCAAATCGCGGATCGCCGAGGGGTATTCGGTTTTCCTCAAAGCCGGCTGCCCCTCACGCGTCGAGCGGAGTATCGGTCAATTGCAAGGCGAGCGGCTCCAGCCGGCGGAGATACAATTGCAGGGGGCGATCCTCGTGACCCTCCGGGCCCCGCGCTTTTTGAAATTGCGAATAGGCTTCGGCCCATCGTTTTTCCCGGTAAAGCACCACGCCGTTCCAGAAAGCATCGCGCCGCGTGATTTCGTCGCGCGAAGCCTCGAGGGCCAGGACCACGGGTTCGTAAATCTCATGGCGTTCGCGCACATCGACGCCGCTCAGAAAGTCGATGGGACGGGCCACGAGGATCTTGCTGGCGAGTTCGAACGTGCGTGGTCCGAGCAGTACTTTTGACCCGTAAAAGCGATTCGCGATGCAGAAGCGCCGCGCCAATTCCACCGGTTCGCCCGTGGCCAGAAGGGGACGCTGTCCGTTATTCTTCAGCGGCGCCATGATCATCGTGCCGGAGCTCACCCCAGCGTGCACTCCGGCACTGCTGAGCGCCTCGGACTTGGCGCGTTTGTTCGAATCAGAAAAAGAGTGCGTGAGAGCCATCGCTTTGCGCGTCGCCTTTTCGGCGTGTTGCCTGTCACTCTCCGGATAGCCAAAGATGGCGACGACGCCTTCGCCGCCCACCGATTCGATATAAGCGCCGGCGGAGCGCAACGCGTCGGTTGCGTGAGCGATAAACTTTTCCGTGATCTCAGCGAACACGGCGGGCTCACACTCCTCGGCCAGATCGTGCTTGTTCGCGATGTCGCAAACCACTGCGGTCACTTCGTAAGCTTTCGCCGCGGAATCAAGCGCCGCGCCGCCGCGCCGGGCTCTGGGTGGTGGCGGGGCCAGTTTCTCATAGACGACTGCCGCAGTCGGAATGACGACAGGCTCGGGCTTGACGCGTTTTTCGCGTGGAGGACGCAAGCGGCGGCGCTCCATCATCCGTTCGAATTCAATCCATCCAATCGGCAGGAGAAAACCTAGCGCCGTCCCGCCAACGGACGGCAGAGGCTGGAAGAAAACGTGATAGAGCGAACAGACCCAGGCCACCCCGGCCAATTCCAGAAGCAGTATCGCCACGATCGCACTGAGCCGGGCGCGCCGAGTGGTAACCAAAGTCATCCAGGCCACGCCCGCCGCCAGAATAAAGGCCAGCGGATAATGCAACGGCTCGAGGACCCAAAACTTCATGGGGCCGTGAAGCGAAAGCAGATTTTTGATTGCCAGCTCCGGCCGGAGCAGCAGGCCACTCACGTGCAAGCCCATCACGATGGCGGCGGCGGCCACTCCCATGATGAGCGCTGTGAGAAGAAACCGTTTCATCTATCGATTGCTCTCAATTCTTTTCGGCGGCCGCAAGTGGATAGTGGGACTGTACCACCAGATCGCTCAAGAACTTATCGGGGGCGTCGATCGCTTCCCGGGCGAGAACGAAGGTCTTTTGCCCGGTATTCTTCCGAATGAGACCGAGGCCGAACTGATAATCCTTGAAGAGGTGCGCGCAAAGATCAGGCATGGTCATGCGCTCAGCCTGCGCGCGTTCAATCAGCCGGGCGAGAGCAGCTTCATCAAATGAAATATCGAGGCCGTGTTCGTTTCCAAATTGCTGCGCGAAAGCGCGGGCGCTCTGGACCAGCGCAGCTTCTTCCTGCTTGTGACCTTCAGCCATGAGACGATCCAGCACGCGCTTTGGCTCCCGCACCAGCTCCGCCGAGACGCGCAACTGGCTGAGACCCGAGCCGGCGAGGTAATATTTGTAATCGCGAAAGAGCTTCTCCCACACCGTGAGCAAGCCGCGCGCGCCGGTCTTTTCTTTTGCCGCCGCTTCCGACATCAGGCGCAACGCCTCGTCTTCGAAGCTGATCTCAATCCCGTAAGCACGGAAAGCGCGCTCGTATTGGCGAAGGATGCTGCCCTCCGAAAATTTCATGATTTGGTAGAGATCATCCGCGGCCAGCTCCTCGCACGCGACCCGAACCGGGAGCCTCCCGATGAATTCGGGCTCGAAGCCGTATTCGATAAAATCTTCCGTCGTGACGTATTGAAACAGCTCATTGTCCATCACCGGCCGAGGGTCGGTGTTGAATCCGATCTGGCCCTGGGTGAGACGCCGCGAAACCTGCTGCTTCAAACGTTCGAACGCGCCGCTCACGACAAAGAGAATGTGCCGCGTGCTGATCGCCTCCCGCTTCGCTTTGCCGCCGCGCTTTTGGAATTCGAACGCGGCCTGGAGTTGCGCTTGCAGATCGTTCGCGCTTCGAAGCGGCACGTCCGTCTCCTCCATCAGTTTCAGGAGTGTCGTTTGCACGCCGCGTCCACTCACGTCGCGGCCAACCATATTTCCCGCCGCGGCGATCGTCGATCTCGTCGATATAAATGATGCCGAATTGCGCTAGCTGCACGTCGCCGTCCGCTTTGTCGACCAGCTCGCGGACCAAATCTTCCACGTCGCCCCCGACATATCCGGTCTCGGTAAATTTCGTCGCGTCCGCTTTGACAAAAGGGACTTTGACCAGCTCCGCGATGTGCTTGATCAGATAGGTTTTTCCGACGCCGGTCGGGCCGACCAGGATCACGTTCTGCTTTGCGTATTCCGTCTCTTCGGCCCGGGCGGCGTCTTCCTTTTCGAGCCGGCGCAAATAATTGACGTGGTTATAATGATCGCAGACGGCGATCGCGAGGACCTTCTTCGCCTCGTCCTGTTTGATCACGAACCGGTCGAGATGCGCTTTGATGTCGCGCGGCAAAAAATCAAAGACGAATTGTTCGTCGCCGATAGACTTCGCCTTCTCGTCCGAGATGGCTTCCGCTGCTTCCGGCTCGGTGTAGGTCGCAAAAGAAACCTTGTCGCCGAAATTCGTCTTCATGAAATCGGCGAGCTTGGATTTCAGTTCTTCGGGCGATGGAAAAGGTGGGTTTTGAGTCATGGATGGTCACCGCGCGGCAACGCCGCCAGTCGAGAGGCCGTAACCTAGCATTCTCGCTCGTGCTGTAAAACTTTGCGCGAGCATCTTGGACAGCTCTCACCGCCAGATCGCTCGAATTTAGATCGGTCGCGCATTTGACGACCAGCCGCCCGAGGAGTATTTTATCCGCATGAAACGGCTAATAATTGGTGCCACGATTGGTGCGCTGACTTTGGGATCGGCCATGGCTGATCGTCCCGTAGTCGAACAGAAAAATCAGGCTGACAATGCTGACTATGAGTGGGTGCAGCTTACGGGTTCGCATCTGAAGCAGCGGGTGCAGAAGCGTAACATCATCGCGATCGGAAACAACGGGCCGGTGTTGGTGATCGATCAAAGAGAGATGGAACGGAACGGTGGCGGGTTGATTTCCGATCAGCTCAACCGGTATCCCGGCGTCCAGATCTCTCACCACTAGTCCAGCGTGTTGTTTGCGGGGCGCAAAAGGCCCCTGCTGACCGGCGTTATCCGCCCGCGTTAGTGTTTTAGCAGGTTGGTGTCGTCGGCTTATGATCCATCTCACTGTGGCCCGCGAACACTCGGGATTGCGGATCGATCGCTTCCTGGCCCTCGAACTCACCGACTTTTCCCGCGCGCGCCTGCAAACTCTAATTCGTGGGGGATTCGTCAGGCTGAACGGGAAAGCGCCCCGACCACGCGATCCCGTGCGTTCGGGCGACCGCGTGGAGCTCACTGAGCCCGCACTGGAGAAGATCGAGGCCCAGCCGGAATCAATCGTGCTGGAGATCCTGTTCGAGGACGACGATCTCCTCGTCCTGAACAAGCCGGCCGGAGTCGTCATGCATCCGGGCGCCGGACATGCACAGCACACACTGGTGAATGCGTTGTTGGCTCATTGCACAAATCTTTCTGGCATCGGCGGACGCGAGCGGCCGGGCATTGTTCATCGTCTGGATAAAGAGACCAGCGGCTGTCTGGTGGTCGCGAAAAACGATGCCACCCACCGCGATCTCTCGAAGCAATTTGCCGCGCGCACGATGCAGAAAATCTATCTCGCGCTGGTGGCCGGCATTCCGAGAAAATCAACCGGCGTGATCGACGCGGCCATCGCCCGGCATCCAGTCCATCGACAGCGCATGAGCATTGCGCGCAGGCAAGGCCGAGCCGCGAAGACAGAATATCGCGTTCTGCGTTCCGGGACGGACCTGAGTCTTCTGGAGTGCACCCTGCACAGCGGCCGGACGCATCAAATTCGCGTGCATCTGCATCACCTGGGCCATCCTGTGTTGGGCGATAAACTTTACGGCGGGAAACGCGCCGGAGCTTTTCCGCGCCAAATGCTGCACGCTTGGAAACTCGCTTTCCGCCACCCGCGCACAGGCGAAGTCATGACCTACGAGGCGCCGGTCCCGTCGGATTTTGCGGAAGCGATGCAGCTGCTCTAGAGGCGCTCGCCGCAGCGAGCGCCCGCTGTTTTGGTCAGGCGCCTGGCACAGGCGCCTCTACATTTGGTTTCTCTCTCAAGATCAGCCTCCGCATGCCGAACAAGATCGCCGCGGCGATTGGCGGGACGATGATGATCGCCCGCATCCAAGGCTCCGCGTGCCAAGGCAACGCGAAGAGTCGCTCATTCCAAAACAGGAAATAAGCGAAAATCGTGACTGAAAGAACGCACCACGCGAGCGAGCGCCGCCAGGCCGCCAGCGGCAAAATCCAGGTGATATACCACGGATGTAAGACGGGGCTGAGGATAAGCGCAACGCCGAGCGACCAGATCAATCCGCGTTTCCAGTTTCGCCAGAAAAGGAGCGAAACGACCGCGACGCAAATCACAAGAGTCAAGTTGTACTCGTAGTTCTTTTGGTTTGGGTTCGGTCGAATCGTTTCTTCAATCAGCCACCAAAAAAGATCGTTCAATCTCGTCACGTGAGCGAAGCGGCGTAATGACGCCCAGATGGGAATCTCCGGATAGCCGTAGCAGAGACTCAGCAGCGCGGGGATTCCCGCGCTCAGGACAAGCGTGATCGCGCGGAAACCGAGCGCGAACACACACGTCAAAAGCAAAAGGGCCGGAACGAGCTTCACCGAAATGGCAACGCCAAAGGCCGCGGACGCGGCAAGAGCCAGCAACCATTTTCGGCGGGAATCGGTTTCGGTCCCAACACGAGTCAGGAACAAGATCCCGGACGTCATGGGCAGAATCATCAAGCTGTCGAAATGCGCGGCGCCGGCAAAGCTGTAAACGACTAGCGGATTCCATCCATACCAGGCCGCATTCGCGTAGCGATTGGTCCCGCCTAACAAACGCAAGAGCACGGCGATCGTGGCCAGGTCAGCGACGGTGAAGAGAAGTTTATAGAAGAGAGGGCGATCGGAAATCGCGCTCATTGCCCTGAAGATAAGTTCGGTGCCGGGCGGATAGATCGCGCGATACTCGCGGTGATTGATCTTTTCCCACTCCGAAAATTCCGCGCGGACTTGGTCCAGTTTCGGATCGTCCGGCGCGTTGACATACGGATTGAACCCGGCTCGCTGAATCTTTCCTTCCCACTGGTAACGCCACAAATCGTCGCCCGGCGTGAGTGGCAATGCGATCAAGCGCAAACCAACCGCCACTGACCAAAAAACCGCCGCCTGCGTGCGCACGCTCGCACCGACGGGAAATTCTTTGACCGCCACGAAGTAGGCGATGCCGTAGATCATGGCGGCAGCCACGAATTTTACCGGCATTTCCTCGAGCGACCAATCGTCGAACAAATTCCAGGAAGCGCAGCAAAGAAGCTCAGCCGTGAGCGCGATCGCGAAACGGACGAGCTGTGAGCGGCGCATTTCTCTTCCGCTAGGGCGCTTCAGCCGCCGAAGGAGTCTTGGGCGGAGGCGGTGTTTCCGGCGCGGATGTTCGCCGCGGAATCCGCCGAAGGCCAGCGCGGAAAGCGGCGAGATCCACCAGTTCCGCCACGCGCGATTTCAAAGCGCGCGCCCGGTTCGCCAAGAAAGCGACAAAAAGGAAATAGAGCGCGAGGAGCCAGAAATCGGCGTGTCCGGCGTTGAGCTCATGATAAACCAGGAGAGTGATGAGAACGAGATTGATGATCACCGTCGTGGTGACAAACCGGTAACCGAGTCCCGCGCGGGTGAGGCATTTCGGTCCGCCGTGGTATTCGGTCACGGTTTGCAACGTGATGCTCCACCAGAAATTTCCGTAGATCTGGATATCCCACTCATTCCAACCGGTGTCGGTGGAATAGCGCCAGCCTTCCTCGTCCAGAAGGCCAAAGATCGAACCAAGCAAATGATGCCGGTCTTTCCCTTCCTCGCTCCAATAGCTCCGCCGCCGCAAACTCCCGGTGAATTCTTCTCCGGCGGGCATGTGCTCGTGCGTGGTGATGACGGCGCGCGGCGTCCGCTTGAAGTGGAGCCAGGTAAAATAACGCGACCATCCGCGGACGAGCGGCTGGGCGAAGGCGAGGAACATCACGAGAAAACGCGCAGGAATGGTGTCGAACTTCGGCTCGATCCGAGCCCGGAGCATGTAGGAGATGGCGACACACCAGGTCCCTCCAAACATCAGGTAAGGCACGATGCGCAACGCGGGTAAAAAAATCCCGAGCCCGAAAAGAAAGACGGTGAGCGCGAACCATTCGATGCTGCTGAGATAGCCGGCCACCTCCGATTGCGGCGTGGGATAAATCGATTGGAACAAGCCTTCGCCAAAGACCCCGTGATAAATGATGGGCCGGTTGATGAACCAACTGAACCGGGGCGTGCCATAGATTTGTCCGCGCCATTTCGCGGTGCCGGTTGGTCCGAAAAAAATCAGGTGCTTGAATCGCAGCATCGATTCGGCCTCGCCGTAACCCTCCTGTTGTTTCCGAAAAGCACGGAGCGTGAACCGGCGATGATGCCACACGACCGCGGTCGGACTAAAGGCGATCTCGTGTCCGCTCTGCTGCACGCGCCAGCAAAAATCGACGTCGTCACCAGCCTTGTGATATTCGGGATCAAAGCCGCCCACGTTTTCAAACGCCCATCGATACCACGCCATGTTACAGCCCGGAATGTGTTCGGCCACGGTATCCGTGAGCAGGACGTGACTCGGTCCGCCGGGAGCGGCGGCGACGCAGGCCTGCACCCAATTCTGCGCCGGAGGGGAAACATTCGGGCCCCCCACTCCCGCATAGTCGCCGCTCAAAAGCGTGCTCAAGAGATAGTAGAGCCAGTCCGCGTCGGCCATGCAGTCCGAGTCGGTGTAAGCAAAAATCTCGCCTTTCGCGACGGAGGCGCCGTAATTCCGGGCATGACTCAAGCCGTGATTGGTTTGATGAAAATAGCGGATGGCCGGGAAGCGCGCGGCGATCTCGCGCGTGTCGTCGGTCGACCCGTCATCCACCAGAATTACTTCGTAATGGGGATAATCGAGTTTGCCTAACGACTCCAAACATTCGGCCAGGGTCTTCCCGCCATTATAAGAACAAACAATCACGGAGACGAACGGCGACTCCGGCAGCGGGCGGTGCGGCAGCGCGGCGTTATCCTGTCCGAGCTTGGCGCTCAAGGTGAAAAACGATTTCTTCGGCTCACGCGCGCGCGTGACGAGGCCGAACGCCCAATCGGTGACCTGCTCTCCGCCCGTGAACCATTCGTCCGTCCAGGTAAAGAAAATGGTTCCGGCGAGCCCGCATTTCACCACGCTGTCCACGTGCCAGCCGAGCATGTCCGCCTGCTCCTCCTCGGTGTGGCGGATCGTGTCCATGCCAAATTCGCCCAGAATGAGGGGGCGATCTTCGGACAGGTTTTGCAGGCGAAGCAGGTAGCGCTCGAAGTCCCGTTGATCGTGAAGGTAAACATTGAAGCAGGTGAAATCGCTGTTCTGCGGGAGAAGAAATTCCGTGGGCGGATAACTTGCGTAGGAAAAAAGAACATTCGGATCGGTCTCGCGCCCTACGCGGATCAAATGCTCGACAAATTCAGTCACACGTCTCACGCCGAGCCAGCGCACCATGGTGCTGGAGATCTCGTTCCCGACGAGATAGCCGAAGATCGCCGGATGCCCGCGGTTAGTCGCGACCGCCGTCTGAACCATGTCAACGATCTCGCGCCGCGATCTCTTTCGACCGAGGAACTCGACGTGTTTCGCCCAGGGCAATGTGATCAGGACGCGCATCCCCGCCGCCGCGCAACAATCCAGGAACCAGAGCGGCGGGACGTGATAAATTCGAACCACGTTGAGTCCGGCCTCGCGCATCTTCGCCAGATCGCGCTCGGCTTGATCGCGTGGTCCGAGATAATGACCTTCCGCATCAGGCTGGAACGGCCCGTAGGTAACGCCTTTCACGAAAAATTTTCGATCGCCTTCGAAGAAAAATTTCGCGACCGCGCGAATGGGGCCCGAGGAAGCGGAACTCACAGCGGAGTTGTGATAGTCCACGCGGCGCGGTGACGCAAAGGGTTTAGTCCACCCTCTGTAGCGGCGGTCTATGACCGCCGACACCGCGTGCAATGAGACAGTTCGGCGGTCATAGACCGCCGCTACAAGACAACACTTCGCGGATGACGGACGCAGTCACCTCCAGATCGGAATCCTGGTGTGCCATGGAAAGAAATCCGGTCTCAAATTGCGACGGCGCAAAATATACACCCCGATCGAGGCACCCGCGGAAGTAGGCCGCGAATTTTGCAAGATCGCTTCGCTTCGCGCTGGCGAGATCGATCACGGGATCGGGCGTGAAGAAGAGGCAAAACATCGATCCGATCCGATGAAAGGTGCAGGGGATTTTCAGATCGCGGATCGTCGCGCGGGCCGCTTCTTCGAAACGCGCGCCTGCTATCTCCAGCTGTTTCCAGCCATCGACCCGCTCGAGTTCGCGGAGCTGCGCCAGACCTGCGGCCATCGCGAGCGGATTGCCGGAAAGTGTCCCCGCCTGATAAACGGGACCATTGGGTGACAACTGTTCCATAATGTCTGCGCGCCCACCGAACGCGCCGACCGGCAAACCGCCGCCGATCACTTTGCCCAACGCGGTGAGATCGGGCCGCACCCCGAACAGTTCCTGCGCGCCGCCGCGCGCCACGCGAAATCCCGTCATCACTTCATCGAAAATCAGAAGTGCGCCGTTCTGCGTGCATTCTTCCCGCAGGAGACCGAGAAAATTTTCGCGCGGGAAATAAAGGCCGGCGTTAGCCGGGATCGGTTCGAGGATGATGGCTGCGATCTCTTTGGGGTTCTCGCGGAAAGCGGCGCGGACAGCTTCAATGTCGTTGAACGGAAGTGAAATGGTTAGCGCGGCGAAATCTGCCGGAACGCCGGCGCTATCCGGTCGTCCGTGCGTGAGCGCGCCACTGCCGGCCTGCACCAGCAACGAATCGACATGCCCGTGATAACAGCCTTCAAATTTGATGATCTTATCCCGGCCCGTGAATCCGCGCGCGAGCCTGAGACAGGACATCGTCGCTTCGGTGCCGCTGTTCACCATTCGCACTTTTTCGATCGAAGGAACCCAGCGGCAGATCAATTCCGCCATTTCCACTTCGAGCGGATTCGGAATGCCAAAGCTGGCGCCGCGCGCGACTGTTTCACGAATGGCCGCGACGACCACGGGCGGCGCGTGCCCAAGAATCGCCGGCCCCCACGAACCGACGTAATCGATGTATTCGTTGCCATCGACATCCCAGATCCGAGCGCCTTCCGCTCGATCGACGAAGAACGGTTCTCGATCCAGGCCACGGAAAGCGCGCACGGGAGAGTTCACTCCGCCGGGAATGCGATCGAGGGCGCGAGCGAAGAGTTTGGACGAATGGGAAGTCATGCGGGAGCGATGGGGGAAACGTCCAACGTCCAACGTCCAACGTCCAACGCGCAAAATTCCCGAGAGCAGTCAGCGCGTTGACAGCATCATGCGGCGCTCCTACTCTCCGTTCGCGTTACGGCGGGGTAGCCAAGTGGTAAGGTCGGGGTCTGCAAAACCTCTATTCGCGGGTTCGATTCCCGCCCCCGCCTCCAATGACGAGGTGTGAAGATGCCGAAAATTAGGCGACGGGCGGCCGGTCAAGAACAAGGAGCGGCGGTTTCCCAAACCGCCGACCTATTCGATGGCGGTGAAACCGCCTCCCTTTAATATTCCGCCGCAAGTCTGATAAGGCAGAAGCCGACCCGAAAAAATGTCAGTGCTTGTTTGAGTGTTTGGCGCCGGGAGTTTTGGCGGGCGTAGTTCTGACCGGACGAGCCGCGGCCGGTGAGCGTGTCTTCACGGTCTTGGTCACGTTTCTGCGCTGTTTCGGCCCGCCCGCATCCTTCGTTTGAAACTGCTTGTTCGGCGCGGGAGTGTTCGCCTGGGCGGCGGCAGAAACGTGACTGGCGTGGGCCAGCTGAAGCGAGGTCGGCATACCTGCATCGATGGGGAGCGCGTTGTTATCGGCTTTGGCCTGCGAATGAAGGGCGGCCGCATCGCCGGAGCTTTTAGAGAGATGGTAGATGACCTGCGGTCTTACGCGCGGCGCCAGGGCCGCCTTTTTTGAATCTGCGGGTCGTTCCGCCGGGGCAGACGGAGGTTGCGACAGCGCCAAGGGCGCAAACGCCGGGAGCGCAGTCAAAAGAATGAGAAGAAAAAACTTCTTGTGAAAACGGGGAGTCATCATACCAGGGCCGCCTTGGAGGGACGGCGAGCAGCGAGAAGGAAGCCTACTCCAATACGGACGTTTTGACAGTAAAAACGTCCCCATGCCCCAATTCCGGGCAGTGATGAGATCATTGGCCTAACGACGCTGCCACCACGCAGTCAGCACGGTCGCGAGCAGCGATGTGGAAAGCCAATCGAGTAGCCGCCCGAGGACGACCAGCGGGTGCAGATTGATGAAAACCGCATCCTCCACAATAATGGGCAGAGCGAATACGCTCCAACAGACGAAGGCAAATTGGATGCTGCCGCCAATTCCCGGGGAAAAGAATCGGCCCTCCCCGCTCATCACGATCGTGAAAAGAAAAGCTATGCCGCAGGCGGCGAGAATGTGGAGCGCGCTGGAAAGAAAATAACTTAGTCCCGTCTCGCGCCGCCAGGTGCCCGGAGTCAGTTTTTGAAAGCGGTGGAAAACCGCGCCCATCCATAACCAGCTCGTAAAGATCGAGAGGATGCCGGCGATGAGGCCCGGGATGAACGCCTGCGAGAAACGTAAACCGTTCATAAAAAGAACCCCGATTGTAGGACGCACGTTTTGTTCACTGCAATCCAGAAGTTGAAAAACGGGCCGGCGCTCAAGATAACGCGGCGCGGCGCTAGACGGCCCGAGGAGCGCGAGATAGATTCCGCAAGCAACAGAAATTTCGCATGCCACAATTTTCCTATCGCGCCCGGAATGCGCAGGGCGGTTTGGTCGAAGGGGTCCTTGATTGCCCGGATCGCGCGGTCGCCATCAGGCAAATCGAACAATTGCATTACATTCCCGTCCGGATCGAAGCGGTTGGAATCGAACCGCCCGTCTCGAAGAGCGGAAAGAATGGCGTGGCCGTGGCCACAGCGCCAACGCTGGCGCAAGCGACCCAAAAACTAAAAATCCCTCACAATCAGTTGCTGATTTTCACCGAGCAGCTGGGACATTTGCTCCAGGCCGGGATGACACTCGATGAAGGTTTGTCGGTGCTCGAGAAGCGCCTGAAACAGCCGCGCATGCAACAGATGACGCACGCTCTGCACCAAGCTCTGGTCGATGGCCGCAGCTTCTCGCAGGCCCTCCGGGATTTTCCGCGCATCTTCCCCGCGATTTATGTGAACCTCGTTGCCGCTGGAGAAGCGAGCGGCGCGCTCCCGGATATTTTGACGCGTCTGGTCGAGCACCTGATGCAGGCGAAAAATCTGCGCGACCGCGTCCAGCAAGCGCTGATTTATCCGGCCTTCCTCGTCGTCGCGGGCGTGGGCCTGATTACGATCTTCATCACCTTCATGGTGCCTCAGCTTACCGCTTTCATGACGGCAAATGGCGGCGCGCTGCCGTTGCCGACGCGGATCCTGCTCATGGCCCACCATGTCATCACCGGTTATTGGTGGATGGGCGGCCTGCTCGTGATCGGCGGGATGGTCGCCTTTCGCGCTTTCGTCCGGACCGATGAAGGCCGAATCGCGTGGGATCGATTCCGACTCATGATTCCCGGGTATGGGCGAATCATTCGCCATCGTTACTACGCGCAGTTTTCGCGCACACTCGGCACGTTAATGGAGAACGGGATTCCGCTGTTGCGAGCGATCGATCTTGTCACCGAAATTGCAGGTAACAAATTTCTCGAAGCGAAGCTGGGCGAGGTCCGCCGAGCGGTCATCGACGGCGCCACGTTATCCACGGCGCTGAGCGCGCAGAATCTGTTCCCGGAACTGTTCACCGACATGATGGCGGTGGGCGAGCAAACCGGGCACTTCGCCAAGACGATGCAGACCATTGCCGACGTTTATGAGCGCGAGCTGGATCGCACGGTGCAAATTGTCTCGGCGCTGATTCCGCCGGTCATTATCATGCTGATCGCGGTGCTGGTGGGATTCGTCGTCTACAGCATCCTCTCGGCGGTTTTTGAAATGACGCACAGTTTGCAGTTGCGACCGCAGTGAGTTATCCTCGCGCCGCACATGCTCTCACGCGCGCTCGCGGCCATCCTTTTCCTGCTCGCAGTATCCTCGGCCCGCACGCAAGATATCGTTAACAATCAGCCGCGCCTGGCGACCACCGGAACTGAGGGCAAGATCGAGAGCGCCTGGCTCGATTTGCGGCAGACTTCGCGGGCGAATTCGAAGCCGCAGACCGCGCCGAATTGGGTGGAATCGGTCACGATCGTGGCGGCGGATTCGAAGGCCGGGGTAGCACCGAAAACCATCTTTCGGATTCGTCTGAACCGGCCCAGGCAAGATTTTCAAGCCTTGTTTGTCCGGCTTTTTTTCGACGACAAAGCAGATCAAAATCCGCAGCTCGTGGCGTGGGATGAATCCGGCACGCAGATTTTGCAATCAGGTCCGCTCGGCCTCGGGGTAGGACTGCCGACATCTGAAAGCGTCATCGTTCCGATGGTGGGCGTTTCCTCGATCGACGTGGAGGTTCCCGGCGATGGGAAAACGGTGCGGGGCGCTTTTCTGGATTGGATGGCGAGCGCGGAAGTCTTTCACCCCATGAGCGCGGAACAGCGGGACCTCATACCGGAGCCGTTCGCGAGCATGTCCCCGCTTCATGCGCCTGCGCAGGACATGGAAATGTTTGGCACTGTGACTGCGACGCTGGCGGATGAAACGATTCGAGTCGGCGCCAGCGTGCAGAACGGCGCCGCATTTCAATTCGGCCTGGAAACCCAGCCGCTCATGGCCCTGCTCACCTTCGAGGTGGCAAGCCCGAATATCGAGTCCCCGCCGGAAGTCTTCTTGAATGGCGAAAGCCTTGGCGGAGCCAACATCACTTTGCCGGACCTGGCTGATCCCGCTTATCGCGGCGAGAATGCCGCACTCGTTAAGCAAATGCGGTTTCAATATACCGGCTGGCTCCGCGCCCAAAAGCTGGTGCCCGCCAGCAGCCTCCGCGTCGGCAGCAACGATCTTATTATCGTCGCCGGTCCAGGCACGCCGGCTTCGGCCATCCGCGCGACTCAGATCCAATTGAAATATCTTTGGGACAAATCGGATTACCAACTCCAAACCGATCGTTAGAAATTATGAAAAACCCGCAAAGCGCATTCACTCTTTTGGAAATCATGCTGGTCGTCGCGATCATCGGCGTCTTGCTTTCAGTGGCGATTTACAAGATGGCTCCGGCCCTCGACGTGGCGAAGGGAACCAAGACCCGGGCTGATATCCAGATGGTGCGGACGATGCTCCTCTCCTACAACGGATCGAACGGATTTTATCCGTCGACCGAGCAGGGATTAAGAGCGCTCGTGACGAGACCGGGCAGCGAGCCCGTGCCCGCCTCATGGCGGCGCCTGATGGAGGACACGCCGAAAGATGCCTGGGGAATGGAGTATATTTACCGAAACCCCGGCCGAAAGAATGTGAGCGGTTACGATCTTTTTTCCGCCGGACCCGACCGGATTCCAGATACCGCCGACGACGACTGGGGTCAGTAACCGCAGCGTTTGAGCCCCGGCTCAGGCCGGAAGGAAGCCTCGTTCACCAACCGCTGAACCCGCCTACAATTCCGGCTGCTCTTGTTTCGGCGCCGCCGCCGGAATATTCGGATTGCGCGGGATCACCCCACGCACCCGTGGCGGCGGAGTTGGTAACGTCGGGACCGGCATGGGCCTGACCATATTTGCCGGAGGCGCGCCATTCAATGGCATGGCATTCTGCACGATCGAGGCCTGCGCATTAGGCTGCACCGCCTGGGGCTGCTGTGGGACAGGGTTCTGGCCAGCAGACGCCGGCTGGCTTAGCAGAGCCTGGTTAAAAGTGATCGTGGCAAATTGGCCATCCTTGGAAATCGTGACTTTGGTTGCGCCAACTTTCTCCGACCACTCAATGTTCGAGATGCTGAATCCATCCACGGGCGTGGTGGTAGTCAGGTATTTCTTAAAGGTCCGATCCGCACTCGAGGCGACCGTAACCATATCTCCATCCTTGGACCGGGCCGCATTCGCGACGTAAAGGTCTTTGGCGAAATTGGGTGCGGCCACTGGCGCCGCGACCGCGGTGGCGACAGCAAAGGGCGAACGGTCCATCATCGCCTGATAACGATCGAAATTGTATGGCTTCGGCAGATCTTCCGCGGCCCACAGGCGCAGGGGAAGACCCAGCACCAACAAGAGCGAAAGAGATTTCAAGTTCATCGCGGCTTAAAGGTTGCCCAAATTCGCCCGCATTCAAATTCCGGCGCTCCTTTTTTATTTCGGCGCGAACCAGCGCGCGATCTTGAACTTCCCGCGCATCATCGTCGGATCGCTGGGATCGATTTGGAGCTGCACGCTTTCGAAGACCACAAACGATTCCGGATTTTGGACGTCGTACAGAAAGCGGACCAGCGGGGGCCACGGGCTTTTCGTTTCGATTGAAGCAAAGACCGATTGGTGGTCCGGAGCCGTCTCCCCGGCGCCGATCGCGGGATTTTCGATCAGGACATTGTGCTTGCCCGCGCTCTGCTTCACCTGGTCGAGCAGCGTGGAGGCCTCGACGGCGCTCTTGAGCGAAGGCTGGTGTTGTTTCAGCCACTGGTCGCGGCGCGCCCACATATCGCGGTCCTTGATGTAAATGGATTGCTCGGTCCGGGTAGCTTGCCGCAGCGCCAAGTCCGCCCGGGCCCGGCCGAGAACGTCGAAGAGTTTGCTCCAAATGAAAAGATTGATGAGCAAAAAGATTGCGCCCGCCACGATGCCGGCGAGCCGGCGTTCCCGCTGGCTCATGCGCTGGTACCAGGGAAAGGTCATCTCGGCTTTCCTTCCAGGCGGAACTGAGCGTGATCGTTCGGCAAGATGCGGGGCGCGCCCATGTCGAATTGAAACGTTTGCAGGTCCGGGTTCTTTTTCACTTTGTCGGCAAATTGATACGCGAGCGCCGCGGAGTTCGCCTCGCCTTCGACCGATATCTGCCGGGCCGATTGAGTGAAGTTGGTGATGCGCACGTCGGCCGAAGGCAGGCTGTCGAAGAGGTGAACCAGCACTTCGATGGGGTAATAATGCGGATCGATCGCCGGCGCCAGGGCCCGCCATCTCGAATCCGTCGCTTTGACGAATTCAGTCCGAGGCGCATCACGCTGAATTTTGCGATCCAGTCGCCCGATCTGGAATTTCAAGACAAGCAGATAAGCAAGTAAGAGCAGCAGCAATCCGGCGTAGGCGCCGCCCGCCAGGAGCAATCGCTTCTTCCATTCTCCCTGCCTAACGAGTTGGGCGCTCCGCTGCCGCCAGGCGTCCGGCAGAAGGTTTAATCCGGTGGCAGCCGGCGGGACTTCCACGGAAATAAAGTCAGCTGAGTTCGAGAAGAGTCCCTGCACCATATCGCGCAAACCGAACAGACTTTCGTCGAGCAGGATTTTCGGGAAGGCCGTGTTGATCCCCTGCAATTCCGCGCTCAAAGCCAGCTGCGGCAAATCTCCCTGAAGCTGCAACGGTTCCGCGCTATCGAGGGTGCGGGTGAAACTCAGCTTCCCCTCTTCGGCGATGGCACAGACGATCGCTTCGCTCTCCGGGTAAATGAGAAGCGCGGTGCCCAGCGGAGCGTGCGTAGCGGCGCGTTGGGCGGCGTAAACGGTCACGCGACTCGGGATCAAATCCCGGGAAATAAGCGGCGCGGCCAGCTCTGAGAGTTTTTCGTTATGAACGGCGACGGCCGAAATGATACTCCCCTCCTCGGTCTCGGAAATGATTTCCGAATCGGTCGTCATCTCTTCGGTCGAGTAAGGCATCGCCTTTTCGATTTGGATGCGCACCATATCGGCGAACTCTTCCCGGTCGATCGTGGGCAGGCGCAGGCGTTGCGCGAGAACGATCGCCACCGGCAGGCCGAGGATGAAATCGTCCCCCGGCTTCAGCAATTCCCCCGCCTCCGCCAGGGTTTCCAAGCCGCGCACTTCCCAGGCGCCGCTGTGCTGGGCGAAGCGCACCAGGTTCCAACCTTTCGTCGCCGGAATTAAATATATGGGTTGCTTCGCCGGCTCGATATTAAAGCTCCTTCCAGGTCCCTGGTTTTAGTTGAACAGTGTTTCCGGTTTTCACGACCACCATTCGCACAGTTCGCGCGATGTCTCCGGATTTTCCAACGCTAACGATGCGCCACGTGGTATCCCCCGAGCCAACCAAAACGGTAACCTGTAATTTCGCCTGTGGCGTCGTGTAGCCGAGCGCCTCCAAGGCTTGTTGATCGGTTAACACCGGGTCGTCCGGAGTGCCTTCCACGCCATCCGGTCCGCGACGAAGGGTGAGAAATTGATCCACATAGGGTTCCGTCATCCCGGGCAAGGACAAGAGAACATCGCGCGAGGCCCAGACGGGATCGATCTTGTCCTTGCTCTCCAACGTGAAGTCGGCGTCCCAATCACTGGTGGAGGTGAACTCCTCCCAGCCGCGAACCCGCTTCAACTCGTCCAGCCGCATAAGCATCCGGTTCGGCGGCTTGTAACCCGGCTCTTCTTCAGCGCCGTTGAGGCGCACCAAATTGTCGGGATCGACCCAGTCGAGGAGACAATCGATCATCCGATCGCGCTCGTTGAGATCGACGCCTTTTATCTCCAGATATTTTCGTAGCACTTCCAGCTTCACCGGATTTTGATCCAGCAACAGATACTTTAAATTCAATCGTCCACCCTCACCCGTAATCCGCGCCTCGAATTTCTTGCCTGACCCGAAGCCGCCGCGGAGCAAGGGCGAACCTGGGCGAACGTTGGGATGCAAGGCTATCTCCGCCCCTGAGCACGCCATCGCTTCGGCTTCGAGGTTCCGATTGGCATGGCTGGAAAGTATCAGGCGAGAGTCGATATCCAGCGCCCACGAAATCACCATGGCGCTCAGCAAAAACAACGCCCAGAGAGAAAGCATGAGCGCCGCGCCGCTCGTATCGCTCTTCCTGTAGCGGCTCGCGAGAGCTTTCGGAGCCGAACCGAATTCACGACCAACTCGACGGCGGTCATAGACCGCCGCTACAGGAAGACCAACTCGACGGCGGTCATAGACCGCCGCTACAGGAAGACTTGCTCGACGACGGGCATGGACCTCCGCTCCGGGAAATTTTTTTGACGCAAGCATCAGAACGGAGTGCGCCCGAGCGCGATCACGGCCTCCCACGGTGTGGAACGGTCCATGCGGCCGATGACGAGCCTAACGAGTCGTGGCATCGTCTGGGTGTCGGTCCATTTTTCCACCCAAGCATTGAGCCGGGTATCGAAGTAGCGAATCTGCAAACTGCGAACGTCATCGAGCAATGGCATCCAGGTCTCCCCTTCCGTGGATCCCTCGATTGTCACGACTGGTTTCCGCGCAAACCCGATCTGCATCCGGTCGCTACTTTCGTTCATCCGCTTGAGCCGCATCTTTACCGTGAACTCGCCGGCGGCGTATCGCGTGAGGAGGCCCGGGCCGGAACCGCAAATCCAGGTAATCTCATCTCGTGGTTGATCGTTAAATTTGAAAGGCTCGCCCGCCAAAGCCCCGTTGGGCAAGCCTTGCCATTGCGCCGTGAGTAGATTGAGCAGGCCGGAATACCGCGCCTCAGCCAGGTTTTCCTCGGCGGAGATGCGGACGACGGTGAGATTGGTCGCGACGAAGCGATAGATCGCGAGCGCCATGAGCGAGAGGATCGCCATGGCCAGGAGAATCTCGAGCAGCGTGAACCCCAACCGCTGCTTGCGCTTAACCCTGTCGATAGACATAAAATTCGAGCTTCTTGGATTGAGCGATTCCCCCGCGGGTCCACTCCGCGGTCAAGGTGACGCGATTGATGTTATTGACCTGCAAGTCCTTTTCGTCCTTCAAATCCGCCGGCACAGCTCTCTGCACCAGGTTCACTGTCCCGTAGCCGGTATCGATGCTTGTTTCTTTTCTAGCGTCCGGAAAACCAGGAGTCGCCTGGATCTCCGCCATCCGGTTCGCCAAGATCAGCCGCACCCGATCTTCCTCGGAGCTGAGCATGCTGGCGTTCAGGCAGTTTTGGACCGACCGGCCGAGCACGAGCACGCCGATGATGAAAATCGCGAGGCCGAGCATCACTTCATAGAGCGCGAAGGCGGCGGTGTCTTTATTTCGCCGCATAATTTACCAGTTCCGCGCGGGCGGTGAGAGCGGAATACTTTGCCGTCCATTTGCCATCTTTGCCTTGATAGCTCACCTCCGCCGGCTCGCAGTTGCCTGACGGCCAAAAAACCCAGGCCCAAGGCGTTTCTTCTTCGAGCGACGCCGGGAACGTGGGCTGGAACGAATCACCCTTCTGCCATTTCAAGACAGCGATCGGTTTCGGGTCCTCGCCTTTGAGCAATGCTTCCGGGCCCAACGCGATCTGTTTATCGAGCCAGACGATGAGGTAGGAGCGGCGCTCAGCGATGCTTCGTTCCTGGGCTTGCCGAACCATGCTATTCAATTCGTCGAACGATCGACGCAGCCGCCGATCGGCCAGGACCCCATTCAGACTTGGGATCGACACCGCGAGGACAAGCAGCATGACCACAATGGCAATAACCATCTCAACTAAAGTGAAACCTTCCTCGCGCTTCATCGAAAAAATGTTACGCGGTCGGCTGGAAATCACAACTAAGGCCGTGGCTACAGCCGCAAGGCTTCGCTAAAAAAACGCAAGCGAACGGCAGCAGCGGCCCCAGCCCTATGGTAACTTTCTCCTGCATGAAATGGATTCTCGCCCGGCCAATCGTGGCTCTTGTGGCTACGCTTCTTTGGGCGAATCACGCTCTCGCCGATACGGCGCCTCCGGTAGCGGGAGCGAATGACGTGAAAGGTTATCTGCTCGGCGCGCTAACGAAGATGGAGCAGGCGGCGGATGAATTTCTCTCTAATGCCGCCGCCTATCAGACGTTCATCAAGGCCAATGGCGGGGATGCCGCGAAGGCGTTCGCGCAATCCCCCGAGGAAGCGATGCGATTGGTCGCCGCGCTCCGGGAAAATTACAAAGCGATGGATAGCTTCGGCTACGAAACCATCGAAGGCATCGTGGCCGGGGTGCCGAAACTTTCCGACTTTGACGTCTATCTCGACGCCGGCGTGCCGCAGGACCAGGCGGGGAGCGGGACGCCAGTCGCCCCGGTCATCCTCAATCTGCCCGATGGATCCAGGATCGATCGCGAAGGTTGCCTCTTCACTTATCTGATCGAGCCGATGCTGTGGGGCTCGAACAAGAAGCTGGTCGTTCCGATCGATCTCGATCATGACGGAAAAATCGGGCCGCGCGAATCGCTTCCCCGCCCGGACATTCTCAGCACCGTCGCCCAAGACGTTCACGCGAAAATTCATGAGCTGCACCAAACCGCGATCGCGTGGCAGCCCTCCACCTCCGATTATTTTTCCGCCATCATCACCATGACCCCGACGCTCTCGGGCTACTTCGACGATTGGAAGGAATCGCGTTACGCGCCGGAGACCTCGGGAAAGTTCAGCGCGATCAGCCGCGTTTCGGACATGCGCGGAATCATGTTCAGCGTCGCGGTCTTGTATGGGGCGGTGCACACCCAGGTCGCGGCCCGGGATCCGGCGCTGGCGAACTCGATCCAGCGCGGGTTTGACGGCATTCTCGCGTTTATCGATCGCGTCGATCAACGCGAAAAAAAAGCCGGTGCGGCCATGACGCCCCCGGAAGTGGATGAGCTCGGCGAGCAGGCCAAGCAAAAGGCCGACAAGCTTGTGCCCCAGGTGGAACAAGCCGCGGCGCTTCTCGATCTGACTGCTTCCGGCGCATGAAGTCTCGCACCGGTGCCATCGTGGCGGCCGTCGCCGTCACCATTTTCTGTGCGATGACAATGGGGGCGCGCGCCGACGTCGCGGGCACTTTCGAAACGACCCAATCGCAAATCGAGGAGCTGTTGCTGGACTCGTTAGGCAATCGGCTCGATGCGCAAGATTGGGTCGCGCTCGAACAAACGGAAGCAAGTTTCGCCGCAGTCTTGCAGTCACCGGCCGCGAAAGCGTTGTGGACCGCCACGGTCGACTCGGAGCGAGGCGGCGAAACGGGCGGCGCGGCCGCGTTGGCGGAAATCTGCGGAAAATTCGCCGCGGTCCTGCAGCACACCGCCGCTCTTGAGATGCTCGATCGTCAGCGACACGGCGACATCGTGGGCGCCCAGGCCTGGCGCGCCGTCATTGCCTTGCCGAAACACGCGAATGCAGTCGAGGGCGCGCTCGCTTTGCAGCGCCTGGGCAGCAATAAACTACATCAGGATGCGGTCAGCGCTTTGCTCGCGCGCGAATACGTGGCCTGGCAGGCCACCCGCGTGCGAGAGAGGCTCGACGGTCTTAAGCGCGCGGCAAGCGCCGGCCGGGCCAATGAAGAATTGGTGATCGCGCGGATCGCGGAGATCTCGACGCTCGCAAATTTTCCCGCTGAACTCTGCGCTTTCGCGCAGGTGCCGGCCAGCCCGACCCGAAGTTTGCCGGAAGCGCGGGAACTGGTCGCGCTGGCGACGAAACCGGATTGGCCGGCGTTCCTGCAAAAATTCAGCGAATGGCAGACGCGGTTCGAATCCGAACTGCCCAATCTTCTCACGCCGCAGGAGATCGAGCGTCACGGCCGGTTGTTGGTGAAACTCGTTCGCCTGGTGCCGAAGGAATATCACAACGGTGTTCGCGACGGGCAGGTGGTGGTTCCGCTCGAATATCGCGAAGCGAAAGATTTCATTGTCCAGGCGCAGCAGCTCGTGAGTGAACTGAGCGGGGCGTGGCGGCAATCCAAGGCGAGCGCCTTCGAAAAATATTCCACTCAGTTGATTGGGAAGATGGAGGCAACCGAGCGGCTGATCCTGGCCAAAGCGGATCCGGCGGAAGTGGAGCGCGCCGCGAAGGAAATCGAAGACGTTCTTGTGAGCCGCTTCGGGCTCAGCGTCCAACGCGCTGGCTCCGGCAAAGGCGTGGTGGAAGAAATTGCGCTCGAGGTGCGGACCGGCTTGAAAAGTTCGCTGGCCGCGGCGCAGGCGGGGCGTTGGGACGAGGCGGAATCGCTCCGCGTCGATGCCTACACCACTTTCGATACGGAGCTGGAGAAACGAGTGCTGCCGCGCGACCCGGAACTGGGCCTGCGCGCCGAACGCAGTTTTCTCGATGGCGAGGACAACGAACCTGGGATCAAGGCCCTGTTCGATCAGCGCAGAAAAGGGCCGGAGCTTGAAGCCGCGTTTGTCCGGACGCTGACGGCGGTGGATCAATGCGTGGCGCTGCTCAAAGTGAATCTGTCGCCGGCAACGGTGATCTATACGGTGCTTTCCATTTCCGCGCGGGAAGGCTTGGAAGCGGTGGTCGTGCTGGCCGCGCTCCTGGCAGGAATGCGCGGCCCGGAGCATCGCACGACCCGGCGCCGCATCGTGACGGGAGCATGGCTCGCGCTCGCCGCGACCGCGCTCACGTTTTGGATTTCGCGCACGATCATTCAGTCGCTCAGCCGTTACGGTGAGAAGCTCGAATCCGTGATTTCGGTGCTGGCTGTCCTGGTTTTGCTCATGGTGACCAATTGGGTCTTCCATAAAGTTTATTGGGTCGGCTGGAATGCGAAGCTGCGGAAGCTGAGCAAATCCGGCGAGACCGGCGGCGAATCCCGATTGGAATGGGTCTCGCTGGTCATGGTCGGGTTCCTCACCATTTACCGCGAAGGTTTTGAGACCACACTGTTTCTGCAATCGCTCATTCTCGAGAGCGGAATGAAGTGGGTGCTGATCGGCATCGCTTGTGGCGCCGTGATGGTCGCGGCCGCAGGCGTTCTTATTTTTGTGATTGGCGCGCGGCTCCCTTATCGAAAGCTGCTGGTCTTTACCGGGGTTCTGGTGGTCACCATCCTGGTCACATTCCTGGGATCGACCGTCCGGCTTTTCCAAACGGTGGGATGGCTTCCCATCCATCCCATCCCCGGATTGCACTTGCCGACCTGGGCCGGTTTCTGGCTTGGACTTTACCCCTCGGTGGAAGGTCTCGTCATTCCGCTGCTCGGTTTCGCTTATGTCATCGGCGCGTGGCTGTTTGTGAAAGTGCAAGCGGCCCGCCGCGGCGCGCGCGCCATGGCCGCGGCACATCAGGCGGAATCGTTCCGCGCGCATCCCGCGCTGGCAAAACGCCCGCCGGCAATTTGATCCCCAGAGCCACAAATCATGAAGCAACTGCTCTTCCTTATTCTCGCCTTGGCTCTGACGGCCGCTCCGGCCCTCGGCGGCGCCCGCCGGTTTACCTACGTTTACGAAGTCACAACCTCTCCTCCGGGCGACATCGAGATCGAAAATTGGGTGACGTGGAAAACTCGCAGGCCGGACGATCACAGTTTTCGCGAAGTCGATTTCCGGCATGAGCTGGAGTTTGGCATCACGGACAAATTTCAGGCCGCGATTTATCTGGCGGATTGGAATTATCAGGATGGGAGTTCGGTGGAAAATCCGGGCTACGCCTACACCGGCTCCGCCCTCGAGCTCATTTACAATTTCACCAATCCCGTCGCCGATCCGCTCGGCTTCTCCGTCTACGAAGAGATCCAGGTGGGCTATCGCCGATTTGAATCCGAATCTAAATTACTGGCGCAGAAAAATTTCGGCCGATGGGTCGTGGCGTATAACGCCACCCTGGAAGCGGAATGGGAGGGTGAAAATCTCGAGGAACGCGTCGGCGAACTCCAGCAGTCGTTAGGCGTAAGTTATGAGGTAACGCCCCGCCTGTTGTTCGGCGCGGAGTGTCTCCATGAAGTCGAATTTCCGGATTGGTCGAAGGCCGAGCGCGGCAAATTCTTTGCGGGCCCGAACGTTTCGGTCCGCGCGGGAAAATATTGGGGGACGCTAACCGCTCTCGCCCAAGTAACCCCGGCGGGAGACGAGCCCGACCTTCAGTTACGCGCGATCTTCGGCTTTTCCTTTTGATCATGAAGACCCGCAGATTTTTTAGTCTGGTCGTGCCTGGCTTTCTCGTCCTTCTGTTTTCCGGCTGCGAGTCCACCTCGCTGAATGCTCCGCCGATCACTGCATCCCTCATTCGCGCCGGCACTCGGGAACAAGCCGATGTCCGAATGCTTACCGAAGGCCGCTCCGTGTTATTGAATCGCTGCATCCAATGTCACGCCCTGCCCGAGACGGCCAAGTATGCTCCTGACCGGTTACGGAAGATTGTCGCGATAATGTCCAGCCGGGCGAACTTGAGTGCGAGCCAGCACGAGGCGGTGCTGAAGTATCTGCTCGCGGCCCGCTCGCTCTAGGTGGGATCGCGCGACGTGCGCGCGATCTACAGATCCGCCGGATAGCCTGAACGCCGACCCTCAAGGCATGATCCTAGCTCTCTTTCCCCCCACGATGGACCGCGCGACCCTAGACGCACTTCTTACGGGAATGCTCCAGAGCGCCGAGGAAATCTCGGATCTCCTTTTTATCGCGGGGAAACCGCCGCTGGTTGAGATCCATGGCCGGCTGATCGCCTTCCACACCGACACGCCGAGTTCCGTCCTGACGCCGCTCCTGATCGAACAGCTCGCGGGCCAAATCATCAACGGCAGTGAGCGGCTCAAAACGGAATTTGCCGCCACCGGCTCGTGCGATTGCAGTTACGCCATCGAAGATCTCGCGCGTTTCCGGGTGAACATTTTCAAACAAAACGGCCGGCACGCGGTGGTAATGCGAAAGCTGCAATCGGAAATTCCGACGCTCGAAACGTTGAACCTGCCGCCGATCTTTCGCGAGATCGTGAAAGAAAAAAACGGAATCATTCTCGTCACCGGCGGCACCGGCACAGGGAAGACCACGACGCTCGCGGCCATGTTGTCCGAACTAAATCACAGCCAGGAGATCCATATCGTGACCCTGGAAGATCCGATCGAGTTTTTCCACCCGCACGTGAAGGCTGCGGTCAGCCAGCGCGAGCTGGGCAAGGATTTCCCCAACTTCGCCGAAGGATTGCGGGCGGCTCTGCGCCAGGCTCCGAAAGCCATCCTCGTCAGTGAAATTCGCGACCGCGAAACGTTTGAAATCGCGATGACGGCGGCGGAAACGGGTCACATCGTTTTGAGCACCCTGCATACGATTAACGCCGGCCAGACGATCAACCGGATCCTCGGGTTATTTCAGCGCGAAGAGGAACATCAACTTCGGCAGCGGCTTTCCGAAACCCTGCGCTACGTCATCAGCCAGCGCCTCGTAAACAAAATCGGGGGGGGACGGTTGCTCGTGACCGAGATCATGGGGAGCAGCTTGCGCACGCGCGAAACGATCGTGTACGGCGAATCCGAGAACAAGTCGTTCCAGGAAATCATCGAAGCCGGGTCGACGCTCGGTTGGCACACCTTTGATCAGTCTCTCATCGCAGCATTCAAGAATGGCGCCGTGACCGAGGAGACCGCGATGCTTTCCTGCACGAACAAAGGCCGGATGCGCCGGGAACTGGACTTGATTCAGAAAGGTCAAGGGGCGAAGAGCGAGCAAGCGCCGTCCGGTTTGAAATTAAATATCCCGGAGCCGATTCGCATCATCGAAGTGGACGATAACGGCGTGCCGTTAGTTCCGGTCGCAAGGCGGTAAGGAACACCGGCCCCGGGCCGGAAGTGAACTCAACCGCATCCGAATCGCGCGTTGATTGGCCCGCCAGCCTTATGTCTTATCGACGCTATACTTGCCGGGCCCGACAAAAAGAAGTCCGGTGAGGACAAGGCACATTTCGATTGAAGGCAGGGCGGCGCGAAAACCGTTTCCGTGGTAAATCGCGACGGCATGACCGAGCGCGAGGATGAGAACAAGCAGAACGCCGATTCGAAACAACAACCCGAATATCATCAGCACTCCGCCGACGCAGCCTAGGAGCGCCCCGATAAATCCCCACATTTGAAAATGGGAATGCAGACCGAAATGGCCGGCGCCCGCGCCAAAATGTGCCCAGGCCTTGGGCCCGGCGATCAGCGTGGGCGCGGAGTAAAGAATCAAAAGCAACCCAATGCTGACTCGAATGAGAAGTAATCCTGCTTCACGATATTTCGCCAGAAAGGCCAGACGCATGGCGCGAGAATGAATCGACCAAAGGCGCAACGCAAATCAAACTACTGCATGACGCGGCACCAAATGCCGTGAGAAGTTGGCCGATGAACAAGGCAGTCCTTCTCGCAGCCGGCCGCGGCACTCGCATGCGCGAGCTGACGCAGGAGCTTCCCAAGCCGATGCTGCAAGTGCGGAGCAAACCGGTCTTGCAGCATATCATTGAAGGCTTGCGCGACGCTGGCCTGACCGATTTCCTGATCATTGTGGGATGGCATGCAGACGTCGTCCGCGACTATTTTGGCGATGGTTCCAAGCTGGGTGTGCGGGTGGAGTATGCGACCCAAGTCGTGCAGGACGGGACGGGCAAGGTGGTCGATCTCAGCCGCGGATTCGCCGGCAACGATCCATTTATTCTGAGCTACGGCGACATTTTGATCGGGCCCGAAAATTATCCACGTATTTGCGCGGCTCTGGCCGGAGCGGAAGCAGTCGTGAGCGTGAAGCGAAATGAAGACGTAAGCCAGGGCGGAGCGGTCTTCGTGAACGACAGGTTCGAGCTGATCGATCTGCGCGAAAAGCCGAAGCCGGGAGAACCGACCAGTCCCTGGTACAACGCCGGCGTCTACGCCTTCCGTTCGAGCATCTTCGAGCACATTGCGAAACTCGAACGCTCCACGCGCGGCGAGTATGAGCTGACCGACGCCATTCGTAATCTCGCGCTCGCTGGAAACAAAGTGCAAGCGCTAGAGCTGAAGGGTGACTGGGCCGATGTGCGCGACCCGGAAATTCTCGCGCAACTGAATCAGTAACTGTAGCGGCGGTCTATGACCGCCGAGGGAGGGAGTGCCGCCGCCTCCTGAGCACAATCAGTCGGCGGTCATAGACCGCCGCTACAGTTGGTCGGTCGCTTCCTCTGCCGTCTCGGCGGGAGACTCCTCGCCGATTTCTTCCTCGATCTCACGGCGTCGTCTCGGAGACAAAAATGGCCGCAGAAATCCGTAGAGTAGGTAGGTGAGAAAAATGATCGCCGCCATCCATTGATAGAACTTCACGGTCACGGCGATGAGCGCGATCAGGAACAGGAAGCGCGGCGTCGTCTGGGTGGTGCGCCAGTTGACCGCCTTGAAACTGGGATAGCGAAATTTGCTGAACATCATGAACGACAGAAAAAGCATCAAAGGCGGCAGCACGTATTTCCATTTGCCGATCGAGCGCTGGCCCTCGTCCAGCCAAAGGAGAAACAGGGTGATGGACGCGATCACACCGGCCGCGGCGGTGATCGGAAAGCCGGTAAAGTTCTTGTCGGCCGCCGCGCTGTCGCCATTCGCCGCGATACAATTGAAGCGCGCGAGCCGCAGTGTGCCGCAGGCAAGATAAACAAAGGCAATCATCCAGCCGAGATTTTGGAATTCGCCCAGGACGATTTGGTAAACGAGCAGCGCCGGGGCCATGCCAAACGACACTACGTCCGCGAGCGAATCGAACTCGCGGCCAAATGGGCTGTCGTGTCCGCCGAGCCGCGCCAGGCGGCCGTCGAGCAAATCGAAAATACAGGCGGCGAGAATGAACCAGATCGCGTCGTGGAACTTGATCGCGGCCACGCTGTAGTTGGTGTCCTGCGCGCCGTCGTAAATGCAGAGGACGGCCGCGAACCCGCAAAAGAGATTTCCCGCCGTCATCAAATTCGGCAGCAGATAAATCTTTGGATTCGGCTGACTCATTTTTTGGAAAGTCGCGCAATCACGCTCGCGCCGCCGGTCACCCGATCCCCGACCTTCACCAGCACGACGGCGTCGAGGGGCAAGTATACTTCCGTTCGCGAGCCGAAGCGAATCATCCCGAAGCGTTCCCCTTTCCTCAGGCTGTCGCCTACGTTTGACCAACCGACGATTCGGCGCGCGATCATGCCGGTTAATTGGCGAACGATAAACGTTCCACGGTCGTTCTGAAAGGCCCAGGTCATCGCCCTGTTTTTCGTGGCGCAATCAAGGTGGCGCGCATCCAGGCAGAGTCCCGCGTGCGCTTTTCGATAAATTATTTTGCCCTCGACCGGCGCGCGATTCGTGTGCACATCGAAAACCGAAAGAAATATCCCAACTCGTTTTTGGCGCGCATGGAGAACTTCGGGCTCTTCGATCTCGACGATGTCGGCGACCGTGCCGTCAGCGGCGGCGAGCACGGCATCGGGATCGGCAGGAGCGACGCGTTCAGGATCGCGGAAAAACCAAATCGTATAAACAAGGAGCAACAAAACCGGCAGGAGAAGCCAAAGCGAAATGAAACAGCTCGCGATCCCAAGAAGAACCAGCACGGCAAGAATCCATCGCGCTTCGTAGAGAGTTTGAGATCGCATAAGTGGGCGGCATTTTCGAGGGCGTGAGTGCTTGGGTCAAGTCGCTGTAGCCGCTTCGCTGTGCGAAGCGATGGGTGGGTTCCACGCGCATAAAAACGCCGTCCACAGGGCGGCGGCTACAGGGCTGGCCGGACGCTCAACGCAACCACAAGATAGTGGGCCGCAAGTATCCACTCTCCCCCACTTGTAGCACAAAATAGGCGTATTCTGAGCCAAGATATTAGTTGTTGAAGGCACAGCCTTCGCCTATCTTTTTGCTCTGTCGTTCGACAGGCATTTATGCTCCAAGCTCAAGACGAAATTTCACTCGGAAAATCAGCCATGGACGCCGCCACCGGCATCGCGACCAGCCAGAAATACGATGCCGCTCAGATCGATAAACTTGAAGGACTGGAGGCCGTTCGCAAACGCCCCGGAATGTATATCGGCGACCCGGATGAGCGCGGTTTGCATCACATGGTTTTCGAAGTTCTCGACAACTCGATCGACGAACATCTCGCTGGCTACTGCACCAAGATCGAAGTCGCGGTGCACGTGGATGGCTCGGTTTCCGTGCGCGATAACGGCCGCGGGATTCCGGTCGACATGCATCCGAAATTCAAGATGCCGGCCGTCGAGTTGGTCCTGACGAATCTGCACGCAGGCGGAAAGTTTGGGCAGGGCGCTTATAAATATTCAGGGGGTCTCCATGGCGTCGGCGCGAAATGCGTCAACGCGCTTTCCGATTGGTTCAAGGTGGAGGTTTCGCGCGACGGAAAAGTTTACGCGATGGGTTTCGAGCGCGGAAAGACCACGCAAAAGCTCGAAGTCATTGGGGAAGTCAAAAGCAAAAAGAACACTGGGACGCTGATCACGTTCCTGCCCGATCCGACGATCTTTACGATCACGACGGAATTTAAGTTCGAGCGGCTCGGATCACGCTTGCGCGAGCTGGCCTTCCTGAATCCAGGCCTCGAAATCACTCTCACGGACGAACGGGGTGACTCGGCGAAAAAGGAGACGTTCTTTTACAAGCACGGCATCGAGGAATTCGTCAAACAGCTCGGCGAAAACAAGCAGGTCATCCATCCCAAACCGGTCGTGCTCTCGCGGCAGCGCGATGAAGTATTCGTCGACGTCGTCCTGCAATATAACGACAGCTACAACGATCAGATCCTTCCCTTCGCGAACTCGATCCCGAACCCGGACGGCGGCACTCATCTGACCGGCTTCCGCACGGCTCTGACAAAGGCGGTCAATCAGTATGCGAAATCGAATAGTTTGCTGAAGGACAAGGACCCGGCGATTTCCGGTGACGACGTGCGCGAGGGTTTGATTTGCGTCCTCAGCATCAAGCTGCCGAATCCGCGCTTCGAATCGCAGACCAAGGTCAAACTCGTGAACACGGAGATCGACGGCATCGTAAACTCGGTGGTTTACGACGGGTTGATGACGTTCTTCGATCAGAACCCGCCGATCGCGAAACGGATTTTCGACAAGGTTCTCACGGCCGCCCGCGCCCGCGAAGCCGCGCGCAAAGCCCGTGAGACCATCCGCAAAGGCGCGCTGACCGGTGGCGGTTTGCCCGGAAAACTGGCCGATTGCTCCGAGCGCGATCCGGACCTGACCGAGCTTTACATCGTCGAGGGTGATTCGGCCGGCGGCTCGGCGAAACAGGGACGTGACCGCCGTTACCAGGCCATTCTCCCGATTCGCGGCAAGCTAATCAACGTGGAGAAGGCGCGTCTCGATCAGGCGCTCAAGAACACGGAAATTCAATCGATGATCACCGCCATCGGCACCGGCATCGGCAAGCCGAAAGATGAGAACACCGCCAAGGATGAAGCGTCGTTCGATATCTCAAAGCTTCGTTACGGGCGCATCATCATCATGACCGATGCGGACGTGGACGGCTCGCACATTCGCACCCTTCTCCTGACCTTTTTCTACCGACAGATGACGGAGTTGGTGCGCGCAGGAAAAATTTATATCGCGCAACCGCCGCTCTACCAAATCAAGCGCAAGAAACGCGAAGAATACGTGGATGACGATATCCAGCTGAACAAGATCCTGATCTCGTTAGGCGCCGAGGACGTGCGGCTGAAGAACCTGGCGGACGACAAGGAGCTCAGCGCGGCTCAGCTCAAGGACATTCTCGAATCGCTCGAGCGGCTGGCGAAGCTGAGTGAATCGGTGCGCCGTCACGGTGGCGATTTCGAGAGCTTCCTCGCCGAGCGCGACGCGAAGAGCGGCAAGCTACCGGCTTATCTGGTGAAGGTTCGGGATGGAAATGAGGAGTCGGTCCGCTATTTCCACGATCAACGCGAGGTGCGCGATTATCACGAGGAGAACCTCGATTTGAATTTATTCGATGCGGAAATGGGGCAGCAAGAGCTGCTGCCGCTAGCTGCGGTCCCGGTCAAATCCAATGGCGGTGGCGTGCGTCGGCGCGCGAAGCTGGTGGAGCTGCACGAATCCGCCACGATCCAAAAGATCATCGCCGAGCTCGCGCGGAAGGGCTTGAAGGTCGACCACTATGCCGCGAGCGATCATCCCATCTTCGAGCTAATCGAAGGCGAAGGTGAAAAGGGCACGGTGCATCCTTTGTTCTCCATTCCCGAGATCCATCAAAAGATCGTCGAGATCGGACGGCGCGGCGTGCAGATCAAGCGGTTCAAAGGCCTCGGGGAAATGAACGCGAAAGAGCTGTTCAGCACGACGATGGATCCGGAGAAGCGCAAATTGCTGAAGGTCGATCTCAACGACGACAACGCCGTCGACGCCGACAAGATGTTTACCATCTTGATGGGCGACGTGGTCGAGCCACGGCGTCAGTTCATCGAAGATAACGCGCTGAATGTTCGCAATCTGGACGTTTAGACAGGATTAACGGGATTTACTGGATTGGAAGAGGATCAGGATCACGCGCTCACGGAGAAAGTTATCGGACTTGCGATGAAGGTTCATCGCGCTCTCGGTCCAGGCTTTCTCGAATCCGTCTATCGAAATGCGCTGGCATTCGAATTACGGCGCGCAGCCCTCGACGTTCAATTGGATAAGCACATTACGGTCCGATACGAGAATGTGATCGTAGGCGATTTCGTCGCAGATCTGTTAGTGAATGGCACGCTTATCTGCGAACTGAAGTCGATCTCCGCCTTAACAAAAGCCAACGAAGTGCAAGTCGTTAATTATCTCACCGCCACCAATCATGATGTGGGATTACTTTTGAATTTCGGAACCACCAGCCTGCAATTTAAGCGCAAACATCGCCGGACCTCGTCGTCAGCGGAAACGGCCGATTTCCTTAATCCGGTAAATCCCGTTAATCCTGTCTAAAAATTTTCCATGTACAACCCGAACGAAAAAATAGAGCTGATTAACGTCGCCGAGGAGGTATCGAGGTCGTTCCTCGATTACTCGATGTCGGTCATTATCTCGCGCGCATTGCCGGATGCGCGGGACGGGCTGAAGCCGTCGCAACGCCGCATCCTTTACGCGATGCATGATCTTTCGCTCTTCCCGAATCGGCAGCACCGGAAATGCGCGAAGATTTGCGGCGATACGAGCGGTAACTATCACCCGCACGGTGAAGCGGTGATCTACCCCACCCTCGTCCACATGGCGCAAGCCTGGGCCATGCGCGAGACGCTGGTCGACGGCCAGGGAAATTTCGGATCGGTCGAAGGCGATCCCCCGGCGGCGATGCGGTACACCGAAGCGCGCATGACGCATCTCGGCGCCGCGCTAATGACCGACATGGACAAGGACACGGTCAACTTTGTCCCGAACTACGACGAGACCCGGACAGAGCCCACGGTTTTTCCCGCAGCTTTCCCAAATCTTCTCGTCAACGGCGGCACCGGCATCGCCGTCGGCATGGCGACCAACATGCCGCCGCACAATCTCGGAGAAGTGATCGACGGCATCTGCGCGCAAATCGACGATCCCGAGATCACACTGGACGAGCTGAGGAAGCATGTGAAAGGGCCGGATTTTCCAACCGGATGCGCCATCCTCGGACTCGCGGGGATCAAGCAATATCTCGAGACCGGCCGCGGCAGTATGAAGGTGCGCGGCAAAGCCGGCGTGGAGGAATTAAAGGGCAATCGCGAGCAGATCGTCATCACGGAAATCCCTTACAACGTGAATCGCGCCACGCTGGTCGAGCGAATTGCCGACCTGGTGAATCAAAAGGTATTGACCGACATCACTGCGATCCGGGACGAATCGGACGAAAACACGCGGGTGGTGATTGAGTTGAAGCGCGACGCGAACCCGAAGGTCGTGATCAACAATCTCTACAAGCACACCGCGATGGAGAGTTCCTTCGCGGTCAACATGCTGGCGATCGACCACGGCCGGCCAAAGTTGCTGCCGCTCAAGCAGGCGAACCAAGCCTACATCGATCACCGGCGCGAAGTCGTGCTGCGTCGGACTCGGTTCGAGCTGCGCAAAGCGGAGGAACGCGCGGAAACACTCGAAGGTTATCTCATCGCCCTCGCGAATCTCGATGAATTCATCCGGATCATCCGAGGATCAGCCAATCGCGATGAAGCGCGAGTCAAATTACTGGCGTTCGAATTCACCCGGAAGCAGGTCGAGAAAATTGGCATCCTGATCCGGAACGAAGCCCGGCTGGTCGAAGGCCGCTACGCTTTCAGCGAGCACCAGGCGAATCAGATCCTGGAGCTGCGCCTTTATCAACTCACCGGCCTCGAGCGCGAAAAGATCACGAAGGAATACAACGAGCTGATCGAAACGATCCAGGATCTGCGCGACATTCTCGCGAAAGAGTCGCGCGTTTTCCAGATCATCAAGAAAGAGCTGCGCGACATTCGCGATAAGCATGCCGGACCGCGGCTGACGCAGCTGGTGCCCGATGAGGGCGAGATCAACATGGAGGATCTCATCGCCAACGAAGGCTGCATCATCAGCATCACGCATGGCGGCTTCATTAAGCGCACTGCCGTGAGTGCGTTTCGCGCGCAACGCCGCGGCGGCAAAGGCGTGATCGGTATGACCACACGCGAAGGCGCAACGGAGGAGGAAGAAGGCGATTTCATCGAGCATCTCTTCACCGCGACGACGCACGATTATCTGATGTTCTTTACGACATCCGGGCGCGCTTATGTCGAGAAAGTTTACGAGATCCCGGAGATGGGTCGCGCGGCCAAGGGCCGTTCGATCGCGAACCTGCTCGAGTTGCGACCGGAGGAAAAGATCGCCGCCACGATCCGGGTGCAGTCAAAGAAATCGGGAACAGGCGCGAACGTCGTGGACGAAACCTGGGACGAGAATTTTCACATCGTGTTTGCGACCCGGTCAGGGATCGTGAAAAAATCGAACCTCTCGGATTACAGCAACGTCCGGAAAGGCGGCATCATTGCCATCCAGATCGAGAAGGATGATTGCCTGATCGACGCAAAATTAACGACTGGCGACAACGAGATCGTGCTCATCACCAAGGAAGGCATGAGCCTCCGCTTCCACGAGGAGCAGTTACGCGATCAGGGACGCAACACAGTTGGCGTGTGGGGCATCCGCCCGGCGAAGGGCGATCTCATTGTCGCCATCGCAATCGTGAATTCGAACGCGATGCTCCTGGTCGCGGGCGAGAATGGAATCGGCAAGCGGACGCCGTTCGACGATTACCGGCGCCAATCGCGCGGGGGAAAAGGCATCATCACGATGAAGACCGGCGAGAAAACCGGCAGCGTCGTCGGCGCACTGACCGTGACCGAGAATGACGAATTGATGCTGATCACGACCAAGGGCCAGATGGTGCGGACCCGCGTGAAGGAAATCCGGGCGGTCGGAAGAAACACGATGGGCGTGAAGCTAATGGATCTGCGCGGCGCGGAAAAATTGCAGGCGATCGCCCCGGTGGTGAGCCAGGAAAGCGCGGAAGTCGAGCCGGACTCGACACCTACGGCAGCGGCCTAAAAAGCAAAAAGGGACACGCTGGGCGTGTCCCTTTTCGAAACTGGATCGCTCAGAGCGATCTTAGTAATTACCGGACGAATGAATCGTCGTGGTCTCGCTGGTAGTGGGAGCTTTTTTCACCGTCTCCGAGTGTGTCGTGGTCGTAGTCGTGGTCGGCGCGGGTTTTTCCACGACGGTGGTGCACGAGGTCAGGACGACGGCGGCGATGGCAAGAAGCGGAGTAAGAATAATAAGTTTTTTCATAGTTGGAGTTGTTCCTTCAAGGACAAATCGGTGCAGGTTGCTCTGCCGATTGTATTTCCGACGAAGATTTTCCAGAGCGCTTCGTTCGCAGGACGGCTAGGCGCCTCACGCCAGCGATGCGCCTGGCGAGTTATGGGACATGCGGAAGCATGTCCCGCCGAAGGGAAGCGCGACCCCTTCAATCGTCGATGCTCGATCTCAACTTTTTCAGCTTCGACCGTTGCCGTTTGCCTTCGAGGATTCTCTTTTTTAAAGCGCGCGGACGGGGCGAGCGCTGACGGCGTATCTTTTCGCGGCGCGTGATTTCAGCCGCGCGCATTTCCTGACGATGCCGTTCGATCGCATCCAAAAGCCGTTCTCGCGCAAGTTTGCGATTGAAAGCTTGCGAGCGTGAGTCCTGCACCGTCACACTCGCGCCTGTCGGCAGATGGGTCAGGGTCACGGCGGTCGATACCTTGTTGACATTTTGGCCCCCAGGTCCGCCCGAGCGGGCGAAAGTCTCTTCCAGCTCCGCGTCGATGATGCCGAGCTGCTTCATCCGCTGCTCGATCGAGCGGGCCATGATCAGCGCGGCCGGCTATTGCGGCGGGATGCTTTCGCGGCCGTAGCGCAAAACACGCGCCATCCAGAGAAGCTCGTCGAGAAACTTGTTCACGCGGCCGACGAAACTCTGGTCGAGCAACTTCCCCTTTTCATCGAAAACGTTCTGCACCTTGCTGAAGTTCACATCCGTGAAGGTGGTCACCAGCCCAAGCTCGCGCATGACCGGGAGCAAGTGCTCGATCACGCGCGACCCGCCAAACGGTCCCGCCGAGACGCCGCAAATTCCCACGGCTTTGTGAATATATTCCTTCAGATTCATGTCGAGCGCGTGCTTGAGCAGGCCGGGGTAGCCATGATTGTATTCGGGCACGACCAGGATCAGCCCATCCGCCCGCTCTACCTTGGCGGAAAAAGCGGGGTCCTTCATTTCCTCGCCGGCGTCGTCCATCCGCATGTGGAGCGCACGAACATCGATTAGCTCCGTCTCCACGCCCGCGCGTTTCTTCGTTTCGTCCAGAACCAGGTGGGCCGGATGCTCACTGCGCCTGCCCTGCCTCGGCGTGCCGAGAATGACCGGAATAAAGAGAGGACGATCTCCGGCAGGCATGGGTTACAAGCAATCGATCCAAGCGACATTGGCAAGTCGATTCTCCGGCAGCGGCGAGAACATCACGTCGCCTGCCTCCTTCCTCTTCTTTAAGTGGGGCTCCGCGACTCCTAATCGCCGCCTGTCACTACCAACGTTCCCTCGAACCGCTCCGTCTTCTGGTCGTAGTGGATCTCATAGCGATCGAGTGAGCCCCCTCTTCCACGATAATCGATTTCGTATTTCCATGAGCCGGGACTCTGCGGTTTCTTACTGAACAGGTAATCGGTCCAGCGTTCCGTCTTGCTGGAGAGTTTGCCGCCGGCTTCTTTCAGATTCAAATGGGTCTCGTATTGGATGACTTTGTCCTGACGTTCGCTGTAGCCGAACAAGGCAGTGGAGAGTCCCATGCAGGCTTGGGCATCGAACAGTGCGAACTCCAGAGCCTTGCCGTCTCCGTTGTAATCCTTCAACCAAAGGATGGTGGGAGTTCCGTCCTTATCTTTGGCAGCGCCTTCGACATGGTAATAATACTCCGAGCGGATCGCATAGGGCAGATCAAACTGATCTTCTTCTTCGCTAAAAACCTTGATAGTGTTGATGACCTTGCCGCTTTGCGTGTCCACTAAAGCGACTCTGGTCGGCCCGCTGTAATAACTCCCGCGAGTGTATTCCGGGCAGGTGTAAATTTCGTCCGGCGTTTCCCGAGGATGTTTCGTCGGCTTCAACATCCAGAGAACAAGTTCCCGGTTCGGCGCGATGGCCTGAGTTTCAATAACCAAAGCGCCCTCAGGCAGCTGGTATTTGTCACTCCCCGGGGCAGCAAGCGCGGCGCTTCCCGAGACGAAAACGAAGATCAACAGAAGGTTCTTTTTCATTTGTGCGTTTCGGTTAGGCCAATGCTGTCGAATCCATTTTCATCGCGGGCAAGTCTTGCCGTCTTCTGGAACGGATCAAGGAGGAAGTCTTGCGCTTCTCTTGCCGGAAAATTGCACTTCCGGGTATGCCGATGATGGGATTCGAACCCATACTCCGGGTTACCGGAAACGGATTTTAAGTCCGTTGCGTCTGCCATTTCGCCACATCGGCGGCGCCGGTCGCATCTTACTCGGCTGACGGCGCAGACCAAGATTGTTTTGAAGGAACGTGCCGACGCCGTATGTCATCCCGAGCCGGGCAGACGGCGAAGGGACCTCGCAACCGCGCGCGCTAGCATGCGCAAACGATACGCCGCCAATGATGGGGCAGTGTGGGGGCGCAAGCTGATCCGCATTGCAACTGTGAGGTCCCTCGCCGTCTGCGCGGCTCGGGATGACAACGACGCGAACGCGCCACTCGTAAACCCAACGCCCTACATCCGGTTGGCTTTAGCGGTTCGTAGTACTTGCGCGTCGAACGACGATGCGTTTACAGGGAGAACCTTTTATGGCGAACAAACTTTCCGGGAAAAAAATAGCAATTCTCGCGACTGACGGTTTTGAGCAAGTGGAGCTGATGAAACCGCGCGCCGCCCTCGATGAAGCGGGCGCCAGAACGACGGTGGTCTCGCTCAAAGCTGGAAAGATCCAGGGGATGAACCACGCGGATAAGGGCGATACCGTCGCGGTGGATCAGACGCTGGACGAGGCGAAGCCAGAGGATTTTGACGCGCTCATGATCCCCGGCGGGTTGATGAATCCGGATGCGCTGCGGTCCTCGGAAGAGGCGCTCGAGTTCGTGCGCCATTTTTTTCGGGAAGGCAAACCGGTCGCCGCGATCTGCCACGCGCCTTGGGTCCTGATCGACGCCGGTGTTATCCGCGGCCGAACCGTCACTTCCTGGCCGGCAATCAAGACCGATGTTCGGAACGCAGGGGCGCATTGGGTCGATCAGGAAGTGGTGGTGGATAACGGCTTGGTCACAAGCCGAAAACCGGACGACATCCCCGCCTTCAATAAGAAGATGATCGAGGAGTTTTGCGAGGGCCGGCACACGGCCGCTTCTGGCGCCGGCTCGGCGGAATTGGAAACCTGAATCTCTAAATTACCTTGCAACTTCTCGCGTCAGCCTTGCAAAGTTTCATGATCGCGACGCGCTCTCATGACGACCGCCAACAAAATCACCGTGGTTCGGATCCTGATGATCCCCATCTTCGTCACGCTGGCGATTTATTACGGGGAAAGCATTCAGGAAGGTAACCCACAGGATTGGGAACGCTTCGCCGCCATCGCCGTCTTTCTTCTCGCTGCCGTCAGTGACGGCCTCGATGGCTACGTCGCGCGCCGATACAATCAACGCAGCTCGCTCGGCATGATCCTCGATCCGATCGCGGACAAGGGCTTGCTCCTAAGTGGCATCATCACGCTCAGCATCAGCAACTGGAGCACGGTGGATTCCCACTACGGAAAATTCCCGGCCTGGTTCCCCGTGCTCGTGATCTCCCGCGACACGGTCATCCTGGTTGGGAGCGCCGTGCTCCATATTTTAAACGGCAAGGTTCGCGTCCGGCCGAGCTGGACTGGGAAGGTGGCGACGGTGTTGCAAATGGCCGCGATCGCGTGGGTGATGTTGCAGCTGCGTATCCTGCCGTTGCTCTATGTGGTCTTCGCCGCGGGATTTTTCACTTTTGTTTCCGGGATGATCTACGTGAGGGACGGGGTGCGGCAATTGCAAGCTCAGGGCCACGCCAACGCAAAACTGGGTTAACGTGGCGGCGTGATCGCAGCCAAGGATCGAAAAAATTCGCCCGAGAGCGTGGGCAAAGTCGCCATTGTCGGCCGCCCTAATGTCGGCAAGTCCGCGCTATTCAACCGGCTGGCGGGGCGGAACATCGCGATCGTCCACGATCAGCCGGGCATAACGCGGGACCGATTGGCCGCGCCCTGCGTGCGCGGGCGCCGCCCGTTTACGATTTGGGATACGGGCGGAATTGGAGGCGCCGGTGAAGTCGAGTTGCGCACCCAGGTCCGCAGTTCAGCGGATGCGGCCATGCGCGAGAGCGATGCGATCCTCTTTGTGGTCGACGCGCAGGATGGCCTCACGCCGATCGATCAGGAACTAGCTCGGATCCTGCGCAAATCGAAGACACCAGTCGTCCTCGTGGTCAACAAAATCGATCACCCGAACCACGAAGATCTGGAAAGTGATTTTGCGCGCCTGGGCTTTGCCAATTCCGTTCCCATTAGTGCTGCGCATGGACGCGGCATCTCCGGTCTTCTGGATACGATCGATCTACTCTTGCCGGATTCCGGCGCTCCAGGCTCCGAAAGTTTTGACGGATCGGAGGATCGGCTGTCGACGGTTCATCCTCCCCTCGCCCTGGCCATCGTCGGGCGGCCGAATGCGGGGAAATCGTCACTGATTAATTCGGTCTTGCGGGACGCGCGCACGATCGTCAGCGAACTCCCGGGCACGACGCGCGACGCGGTCGATATCAAGTACGAGCGCGACGGTCAGGAATTTCTCCTGATTGACACGGCCGGAATGCGCGCACGCAGCAAGCATTCCAGCTCCGTCGAAGTTTTCAGCGTGATGCGGGCCGAGCGCACGATCCGGCGCGCGGATCTCTGCGTCCTGGTGATCGACCTCACGAACGGTGTGACCAGTCAGGACAAAAAAATCGCAGGCCTGATCCAAATCTCGGAGAAGCCGTGTCTGGTCATCTTGAACAAATGGGATTTGGTGAAACCCAAACGCGCCGCGAAAGCGGCGATGGAAAAGCTCGTCTCCGACACGCGGGAGCGTCTTTTCTTCCTCGATTACGCACCGGTTTTGATTGCCTCGGCGCTCACGGGCGAGAATGTCGAGCAGCTCTTTCGTTTGATTGCCGACGTGCGGAACGCGGCGCGCGTGCGCATTGGGACCGGGGTGCTGAATCGCTTGCTGCGCGCCGCCTTTGAGGAAAATCCACCGCCGACTATCGGGACTCGCCGCCTCAAATTATTCTATGCGGCCCAGGCCCGAGGTGAAGATGACCGGACTCTCGAAGCGCTGAAGTTCATCCTGTTTGTCAATCAACCCAAACTGCTGAGCGACTCCTACGGCCGTTATCTGGAAGGCCGCATCCGCGCGGCCGAGCCGTATCCGGGTCTGCCCGTTCTCCTGAGCTGTCGCGCACGCACCGAGAAAATATAGACTCGCCGCAGCGAGCGCTTAACCGGTCGAACAGGCGCTTGACACAAGCGCCTCTACATCGAAGGAGACGGCACACAAACTCACCGGATCCGGGGCGCCGCGTTAGATCGAACATTCTTCCGCTTCGCCTGTCTCAACCTTCTTATGAAATCGACGCAGGAAATCACGCAGCAGGTGCAGGAAATGGGGCAATGGATTCCACCGCTGCGCGAACAAATCGGCCGCGTCGTCATTGGCCAGAAATATTTGGTCGATCGCTTGCTGCTCGGCCTGCTCGCTAATGGCCACATCCTGCTCGAGGGGGTGCCCGGGCTGGCCAAGACGCTCACGGTCAAAACCCTGGCCGCCTGCATCCAGACCGGCTTCCAGCGTTTGCAATTTACCCCGGATTTGCTGCCGGCGGATTTGATCGGCACGCTCATTTACAATCCGCGCACCGGGGAATTCACCACCAAGCTCGGCCCGCTCTTCTCTAACCTGATTCTCGCCGACGAAATCAATCGCGCGCCCGCCAAAGTCCAGAGCGCGCTCCTCGAGGCGATGCAGGAACGGCAGGTCACGATTGGCGAAACGACCTACCCTCTGTCCGATCCATTCCTGGTTCTGGCGACGCAAAATCCGCTCGAGCAGGAAGGCACCTATCAATTGCCGGAAGCGCAGCTCGATCGCTTCATGTTGAAACTGCACATCGGTTACCCGCAGAAATCCGAGGAACGCCAGATCCTCGACTTGATGGCAACTTCCGCGCCGAATCTGAACGTGACGCCGGTCGTCGATCCGCAAGCGATCATCGCGGCGCGCTCCGTCGTGAACGACATCTACATCGATGATCGAGTGAAGGACTACATCGTGGACGTCGTCTGGGCCACGCGCGAACCCGCCTCCTACAATCTGAATCTTGACGGCCTCGTTCGGTACGGCGCTTCGCCACGCGCGACCATTTACCTGGCGTTGGCCGCGCGCGCTCACGCTTTCCTGAATGGTCGTGGCTACGTTACGCCCCAGGACGTGAAGAGCATCGGAACGGACGTGCTGCGGCACCGGGTCATCGTGAGCTACGAAGCTGAAGCTGAGACCATCACCAGTGAAACCATTGTGGATCGGATTTTCGCGGGCTTGCCGGTGCCCTAAAATGTCGTCATCCCGAGCGGAGCGAAGCGCAGTCGAGGGACCCCGTGGCGGTGCGTGAGTTTCCCATGACCCACCAGAACTACTTCGTCTACATGCTCACGAACGCTAATCGTCACACCGTCTTGTATATCGGGGTTAAGAACAATCTCGAACGACGCGCCGGCGAGCACTCGTTAGGCTGGGGCAGTGCCTTCGCCCGAAAATACCGCGCCCACAAGCTCGTTTACTTCGAAGCTTACGCCGATCCACGCAGCGCCATTGAGCGCGAGAAACAATTGAAGAAATGGTCGCGGGCCAAGGAGGATGCGCTGATTGCAAAGCGAAATGCGGAGTGGCGGGATTTGCTCGATGAGATGTACGCTACCAAAGCCGTCGGAGGTAATCGGTGATGCCACGGGGTCCCTCGACTACGCTTCGCTCCGCTCGGGATGACGAGGCAAGAACCCCCGCGGAAATTCTCAAAAAAATCCGCGCTCTCGAAATCAAGACCAAGGGTCTCGTCCAGAGTGTCTTTGCCGGCGATTACCACAGCGTCTTCAAGGGACGCGGGATGAACTTCGAGGATGTGCGCGAATATCAACCTGGGGACGAAATCCGGGCGATCGATTGGAACGTCACGGCGCGTCTGGGGACGGCTTTCGTGAAAAAATTCACCGAAGAACGCGAGCTCACGGTCGTGCTAGTCGTGGACGTGAGTGCATCCGGCAATTTCGGAAGCGTTTCGCAATCGAAACGTGAACTCGCCGCGGAAGTCGCCTGTTTGCTGGCCTTCAGCGCCATCCGGAATAACGACAAGGTCGGCCTGCTTCTTTTCAGCGATCGGGTGGAGCTTTTCATTCCGCCAAAGAAAGGACGCTCGCATACGTTGCGGATCATCCGCGAAATTCTATTTTTCGAACCCGCAGGCCGCGGCACTGCGCCGGCCCTGGCGCTCGATTATCTAAACAAAGTGGTGACGCGGCGGGCGGTGGTCTTTTTCGTCTCGGATTTCCAGACGGGCGATTTTTCGCGCGAGCTTTCGGTCAGCGGGCGAAGGCATGATTTTATTGCCGTGCACATTCAGGATCAACGGGAAGAAAATTTGCCTAACGTCGGCATCATTACCCTGGAAGACGCCGAGACCGGCGAGCAGATTGAGATCAATACCGCGGACCGGACAACCCGTTCGCGCTTCAGCGCCCTGGCCGAAACGAAGCGCGCCGAACTAAATCGGACGCTGCGGCGCAACAGCATCGACGCCATCTCGCTGCGAACCGGCGAAGATTACCTGCCTGCGCTCCGCTCATTTTTCAAACAACGCGAGCGGCGCCTGGCCGTGCGATGAATTTATTTGGGTTATGCTTTTCCTCGCCGCTGAAGAATTCCACGATATCGCGCCCCCGGTTGATTACTCGCTCATCCCTCCGTGGGTGATTTTTTGCGGAGTGGTCCTTGCGCTGATTCTCGCCGGCCTGATTGCCTGGTGGGTGCGGCGGCGCTGGCAGCGTCCGAAGCCGCAACAATCGCCACGGGAACGAACGCTCCAACAACTGGATCGCATTCGCGGCGAAATAGAAACTCTGTCTCCGTACCAATTCAGCATCCGTGTCTCCGATATTCTTCGGCGCTATGTCACGGACCAATATCATCTGCCCGTCACGCGCCAGACTTCCGTTGAATTTCTCAGCGCACTCGCCCAGGCATCGCCCTTTTCCGAGGACGAGAAATCGTTGCTCGAAGATTTCTTGAACCGTTGCGACTTGATCAAATTCGCGCGTTACGACGCCACCATGGAGGACAGCCGGCTGCTTCTCGAAGAGGCGACGCGTTTTGTCCAAGGAGGAAAACTTGAACCTGCGTGATTGGTTGCCGGCAAACTCGGCCCTGACTTTCGCGCAGCCGTGGCTCCTCTTGCTCCTGCTCGCAATTCCCCTGCTCGCTTACTTCCGCGGAAGAAGCGGGCCGGCCGCGGCGCTCACCTTCTCCTCGACGAGCGCGCTCCGGTCTCTCGGCAAGACCAGCGCCGCGAGCGTGGGAAAATTCCTGCGCAGTTTGTTCCTGCTCAGCGTCGCGCTCCTCATTATCGCGCTGGCCCGGCCGCAGCTGGGCAAGAGCCTCACCCAAGTCGAAGCCAGCGGGATCGACATCATGCTGGTGCTCGACGTTTCGCAGTCGATGTTGACCAAGGATTTTTCCATTGGTGGCGAACAGGCCACGCGGATCGAGGCCATCCGGGAAGTGACCCGGCAGTTTATCGAAGCGCGACCTAACGACCGGATTGGCATCATCGCCTTCGCGGGACATCCCTACGTCATCAGCCCGATGACGCTCGACCACGATTGGCTCCTGCAAAATTTGGAACGCATCCGCACGGGCATGGTGGAAGACGGCACCGCGATTGGCTCGGCCATCGCATCCGCCGCCAATCGGTTGAACGACAAGCATTCGAAGAGCCGCGTTCTTGTGCTCCTGACCGACGGCGAAAATAACGCGGGCAAGATTCCACCCAATACCGCGGCTGAGGCAGTGAAGGCGCTGCAGATTCGTTTCTATGCGATCGGTGCGGGCATCAATGGAATCGCCCCCTACCCGGTCTTTAATCCCCGAACCGGGAAGCCGTTCACCGACATGTTCGGCAACATCATGTATCAGGACCAGCGCGTACAATTCAATGAGGCCGGGTTAAAGGAAGTGGCGAAGATCGCGGATGGGCAATTCTACCGGGCGACGGACACCAAGTCGCTCGAGCAGATTTTTCGCGATATCGACAAGCTGGAGAAAACGACCGTGGCGGTAAAAAAATATCAACAATACCGCGATCTTTTCCCCGCCTGCATCATGGGTGGCTGCGGTCTTCTCCTCGCGCACCTTTTGCTGGGGCAAACGATCTGGAAGAAACTACCGTGAAGAAAACAAGAAAACATCGCGCGCGGAGCGCACGATCCACCTTATGAGTTTCGGCGCGCCACAGTGGTTTTGGGCCTTGCTCAGCATTCCGTTTCTTGTCGCGATGTTTGTTCGCGCCGAAAGACGAGCGGCGGTGCGGCTGCGTCAATTCGTGTCGGAGCGTTTGTTGCCGACTCTCGCGCGCACCGTCGATCGCCGGCGTCGCAGTCTTCGCTTCGCGCTCGTTCTGCTCGCTTTCGCGTTCACCATCACCGCTCTCGCCCAACCGCGCTGGGGCTATACTTACGACGACTCCAAGCGGACCGGACTCGACCTGATTCTCGCGGTGGACACTTCGCGCAGCATGCTTTCGAACGACGTCCCTCCAAGTCGTCTGCAGCGGGTAAAACTCGCCGCGCAGGATCTCATCAACGAACTTCAGGGCGATCGGGTTGGGCTGATCGCATTCGCGGGTCGCGCGTTCCTGCAGGCTCCGCTCACGATCGACTACGACGCGGCCGTGGAGGCCATCAACGATCTCGATACCAATACGATTCCGGAAGGCGGAACGAATATTTCCGAGGCGATCGAGTTGTCCACGCGCACCTTTGGCAAAAGCGCGATCGGCAATCGAGCGTTGATCATTTTCACCGATGGCGAGGAACTCAGCGGGGATGCGTCGAAAACGGCGAAGGCGGCAGCGGACGCAGGCGTGCGAGTTTTCACAGTGGGTGTCGGCACGCCGGAAGGCTCGCTCATTCCAATCAACGGTGAAGGCGGCGGGACAGCTTTCGTCAAAGACAGCAACGGACAAATTGTAAAGTCGAAGCTGGATGAAAAACGCTTGAAAGAAATCGCGGAGAGTACGAGCGGATTTTATCTTCACCTCGAAGATGGACCGCGGACGATGAAGCAGCTTTTCACCGAAGGGCTGACGAAAATGCAGGCCGGTGACATCGATGCCCGGCTTTCCCGCCGGCCCATCGAGCGCTACCAATGGCCGCTCGGGACCGCTCTGTTTTTCCTGGCCAGCTCCTTCCTGATGCGCGAGCGGAAACGCGTGCGAACGGTCGCGCCCCGAGGAATGGAACCGAAAAAGCCTCTCGCGATGGCCGCGATTCTATTCCTCCTGGCGAACGCTTCCTTCGCCGCGGCGCCCGGTCTCGATGCCTATCGGCAGGACAAGTTTCCCGAGGCTTACCAGGCCTTTGAGAAGACCTTGAAAGATCATCCGCAGACGGGCGTGGCCGATAAAATCGAATTCGATGCCGGCGCCGCAGCCTACAAGATGAAGGATTTCGGCAAGGCGTTGAATTCGTTCAGCCAGGCGCTGCTCTCACCGGATGCCGGCTTGCAAAGCCGGAGCCATTACAATCTTGGCAACACTCTCTACCAGCGCGGGGACACGCAAAAAAAGGATGACGAGAAACTGAAGGATTGGACGAACGCGCTCCAACATTACGAGCACAGCCTCAAGATCACGCCCAACAACAAAGAGGCGAAAGAGAACCTGGAATATGTGAAGCGGAAGATCGAGGAATTGAAGCGCAAAAAGGAACAGCAACCTCCTCCTTCGCCGTCCCCGTCACCGAAACCGGAGGAGAAGAAAAAGGACGACAAGGATCAGCAGAAAGATCAACAGCAGTCAAAACAGGACGACCAGAAAAAGCAGGATCAGCAGCAACAGGATCAGAAAGATCAATCCGGCCAGGGCGACCAGCAGAAGCCGGACAAGAGCGACGATCAATCGCAGGCCAAGAATGATCCCGGAAAAGAGAAGAAGGACGAGCCGAAGGCGAACGAATCTCCATCGCCCTCACCTGGAAGTGACGAGCAGTCGCAACAAAAGCAACCAGGCTCTTCTCCGTCGCCCTCCCCTGAAGCCAAAGATGGAGCCGACCAGAGCGACAAAAAGGATTCGCCAGCCGGTGATCAGGAGAAGCCCGATCAATCGCCGACGCCTTCCGACAAAGGAAACGAAAGTCCATCGCCGTCGCCGGGCGAAGGTGAGGGACCGGGCGATTCCCCGACACCCACTCCGGGCTCTTCGCCTGGAAAAAAACTAGCGGGTGAAGTAAAAGGAGCCGGGGACGAAAAACCAAATCAGGCGGAGCAGAACGCTCAAGTGGCAGAGGCCGAGCCGGAGAAAGACGGGCAAATGAGCGAGAAGCAAGCTGAGCTTCTTTTGCAATCGATGAAAGACGAAGAGCGGCGCGTGCAGCTTGATGAACGCAAGGTTTCGCGACATGTCTATAAAGATTGGTAGCCCTCTTCCGAATGTCGTTTCCGCATCATCATCGTTTTCTCGCTCGTTTCGCCACCGCAGCTTTGGGGCTGACTGCATTGCTTCCTTCGGCGCGCGCGGAAGAGCCATCGGCCACGGCCGTTCTCAGTAGCTCTCAGACCGCGGTCGGCGAGCCGGTCGAGCTTCAAATCAAAGTGAACGGCGCTCGGAGCGCTACGCCACCGTCCCAGATTTTCGTGGACGGACTGGACATCCAGTCAACGGGACAGATGCAGTCGTTTGCGATGAGAAATTTTAGCGTCACCTCGAGCGTGACGTTCAACTACACCATCATGCCGTCGCGGGCCGGCAAGTTCAAAATCCCGCCGCAGACGATCAACGCCGGAGGCACCTCGATCCGAACCGAAGAGCTGACCCTGGAAGTCGGCGGAAACTCGAACCAGCCATCAACTTCCGGAGATCGCTCGACGCTCGATCCCAAGAAGGTGGCCGCGGCCGAAGTAATCATCCCGAAGAAGAACGTGTATGTGGGTGAATTGGCGCCGGTGGAAATTCGCGTTTGGATCGATAGCCGCGCGCGCTTCGATACGAACGCGATTCTGCATGGACTGCAATTGAACGGCCAGGGTTTCACCATCCAGCAGATTCAGCCACCCATTCAAAAGCAGGAGACCGTGAATGGGCGGCCTTTCTTTGTCTTCATCTACAAGACCGCCATCGCCGCGGCCAAGGCGGGCAGTCTCGAAGTAGGGCCCGCGCAATTGGAAACCCTGATGCAGTGGCCGCGCGCACGGTCGAGACAACATTCGCCACGTGATATTTTCGGGATGGATGACGGCTTCGACAGCATGATGCCGAATCCGTTCGCCGACCTGACCCAACCGGTGCCGATCAAGATCACGAGCCAACCGGTCACGCTCGAGGTCAAGACCTTGCCGCCGAACGCTCCGCCGAGTTTCGCCGGCGCCATCGGCAACTTTACCATGACCGCGGACGCGAACCCGAAGGCCGGTCAATTGGGCGATCCGTTCACCGTGACTGCGAAGCTCTCCGGTCGCGGGAATTTCGATCGCGTGACGGCGCCCGTATTCGAGAATGAAAATGGATGGCGCAAGTATCCACCGTCCGCCACTTTCAAAAAAGACGATGACGTCGGGATCAGCGGAACGAAAACGTTTGAAACTGTTCTTAGTCCGAACGAGCGCAAAGATAAGATCCCAACGCAGCTCTTTACCTACTTCGATCCTCTAAAGGAACAATACGTCACCCTGCGCGGCGATCCGGTCCCGATCAAGGTCGAGGGCGGCGTCGCTCCGAGTTCGACCGCTCCGCCAGTCGCAGCCAACGCGCCGACGACGGCAGCCTCTCGTCCGACGACGCCGAAACCGCAGGATATTCTTTACCAATTGACCGAGCTGTCGCCGGCGCCGCAGTCGTTTACGCCGCTTTACGCGCGCCGGTCGTTCTGGCTCGCGCAACTCTGCCCGCTCCTGGCTCTGCTGGCCTACGTGGGTTGGAAAATCCGGCAGGCGCATCGCGATAATCGCGAGGCGCAACGACGGGAAGCCTGGCAACGCGAAGCCGCCGAAGTGCAACGAAGCTTGCATCGCGCTGATGTTTCACCGCAGGAATATTTTTCCCGCGCATCACGCGCGGTGCAATTGAAGACGGCGCTGGCGAAAAATCTCGATCCCAACTCGGTGGATGCGGAGATCGCCGCATCGGCATTTCGGGCGGACGATGAAACACGTTTGCGCCTGCGTCATTTATTCGAGAAGAGCGACGAGGTCCGGTACAGCGGCGCCGGATCGAACGGCATCAAACTCCTCCCGCCGGAAACTCGAACGGAAGTTCTCAACCTCGTGGACAACCTAAGAGCATGAAACGGGGAACGCGCTTCTTCTTGCTTGGCGTGCTCGGGATCGCGCTGACGTGCGTGACCCTGCCATGCGTTCGCGCCGACCAGGATCCGGCATTTACAAAAGCGAACCAGGATTTCAACGACGGACATTTTCAAGAAGCGATTGACGGCTACCAGAGTCTCGTCCGATCGGGCCATTGGAGCGCAAACCTGTTCTACGACTTTGGAAATGCCTGGTTTCGTGTCGGAGATTTTGGCCAGGCCATCCTCGATTACGAGCGTGCGCTGGCGCTCGATCCACATCATCCGGAAGCTGAAGCGAATCTGCGGTTGGCGCGCGATGAAGCGCGCGCGTTAGAGCTTAAGCGCAATGCCGTCGAGCGTTACCTCAGCGCGGGAACGCCCACGCAATACTCAATCGCGGCTTCGATTGCGTTCTGGCTCGTACTCTTTGGGTTTGCGAGTTTTTTCTTTATGCGCCGGCGTTCGGCTAGGCTCATCGCCTTGATCATTCTTTCGCTCGGTGTTTTCGGCGGCGCAGTCTTCGCGCTTTACGCCAGCGAGAACGGAAGCCATGGGAGAGCACTCGCGATCGTGACGGGAAAGAATGTCCAAGCGCGGCTCGCTACGGCGGATAACGCGAGCAGCGTTCTGGCATTGCCCCCGGGCAGTGAAATCAAGGTCTTGAGCGAACGGGGGGATTGGATTTACGCGGCCTTGCCGAACGATCTGCGCGGCTGGATTCCCGCGAAGAGCGCCGAACGGGTGCGGCTTTAGCGGGACGTTCTTCCGCGCGTCCGGACATGCGGAAGCATGTCCCTCCATCCACAGGCAAGATGCCTGCGCTACGGCCCAAGGGTTGTGAAGCGGGCAAATGTCCACATCTTGAGTGCGTATGAACGCGGAGATGGATGTCGGCACCAATAAAAAGGCGCTCCAGATCAATCTCGACGCGAAAAAGTATGGGACGTTCGCCGAGATCGGCGCCGGGCAGGAGGTCGCCCGCCGATTTTTTCACGTGGGCGGCGCGTCGGGGACGGTGGCGAAAACCATGTCGGCTTACGACATGACCTTTAGTGACGCCATTTACGGCACGGCTGACCGCTACGTCAGCCGCAACCGGCTCCAAACCATGCTCGACCACGAGTACAGTTTGCTGATCGAGCGCCTAGATAAGAAATTTGGAAACGAGCGCACCTTTTTCGTTTTCGCCGATACGGTGGCGGCGCGCAGTTTCAAGCAACACAGCGAATCGCACGGCTGGCTCGGCGTTCGTTTCCAGGATCACACCCACAGCGATCCGAGCCAGATCATTATCCACATCCGGATGCTGGATGAATCGAATGTCGACCAGCAGGAGGCGCTCGGCATCATCGGCGTCAACCTGCTTTACGGAGCTTTCTACCATCGGCTGCCGGAGAAATTGATCGCGTCACTCCAGGAGAATCTCGCGCCCGATCGCATCCAGGTGGACATGATCAAGTTCTCCGGTCCGGCCTTCCCGGAGATCGACAATCGGCTCATGAGCCTCCAGCTGGTGAGCCAGGGATTGACCGACGCCGTCATGTTCACGGCGGACGGCGAGACGGTGCAACCTGCCGACATTCTCTACAAGAAAGCGATCCTGGTGGAGCGCGGCAGCTTTCGGCCCGTGACCTATGCCACGAACGACATGCTAACTGGCGCCCGCGGCGCCTTCCTCAAGCAATGCGGACGCTCCGAGGACGAGCTCGTTGTTCTGATGGAAATGACGCTCGAGAATTTGCTTTCGGAAGGGCAACTCAACCACGCGGACTTTCTCGCGCGCGTGGATATTTTGGGCGCTCTCGGCCGCACCGTCATGGTTTCAAAGTTCGGCGAATATTTCCGGCTCGCCACTTATCTGGCGCGCTACACCAATCGGATGATCGGTCTGGTCATGGGCGTGCCGAGCCTGATGGAAATTTTCGACGAGAAATATTATCTCAATCTCGAAGGCGGAATTCTCGAGGCGCTTGGGCGGATGTTCAAAAGCGGTTTGAAACTGTACGTCTACCCGATGATCGATGAAAAAAACGGCGAACTCCTGAAAGCAACGAAACTGGAGGTAGCGCCGAATCTGCGATCGCTTTACCGCTACCTGATCGAGAACGAATTCATCCAGGAAATCATTGATTACAATCCGGATTACCTGCGCATTCATCCCCCGGACGCGCTGGCGAAATTGCAGTCGAGCGATCCGGCCTGGGAACGAATGGTGCCTCCGGAAGTCATGCAAATCATCAAAGACCGCAGGTTTTTTGGCTATCGGGCCAAGGCTCCGAATTAGAATGGGCGCCGGACGCCCACAGTCGTCGCCCGGCGGTTCGAAGCGCAAATTTTTCCTGTGAATTCGCTTGGCGCCCGACCCCTCTCTCCCGGCGGCGGCCAGAGGGAGACGGAGGTAGAAAACCGGGCTGTCGGCACGCTTCCCGCTACAGGAATGACAGCATCATGGCGAGGCGCGGAAATTCTGTCTTTGGTATCGATCTGGGTAAGCACGTCTTCAAAGGAGTCCTACTCCAGCGAAAGGGTGACGAAAGGTTTGTGCTGACCAGCTATGCCTCGCGTGAAGTGCCGGAGGAAATCACGACCCCGGAAGATTTGGCGCAGCATCTCAAGCTCTTGCTCAAGGAATTGGGGGGAAGCGCCAAAGCATGCGCCATCGCCGTTTCAGATCCAGAATCGCTTCTCCGCATTATCGAACAGCCCGACACGCCGATCGACCTCTTGCGCAATGCTCTTCGGCTCAACGGGCTGATGGTCCTGAATCAGGAATGCAAGGATTTCGTCCTCGACTGCGCCCCGCTTTCGGGCAACGGCACGAACGGCAACGGAACAAATGGCGACGCCAATAAGTCTGCGGAAGCTCCACCACAAAACGGAGTCGCCCGCACGAAATACCTGGTCGGCGGAATGTTGCGGCCGATGGTGAAACAAATTTCCGAGGCGTGCAGCAAGTCGCGGATTTCCGCAGACATTTTACAGCTGGCGCCGGTCTGTTCGTTCAACGCTTTTGAATTCGCCTATCCGGAGATCTTCGCCAAGGACGCTTTCCTTCTGCTCGACATGGGTCACTTGCAGAGCACGGTGCTGATCGGCAGCAAGAAGGAGCTCGTGCTGGTGCGCAGCATCGACTACGGCGGCAAGGCGCTCACCCAGGCCCTCACCGCAGATGGGGCGCTCGATGCGAACGCGGCCCGCGTCATGATGCAACAAGGCGATGCCGGCATGACCGAAATTTGCCGGGGTTCACTCGCTCGGCTCGCAACCGAGGTTCGGAATTCGATCGGCTTTTTCGAAGGGCAACACGAGCAGAATATCCACCGAATTTTTGTTTCGGGCGGCCTCGCCCGAACGGAGACGATCCTCCAGACTTTAAGCGACGAGCTGGGATTGCCCTGCGAAATTTGGGACCCGCTCGAAACCTGCGAGGTGGCCCTGCCTCCGGCGAAGCGTCAGGCGTTGCCGAGTGAATTTGTCTCCCTCAACGTCGCTTGCGGCGCGGCTTTTGAATATCTAAGGAACTAGGGCGCGCATGGCACTCCACCTCAACCTCCTGCACGAGGAGATCCTGGAACAGCGCCAGCGCCAGCGCGATCCGCTCAAGATCGGCATGATGGTCTTAGGCGCACTTGGCGCGCTCATGATCGTTTACTACTTGTGGAATGCCTATAAGACGCTTGAGATCCGCAACCGGCTCAGTGCCGTTCAGCATGACTGGTCCAAGGTGGAGCCAAAAGTCACCGCGGCTCAGAAACGTTCCGCCGAACTCAACAACATCATCAGCACGACCAAAGTGCTCGACGGGATGATCGATGGCCGATTTTTCTGGGCGCCATTTATGGAAAAGCTTTCGCGTTGCGTCGCCCTGAACGCACAGATCACGAGTGTTGATGGCCTCGTCCAGGACGAAGGCAAGGCAGTGATCGTCATGATCGAAGGGCTGGCGGCAGGCCGCGAACCGCGCTCCGCCGCCGAAGAACTGCGGCAATTGCTTCTGGAACAGCTCGGGCAGAGTTACCACGAGGTGAAGGTCGAATTCAAAACGCTCGAAGATCTGGACACACTCGTGAAAATTGCCGGAGATAACATGGCCATGGCCCGTTTCGCGCTGAGCGTCACGTTCAATCCATCCGAAGGCGCGTCGAAGGCCACTTCCTCACCACCCCCGCGCGGCCGGACCTCGAAATAATGAAGAAGCTAAACCTAACGAAGGATCAGATCCAAAAGCTCTCGTTAAGTACGATCGGCTTCGTGGTCTTGCTCTACGTTTACTTCAGTTTCTTCCTTGGACCACTCAACAAGAGCCGCGATTCGATGCTCGCCTCGATCAACGACTTGCAAAGAAAAGTCGCGGGATCAAAAAATGAGATGACCAAGGCATCCAATCTCGAAAAGCAGGCCAGCACGGCGACCACGCGCTTCGCTGCCTTGAAAGCACTCAGCCCGGAGGGCGCGCCGATCGCCTGGTTCCCACCACGGATCAAGGTCTTCTTTGCTAACCAGCAGATCGACAAAGCCACCGCGCGGCTCGAGAACAGCTCAGTCTACAAAGATGCCGACCTCTCGGGCTGGATGCGTTACAGCTGGTTCCTCGATCTGCCGCAGACGGACTTCTCCACCACCGGCCTCGCCATCGCGGCGCTGGAGAACAGCGAGCCGCTTCTTTCGATCACTCACCTGAACATCCATGCCATAGGAGATGATCCCCAATTCCAGCAGGTCAGCATCAACGCGACCACAGCGATCATGAAACGATGAAGACGCTCCTGACGATTACTGCGGTGGCGTTGCTAAGCCTGACTTGCGCGCGGGCCGAGGACGAGGCTCCCGCCGCGCTCGAACTCAAACACAAGTCGAGCTTTGCGATGGAAGCCAGTGGTCGTAACCCGTTTTGGCCCATCGGCTGGAAACCAGTGGCTAAAGCAAGTACGACTGAACACTCCGGCCCCGAAATTCAGCCGGCGGCTTTCGTCGTCAGTTCGATCACCCTCGATCACGGCGCTCACTTCGCCATCATCAATGGAAAAGCGATGCAAGAAGGGCAGACGTTTGGATTGCAATTGGGCAACCAGACTTATCAGCTCACGGTCAAGTCGATCGAAGATGGCCGGGTGATTCTGGCCCGCCGGGACCAGGAAATCATCGTGACGCTTCGGCGGAAGTGATTCTAGAGGCGCTCGCCGTCGCGAGCACCTGTTTCATTGGTTCGGCGCTGGCACAAGCGCCTCTACATCTTCCGGAAGAACTGGCTGTATTTTGCGGCTCTAGTTTCCAGCTTCCCCCGCAAGGATTTGACCGGATCGGACCGCTTAGGTTCGCAAACCAGCGCGAGACATAACCGAACCATGTTAGCGTAATCGTCCACGGATACGTATTCACACTGAATGGTGCCGTCGGGCGCGCAGTTGTGGTAATTCCCCAGGCCGATGCTCGCCGCGACCGATCGGTAACCGTAGAGCTGATACGCGCTCGCTTCGCAGGCGCCGCCATCCAATAGGCAGCGTTGCACCGGAATGGCGCGCGCGGCCGCCACGCTCATGATCCGCGCGGTCTCGCCGCTATCAAAAATCGACAAGCGATCGCCGACCCGCACGATCGGACCGCGGCCTATTTCCGCGCCGCCGCGCGGTGTGCTCGTTTCCAGGGAGAAGACGGTGATGTCTTTGGGAAGTACCCCAGAGCGCGCGAGCTGAATCGCGCCCCAGAAGCCGACTTCTTCGGCCCGAGTAAAAATCCCGAGACAGTGAACATTCGCGCGCGCGGCCTCCAGTTCCTGGAAGAGACAGATGATTTCGGCGCAGCCTAACAAATCATCGCAGGCGCGGGAATGAATCTGATCCTCCTTCACTTCGAAGGCCGGCAAGTCCCACATGGCGAAATTGCCGAACTCGCGCCTTCGCGGATTGACCAGAAAGCGTTCCGCCACCGAGCCGAGGAAGCACCACTCGCCCTCCTCGTTCCGAACCCAGCCGGGATGATCCATGTGCGCGGCGAAAGCCCATCGAGGCCGCGCCCGGGTTCCGCGCCGATAACGCGCCATCATGTTCCCATAGGGATCGTGCTCGATCCGCACATGCGCGCATTGCTTCAACTGCGCCACGATCGCATCGCGCACCGCATCTTCGTGGAACGGCGCTGTCGGCTGTTCGAGGAGAGACCGAACTACGCGGAGTAAATCTCGTCGCTGCATCATCGGATCAGACGCCGGTTGACTCGGCGCGCTCGAGCGGCACGAATTCACTTTCGTGCAGAACGATCCGTTTTGATCCACGCAAGAGCCGCCACCATTCCCAGGCGCTTCCCGCCGCGATCAGAAAGACCAGCGCAACAAAAACCAACGCGACCAGCGCATCGAAGCGCCAGATGGCCGCCTGGCGCGTCATTTGCGCTGCCCGGACTACGTCACCGAGCGTTCCGGCGGCTTGCGTGAGCGAGTCGGCGCCGCTCAAGAATCCGAGCTTGGGATCAGGTGAGAAAATCTTCAGGTAAGCCGCGCTGAAAGTGACCACACACATGAAGCAAAGCGGTACAATCGTGACGAAAAGATATCGCGTTTTGCCCATTTTGATCAGGACGGTGGTGCCCAAACAGAGCGCGATGATCGAGAGCAACTGGTTCGCGATGCCGAAAAGCGGCCAAAGACTATTGATGCCACCGAGCGGATCGATCACGCCTTGATAGAGAAACCATCCCCAGGCGCCGACCAGCAGGACACTGGAAAAAAGATTGGCGGACCAGGCCCTCGTGTCGCCCAGCGGCTTCCACAAATTTCCGAGCAGATCCTGCAGTAAGAATCGCCCGACTCGCGTCCCGGCATCGAGCGTCGTCAAAATGAAGAGCGCTTCGAACATGATGGCGAAGTGATACCAGAGCGCGAGCGCCGTCGGATTAGATGAGATGCGCGAAAACATGTGCGCCATGCCGACAGCGAAGGTCGGCGCTCCACCCGCGCGGCCAAACATTGTCGTCTCACCGAGGCCGGTCGCGAGGTTTTGCATTCCCTCTTCGGTGACGGGGAAGCCGGCGGCAGTGATCTTCGCAACCACTTCAGTCGGCGCGCCCTTGGTGTTGATCGCAAAATATTCGCCCGGTTGAAGGACGCAGGCGGCGATCATGGCCATGAGCGCGACCATCATCTCCGTCACCATCGCGCCATAGCCGATATCGCGGATTCGAGATTCGCGCGCGATCATTTTGCAGGTCGTGCCCGACGCAATCAACGAATGAAACCCGGAGACTGCTCCGCACGCGATCGTGATGCAGACAAACGGAAAGACCGGTCCCGCGAAAACCGGTCCGGTGCCATCGATGAAGCGGGAGATTGACGGCATCAAGAGCATCGGTCGCAGCGCCACCACTGCGAGCGCGAGCGCAGCGACGGTGCCGAGTTTCAGGAAAGTGCTGAGATAATCCCGCGGAGTGAGCAAGAGCCAAACCGGAAGAATGGACGCCGCCAATCCATAAATCATGACCGCCCAGGCGAGCCATTTCTCATCCTGCCGGCACCAGCTTTCGATCGTCGGATAATGCGAAAGAAATTGTCCGCCCCAAACCGCGAAGGCCAGACCAGCGAGTCCGAACGCCGTGATCCAGCCGACGCCGATTTTTCCCGTGCGCAATCCCAACCCCATAATAAGCGCGACCGGAATCGTAGTCGCCATGGTGAAAACGCCCCAGGGACTTTTGGCGAGCGCCTGCACCACGACGAGCGCGAGCACCGCCATGATCATGATCATGATCAAGAGCACGCTAATAAGGGCGAGCGCGCCGACACCGCGCCCGATTTCCTCCTTCACCATTTGCCCAAGGGTTTTTCCGCGACGCCGGACCGAGCTGAAAAGCACGATCATGTCGTGGACGCCACCGCCCAGAGTGGCGCCAATCAAGATCCAAAGCGTCCCCGGCAGGAAACCGAACTGCGCGGCGAGCACCGGACCGACCAAGGGACCGGGACCGGCGATCGCCGCAAAATGATGGCCGAAAACCATCCACCTATTGGTCGGGACGAAATCTTTCCCGTCTTCGTTGGCAATCGCAGGCGTGGCTCGCGCATCGTTCAAGACCAGGACCTTCGTTGCCAGCCATTTGCTGTAGAAGCGATAGCTGATCGCGAAAGTGCAGAGGCCGGCGGTGACAATCCACAAGGCGCTGATCTGCTCCCCTCGCGAGAGCGCGAGCACGACGATCGCGACCAGACCCAACGCAGCGACGGCAATCCAGAGCAATTTTTTTCCGATATTCATCGATTGAATCTCATGCGCGCCGATGAGATTTTAGGCGAAACCGAGGTCTGCTGACAACAGGAACAGCTAGGAACGCCAAGCTTGCGAATCGATTCCTATTCCATCCGCAACGCTAGGGCGCCTTGGCGCGGCGTTCCTACCTGTCGCGGTTGACAGTGCGCAAGAGCGCCATTACGAAACCGCTTCGGCCCCGGTTCGGTAATGCGATTTTCCTACAAACTGAAGAAAGTGGTCTCGGGCGACGCTTACGCCAGCGCGCGGCGTCATGTGAAGCAAGTGCTTCTGGGGCGCGCACCGCTCCGCTTCGACGCGGCGCGCATCGCCAAAACGGTCGATCCTGAAAAGTTCCGGCAGGTTTATCAAAGGCACGCCGTGGAAGATCCGGGCGATGCCTGGCCCAAATATCTAGACCTGGAACTCTGGATGGAAATCAATTTGCGCCGAGTGCGGGATTTGGGTCTCGACCTCGGCGGGCGCAAGCGGGTCCTCGATATCGGCTGCGGCACCGGCTATTTCCTCTACATCAATCAGTATCTCGGTCACGACGTTCTCGGACTGGATTTGGATGAGGAGCCCGGTTTCACGGAGATGATTGACCTCCTGGGAGTGAAGCGAAAAATCTGGCGAGTCGAGGCCTTCCAACCGCTGCCTGACCTGGGCCCGAAATTCGATGTGATCGCCGCCCACATGATTTGTTTCAACGGTCACAAGAGCGACAAGCTTTGGACGATACCCGAGTGGGAATTTTTTCTCGACGATCTGGCAACGCGCCAGCTCAAACCCGGCGGCCAGGTTTGTCTGGAACTCAATCGCGAGTACGACGACTCGCTCTACACGCCGGAGTTGAAAGAATACTTCGAAGCGCGTGGCGCCGAAATCCACACCCAGCGCGTCCTCTTCAATCCATTGCTGCCCGCGCCTTCCGCAACTGCGCCAACTGCTCCGTAAAATCGGTTTTCCTTTGCCGGTGTTCCTGCACCACCGCGGCCGGCGCTTTGTCCACGAACGAAGCGTTCGAGAGCTTGGCCTCGACCGTGCGCACCTCGTTCTCGAGCTTCGCAATTTCTTTCTCAAGCCGATCGCGCTCGGCTGATTTGTCACCCCCCGCGATGATGAGATGGAGTTCGCCCAGAGGCGTCATTGCGACAGGCACGCCCGCTTCGGGCTGAAATTTTGGATCGAGTTGCAGCTCCTCTGCATTGAGCAGGCGGGAGATGGTGGGCAATTCCCGCTCGTCCGCCTCGGCGGCGGGACGCAAGATGAAACGCGCTTTCTTGTTCGACGGGATTCGTGAGGTCGCGCGCAAATTCCTTCCAGCCAGGATTGTCTCGTAAACCTTCGCCACTTTGCTCCTCGCTTCAGCTATGACCTTCGGGTCGAGGGACGAGAGCGCAGCCTGGGGCATCGCGGCGAACTGGATCGAGCTCAACTTGATGTCCTCTCCTGGCACACCAAATCCAAAGACCGACCAAAGCTCTTCCGTGATGTGAGGCATGAAGGGATGGAGCAGGCGCAGAAATCCTGAGAGGACGAAATCCATCACGGCCAGGACCGATTTCTTCCGCGCTTCGTCGTCGCTAAAGATTTCGGTCTTGGCGGCTTCGATGAACCAATCGCAATAGTCGCTCCAGAAAAAATCGTAGAGTCGTTGCGCGACCTCGTTGAATTTGTATTCGCGATAAGCAGCTTCCATCGCCACCAGTAGCTCATCGAAACGAGCCAGGACTTCGAGCGCGTAGATCGAAAGCGCGTGTGCCTCCAAACGCGACGTTGCCTCGCTCGCGCCGTGCATCTGCCGAAAGCGGGCGGCGTTCCAAAGTTTGGTGGCGAAGTTGCGGCCTTCCTCGATCTGCTTCTCATCGAACGCAATGTCCTGTCCACTGGGCGCGATTCGCATCAGCCCAAAACGCAGGCCGTCTGCCCCGTACTTCGCGATCAAATCGAGCGGATCAGGCGAGTTGCCTAACGACTTCGACATCTTGCGACCCTGCTTGTCGCGAATGAGCCCGGTAAGAAACACGTCGCGGAAGGGAATGCTGTCCTCGATTGCCGGCGTTCGGCCCGGTTTGAACTCGAGCCCGGCAATGATCATGCGCGCGACCCAGAAGAAGATGATGTCCGGCGCGGTGACGAGAACCGACGTGGGATAAAATTTCCGGCGCGTCTCGAGATCCATCGTCTCGTAGGCCCAAAGCCAGGAGGAAAACCAGGTATCCAGCGTGTCGAGTTCTTGCGTCCAGTTTTCCGGATCTGGCGGCGGCTCGAGTCCGACGTAGATGTTCTCGACAGCTTGGGACTTGGGATCTGGGATTTGAGATTTCCGGTACCAAGCCGGTATCCGGTGACCCCACCAGATCTGCCGGCTGATGCACCAATCCTGGATGTTCTCGAGCCACTGCGCGTAAACTTTCTCCCAGTGCACGGGAAAAAACCGGATGAGATGGTCGCGCACCACCGCGAGCGCTTCGTCCGTTTTCGGGTAGCGCAAAAACCATTGCTCGCTCAGGCGCGGCTCGATCGGGACCCCCGCTCGTTCGCTAAACCCAACATTGTTCTCGTGGGGCTCCTCCTTCGAAAGCAATCCGCGCTCGCTCAGCATCTCCGCCGCTTTCTTGCGCGCGGCGAAGCGATCCAGGCCGTCTAGTTCGGGAACTGCCGGGCAATTGATCCGGCCATCGGGATGCAGCACGTCGATGACCGGCAACGAATGCCGAAGCCCGATTTCGTAATCGATCTTGTCGTGCGCCGGCGTCACTTTCAAAATTCCGGTGCCGAACTTCGGATCGATGACCGCATCCCCGACGATCGGAAGTTTTTCGCGAGCGAGCGGGCGCCAGACATGTTGGCCAATCAAGCCGGCATATCGCTCGTCTTCCGGATGAACGGCGACCGCGGTATCCGCCATGATCGTTTCCGGTCGCGTCGTAGCGACTTCGAGATATCGGCCCGGTTCTTCGACGATCTCATAACGAACGTAGTACAGGCTGCCCTTTTGCGGCCTCGCAATGACCTCTTCATCCGACAAGGCGGTTTGCGCTGCCGGATCCCAATTGATCATCCGGCGGCCCCGATAGATCATGCCCTTGCCGTAAAGATCGACAAACACGCGCTCGACGGCCCGAACATAATCGTCATCGAAGGTGTAACGCTGGCGCGACCAATCGCAGGAACAGCCCAGGCGCTTGAGCTGCTCAATGATGATTCCTCCATGTTTGTCCTGCCACTCCAGAACACGACGAAGAAATTCCTCTCGGCCAAGATCGTGCCGCGTTTTGTTCTCTGTCTTCCGCAGATGTTTTTCAACGGCGGTTTGGGTTCCGACGCCGGCGTGATCGGTCCCCGGCAGCCAAAGCACTTCGAAGCCCTGCATCCGCGCCCGGCGCGACAGGATATCCTGGATCGTATTGTTCAACACATGGCCGAGCGTGAGGATGCCGGTGACGTTCGGAGGCGGAATGACGATTGAAAACGCCGGCTTGGGAGAATGGGCATCCGCCCGAAAACAGCCGCCTTCATCCCATCGCGCATACCACTTGGGCTCGACCGCGGCGAGATCGTAGGTCTTCGGCAACTCAGACATGGCGAGGCAATGATCCGAGAGCGCTGCCGGATTGCAAAATGAAAACCAAAACGAAGCCACCGCAGCCAGCTTGTCCTCGTAATCGTGCTCGTGCTCATGCTCGTGATCGTCCCCGCTTGAACAACGCCGCAAGAACGATTACGAGCAGGAGCACGAGCATGAGCACGAGGAAGAAAAAACATCGGCAGCTGTTCTTCTTCTTTGTCGCTCCGGTGGTTGCGTTGCTCGGCTCAGCCGCGCTCGCCGACGACTGGACGGTCATCCGGCAACGAGATCGCCCTTACGTCACTTTCGGAAACGTCGCGCAGTTCTACCAGTTTCCGGAATACACCCGCGTCAGCCGCACCGTCTCCCTGCGGAGCGAGCGCAGGGTCATCCGCGCCCAGGCGGGAACGAGCGAATTTTCGATTAACGGCGTCAGGTTTTTCGCGAACTTTCCGCTCTTGAGCGGCGGCGAGGATGACTTGGTCTCCGTGATGGACGTAAGCAAGATCATCGAGCCCGTTCTTCGCCCGAGCCGGATTCATAATGCGGAGAAGATTGAGACCGTAGTGCTCGATCCCGGTCACGGCGGCACCGATCAGGGCGCGTCGAGCAGTTGGGGGACGGAGAAGGGATTCGCGCTGGATGTCGCGCTCGCCGCCCGCACGCAATTGATTCGCGCCGGCTACAGAGTGGAGATGACCCGGGTGAACGATGTTGCGGTTTCCCTCGAGGATCGCGTAAATTTTGCGAATCGTTTTCCACACGCTGTGTTCGTGAGCATTCATTTCAACTCCTCTTCGGGCGGCGCCGGCTTGGAAAGCTACGCGCTCGCGCCCGAGGGCGTGCCCTCGAACGCTTCGAGCGAACACCATGTCTCGGCCATCGATCAGGGGCGCCATGCGGGCAATGCGCTCGACGGCCAGAATATTGCGTTGACTGCCTCCGTTCATGCCGCGGTCTTGACGAAGCTCTCGATCTTCGATCGGGGCGTGCGCCATGCGCGCTTTCACGTCTTGCGGAACATAAAGATTCCGGCGGTCCTGCTCGAGGGAGGTTTCATCAGCGATCCCGCGGAAGGACAGCGCATCGCCACAGCCCGATATCGTCAGCAACTCGGCGCTGCCATTGCCCAGGGCATTCAAAATTACAATGCCGCGGTAAATTATCGCGCCGGCGCCGGAAACTTCGCCGTGGCGAAAACAAACCTGCCGCCTCATGCGCATTCCATCAGCGAACCGCTCGGCGCGGAGAGGGCCCTCGAACCGAATCCACACCGTCCACCTTCCATCTCGATCAACGCGGGTGAGTAACGAGCAGGCGCAAGGCGGCTCCGCCGAAAAATCGAAACCGATCGGTGTATTCGATTCCGGCATTGGCGGGTTGACGGTGGTGAGCGCTTTGCGCGCCCTGTTGCCCAACGAGTCCATTTTCTATCTCGGCGATACTGCCCGCGTGCCCTACGGGGGAAAGAGCGCGTCCACGGTTCAGCGTTATAGTCTCGAGATCGCGGCGATGCTTCTCGAAGAGAACGCGAAGACCGTCGTGGTCGCGTGCAATACGGCGTCGGCGGTTGCGCTTTCACAGCTGACCGAGAGCGTGCCCGTGACGGTGACGGGAGTTATTCGACCTGGGGCTGAGGCTGCAGTCGCGGCCACCCGCTCGGGTCACGTCGGCGTGATCGGAACGCGCGCAACGATTAAGAGCGGCGCGTATGAGCGCACCCTGCGCTCACTCGATTCAAAGATTCATGTCTCCGCACGCGCTTGTCCGCTGCTGGTGCCGCTGATCGAGGAAGGCTGGCTCGAAAGCCCGATCACCGATCAAATCATCATGCAATATGTCGAACCGCTTCTCGGCGAAGGGATCGACACCCTCGTCCTCGGCTGCACGCACTACCCCCTTTTGCGCAACGCGATTGCGCGACTTCTCGGGGATAAGATCACGCTGGTCGACTCTGCCCAAAACTGCGCGAACGCCGTGCGCGATCTTCTGGTCCGCGAAAACCTGCGCGCACCGGAGACGAGCACCGGGACCCTGCAAGTCGCCCTGACGGATCCACCCGACAGTTTTCTCCGGGTCGCCCGCGAAGCGTTGCAGCTCGACGTGGGTGAAGTTCAACTGCGCGAAGTCACGGCACACGCGCATCTGTAGCCGCGGCCCTTTGGGCCGCGCGCACGCGTCTCGCAGAGACGCGGCTACAACTTTTCGCGCTTTGCTTTCGGCAAACTCTGCACCACCAGATCGTAGGAGTGGTCGATCATCTTCCTGATCTCCCTCTCTGGAATGACGCCGTCGAGCTCGATCGTGTTCCAGTGTTTCTTGTTCATGTGATAACCCGGCTGCACTTGTTCGTAGCGATCACGCAGCTCAAGCGCGAGATCGGGATCGCATTTCAAATTCACGCGCGGCGGCACTTCCATCAAAGCGGCGATGGCGAACATTTTTCCTTCGACCTTGAAGACGATGTCGTCAGGGCCGAAAGGCGTTGCCTCCGTCGCCGCTGGTTTCTTCAGGCAATATTCCCGAAAACTCTCGATGTTCATTCGGCGCTACCGCGATAAGCGCAGGCAATCTTAATCAACTCGAGCGCTCGCTCAACGTCCTCCGGTTTCTGAACGAAAAAACTGATCCAACCAGACTGTGGAAAAACATGATGCGCCGTGACGCGGTCAGATTCCCGCAAAAGCAAATCGCGCTTCTTCCGTCCGACGAAGCAATCGAGCAGGCCATTCCCGTGAATATGACTCATTTCTTTCCCGCGAAAAAAGAAGCCGATCCCTCCATACCGATGCAATCCGAGATTAACGCCGGGGAGTCGTTGCGCTTCCCTTTCCACGATGCTGATCGCGCGCAGGCAGCTCGGAGAAAATATTGCCGTCGAGACCAACAATGCGGCATCGAATATCTGTGGCGCGCCCGGCACTTTAGCGAGCCATCTGAGGTTTCGAACAACGAAGGCGAAAATCACAAGGAGCGGCGCTTTCCAAACCGCCGTCGTTTCATTCGGCGGTTTGGAGACCGCCGCTCCTTGGAACGAAGCATCATTGCGTCTGCGGGAGCAGAACGCCGAGCAACTCGCTGATCTTTACTCGCTCCTGCTTCATCGAATCGCGATGCCGCAACGTCACCGTGTCGATCAGACCCGCGTCCTTTTCGCCCAGCGTTTCGAAATCGACCGTGACGCCGAACGGCGTGCCCGCTTCGTCCTGCCGGCGATACCTTCGCCCGATCGCGCCGGTTTCATCGTAAAACACATTCAGGTGCGGTCGCAACGCGGCCTGAATTTCCCTCGCCTTCGCGACGAGTTGCTCGTTGTTCTTCAGGAGCGGAAACACGCCCACCTTGATTGGCGCCATCCGCGGATGGAAACGCAGCACGATGCGCGTCTCGCTCTTCCCTTTTTCGTCCGTGACGGTCTCTTCGTCATACGCGTTGCAGAGTAGCGCAAGGACCGTGCGATCCACGCCGGCGCTCGGCTCGATCACGTGCGGGATGAAACGTTGCTTCGTTTCCTCGTCGAAATAATCGAGCGGCTTCCCGCTCGCCTGCTGGTGCTGCTTCAAATCGTAATCAGTGCGATACGCCACCCCTTCCAGCTCCTGTACCCCGAACGGGAATTCGTATTCGATGTCATACGTTCCCTTGGAATAAAAGGCGCGGTCCGCGTCCGGCACCGTGAGCACATGGAGCTTGTCGCGCGGGATGCCGATGTTCTCATAAAACTTCAGGCGCTCTTCCTTCCAGTATTCGAGCAACTCCATCCCCTGCTCCGGCCGGCAAAAGTATTCGAGTTCCATCTGCTCGAACTCGCGCGAGCGGAAGGTAAAATTGCGCGGATTGATTTCGTTCCGAAAAGCCTTGCCGATCTGCGCAATCCCGAACGGCAGTTTCTTCCGCGAGGTATCGAGCACGTTCTTGAACTGCACGAAGATCGATTGCGCCGTTTCCGGGCGCAGATAGGCGATCGATTCCGGGTCCGCTGACACACCCATCTGCGTCGAGAACATGAGATTGAACGGACGCGCTTCCGTCAAATCTTTGCCGCCGCAATTCGGACATTGTTTGGCGCCATTTTTCTCCGGCAGTTGATCCGCGCGCAGCCGCGCTTTGCAGGTCCGGCAATCGACCATCGGATCGCTGAACGTGTCCTCATGACCACTCGCTTTTAAGACGGCGCGATGGGTCAAGATCGATCCGTCCATTCCCACCACGTCGTCGCGCTCGCGCACCATGACGCGCCACCAGTAATCCTTCAGGTTTCGCTTCAGCTCGACCCCGAGCGGACCGTAATCCCAGCAGCCGTTGAGCCCGCCGTAGATCTCGCTCGATTGGAAAATGAATCCGCGCCGCTTGCACAAGCTGACGATTCTCTCCATCCGCTGCGGATCAGTCTTTTCGCTCATGATGAAGAGGGCGACCGCGGATTGCGCGGATGCCACGGATGAAGAAACGAAAATTCCAAGCTGAAAAACATCCGCGCTATCCGAGTAATCCGCGGTCCAACTATTTCTCGACCGTGACCTTGGTCTTGACCGAGTTCGCGATGAAACATTCGGTGTGCGCGAAGTGGTGCATCTCATCGAGCTCCTGCTCGGTCGGTTGTTTTTCGCCGGAAAACTTGAGCTTCGGATGCAATTCCACGCGCGTGATGGCCAGCTTGCCGTTCTCGTTTTTTTCCATGTGACCGACCGCGTCGTCCAAGTACTCGTCGAGCACGAACTTCTTTTTGCAGGCGACAGCGAGGAACGTGAGCATGTGGCAGCTTGAGAGCGAAGCCACGAACGCTTCCTCCGGATCGACGTTCTTCGGATTGCCGAGATACGCCGGAGCGGCGGTCGCCTCCATCTCATGACCGCCGTCGAATTTCCAAGTGTGATCGCGCGGATATTTTTGGTATTCGAACGGCGCCTCGCCGCGTTGCCAACGAAGATTAACTGTGTGTTCGGACATGCTTTTAGATAAAGCGCCGCCTGCAAAGCGCAAGCGCGCCGGCTCGCGCAGCCGCGCCGTGGTATGGGCAGGGAACCACGCTGTGGCGTCCGCGGACAGCGCAGCGCGCCGTCCTACCTTTTTTCTGGAAAGCGAGCGCCCGCATCTTATGTTGGCCGCCGCCTTCATTTCTTCGCGCGATTAGCTCAGTGGTAGAGCGCTTGCTTCACACGCAAGAAGTCGCAGGTTCGAACCCTGCATCGCGCACCATCCTTTCCAACGCGAAGCGACGAAAAATTTGTGTCGCGACTTGAGGGCGCGGCCATAAACTGCGCGAGATGAGCGAGGAGGCGATAGCCCCGGGTGAATACCAACCGCGATTGCTCATTTACGTCGTGTGGCATCCGTCATTCGAGCGGGGGCCAAAGCTGGCGGAGAGCCTCTATGCGCATTTTTCGCGCGACCCCGAGCGAACGAATGCACGCGGGCTCGGCATTCCGGTTTTCTTTCGCTCCGCGGCAGAACTCGGTGGAAAAACACCGCCTCCAATCAGAATTGATGCGGCCCAGCACACAGCGATTGTCGTCCTAGTCGATCCGGAAATGGTGATCGCCGAAGGCTGGGATGCCTATGTGGCGGGGCTTTGGAAACAGGCGGGAGCGGCGCCGGAGCAGCATCGGCTTTTCCCGGTCGCCTTTGACGACACCGCGTATCAGCTAAGTCAGCAGATTGGCGCGGTGAACTTCATCCGCCTGCAAGGTCACAGTCCCGAGGCCGGGCCTGGTTTTTTGCTCAACCGGCTCACGAACGAACTCGGTCGCCTCCTGACGCAACGCCCGACTCTCGCGGACGTCGAGAGCGAGGAGTCGAAAGGCGCGAGTCCACCGAAGATGCGGCTCTTCATCAGCCACGCCAAGCTGGATGGCGAGAAGACGGCGATAGTGCTGCGCGATTACATTCACGAAAATCTCGCGCTGGACACGTTCTTCGATGCGATCGACATCGCGGCGGGATTTAGCTTCGAGGACGAGATCAACCGAGGAATCGACACCGCCGCGTTCGTCGTGGTGCACACGGACGCCTACGCTTCACGCGTCTGGTGCCAGCACGAGGTGATTCGAGCGAAGCGGCATGGACGGCCGGTCGTGGTAATTCACGCGATCGAGGAGGGCGAGGCGAGGTCGTTTCCGTATATCGGCAATGTGCCGACGATCCGCTGGCGAGCGGAGGAACCGGCGCGCGTGGAAGTAGTCATTGGGCTGGTCCTGCGCGAGGTCCTGCGCACGGAGTATTTCCAACAGCACTTCGATGATCTGAAGAAACTCTTCGGGATACCCGAAACGGTCCGGGCGCTCCCGCGAGCGCCCGAGTTGCTGACTTGCCTCGCCTTGCGGGCCGAGAGCGAGAAGGTGCCCTATTTCGTGTATCCGGACCCGCCGCTCGCGAAGCAGGAGCTCGACCTTCTGACCGAACTCGCGCCGAACCTCCGGCTGACTACGCCGACGCTGCTTTTTGCGCGGCCTTCACAGCCGCTCGCGCTCACTGGACAAGACTTGGAAAAAGCGATCGCCGGCTGGCGGATCGGGCTGTCGATCTCGGACAGCAGCGATCTGCCGATGCGCGGGTTCGGGCCGGCCCATCTGCGCGATGCGGCGGCAGAATTCGCGCGCTTCCTTCTGGCGGCAGGAGCCACGCTGGCGTACGGTGGCGATTTGCGCCAGGGCGGTTTCACGGAAGTTCTATTCGAGCTGCTCACCGCCTATCGCGCGATTTCGGGCGAGGCAGTGGACGCGATCCAATCATATCTCGCCTGGCCGATCCATCTCGACCTCGACGTTGCACAACGCGCGCGCTTAAAAAACACCGCCCGCTTCCATCCGATCCCACCGCCGACGGATCTCGGCATCGATGCAACAGCGATTGCCTCGGCCAAGCAGGTGCCGCCAACGACGCCGGAAAACCGCGTAGCCTGGGCGCGAAGTCTTACCGCCATGCGCGAACGGATGAACGGGGAGATTCATGCGCGGCTGTTGCTGGGCGGCCAGGCGCGAGGACTCGGCAAGTATCCCGGTCTCGCCGAGGAAGCGCTGCTCGCCCTGCGCGCGGGCAAACCGGTCTATCTCATCGGCGCTTTCGGGGGCTGCGCGGAGGCCATCATCGAAACACTCCGCGGGAAAAAGCCCGCGGCGCTTACGTTGGATTATCAAGCGGCCGAAACCCTGCCCGGCGCCGCGATCGCGCTCTACAATTCGCAGGTGCCGTCTGGCGGCGAGTCCATCGACTACCCAGCGCTGACCGCAGAGTTCGAGAAGTTCGGCACGGCCGGACTGAACAATGGTCTCGACGCTGAGGAGAACGAACGGCTTTTTACCACTGTGAACTTGCCGGAAATGATCGCGCTGGTCCTGCGGGGCCTAGGCCGGTTGGGCCAGCCGCCTGTCCTTTCCACTTGAAGCGCAGTCGATCACGCCGGAGGAGACCTGGCCTCTTTTTCCCGTCTTTTAAGGGCACCGAAGCTGCTAAAACTGGGAGGGTGACGCTTCACACCACGCGAGGGTTCAGCCTGATCGAGCTGCTGTTCAGCGTGGCGATCATCATGGTGCTGTATCTCATCATGCTTGGACCGGGATCGAAATACGGACAGGCGCGGAGGAAAGCCGTGTGCGCGGTGAATCTTGCCCAGATGCACATGTCGCTTTCACTCTTTGCCGCCGAACACGATGGCGCCTACCCCATCGTGCCGGGTGCAACCAGCTCCGAAGCTCCCTTGAGCGAGCTCGTGCCGAAGTACACCACGGACACGAACATCTTTATCTGCCCGGGGAGCAAGGATGCGGCTTTGCCCGGAGCCCAGCCATTCGCGGAACGGCGAATCAGCTACGCTTATTATATGGGTTTGAGGCGGGACTCGCCGCCAGACGCGCCGCTGGTTTCAGACGAGCAATGCGACGTGCACGCGAAGCGGAAAGGCGACGCGGTTTTTTCAAACTCAGGCAAGGGGCCGGGGAATAATCATCGCGGCTACGGCGGCAACGTTCTTTTTGTCGATGGCCATGTCGAAACCGGCGATGCGATCGCCGCGCACGATCTCGCAATCCCCGCAGGCGTTGTCCTCCTCAATCCCAAGCCCTAACTGTGCGATGAAAGAAAAACTTCTCGGAATATTACTAAAAACTTTTCTCGTCATCGGAGCGCTGCTTCTCGGCGGCGCGATTTGGTACTACACGCTCGGAAGAAAACCGAAGCTGGTCGTTTCCACCAAGATTTCGATGAAAACCGGGGCGCCGACTTCGCATCGGATCTCGCCAGACGAAGTCCTGCTCCTGGTCGGGACAAAGGCAACGCTTTACGACCTGGCCGCGGGCAAGCAGAAATGGTCAGCCGACCCGGGCCCCGTTCACGCTGCCACACTTATCTCAGCACCTACTCCTCCGGCGCGGACCGTTGTGATCGCCACGCCCACGCCGGGTTCGAACAAGACGGTTCTAACGTTGGACGATCTCCCTCAACCTATCCTCCAGGCACGGGTAGACCGGCGGCGGGCGAAGCTCGACAAATGGGCGGCAGAGCTAAAGGCGCGGCGCGACAAACTTGATACGTCGCTCAAGGTCGAAGGGTTGAAAGAAGAAGAGGCGAAATACCAGGCAGAGCTGATCGAGGCCCGCGCCGAATTAGCGGCTCTGCAAAAATCCACCGGAGCTACGCCGGTCTCGCTACATGAAGACTCATCGGCGGTAGTCGAGCCAAGAGACGACGATTCGTTTCAGCGGCAACCGGGAGAAGTTTTCTCTGATGGCTCCACTATCTGGCTGGTGCAGGGCTGCACAGTGCGCATGCTCGATCGCGCGAATGGACGGTTGACGAAGGAAATTTCGCTCGCGGGTCCCTTTAAGAAAGCCCTTCATGGACCGGGTTGCCTGTATGTTGTTTCCGGTGAAGGCGGAGTGCAACGGGTAACACGCATCGCCGCTTCCGACGGCGCCATCCAGACAATCGATGTGACCGGCGCAGTAGCCGAGCAACGTTACGAATGGAGCGCGAGCGGACAGCCGGCCAATCCGATCGTGCAACCCCAGCGGACTGATTTTAGCGCGACGGGCGCGGAATTACTGCAGCTCGATGTGCGGCTAGTGGAAAAGAAAATCACGAAGCGTCAGGCCTTGAAGCGCGACTCGGTCTCGGACTGGGAGGCCGCCGACAAGAACACCAAAGGCGGGTGGTCCGCCGATGCCGCGGTCATCGCCCAAACCATGGCTAACGATACGCAGCGCGAAATGACCGGTGGAAAGGACCTCATCGACGAAAGCACCTACGAGGTAGTCCTCCGGCGTCCTTTCCAGGCGGATAGCACCGAATCGCCGCCGGTCACTGTGCGGGGCAGGCCGGAGGTTTTCTCCACGGCGTCGATTGACCTGGTGGTGGCGGGGCAAACCGTGCTCGCGTTTGATCACGCCAACAAGAAGCTTTGGGAAGCCAAACTCGCTTTCCCCGCTACGATCCCATCATACCGAGACGAGCTCGAGATCGGTCCCGCGGCCACGGCCTTCCACCCCTGCCTGGAAGACGACAAACGCCTCTACTTCTTCGACAAAGGTTTTCTCAACGCGTTTGATCGCAAGACTGGCGCCACGGTCTGGCGTTTACCTAGCGTCGGAATTCGCAAGGTCCAGCTCGATCCCGGCGGGATGTTCGATTCGGGCGCGGCGCTCTACGTATCTTCCGACAATGGCACCGCCGAAACGCTTCAATACTCCCAACAAGCGGCAGCCCCCACCCTTCCCCTCGTCATCAAGATCGACGCCGGCAGTGGCAGGATCTTGTGGAAGCAGGAAAAATACGAAGACTGTTTTGTCTCGGGCGGCAATGTCTATGCCACCCGCGAACCGCGCAACGCCGAGGACATGATCAACTCCGCCTTCGATCGCAAAGCGCCTCCCACTCGCTTCAGGCTCTTCAAGTTAAGGGCTCGCGATGGCCAGGTGCAATGGGAGTGGTTCCAAATGCGCCGGCCCTTACGCATCGAAGCGGACAAGAAGAAAGTCAGTCTGCTCTTCGCCGACGAGCTTCAGGTTCTTAGCTCGATCGCGCTATAACTTCTCCGGCCGCTAATCTCCGCTTCCCTAGCTGTCCGAATACGGCCCCTTCTCAGCTACGCTGTTAGTCTCCATCGTAAGTTCCGTTGTAAGTTCCGGTATTCGGCCCGCCGTGGAAGCGGTTAAGCATGCTGCCTTCGCCTGAGGTATCCTGCATCCTTCGGAGGAAACCAATCCGCGCCCGGACTACATGGCGCGCATCAGCAACGGATTCTTCAACCCAGCGTCCACCGAGATTGCTTCCAGTCTCGGCCGCCATCCAGACATACCGCTTGCCATCGACCATCCGAACGGAGGCGATTTTGCCGGTAATCTTCAGCCCTTTCCCTACCCCTACCTTCATAGCTACTCCCGCATCATTGAACATCTCTCCCGGGACGGAGTTAGCAGTGACTTTTTTCCGGCCGGCCGAAACCACCAGGAGGTACTGATTGCCTTTCACTGATTTACTATTCGAGTTGAACTGAACCACGTAATTGCCCGGTTGGAGATTTCCAGTCGCGAAGGTCGAGTTCGCATTGGTCGTGCCTTTGAAGGCAAGGTTGCCGTTTGCATCCGACACAATTACTTTCATTTCCGGCACGCCGGCAAAACCCGTCGCGACGAAGAGGAAGGATAGCAGAGCGCTATAGACAATAGGCTTCACGCCTCTATGTCCGAGTGCGGTAAGGAGTAGTTTCTTCATATGCCTATTTTCACGCTGTCACTTAAATAAAGCCAGTAGATTGCAGCTTTTAGACCGAGCCACTTCCTCTTTTTCGGCCGATCCACTTTGAGCTGGTTTACTATCCGAATCACGACCATTCCCTTCGCAGACAAAGAGGCTTGCCATATTAACTGGATTGGATTCTCACTTTCTGCCATCCTCAAAATCTTCTTAAGTTCGATCTCAAACTCATGAAGAAAAAGAGTAACATCCTAGTCGTGGGCGCGGGGGCGCAGGGCGCTCCTTGCGCAGCCATTCTCGCTCGACAGCCAGGAGTAGAGCGCATCCTTCTCGGCGCCCACAAACTCGGTGATGCCGCGTCCATCTGCGAACGGCTCGGCAGCCCGAAAGTCACCGCCGCTCAGTTCGACGCGCGGGAGCCGGATACGGTCGCCCGTTCCGCCCGCGAGGCCCTCGGAAATGTGGATGTGGTGATCGATCTCACCCCTTCCTTTATCTCCGTGCCGGTCATGGAAGCCGCTCTGGCTTTGGGCGCCCACTACGTGAACACCGCTGCCTGTCCAGAGCACCTGGCCCAACTAATCCACGGTCAACCGCTCGACCTTGCCGATCGGTTCGTCGCCGCCGGACGCACGGCGCTGCTCGGTTGCGGCGCGAGTCCAGGAGTAGTCAATGTCATCTGCCGACGTTTCTGCGATGAGCTCGAGACCGTGGAGCGGATCGAGGTCCGCGCAGGCTTCCATATCCCCGCCCAGAAAGAGATGATCAAGACCTGGACACCGACCTGGTGTCCGGAGCAGCAATATTTCGACTACTGCGACCCGCCGTGCCTGTTCCATGATGGCAAGCATGAACACATGCCGTTGTTTCATGAGCCGGAGACCTATGACTTCGGAGAGAACCTGGGCGAAGTCCAGCTTACGCACCACGCCCACGATGAGCAATACAGCCTGCCCCTTACGATCGGGAAAGGCATCCAATACTGCTGCTATAAGTTCCCCTTCGAACCAGCGATCGCCACGCTCTTTGCCACCGGATTCACTCAGGATCGGATCGTGGAGGTGGAGGGAGTAAAAGTGAAAGCTATCGATGTGCTGATGGAGTTATTACCGCGGCCGGTGCAGATTGCGGTGCTCGATCCGCAAGTCCAGAAGGACTTGGTCCCTTTCATTGCGGATACCAGGGCCCATATCCTGATCAAAGGGACGAGCGGAGGTAAGGATAAGACCTTCCGCATCGTAACCGGCGCACTCTTCGACCAGGCGGCGAAGGCGCTGGAGCTATTCGACACGGCTAATGTAGCTGTGGCCTATGCGGCCGCGGCCGGGGCTTTGCAACTTACCGAGGGAAACACTAAAGCAGGCATAGTCTGGCCGGAGGAACTCGACGCAGCCAGGTTCATCGACCTATCGAATACGCTTGGACTGACGTTGAACCTGAGTGTCAGTTGACCTTGCTCCAAGAACGCTTGCTCGCGCGTAAGTGGCAGGTTCCAACGCCGCATGGCGATTATCATCGTCGTTGCCGTTGAAGATATTCGATGCGGAATTGCTCGAGGCGACGCACATCCTGAACATCCTTTTCTCGTCCCGTGGCGCTTGCTCGCTATGATGTCGTCGAGCGAACGCTACCGGAAAGCGGCCCTCTTCCAGAACGGAGCGGCTCTTTGCCTGCTCAAAACTATCGATACCATCCGGCGCATGAATCAGGTCGAGGACGAACGGTCCAGATTTCAAGAGGACGATCTCGCTGCCGCTCAAAATCGAAACTGTCAGCACAGCATCCAATTCGAACCCAAGCGTTCGCAACGCGCGCAGAACCCGTTCGGCGTTTTCGTGGCACCTAGGAAGAAAAATATCTACGTCCTCGTGGTTTCCGGATAACCAGGAGAATCGCGCCACTTTTTCCGATGAACAAATAATCAACGCTCTCCGCAGCGAACGCCGCGGCCAGCTCTTCCGCTTGGGCCGGGGTAAACTTGCTTTGCGGCATAAACCTTATCCAGCTCTCGCGACCAGCTGGTATCCCAAATAAGCTGGCAGCTCCCGATCGCACCAGTGGCGATACTCTGCCATCGTCGCAAAAGCGCGCATTGGAGCATCGTCCAGAACCGGCTTATGGACATGACAGAAACCATACTTGATCCGTGTCATCACATCACGGTTGAGTTGGTTCCGGCATTGCTCGCGCCAAGCCGCCTCATCTTCGTTCGGATCACGCATCGTTTGAACGATATCGTCTTAGATCGTCTTGTCACCTCGCCCGCTGAGGCCAGCGTCCTGGAAACCTGCGACCGTCGCTTGCGCTCGACAATCGTGCCGCGCCATCGACAGTCTGCTTCATGTCTTTGCGATTCCGTTTCATAGTCGCGCTCTTCGCGCTGCTCCTGCCGTTGCGGCTTAAAGCCGAGGCCCCCTTCAACTTCGCCACCACGCCCGGCAAGCTCCCGAAGGATGTCATCCCCGTCAGTTACGACATCCAGATCAAACCAAAGATCGAGAGCCGCACGTTTACCGGATCTGAAACGGTAGCGCTGGAGATTCGGAAGCCGGCGAAAACGATCACGCTGAACGCAAACGCGATTGCGATTAGCTCGGCGAAGTTACTTGGGCCTGATGGCAAGGGCGAGCAGGCCGCGGCCATTAAGATCGACACGAGCCAGCAGACCGCGGTCCTGACCTTTCCCAAGGAGATCGCTCCTGGCGTCTATCGGCTTTCGCTTGATTTCTCCGGCACGATCAACCAATCCGGCCAGGGCCTCTTCTACGCGACTTATCAAGAGGAAGGGAGTGGGGCCAAAAAAACGATGCTCGGCACCCAGATGGAAGCTACCGATGCCCGCCGCCTCTTTCCCTGCTGGGATGAACCGGTGTTCCGGGCGAAGTTTCGCCTAACGACTACTGTGCCGGCCAGCTTCACTGCCTTCTCGAACATGCCGGTCGAGCGCGAGACGAACACGCCGGAGGGCAAGGAAGTGCACTTCGGGGAAACGCCGCCGATGCCCAGCTACCTCGTCGTTTTTTGCGCGGGAGAGCTGGAAGCGCTTTACGGCGAGGCCGACGGCGTAAAAATCGGCGTCGTCACTACCAAAGGAAAGGCCGAGACCGGCCGTTACGCCCTGGAAAGCGCGGAAAAAATCCTGCATTACTTCAACGAATATTTCGGCATCAAGTATCCACTGCCGAAGCTCGACTTGATCGCCGTGCCCGGAGGTTTTGGCGGAGCGATGGAGAACTGGGGCGGGATCGTCTTTTACGAAAGCGTCCTGCTCTTCGACCCGGCCAGGTCCTCGGAAGAGACCAAGGAGAGCATTTTCGAAGTCGTGGCGCACGAAATGGCGCACCAATGGTTCGGCGATCTCGTGACCATGGCCTGGTGGGACAATCTCTGGCTCAACGAAGGGTTCGCCTCCTGGATGGGAACGAAATGCTCGGACCATTTCAATCCGCAATGGAAGGTCTGGCTCCGCGCGAACGCCGCCAAGCAGCGAGCCATGGCCACCGATGCGCTTTCCTCCACCCATCCGATCCAGCAACCCGTGAAAACTGAAAGTGAAGCTGACAGTGCGTTTGATGAGATCACCTATCAAAAGGGACAATCCTTTCTCCGCATGCTTGAGAGCTACCTGGGCGAAGCAGATTTCCGTGCCGGCATCCGCAGTTACATGCAAGCCCACAAGTATTCCAATTCTACCACCGCCGATCTGTGGATTGCGCTAGGCGAAGCTTCGAAAAAGCCCGTCAGCGCCCTGGCCGCGAGCTGGACCGAACAGCCCGGTCTCCCTCTCGTTTCGGTCAGCGCGGGCAAGTCCGGCCTAACGACGAGTCAGGAGCGCTTTACCGTGCATCAAAAGAATCCCAAGCCGCTCGAATGGAAAATTCCGATCGCCTGGCGCGATGTCCAGGCCGATCCCAGTGTCGCCTCTCGCGTCTTCCTCCTCGAAACAAAATCCTCCGCGCTGCCGGACGTTCAGCCCGGTCAGGTGGCGAAGTTGAACGCGGGGGATATCGGCTACTACCGGGTAGTTTACGACAGCGCGCACTTCGAGAAGCTGCTCGCGTCCGTAACCCAATTTCCTGAGGCCGACCAGGTAACTCTCGTCAGCGACACCTGGGCTCTCGTCCAAGCCGATCGAAGACCTATCGCGGATTATTTCAAACTCGTGGAAGCTCTACGCGCCGACGATGGGTTGGCCCTCTGGGAACAGATTACCACGGCGCTGAGTTACATCGATTTCCTCTACATCGGAAACAAGGATCGCCCGGCCTTTCAAACCTATGCGCGCTCACTCCTAAGACCGGTCTTCGATCGTCTGGGCTGGGACGCGAAGTCGGGGGAAGAAGCGGCGAGAGGATTGCTCCGGGTCAATCTCATCACCACGCTCGGCGACTTAGCCGACCAGGGCGTGATTGACACTGCACGCGAACGCTTCCACAAATTCCTCGCCGATCCGCAGACGCTCGCACCCGATCTGCGCCCCGCAGTCTTCGGCGTTGTCGGACGTTATGCCGATCAAAAAACCTGGGAGACGCTGCACGAGCTGGGCCTGAAGACGAAGAGCATCGAGGAAAAGGGACGCTTTTACTTTGCAATGTCGGCCGCGCTCGACCCCGACCTGGCCAAACGCACCCTGCCGCTTTCGCTCACCGACGAGTTGCCGGCCTCGCGCGCAGTAGGACTCGTCACGAGCGTGTCGAGATCGGCCGAGCAGCCCGCTCTCGCGTGGGAATTCGCGCAGGCGCAGCGCAAGCAGCTCGAACCAAAACTGGATGCGCTCGGGAAGGTCCGTTTCCTGGCGAACATCATGCGAGGTTTCTCCGAGGCCAATCGCGCGACGGAGTTGGAGGCGTACGCCCAAGAGAACCTACCCTCCGACGCAAAAAGCGAGATCAGCAAAGCCGCCGAAGAGATTCGCTTCAAAGCCGACTTGAAAGCGCATCTCTTCCCCGAGATCGCCACATGGATCGCGAAAACGCTCAAGTAAGTTCCGCGTCGCGAACGGGGACTTGCTCGATCCACCGTCGCGGGTGTAGATGTTTGGCATGAGCGTGACTGAAATCATCGAGCAATTTAAGGCCCTGCCTGCAAATGAACGGGCGCAAGTGGCTCAGTTCGTGGTGGAGCACGATGATTCCTGGATTCCAGAATCCTTCAAACAAGGGATGGCCGATGCGAAAGAGGGACGGCTGGTTGACTTGGATACCGCGCTCAAGGAACCGTATCCCGGCGGTAAATGACGTTTCATTTTCGCGCTTCTCGTGCATTTTGGCGCAGTTTTGGCGGACTCTCCGCCGCACAGCAGCAGAGCACGCGAATGGCGTTTCTTATCTTCAAAGAGAACCCGTTCGATCCTCGCTTGCGTGCGCACAAAATCCACAAGCTGTCAGCCCGCTATGGACGGACGATTTACGCAGCTGAGATCGAAGCAGACTTGCGAACGGTTTTTTATATCGAAGGCGACGTAGTCGTGACGGTGGATATAGGCTCGCACGATCTTTATCGCCGCTAATCAGGCGAAGGTTCGGTTCGTCGATCGTCGCAGGTTTAGGTGGATATCCCGGTCGAAATTTCAATTTCCGATCGTAGGTCGGCCCTGAGCGTCCGATTGACTTGCGTTTCAGGTGGCGACGGAGTTTCCATTGCTTCAAGGTAACGCCACAACAACAGGAGTTGAACGGAAATCACGTGTCCTCGCGGCGCGCGGGAAACAAAGGACCGCTACCACTACATTTGGCTGACCGGTATGCGAGGGCAGTGAGAAGGCAGCCGATACCGTAACGAACGCTGCGGGTAAAGTTTATCGAGGAGGCTTCGGGCATATACTTGGCGGGACATGTTACTTCGCCGATTGGGCAGTCCAGCCATAGGACTTGGGCCAGGATCTGATTGTCGAAGACAAAGTCGTCGGAGTTTTTTTCAAGAGGTAAACGCTCGAGGAGGCTCCGGGCAAAGGCGCGGTAGCCGGTGTGATACTCAGAGAGCTTGGCGCCTAACAAGAAGTTCTCCAACAAGGTAAGCAGACGATTCGAGACGTACTTCCACAAGGGCATCCCGCCACGGAGCGCGCCGCCGCCGAGAATCCGCGAAGCCAGCATACAGGGGTAAAGCCCGCTCGCCACCAGCGCGGCCATCGCCGGAAGAAGCTGCGGCGTGTATTGGTAATCGGGGTGAATCATAACGACGATGTCGGCGCCGGCGGCAAGAGCGAGACGGAAGCAGATCTTCTGGTTAGCCCCGTAACCGCGATTCTCCGGGTGGACCTCGACTTGCACCTGCGAAAGTGTGCGCGCGATAGCTACCGTGTCATCGTGGCTGGCGTCATCGACAAGGATAACCAGATCGACGATCCCCTGCGCCATGACTTCATCATAAGTCTGGCGCAAGGTGCGGGCCGCGTTATACGCGGGCATCACGACGACGATTTTCTGGCCGTTGAGCATGGCGCTATGGCCCGGCCGTGTACGGTAGCGGCATGATGCCCTTGCTGCGCGCTTCATCCAGGTCGATGAGCTGATAAGCCGGGTCGGTCCCTTCGAACTGTTCCTTGTTCTTCTTAAGATCGTCCGTCCCGATCTGGAGCGCTTTCGCAAAAGTCTTCCAGTCCTTCTCGCCGCGGACTTTCGCGTCGAGTTTCTTTCGCAAGGCCTTCAACACGGTGGGGTCGTCATCCCGCTCGGCGTCAGTAGCATCGGCAGCTCCGATCGCGGTGGTTTCGAGACCTACAAACTGGGTCTTATCGGGACCAAGGTAGAAGCCGACGTACATGTGGCCGGGAACCGTGACAAGGAAGGGGTTGATCGAGACCTTTCGCAAGATGGAAGCAAAAAGCACGCTGCCATCGACGCAGTTTGCCTGGGTGTTAGCCAAAGACTGATCGACGAAGCGAACGTTCTGGCTGTTTACGACCTCCGATCCGCCGGGAGTAGCGGTGGTTGAGCTATACTTGATCCCGCGTGTTTGGAGGGCCGACCAGATGGCAAAGACCTGCTTCACCACACCCGCGTCCTCGCCTACCTGGTAGCCAGGAAACGCGTCGACAATCTTCGTGGCCAGCGCTTCCTGCAAAATCTTATCGATGAGCGGATGATTCTCATTCACATAGGCGGCGAACATCCATCCGATTTCCGCCGAGCCCGCGATGTAGTTTTCGTCGTTCAGAGTTTCCTCTTCGTTCGCGACGCCGAAGGGGCAATCATTGATCGAGCGCACCTGTAAGGTCTCATGCTTCTCCCCTGCGGGTTCCCCATCCACTTCGACCGCGAAGGTAAGGTTGATAGGTATCTGCTGGGTCATGGCGCGCAGACGGTCGAACTTGTAGTTCACCTTCGGCGCAATGAAGTAATCGTGGTCCGCTTCCGGCAACACGCCTTCCCAGGTCGTCGCCGCCATCAGGTTGTTTTCTTTCAAGGTCACCTTCACCTTTGCATTTTCACCGGCGTGCTTGATGGAAACACCGACCAGTCCGAATCGCTCCCCCAGCAGATAAGGATCGGGTTCTTTCGCTTCGGTATCGTCCTCTTCCACCGGACGCACTGAGGCGGTGGCGATGATCATCGAGGGAAAGAGTTGATGATCCATGTTCGCTTCCGGCGACCACTCGAGAGGCTCAGCACCATTGACCGAGGCGAGAGTAAGGGTGAGGCAGCTGCCGGCGAGGAGCGAAAACTTCATGGCGGGAACGTGTCCGCGCGTTTCAAAAAAGACAAGCGATTACGAAAGCGATGCTTGCTCTTGCCAGTCAATTCCATGACAACCAGTTCGCCATGCAGATACACATCAGCCGCGGTGGACAACAACTCGGACCGTTCTCGATCGAGGAAGCGAATCGGAAACTTTCCGACGGGACGCTCTCACCGACCGATCAGGCCTGGTACGAAGGCGCCGCGGGATGGGCTCCTCTTTCGGGTGTTCCCGGCGTGACCATTCCGGGCGTCAGCGCTTCGGCGCCGCCGGTGATGCCGGTGCGCCAATCCTCTCCCTTTCCCGCTCCGGGGGTATCCGTCGCGCGACCGGTGCAGGCCCTAAGCCCAAATGCCGCCCGACCCGCGCAAAGCTACACCGGCATGGCCGTCACCAGCTGGATTTTGATTGGCCTGACCGCGCTCTTATCCATCATACCCGTTCTCGGCTTCGGGGCCTGGCTCCTGGCCTTCATCGTCATTCCGGTAGTACTTATTCTGGCGATCGTAGTTCTTTCACGCGGGGGAACGGGCCAGGGAATTTTCCTCCTGATCACAGCGCTCATCCTCCTGCCGGGATTTATCCTCGTCGCGCCGCTGGCGTCCACCCTCATTCTCGGGGCGTCCGTGAGCGAGCATGAGAAGACGCAGGAGAAGCAAATCATGGATAACCTGTCGAAACTCTCAGAAGCCAAAGCAAAATGGGCCGCGCATACCAAGGCCGATGATGGAGCGACGGTGACCATGTCTGCCTTAACCGTCTATCTTGGCGGCAACAATTTGAAACCAATCGTCGGCGAGAAGTACGATCCGATGCCAGTGGGCCAGGACCCGACAGCAACATTGCCGTCGACGAAGTCGCTTGCGGCCCATGAAAAAGGTGCCGTCCTGAGCGCCGGCTCCCCCAGCTCCGCCGCAGCCAGTCTGTCGTCGACTACGGAACGTTCCGACTCGGACACGAGTGACGAAACGACTTCTCCCAGCCCGACACCAGAGGAGTTGTAACCAACGGCGCTTTGAGCGGCGAGGAATTCACGCTGCCTTGCGCCTATCGTGGACCTGCAGAAGCACGTTCCTCCGGAAAGATGGCGCGGAGCGAGAGGAGCGATGCGATCTTGATGACGACGGCAACACCATGAGCAGTTCAGAAAAAGGGTCCCCCCATTTATTCGCACCGCTTCAATTGCGTGAGGTCCGGTTGCGCAATCGCATCAGCGTCTCTCCCATGTGTCAGTATTCGAGCGTGGACGGTTTCGCGAACGACTGGCATTTCGTGCATCTCGGCAGTCGCGCGGTCGGCGGCGCGGCACTCGTGTTCACGGAAGCCACTGCTGTCCTGCCGGAAGGGCGGATCAGCCCGGAAGACCTGGGCATTTGGAAGGACGCGCACATCGAAATGCTGTCGCGAATCTTTGGATTCATCGACGCGCAGGGAGCGATCCCCGGCGTGCAGCTCGCGCATGCGGGCCGCAAAGCGAGCACCGCTGCACCTTGGAAAACTGGAGAACATGTGGTGGCGGAACGCGACGGTGGCTGGCGGCCGATCTTTGCTCCGAGCGCGCTGCCGTTTTCGCCGGACGACATTGTTCCCGAACAATTAGATCGGGATGGGATCAAGCGCGTGGTGCAGGCCTTTGCCGATGCCGCTGTCCGGGCACTGCAAGCCAGCGCGAAAGTGATCGAGATCCACGCCGCGCATGGATATTTGCTGCACAGTTTTCTTTCGCCATTGAGCAACGAGCGCACAGATGAATACGGCGGATCGTTCGATAATCGAACGCGCGCACTCCGCGAAGTGGTGGCCGCCGTTCGCGGAGTCTGGCCCGAGCACTTCCCGCTTTTCGTCCGTATTTCCGCGACTGATTGGGTGGAAGGCGGATGGGACCTGGACCAATCGGTCGCGCTGGCCCAACAACTTAAGACCCTTGGCGTAGATCTGACCGATTGCTCTTCGGGAGGCGCGGTCCCGGGAGCAAAGATTCCCGTGGGCGCGGGCTATCAGGTTCCATTGGCCGAGCGTATTCGCCAGGAAGCCGGCATCGGTACCGGCGCGGTCGGCATGATCACGACCGCGGAACAAGCGGATCAAATCATTCGTACCGGCCAGGCCGATCTGGTCTTCCTCGCGCGCGAACTCTTGCGCGATCCGTACTTTCCACTGCACGCCGCGCTTCGGCTAAAGCAAAAGCTCGACGTGGCCGAGCAATATCGACGCGCGTTCCCGGCCGCGTAGATATTGCGCCAAGAAAACGCCCGGGGTTTTACAAGGAGAGGCGCTTTCCAAACCGCCCGCCTTTCCCTGACGGCGATTCGGAGATCGCCGCTTCTTGCCTTGACGAAAAAAAACCGCGGCTCCGGTTTTATCCGAAGCGGCGGCTAATTTTTTTCTCGTAAGCGATTAGTCGCCAAAAAGCCGCATGTTTGTGGTGATGGTCGCGGTGCCTGGGTCTGTAAGGAGCTGGCCCGTGCCGGAAATATTCATCCGCACTGTCATGGCGCTTTTAAACAAGTCGTCTACTACACTCTGAGACAAGCCCTGGCTTACCAGAGTGGCTTTGTTGATGCCCGCATTGCCCGCACGGACGAGAGTCAGTTGGTGCCTCTGCCGAGCCCCCGTATCCATGGTCTGATCATCCCGATACGTGTAGCTGAATACCCCCGTCAGCTTGCCATTGGCCGGAGCCCCGGTGGCGGGATCGATGATGCTGGGATCGAGCAACACGTCACTTTCGATGGAGATGGCAACGAAGAAGTTAAAGATACCGTGAGGTTGGGGACTCGGAGTTTGGTTTTTTAGCTCGTAATTAACGAAGAAGTTTAGCGTCGGATAGATGATGGTTTTCGTGGCCTTTTTCGGCAGCATGATCCGGCAGATATCCGGCGCGTCGAAGTTCGTCGCAGCCGGTTGAGGGTTAAGCACAAAACATTGATCGTTATTGGCTGTCATCGGAGGCACCGGCGTGGGGGCTGGCGTGCAAACATTTGAAAGCCTGACGAAACCACTCGCCGCGCCCATGTAGATGATGTTGTGGCCGAACGATCCGGGTTCGCCCACCTCATCCCCTGGAGGCCCGGCTCGCAGCGCGCTGGCGATCGCCAGACTCGAGAGGATGAATGCTATTTTCGAGATGCTTTTTGTCATTTGAATTCCCTTTCAGTTGATAACCACCTTCACCGCCGTGGCGAAGGTCAATCAAACGATGCGAAAAAGCCGCGCGGCCAGTCAAGTCAACAAACAGGATCAGCCATCTCCTTGAAACGAGAGCGACGTTCCTCCAGCTTCTTCAGTCGTGACCATTTTTTTCGACCCGCGCTGCGCGGAATATTCCACGCCCGGACATCCGGAACGCCCGGCGCGGATTCAGCGCACGGTTCTGCTCTTACGAGAACGCCATCCGCAGTGGGAATGGCGTGAGCCACAAGCGGCGGATGAAGCGGCGCTCTTACGCGCGCATTCGCCCGAACACCTCAGGCGAATCCGCGAAGCCACCCGCGATTTCGATCCGGACACGGCGGCTCACCCCGGCATCTACGAGCACGCCGTGCGGGCGACGGGGGCAGCCATCGAGGTCGCGCGTGAAGCGCTGAAGGGGACTCGATCGTTCAGCTTGATGCGTCCACCGGGTCATCATGCTATGCGCAATCGCGCCATGGGCTTTTGTTATTTCAGCCACGTCGCGATCGCTGCGCTCGATGCGCTGGCCCAAGGCGCGGAACGAGTGGCGATCTGGGACTTCGACGCACATCATGGCAACGGCACGGAAGACATCGTCGCGAACAATCCACGGATCGCGTTCGCATCGATCCATCAGTTTCCCGGTTATCCAGGAACCGGGACGCGCTCGTTTGGCAACGTTCACAACTATCCCGTCGCGCCACTCACGCCGCGCTCGGAGCACATCGCGGAGGTGAAGCGAGCACTTGATCAACTGGTAGTGTTCCAGCCGGATCTGCTTCTGGTCTCCGCCGGTTTCGATGCGTATGCCGGCGATCCGATCACCGAGATGACGTTGGAGATGGAAGATTTCGCAACATTCGGCGGATGGCTCCGCGAAACGAATATTCCGTCCGGCGCGATTCTCGAAGGCGGCTACAGCGACGATTTGCCGGAGCTGATCGACGCTTTCTTGAGTAGGTGGAATGTCGAACTGTAGCAGGGCGCTATGAGCGCCGACCGATAAAGATTCGGCGGTCATAGACCGCCGCTACAACTCTCAGGCACCCGGCTTGTTTCGCAAGATCGCTTCAATCTTCCGCATGACTTGGTCAGTGAGTTGATCCACCAGCTCGCCAGCCTTCATATTTTCCTTTACCTGCTTCGGCTTCGACGCGCCGGTGATCACCGAACTAACGTGCGGGTTCTTCAAACACCAGGCGAGCCCCAGCCGTGGCAGCGTCGTCCCGAGATCAGCCGCGACCTTCGCCAGCTTTTTTACTTTCGCGAGACGCTCGCGCGCTTCGTCGTTTTCAAACTGCTCCCGCAGCCAATCGTACTCTTTCAGCGAAATCCGCGTGCCACCCGGATCGCCCTCGTTGTATTTCCCGGTGAGAAGGCCGGAAGCCAGTGGCGACCAGATGGTGGTGCCGAGGCCAACCCGCGGGTAGAGCGACGCGAATTCTTTTTCCACCCGCTCCCGGTGAAACATGTTGTACTGCGGCTGCTCCATCGTCGGCGGCGCCAAAAGAAGTTTGCGCGCGATTCGATGCGCCTCGGCGATCTCCTTCGCGCTCCATTCCGATGTGCCCCAGTAAAGCACCTTCCCCTGTGCAACGAGATCGCTCATCGCCCGCACCGTTTCTTCGATCGGCGTGTTCGGATCGGGCCGGTGGCAAAAGTAAAGATCGAGATAATCCACCCGCAGGCGGCGCAAAGCGGCGTGACAAGCTTCCATCACATGTTTCCGGCTCAGCCCTTCCTGATTCGGAAGATCGCCACCCCAGAAAACCTTGCTCGAAACCAGGAACGTATCGCGCGCCCACCCTCGCCGTTTCAGGATCCGGCCCATCACCATCTCGGCCTTGCCATTCGCGTAAGCCTCGGCGTTATCGAAAAAATTAACGCCGGAGTCGTAGGCGATGGTCATCAACTTTTCCGCGGTCTTTTCCGTGATCTGCTGGGCAAATGTTACCCAGGCGCCAAACGAAAGTTCACTCACCTGCAATCCCGAGGTCCCGAGCCGGCGATATTTCATAGTTGTTCACGAACTGCCATTCCGGGAGAAAAGACAAGGGCGAGCCGCGCAAAAACTTGTTTGGCAATAGGAAGTCGGGCGGTGAATAGTGCCCGCGTCATCGGGCCGTAGCACAGCTTGGTAGTGCGCTTGAATGGGGTTCAAGAGGTCGCGGGTTCGAATCCCGCCGGCCCGATCTTTTTCAAGGAGCGGCGGTTTTCCAACCGCCGTTTGTTTTTGGTCGGCGGTTATAAACCGCCGCTCCTTGGGCTCCGCATTGCAACTAACTGCCACTAGCATTACCGTCCGCGCCTATGTTGAGCGCTGGAATTGTCGGGCTGCCGAATGTGGGCAAATCTACGCTCTTCAACGCCGTCACCCGCACGCGGAAAGCGCAGGCGGCGAACTACCCCTTCTGCACCATCGATCCGAATCTCGGCGTGGTCACCGTGCCTGACGCACGCCTCGAAACGCTCTCGAAACTCTCGCACTCCCAAAAGATCATCCCGGCGGCCATCGAGTTTGTGGACATCGCCGGACTCGTGAAGGGTGCCAGCGCGGGGGAAGGTCTCGGCAACCAATTCCTGAGTCACATCCGCGAAGTCAACGCGATCGTCCAAGTCGTTCGTTGTTTTGAGAACGCGGATATTCATCACGTCAGCGGCACGATCGATCCTATTCGCGATATCGAGGTGATCAACACCGAGCTGGTCCTGGCCGATCTCGCCTCGCTCCAGAAGCGGCACGACCGTTTGCAAAAGGAAGTTCGCGCCGGCTCCAAAACGGCGAAGGCGGAAGTCGCCGTCATCGACAAACTTCTTCCACATCTGGATGCGGGCAAACCCGCGATTACGCTCGAGCTAACCGATGAGGAAAAGACCGTGACGCGCGATTTTTTCCTTCTCAGCTCGAAGCCCACTCTTTTCGCCTGCAACGTGGCGGAGTCCGATCTCAGCGCCATTTCCCAGGAGCTCGAAACGAACGCCGCCTTGCTCCACGTGCGGGCGGTCCAGGAGTACGCGCGGAACCACTTTGCCACGGAAGCGGTCGTGATTAGCGCGCAAATCGAGAGCGAGTTGGTGGATTTGAGCGAAGCGGAAGCGCAGGAATATCTGCGCGACCTCGGAGTGCAAGGCAGCGGCGTGAGCGCGCTCATTCGCGCCGTCTATCATCTTCTCGGCCTCCGCACCTACCTGACAACGGGAGAGAAAGAAACACGCGCCTGGACGATTCGCGCCGGGGACAAAGCTCCGGCCGCCGCGGGAGTGATCCATTCCGATTTCGAGCGCGGCTTCATCGCCGCGGAAACTGTTCATTTCGACGACCTCGTCGGCCTCGGCTCTTTCGCCAAGGCGCGCGAATCCGGCAAATTGCGGATTGAAGGAAAGGACTACGTCGTGCGCGATGGCGACGTGGTTGAATTCCGTTTCAACGTCTGATCTCTTCCTGTAGCCGCCGCCCTGCTTGCCTCACCGAAGCGAGGCGAAGGCGGGTGGGCGGCGCCGGGAGTTGCACTGCTCGCCATTCCAGCGCTTCGCACAGCGAAGCGGCTCCAGCTCAGGCCGCATAGAGAATCCGGCCGCACTGCTCGCAGCTGACGATCTCCTTGCCGTTCCGGACGCGATGGGCTGTTTGCGTGGTTATCTTCATGTGGCAACCGGTGCAAACCTCATGCTCCAGGGCCACGATCGCAGCATCGCCTTTGCTGGCAAAAAGCCGCTCGAAACGCCCGAGCAAATCCTCTTCGACTTTCGCGGCCAGCTCGTTTCGCTCGAGCATCAACTCCTTCAGGCGCGCGTTCAGCGCGGTGGCTTTCTGGTCGAGATCGACCATCTGACGTCCGATCGATTCTCGCGCACTCGAGCTCTTTTTTTCTTCCGCGGTTGCTTCGACCTTCGTCTTTTCAACCTGGTCCATCAATTCCAGTTCCTGATCTTCGATCGACTGAATTTCTTTTTCGTACCGCTCGATCTCGTTCGCCATGGCGCGAAACTCATCGTTCTTGCGCGTCTCATACTGCTGCGTCTTCAGGCGGTTGATGCTCTCGCGCCGGGTGCCGGCGTCGAGCTCGAGGGTCTTGCGATCCATCTCGAGATGTTGCGCCTTGTGCTTGAGCGCGCCCAGAGCCGCGGCGCTGGCCGCGAGTTGCGCTTCGAGACTTTGCCGCTGGAGCGGCAGACTCCTTATCTCGGTCTGGATTTGCTTGATCTTTTGCTGCCGGTCTTGAAGGACGAGCAACTGTTCCAGTTCCGTTTGCACGCGCGAATGTTAGGAGCGGAGCGAAGGGCCGTCAATCGCGGGGAGAGGAGGCGCTGTGAACATCGTAACCGGCGATTTCCTTGCGTCTCAAAGAGCGGCGATTTTCAATCGCCGTTTTTAGATTGGCGGTTTCAAACCGCCCCTCCTTGTTAATAGGTTTCGACCGGCGAGCGCTTCCCATCTTCCGGACTTCTTCGGGCCGCTTCTTCTTCACCCAACACTGCCACCCGCAAATCCCAGATGCTGTCATCGATCTCTTTGAAAGCGGATTCCGAGAACAGGTGCGGCGCCGCGAGCTTGGACTTGGTCTGCGCCACATTTTCGAGCGCGCGCTGAAGTTGCGCCCGCGGCAGCGTGCCCAAGGTGCGGTGCACTCCCTCGATCGAATCGACCCGGTGACAAATCATGACCCAATCGTTGCCCGCCTCGAGCGCGAGCCGAATTGTTTCCTCGAGTCCGTATTCATTCAAGATGGCTCCCATATCGAGATCGTCCGTCATGATCAAGCCATCGAAGCGAAATTCGGCGCGCAGCAAATCCGTGACGATCTTTTTTGAAAGCGACGCAGGTGTTTTTGTCGAATCAAAGGACGGATACCAGCCGTGGCAGATCATCATGCTGTCGACCGTTTCTGTGAACGCACGGAAGACCGCCAACTCCTCCTGATCCAACTGCGCGCGGGAGCGTTCGATTTTCGGCAGGTCATGATGAGCGTCCACGGTGGCGGCCGAGTATCCGGGGAAATGCTTGCCACAGCTCAAAATCCCCTGGGCGCGCAAGGCCTCGTTAAACGCGCCGGCCAACCTAACGACCTGTTCCACGTTTTTCCCGTAGCACCGGCCTCGCAACGAATTATCCGCTTCGTCGTCGAACGAAATATCCAACACCGGACAAAGATCGAGATTGAACCCGAAGAGCCGGAGCAGTCGGCCGGTGATCTCCCCATGGCGCCTAACGAGGGCAAGATCGTCCCGGTCGCGCAGTTGTTGCGCATTGGGCGGCTCATTCCCGATCAGCCGCAGGCGCGAGACGCGACCCCCTTCCTGGTCGATCGTGATGATGGGCTCGATCTCGCTCAGGTCGCGTAGATCATCGATCAACTTCCGGAGCTGGGCCGCGCTCTTGATGTTGCGGCCGAAAAGAATGAAACCGCCCGGCTGCACGCGCCGAAACAGCGCCGCCGTCTCCGCGTCCAGCTCGAAACCTGGCACACCGGTCAGGATCAATTGACCGACCATATCGCCGTTCATCGGAGCCACTTTACTTTTCGCGGCGAACTGCGAAACAACATTCGATGCGTTTTCTTGCGAACGTCATCCCGAGCGCAGTCGAGGGATCCCGGTGGCCATCGTGCGACAAATACTCGGGGTTCTTCGACTCCGCTTCGCTTCGCTCAGAATGACATCAAAAAAAATCGGCATCTTCGGCGGCACCTTCGATCCCATTCATCACGGCCATTTGATCCTGGCGCGCGACGCTCTCGAAACGCTGGAGCTGGAGTCCTTGCTTTTTATCCCGGCCGCACTCTCGCCGCACAAACTCCAGCGGCAGCCGACCGCACCGGAGATTCGTTTGGAAATGTTGCGCGCGGCCCTGGAAGGCGAACCGCGATTTTGTCTGGATGCGATGGAACTGGAACGGCCCGGGCCTTCCTACGCCTTCGAGTCGATGGAGATTCTGCGCCAGCGCGAGCTCGCGGCGGAATTCTACTATTTGGTCGGCGAAGACAACGTCGCGCGTTTGTCCACCTGGCATCGCTTCACCGAATTATCGAAACTGGTGCAATTCGTGGTGCTGGATCGAAGCGGGTTGAAAACCGGTCATCCTTATCCCGCGATCCGCCGTCATCTCGATATTTCCGCAACGAATATCAGAAACAGGGTTGCCACCGGGCATTCCATTCGTTATCTCGTACCGCCGGCGGTCGAAAGAATCATTCACGACCGCCAGCTTTACCGGGAGCCGCAAAAATAACCGCCGAAAATTTAGCAAAAACTTGCGCTGATCTGGCCTCGGACAAAAAGGCGGAAGAAATCGTCGTTCTCGATCTCCAGGGCATCTCGACCTTCACCGACTTTTTCGTGATCTGTTCCGGGACATCGGAACCGCATCTCAAGGCAATTGCCGGCGAAATCGAAAGCCGCCTCAAGACTGATCACGGAGTCCGCCCGGTGTCCGTTGACGGATTTCCGGCGAGCCAATGGATCGTGCTCGATTACATGCAGGTCATCGTGCACGTCTTTCATCGCGAAAAGCGCGAGTTCTACAGTCTGGAAGACTTGTGGGGCGACGCGCCCCCGCTGGCATGGGAGCCAGCCGAAGAACGGCGCTAAGGCGACACGGCTAGCCGCTATTTCGGCTTTGGCGTCGGACTGGGCGGGAGCGTCGCCGCGGGGCCGATCGTTACCTTCGCGGGGTTTGGAGTAGGCGATGACGATGCTGGCGTGGCCGTGGTCTTTCCGGCGGCCCCAGGGACAGGCGGTGCGGCAGGAACGTCCGGCGGCTTGATGCTGAGCAATTCCACTTCGAAAATCAGGGTCGCGTTCGGCCCGATATCCCGGCCGGCGCCGCGTTCGCCGTAGGCGAGCTTGGATGGAATAAAAAGCTGATACTTCGAACCGGGCTTCATCAACTGCAATGCTTCGGTCCAGCCGGGGATGACGCGATTGACCGGGAAGGTCGCGGGTTCGTTGCGTTTGTAAGAGCTGTCGAATTCGGTTCCATCCAGCAGGGTTCCCTTGTAGTTGGTCACGACCGAGTCGGTCGCTTTGGGCGGCTCGCCGCTTCCTTCTTTCAGGACTTTGTATTGGAGACCGCTCGCGGTGGTTTTCACCCCGTCTTTCTTTTTATTTTCCGTGAGGAATTTTTCACCTTCAGTCGCATTCTTCTCGGAGGCCGCCTTGGTGGTCGCAGCTTGTTTTTCGATCATTTCTTTTTGGAATTCGGCTAGCGCTTTGTCCCGATCCTCCTTGGTCATCGCCTCTTTGCCCGAGAGCGCATCTTTCAATCCGGCGAAGAGGGCATCCGAATTCACATCCACGTTCTGTTTCTTGAAAGTGCTTCCGATATCGTGGCCGATGCTGTAGCTCGCCTTGTCTTTTTGATCTTTCAGTTGCGGTTTGTCCTGCGCTAAAGCAATGGAGGCAACGAAAACCGTGGCGAGGCAAATAATGAGACGATTCATAGGAATAATGAAGGCGGGCGCTGTTAAGATTTCGGGTCTGGGCGCCGCGGGAACTGCCACGCTAATGAATAAAGTTCGGTCGTCAAGCCGGCGCACGCAGTCGTTTTGGCCGCGATCAATCGTGATCGCAGCCCTTGTTTTCGCCTCTTCGGCCACCGCGGCGGTCAACCTTTCTCCCGCCGATACCCGGCGCATTGGCAAAAAAATCTGGCAAAATGAATGCAACGGCACCCTGGCCGGTCTCACCGCCTGGAACGAAGGCGAAAACTTCGCGTCGCTCGGCATCGGTCACTTTATCTGGTACCCCAAAGGCGCGCGCGGGCCGTTTGACGAAAGTTTTCCGAAGTTCGTGAATTTTGCCGCCACCCGCGGGGCGAAGCTTCCCGAGGTCTTGCAGCCAAAAGGAGATTGCCCTTGGAAGTCGCGCGCCGAATTCAATCAAGCGAGCCAGACGCCGACGATGAAGGAGTTGCGCCAATTCCTCGCGAACACGATCGATCTCCAAGCGGACTTCCTGGTTCAACGCTTGCAGCTGGCGCTTCCGAAGATGCTCGCGGAAGCGGCCGCGTCCAAACGCGCGCAGGTCCAGCAGCAATTCGACCAGGTGGCCGCTTCACCGATGGGATGCTACGCGCTGGTGGATTATGTGAATTTCAAGGGTGAAGGCGTTCTTGCGAGCGAGCGATATGCGGGGGAAGGTTGGGGCCTGTTGCAAGTCCTCGAAGCAATGTCCCAGCAAAGCACCGCTCGGGAGGCTGTAAAAAGCTTTGCCGAATCCGCCAGAAAAGTGCTGACTAGTCGTGTTCGCAATTCACCGCCCGAGCGACACGAATCGCGCTGGCTCCCAGGCTGGCTCAACCGAATCAATACTTACGTTCAAAGTTAAATCGTGACCTCTCCCATTTTCCATCTCACGCTCGCCGCCTCCGTGCTTTTGATTGCAGCGGATGCCGCGATCGGACAAATCCCGCGCCGCACTCCCCCGAAGCCGACCCCGGCGCCTTCGGTGGTGACGCGCCCGCCTGGTCCGCCGCAGCTCCGTCCGAAGACGTCACCGGCCGCATCGCCCGTCAATCAACCGATGAAAAAAGCTGCGGATTTGATTCGAACGCAGCCAGCGATAACGACGAACGCGGGCATCCTTCAGCAGGTCACGCCGGAAAACGCCCACGTCATCGTTTCTCTGACCAAACAGCGCGCCTACTTGCTGACGGGCGATCAAATCGCAATCGACAGCCCCATCTCTTCCGGCAAGCGCGGACACACGACCCCGAATGGAAGTTTCAGCGTGATGGAAAAGGACAAAGATCATCACTCGAGCATCTACGGCGATTACAAAGACTCGACGGGCCGCACCGTTCGCAGCGGCATCAGCGCGCATATCGATTCCGCGCCGAGCGGGACCCACTTCGTCGGAGCGTCAATGAAATGGTTCATGCGTTTGACCGGAGAAGGTGTGGGGATGCACGTCGGGATTCTGCCGGGTTATCCCGCATCGCACGGCTGCATTCGCATGCCGGAGCCGGCCGCGGCGCTCTTCTATTCGCATGTGAAGGTCGGGACCCCGGTGCGAGTCGAGCCGTAGGTGGATCGAGCGCTCGACCCGACTAAAGCATTGCGCGTCGCAACATCTCCAGGGCGTTCTGCGTAGTCAGTTCCTTGAAGGTGGGACGGTCATCGGGGAAATGAAATTGTCGGACGGCCGTGGCCGCGCCTTCTCTTGCCAAAGCGACGAAAACCGTCCCTACCGGTTTTTCACTCGGGCCACCACCGGGTGCGGCGATTCCCGTTGTCGCGAGCGCGAACGTCGTCTTCGCCTCCTCCCGCGCGCCTTCCGCCAACGCCCGGGCCACCTCTTCGCTTACCGCCCCGTGTTCCGAAATTAGTTGCGGATCGACTCGCAACATTTTCGTCTTAGCCTCGTTGGAATACGGAACGGATCCCGACAGAAAAACAGCGGAGGCGCCGGGCACGTTCGTGATCCGATGCGCGAGAAAACCTCCCGTGCACGATTCCGCGACCGCAAGGGTTTGTCCTCTTTCCGTCAGGAGTTTGACTACTGCTGCTTCGAGGCTTTCGCCGTCGCGAGAGAAAACTGCCGCGCCAAGCCCCGCGGCGATGATTGCTTCGGCTTGATCGAGCGCTGCCTTTCTGCCAATGATCCGCAGATCTACTTCACCAGGCCGGGCACAATAGCCGAGTTCGAGTCCGGAAATTTCTAGCAGTCGCTGCCCGATTGCCTCCTCCACGAGGGATTCCCCCATTCCCGCGACGCGATATGTTCGGCGATCGAGAATAGACTCTCGTGGCACGATCCGACGGAGGATCGGCAGCACCGAACTCTTGAACATCGGCTGCAACTCGCGTGGCGGACCCGGAAGGAGGAATAGGTGCGCCGGCTTCTTGGAGCGCGTTCCATCCGCCCGAAGGTACAAGCCGGGAGCGGATCCATTTTCATTAGGGAGGACTGTCGCTCCTTCCGGCACTTCTGCCTGTCGCGCGGTTCGATCGGTCAGTCTGAATCCGCGAGCCGCCGCGCGAGTGGTGATTGCAGTCATGACCGCCGCGTCCTGACGCAATTCCAATCCGAGAAGTTCGGCGGTAATTTCGCGCGTGATGTCGTCAGTGGTCGGATTGGAGCCGCCGGTGACGAAGATGATTTCGTGTTCCTCCAAAGATTCGGCGAGTGCCGTGCGAATCGCGAGACCGTCCGGGACAGCGAGCTGACGGTCGATGCGCAGTCCGAGCGGAAATATTTCGCCGGCAATGAAGGCGAGGTGCGAATTGAGAACGTCGCCGAGGAGAAGCTCGGTGCCAGTGTTGATGATGGTTGTTCGCATGTCGTCGCGAGTGAGCAGCAGCTCCCGGACTAACGTCCAACGTCCAACGTCCAACGTCCAACGCTCAACTAGGGAAGAGCAGTCGTGAGCGATCCGTTGCAGCGGACACGCATGCAAGGAGCCTCCGCGATTTAGAGCTGCGCGGGGACGCGAGCGCGTCGCGCCCGGGATTTCTTACGCCGCGTCCTTGTCCTGCTTCTTGCGAATGAGAGGCGGCTTCTTGCCTTCCACGACGGCGCGATTGATCGTCACCTCCGCGATATCCTCCCGGCTCGGCACTTCGTACATGATCTCGAGCATGATCCGCTCGAGCATCGACCGCAGTGCGCGCGCGCCGGTGCCCTTGGTCACCGCCTGCGCGGCGAGCGCCTTCAAGGCGTCCTTCGTAACGCTGAGTCGCACACCTTCCATCGAGAAAAGCTTGGTATACTGCTTGATCATCGCGTTCTTGGTCTCGGTCAGGATCGCGACCATCTCTTCTTCCGTCAGCGCATCGAGAGCGCTCAGCACTGGCAACCGACCGATGAATTCCGGGATCATCCCAAAGCTGAGCAGGTCCTCGGGCTCAACATGCCGGACCGCTTCGCGAGCGAGCGCCGCTTCAACCTCTAGTGTCGGGCTATTGAAACCCATGGTGCGTTGGCCGATGCGCTTCTGCACAATCCGGTCCAGCCCAACGAAAGCGCCGCCGCAAATGAAAAGGATTTTTTCCGTGTTCACCTGGATGTATTCCTGGTGCGGGTGCTTCCGGCCGCCTTGCGGTGGAACGTTGCAGGTGCTGCCTTCGAGAATTTTCAGAAGCGCCTGTTGCACCCCTTCACCGGAAACGTCTCGCGTAATACTGACGTTGTCCGTCTTGCGACCAATCTTGTCGATCTCGTCGATGTAAACGATCCCGATCTCGGCGCGCTTCACGTCGTAATCGGCGTTTTGCAACAAGCGAAGGATAATGTTCTCCACATCCTCACCGACGTAACCGGCTTCGGTCAACGTGGTCGCATCCGCGATGCAGAACGGGACATCGAGAATTTTTGCGAGCGTTTTCGCCAGAAGTGTTTTGCCGGATCCAGTCGGCCCGATCAGCAAAATATTGCTTTTCTCGATTTCGACGTCCGCGAAAGGATCGGGTTGAAAAGCCGCTGAAGTGTCAGCGGGCGTGGCGGTCTGGAGCACGCGTTTAAAATGATTATGGACCGCCACTGAGAGCGTCTTTTTAGCGATGTCCTGACCGATGACATACTGGTCGAGGGCGTGACGGATGTCCGCCGGCTTGGGAACGCGAATGGTGGAAGACTGCCGGCGCGCGTCCTCGTTCAGCTCTTTATCGAGGATGCTCTTGCAGACGTTGATGCAGCTGTCGCAAATATACACGCCAGGACCGGCGATGAGCTTGCGCACCTCGGCGTGGCTTTTGCCACAAAAGGAGCACATGGTGAGGTTGGAGGCGCGGGCCATGGTGGCGCGTTAAAGAGCAGCTTTTATTCCTCGACCTTACGGGGCAAAGCGGCCTCCGCGATCGCTGTTGAGCCTTCCGGAGCAGCGCCCTCGAGTAGCTTCGCTTCCTTCCGTGACTTGATCACTTCATCGACCAAGCCGTAGCTCTTGGCCTCTGTCGCGGACATGTAGTAGTCGCGGTCGGAATCCATCCGAACCTGGTCCTCGGGTTTGCCGGTGTGCTGAGAAATGATTTTGATCAGGCGCTTCTTGAGCTTGAACATGTATTCGACCTGCCGCTCGACGTCGCTAGCCTGCCCCTGCGCGCCGCCGGAAACCTGGTGAATCATGATGTCGGAATTTGGGAGCGCGAACCGCTTGCCCTTCGTCCCAGCGCAAAGCAGGACCGCGCCCATGCTGGCCGCCATCCCGAGGCAATACGTGTTCACATCGCAAGTCAGGAACTGCATCGTGTCATAAATCGCCAACCCCGCCGTGACGACTCCACCCGGTGAGTTGATGTAGATGCTGATGTCTTTCTTGCCGTCTTCCATTTGCAGGAAAAGCAGTTGGGCGATGACGAGGTTCGCGATGTGATCGTCGATCGATGTCCCGATGAAAATGATCCGGTCTTTGAGCAACCGGGAGTAAATATCGTAGCTCCGCTCCCCGCGGCCGGTCTGTTCGACCACCATCGGGATGAGCACGGATTGAGAGAAATTCTTGTTCGCTGCGGTCATGATTTTATTCCGGGGGAACGCTATCGGCCACCGGTTCTGGAGCCGTTTCCAAGCTAACATTTGCCTTCAGAAAATCAAGAGTCTTGCCCAGCAGGATCTCTTCCGCGAGGCCGTTTGCCTGCCCTTTTTCCTCTAATTCCTTGCGCATTTTTTCGACCGAAATGTTGTAGCGCGCGGCTTCCTCGCGGATGCGCTCGTCCATTTCTTCCCGGGTGACCTGGATCTTCTCGCACTCGGCGATGCGGTGAAGAATAAAGTTCGTTTTCAACCGATGCGCGGCCAACGAACCCGCGCCTTCGATCAATTCCTTCTCCTTCCCCTTCAGCAAATCATCGGGCACGCCCCGCTCGCGATTGCGGTGGACCAACTCATTCAGCGCGCGGCGCGTTTCGTTCTTCAAGAGACTCGATGGCAGATCGAAAGTAATGTGCTCGTGCAGGAACTTCACCACCTGCCCCTCCTTGGCTCGCTCGATCTCGTGCTCTTTCTCGTGCTCGAGGTTGTGCTCAATGGTGTGGCGCAAATCGGCCAGGGTCTTGTCCGGAATTAGTTTGGCGGCAAAGGCGTCATCCAGGACGGGCAAGACCTTCTGTTTGATTTCGTTTAGCGTCACCGCGTAATCGGCTTTCTTCTCCGCCAGCTCCGTCACAGGAAAATCCGGGGGAAATACCACCTGCACGCTTCGGGTATCGCCCGGCTTCATGCCCACGATTTGCTCGCAGAACTGGGGCAGGAAATTTTCCGGAGCGAGATGCAGCCAGAATTTCTTTCCGCCATGAACGTTCTTGCTCGCCTCCGGCACGATCTCACTGATTGGAACTCCATCGATCGCTCCGGTGAAATCGAGCACGGCAAAATCCTGCATCGCCAGAGCGCGATCCGGCACGTCGATAAAATCAGCCGACTGATCGCGCAAACGTTCGAGGGCCGTTTGAATTTCTTGTTCCGTGACGGTCGTCGCTGGCAATTGCACCGGAATGTTTTTGTATTCCGGAAGCTCGAATTCTGGCGCGGTGACGACGGTCGCCCGAAAACGCATCGATCGATCTTCGCCAAATTCCACGTCGCCCAGATCGCTCAGGGAAACCACCCGCAATTGCTTTTCCGCGATGGCCTCGTGATAGCTTTTCGAGACCAATGCCTTGGTCAGCTCATCCTGGATCTCCTTGCGGAACTTCTTTTCGATCACCTGTCGCGGCGCTTTGCCCGCGCGATAGCCGGGAATCCGGGCATGGCGCGAGTAATTGCTCGTGATGGAATCCCATTCCTTGCGCACTTCCTCCGGCGGCAACTCGATCGTCAGCGTGGCGAGACCTTGCGGTTGATTTTCAACTTCCACTTTCATTAGCGCAGCGACGTTACGGGCGACGTGCGCCCTGTGCAAATAAGCTCCTGATCGTCGGCGCCCTGTAGCCGCCGCCCTGTGGGCGGCGTGTTCTTTCGAACCGACTTTCCGCGCGCGCGGCTTTTGCCCCACCGACGCTTCGCATAGCGAAGCGGCTACTGCGGAAACACCCGTTCGCCCCGCACGTAAACGGAATGCGTCAGCGGAACACCGAACCAGTAGGCCAGTTCGCGGCAATCCTCGCAGTCGTAAAGCGCGAAGTTTGCCAGCTTGCCTGCTTCGAGCGAGCCGATCTTGTCGCCGCGATTCAAACTGTAGGCGGCGTTGATAGTCGCCCCGGAGATGCTTTCCGCGGGTGTCATTTTCATTTGCGTCGCCGCCAGCGACAACACCATCGGCATCGATGTCGTGGGCGACGAACCGGGATTGAAATCTGTGGCCAGAACAACCGCCAACCCTGCCTCGATCATTTCCCGGGCGCGCGGATACCGATCCTTGCCTAACGAGTAAACCGAGCCCGGCAGCAGCACCGGTTGCACGCCCGCCTCGCTGAGCGCGGCAATCTCGGCCGCATTGGCCTGCTCGAGGTGATCCGCTGTCGCCGCGCGCAGTCGCGCCGCCAGGAACGCGCCGCCCGAATTCGTGAGCTGATCGACATGCATCCGGAGCCGCAGACCGTATTCCTGCGCCGCTCGCAGAATCTTCTCCGAATCCGCGAGATCGAAATAGCCCCGTTCGCAGAAAATGTCGCAGCTTTCGGCCAGTTGCTCCTCGGCTACCAAGGGCAACATTTTGTGAATGACGAGGGCCACATATTGCCCGGGTGCGCTGAGAAATTCCTCCGGAATGGCGTGGGCGCCGAGAAACGTCGGCACAAATTCAACCGGTGTTTCGGCATTCAGCCGGCGAATGACGCGCAAAATCTTGACCTCTTCATTGACCGAAAGTCCATAGCCTGACTTCGCTTCGACCGTCGTCGTGCCGCAACGCAGAAACCAATTCGCGTGCTTTTTCGCCTGCGCGAGCAGCTCGTCCTCTGTGGCAGCGCGCGTCTTGCGCACAGTGGAGCGAATTCCACCGCCGGCCGCTGCGATTGCTTCGTAGGTCGCACCGCCCGCGCGCAGCTCGAATTCGTCCACACGATTTCCGCCGAAGACCGGATGGGTGTGCGCATCGACAAATCCCGGCAACACCACGCGACCCGTCGCGTCAACCACTTCGGAGTCGCCAGAAATTTGCTTTTCGATACCATCCGACGAACCCGTCGCGACGATCGTACCGTCACGCACCAGCATTCCACCGTTCGCGACGATGGAAAGATCACCAAGCTCCTGGCCGACTCGTGGCCGCCCCGGACCCGCGAGAGTGACCAGTTGCGAAGCGTGGAGAACCGCGAGCGTTTTCAACCCAGCTTGCTTTCAACCATCTGCTGAATTTTCCCAAACTCGGCCCCGGATTCGGCGGTGATTTTCTGAAGTTTTTCTCGCAGACCTGATTTCACTTTTTCATCCTTCAGGCCCGCCAAATTGATCCTCACGTTCATCGCTGCGCCATCGACACAGGCGCGTACCGCGAGAAGACCAACACCGACATCTGAAATCGAAGCGGGGTTGCCCTTCTCGGCCATGGCGGCGAGAAGCTCGTATGATTTGAAGGCAGTCTCCATCACCCGCAGCGGTATCTCCGCGGCGTAGGTGTTCGCCGATTGGATCGCAGATGAGCGGGCCGTTTTTTCTTCGGCTGAGTCCTTCGGCAAGGCGAATGCGTCCATCACTTTGTTGAAAGCGGCCGTGTCTTCATCGACCAGGAAAAGCAACTCGTCTTTCTGCTTCTGCGCTTTGACGGCCCAATCGCTGAAGTACTTGAGCTTCTCATCCCAGCCACGTTTCCCGGCGGAGAGATTCGCTACCATCCCGGCCAGGGAAACGCCAAGCGCGCCCATCAAGGCGGCGACCGAACCACCACCGGGCGCCGGAGAATCGCTCAGGGTCTCATTGGCGAACTCGCGCAGGTTCATTTTCAAAAGTGATTTTTTTGCAGCGGATTCCATTTTGAGTTCTATGATTTTTTCCTTCGGATCGAACGACTTCAACTCGCTCAATCCCATCGAGCGAATCGCGATCGAAATGAGCTCTTCTTCCGAAGCGCCTTCCGACCAGTTCTGTTTCCGAAGGAAATATTTTCCTGCCTCGACCAAACATTTCTTGGGGAGCATGCCGACAACTTCCGATCCAGTCACCCGCAAGCCACGCTTGCTGGCCGCCTCGCTACAGGCATCGAACGCGGCGTGCAGGGGCGTTTCGTCCAGATTCGTCAGGTTCATGGACACCTGCGCCATTCCATATTCCTCCACATACCAGCCGATCGCTTTTACGTGCTTCAGCAGGCCGGGGACGCGAACGGGTTCTCCTTGGGCGTCGAGCACCGGTTTTCCGTAGGGCGTGCCGTCTTCGGTTTTGACCCTTCCATTTTCGCGCACATCAAAAGCCACAGACGTGGCCCTTCGCACCGCCCTGGTGTTCAGGTTCACGTTGTAAGCGACAAGAAATTCCCGCGCGCCGATCACTGTCGCGCCGGCCTTCTCGTTGAACACGGGAGGTCCGAAATCCGGCTCCCACGCGGCTTCCTTGATTTTCTCGAAGAAACCTTCGTACTCGCCGGCGCGGATGATGGAAAGATTGGAACGGGATGGATCCTTCGCTGCCTTTTCGTACAGGTAAACTGGAATCTTCAGTTCATCCCCAACCCGCTTTCCGAGTTCGTTAGCGCAGGCGATTGCTTCTTCCCAACTCACATTGCTCACCGGAATGAAAGGGCAAACATCCGTCGCGCCCATCCGGGGATGGGCCCCTTTCTGTTTCCGCATGTCGATTAGCTCCGCGGCCTTCTTGATTCCGCGGAAAGCTGCTTCCACCGCGGCTTCAGGCGTTCCGGCAAAAGTGACCACCGTGCGGTTGGTACTGGCCCCGGGATCCACGTTGAGCAAAGAGATTCCTTCCACCGATTCAATCGCAGCCGTGATTTGGCGAATGATTTCCGCGTCCCGGCCCTCGGAAAAATTGGGAACGCATTCAATGACTTTTTGCATCGTGTTGGGCGGCCTATCGATCCCGGATGCTGGGTTCCATCGGAATCTTAATGTCGTGCGTTTCCGCAAAATCAATCGCGCGAGAATATCCCGCATCCGCATGACGGAGCACGCCCATGCCAGGATCGCTGGTCAACACCCGCTCAAGGCGACGTTGAGAGCCTTCACTGCCATCCGCCACCACCACCATTCCCGCGTGCTGTGAATAACCGATGCCAACGCCGCCCCCATTGTGAATGGAGATCCACGATGCTCCGGCCGCCGTGTTCACCAACGCATTGAGGAATGGCCAATCCGCAATGGCGTCGCTGCCATCGAGCATGCCCTCGGTCTCGCGAAACGGTGAAGCCACGGAGCCGGTGTCCAGATGGTCCCGTCCGATGACGATCGGCGCTTTGATCTCGCCGCTCTTTACCAGCCGATTTATGGCCAAACCAAATTCCGCGCGCTCGCCGAATCCAAGCCAGCAAATGCGGGAAGGAAGACCCTGAAAATGGATGCGCTCTTTCGCCAGCTTCATCCAGCGCGCCAGGGTGGCGTTCTCAGGGAATATCTCGAGCGCGAGCTGATCGGTGCGCGCGATATCCGCGGGATCGCCACTCAAGGCAACCCAACGAAACGGGCCCTTCCCATCGCAAAACAGCGGCCGGATGTATTCAGGAACGAACCCGGGGATATCGAATGCATTTTCCACGCCTGCCTTTTTTGCCTGGGTGCGAATGTTGTTTCCGTAATCGAAGGTGATCGCGCCTTTCTTCCGCAGCGCGAGCATGGCCTCGACGTGCGTCCCCATGGATCGCATCGAACGTTCGATGTACTCGTCGGGATTGCTCGTGCGGAGCCTCAGCGCTTCTTCTAGGGAAATTCCGTTCGGGACATAACCCTTGAGAGCATCGTGCGCGCTGGTTTGATCGGTCAGGATATCGGGCACCACTCCGCGCCTGACCATTTGCGGCAGAACATCCGCACAGTTGCCGACCAGACCCACCGAGAGCGCCTCTCGTTTCTGGCGCGCCTCGTCGATCAACGCGAGCGCTTGGTCGAGCGAGGTCGCGATCTTGTCGCAATACCCGCTCTGCAAACGCTTCTCGATCCGCGTCCGATCGACGTCGATGCCGAGAAAAAGCGCGCCGTTCATCGTCGCCGCCAGAGGCTGCGCTCCGCCCATCCCACCGAGGCCTCCAGTCACTACGAATTTTCCTTCGAGTGTTCCGCCGAAATGTTTGCGGCCGGCTTCGGCGAACGTTTCGAAAGTGCCCTGCACGATCCCCTGGCTGCCGATGTAAATCCACGAACCGGCGGTCATCTGGCCATACATGGTCAATCCCATGCGCTCAAGCCGGTTGAACTCCGTGTAGTTCGACCAGTGCCCGACCAGATTCGAATTCGCGATCAAAACGCGCGGCGCTTCATCGTGCGTGCGAAAAACACCGACCGGCTTGCCCGATTGAATGAGCAGCGTCTCATCGTTCTCCAGTTCTCGAAGCGACCGGACGATCGCATCGAACGCATCCCAGCTCCGTGCCGCCCGGCCTGTGCCGCCGTAAACAATCAGCTCATCCGGATTCTCCGCCACCTCCGGATCGAGATTGTTCATCAACATCCGCAGCGCCGCCTCCTGGTGCCAGCCCTTACAGCTCATCTCGAGGCCGCGCGGAGCGCGGATGACACGTTTGCCGCTCATGGTTCCTCAGCCTCGCTCTCGAACTCGCCGTTGCGAATCGCGGTGGCAACACGCTCGATGTCCGAGGATAACGAGCGGTCCTCATTCACCGCGGGCGAAATGGATCGCACGTGTTCGTAGGCCTGCTCCACGCCGACGCCGCCCTTCAACGGCCGCCGAAATTCCAGGGCTTCCGCGCCGGAAAGAAGCTCGATTGCCAACAAGTGCTCGGCGTTCTCGACGATGGTGCGCAGCTTCAGCGCCGAGGTCATCCCCATCGAGACGTGATCTTCTTTTCCACCTGAGGTGGGCAAATTGTCCACGCTCGCAGGATGAGCGAGAACTTTCGCTTCATTCAAGAGTGCGACCGCCGCGACGTGCAGGATCATAAAACCGGAATGCGTCCCGGCGTGTGGGGCGAGAAACGGCGGCAACCCCTCGTTCAGATCCGGGTTCACCAACCGATCGGTGCGGCGCTCGCTGATGCTCATGAGGTCGGTCAAGGCAATCGCGGCGTAATCGAGAGCGAGCGCGAGCGGCGCGCCATGAAAATTTCCGCCGGAAAGGACATCACCGGTCTCCGCGAAGACCAGCGGATTGTCCGTGGCAGAGGCCGATTCGATCTCCAGAACATTTTCGCAATGAGCTAGCGCGCCGCGCACCGCGCCGTGCACTTGCGGCATGCAACGCAGACTATACGCATCCTGAACGCGAGGATCGCCGTCGAGATGCGATTGCCGGATTTCACTGTCACGCAGCAAATGACGCAGATGCTCCGCTACCGCCTGCTGCCCGGGATGCGGACGCGCCTGATGAATCCGCGGATCGAATGCAGTCGGCGTTCCCTTCAAGCCTTCGAGACTCATGGCGCCGGCAATATCGGCGACGCGAGAGAGGCGCTTCGCGCGAAGCAACGCGAGTCCGCCCACCGCGTGCATGGCCTGTGTTCCATTCAAGAGCGCCAGACCCTCTTTCGCTTCAAGCACCACAGGGCGCAGCCCGGCTCGGTTCAGCGCCTCCAAACTCGGCAGGCGCGCGCCGTCATGAAATGCTTCCCCTTCGCCAATCAACGTCAGGGCAAGATGGGCCAGCGGGGCCAGATCGCCACTTGCTCCCACGGAACCCTTTTCCGGTATGACGGGATGGACGCCCCGGTTTAGCAGCTCGCAGAGCAAGTCGATCACCTCCAAGCGGATCCCGCTCAACCCGAGCGTGAGCACGTTGGCCCGAAGCAATATCATCGCGCGCACCTCCGGGATTGCGAGCGGCCTGCCAATGCCGCAAGCGTGGCTGCGCACGAGATTCAATTGCAATTGGCGCAGCTCGCCGGTCGGAATCTGAACATCCGCCAATTTCCCAAATCCGGTGCTGACTCCGTAAACCACCCCACCCCGTGCGACAATTTTTTCAACGACCGCGCGGGATTCGCGGATCCGCGCGTGGGCCGAAGACCCGACCTCAATTGAAATGTTCCCGAGCGCCACCGTCGCGATTTCGGAGAGCGACAAAGGTTGGCCGGCCAGCTGCATCATCCGCACCTTATTAGAGATGGTTTCTCGAAACAACAAGAGCAGTCGTGGGGACTATGGTGGCGGCGAACCTCGAATAGAAAAAAAAGCCAGGCCGACAAGCCGGCCTGGCCTTTTTGGTTAAAGCTATCCGCAGGCGGACAACTGGACGGTTATTTCGAGTAGGTCGAGCTAGTGGTGGTCGCTGGCGTGTCTTTGTGCTGAGAGCAAGCTCCCAAGCTTAACGCGCTGGCCGCGATGGCCACGATCATGATTGCTTTGAAAATTTTCACTTAATATTTCGCCTCCTTTCCGTGCAGGTTGCTGCCGTATTTAGGCAGTTACGACCACTCGCGCAACGCTTTTCTCGACTTTTTTCCGGGGCCGGGTGCCGCCGTTCTAGGCTTTGATCACGACCAGCGTGTTCGTCGCCACCAGTTCGAAAAGCTCCAGCAAATCCGCATTTCGCATCCGAATGCAGCCGTGGCTCGCTCGTTTTCCAATGCTTTCTTCGTGGTTCGTCCCGTGAATGTAAATAAAACGCTCATGGGTGTTCGCATTTTTGGGATCGAGCCCATCGAGCCAAAGAATGCGAGTCATGACCAAATCCTCCTCCCGCAAAAGTTTCTTCGTGGCCTTGATCGGCCGGCGGCTCTTGAACACTGTTCCCGCCGGCATTCCGTCGCCAATCTTTTCCGCGATGCGAAATCTGCCGGTAGGCGTTTTCATGCTCCCCTCTTCCGTACCCAAGCCGAAGCGCGAAGTCGAAACCGGATACGCTCCCAGCCTCTTCCGCCCTTTTTTCAGAATGAGCTGCTGGGTTCGGGCCGAAATGTGGATCGTCGTCTGCGCGCTTTTCTTCATCAAAGAGTGGCGGTAGGATTCGCCGTGCCGAAAGCAAAAAGCTATCACATCGCCGTGGTTGGCGCGACCGGAGCCGTCGGCGCTGAATTGTTGCGTGTGCTCGAACGCCGCGGTTTTCCGGTCGAGCGATTACGACCGTTGTGTTCGGGCCGGTCGGCCGGAAAAACTGTTTCGTTTCAGGACGAGCAAATCGCCGCCCTGGAGCTTTCGGAGAAATCGTTCGATGGGATCGATCTCGCGTTCTTCAGCGCCGGCGGGGATATTTCCCGGCGGTACGCGCCGATCGCGCGCGTGGCTGGCGCGATCGTGATCGATAATTCCTCCGTCTTCCGGATGGAACCGGACGTCCCGCTGGTGATCCCGGAGATTAACGGCGAAGACATCCGGCAGCACACCGGTTTGATCGCGAACCCAAATTGCACCACGGCCGTTGCGCTCATGGCACTCTATCCGCTGCACCGCGCGTTCGGAGTGCGGCGCGTTTTCGCCGCCAGTTACCAAGCGGTTTCGGGAAGCGGCGCTCGCGCGATTAGCGAATTGCGGGCCCAGGTCGAGGCCGCCGCCGAAAAACGATCGCCCGTAGCCGAAATCTATCCTCATCCCATCGCGTTCAATGTCCTCCCGCACGTCGATTCCTTTTTGCCCAACGGCTACACCAAAGAGGAAATGAAAATGCAGAACGAGGGCCGGCGCATCATGCATCTGCCGCAATTTCGCGCCTCGGTCACATGCGTGCGCGTGCCCGTTTACCGGGCCCATTCCGTGGCGATCAGCGCGGAATTCGATCGGCCGGTTTCCGTGGCGGAAGCGCATGAAGTCCTCGCCAAAGCGCCGGGCCTCGAACTGGTCGATGAACCGCAAAAAAATAATTATCCGATGCCGCTTTACACCGCAGGAAAAGATAATTGCGAAGTCGGCCGGGTTCGCCTCGACTGTGCGCTTGAGAACGGCCTTTCCTTCTGGGTTTCGGGCGATCAGCTGCTCAAGGGCGCCGCGCTCAATGCGGTCCAGATCGCCGAACTGCTCTAGGTTCGGCCACAAGAAAAAAACGGCCCCGGACTTCTCCGGGGCCGCTCAATTTCAAACCGGCAGTGGCTACGGGCCGGGTGTTGCAGATGCCTCGGCCTTCTTGTGGTCCGGGCCTGGCTTATTGTGAGGTCCTTCCGTCTTCGGCGGCGCGTTCGGCCCCGGCCCAGTCGGAGGTGCAACTCGCTCAACCTTCGATGGCTGATGCGTAGCCTCAACGGGGGCATCCTGTTTCGGCGGCGCAACTTTTTCCGGCGGAACGGGGCGCTTGGGCGGTGTGTCAGGTTGGATGTCCCGATTCGGCGGTGCGGGAGTCGGGTTGTCTTTCGGCTTGGGCGGCGGCTTTATTTTCGGCGCATCGGCGGGCGTGCGAGTCGCGGGCGAAATGTCCGCCGGCTTCTCGGTGCGTGGGTCTTTCT
>Ga0193744_1000010_pt1 | contig 109145 bp, 104 predicted proteins | sample L1a1metaG_FD_143056 | JGI IMG/M metagenome (GOLD analysis project Ga0193744, IMG submission 143056) | Soil microbial communities from a riparian zone of the East river system, Colorado, United States - L1a1 | ecosystem: Environmental > Terrestrial > Soil > Riparian zone | place: USA: East...
GCTTGATTATGGGCCGGCGTTGGCGCTGAGGGCGGCTTGTTCTCTCCCGCCTGTTCCTTCGGCGGCGCCGCGGCCTCGACCACTGTGCTGATGCCCATAATCAAGCGGTCGGCGTGCTGATGAAAATCCAAACCGCTGTCCAGAGGCAACGCATGTCGGTAAGCCAGGGCCTGGATGTCAGCCGGTAACGTCCCCGCTTGTGGCATCTCGGTGTCGTTGATCAGGACCGGAATGATCGGGATCTTGCGCTTGAGTGCGCAAGCGATCTCCAGGCGAACGAAGTCACCCGTGTCATCGATACGCCGGGAAGAGTCGGATTGCTGGCCTAACCAGTGAGGTCCGATAATGGCAACAACGATGTCGCAGCGTTCGATCGTGCTGGTGATTTGATCGCGGAAATCGAATCCGGGCCGGATTGAATCGAAATCCATGAAGACATTATGTTTGCCGAATCTGGCTTGTAACCGGTCGTAGAGCCGGCCGGCCACGGCGAGGGAATCCTCTCGGCGATAGGAAAGCGCTATCATCAGGCGGCCACGATCACGCGGGAGTGTAGCAAAAGTGACCTGTTCTTGTAAACCTGGTCGTCTTTGTCCTCGCTCCGCCCAATCAGGCCGGGTCCGGTTGCCGCATTCCGTTGAGCCCGAAGGCGTCGCCGGGTTGTCGGGCGTTTTTTATTGATGCAACCCTGAAAACAACCCAACCTGCATGGAACGCACCATGAACCTCGATACTACCATTCGCGCTATCCAAAAGAAACTCGGCGTCTTTGTTGACGGCAAAGCTGGCTCAGGGACCTGGGGTGCCATCTACCGCTCAGTTATCGGGAAGAATGCAGCCGTTGATGCTGGCCTCGATGCCATGATCCGGGCCGTGCAGACGAAACTGGGCGTTTTTGTGGACGGCAATCCCGGCCCTACTACCTGGGGCGCAGTCCATCTCGCGGTCGTCGGCAAGAAGGTGCCGGGTGACATCAAAAGGACAACAAGTGTCAGACTCGCCGGCGAAGGCAAGACCGCGGATTCTCGCAGCGAGGGGAATATCGCTACGTTGCATGCCCGCGTCCGTCCGTTTGCCCGGGCCCTCATCGAAAAAGCCGCCGGTCAGGGCATCATCATCAAAGTGACCAGCGCGACGCGCAGTTTCGCCGAACAGGACGAACTCTTTGCTCAGGGGCGCACCAAACCTGGCCCGATCGTCACCAAGGCCCGCGGCGGTTTCTCCAATCACAATTTCGGCATCGCGATTGATATCACCATCTTCAAAGGAAGCACCGACCCGGAGAAGGCGAAAACCCCCGCTTTCGAATCGCCTCTCTACAAAGTCATCGGCGCTCTTGGCACGGATCTTGGCCTCGAGTGGGGCGGCAGCTGGACCACGATCATCGACGAGCCGCACTTTCAGCTCCGCCCGGGCTGGGCCGCGGGCATGAAGGAGAGCGACATGTTAGCAGAGCTGCGGGCGCGCAAGGAAGCAGGCAAGGATTTCTACGCCTGAGCGGCAAGTTCGTGAGCTAGTCGAACCGCAAGCTACCCCAAGCTATCAATCAAGACCTTGGGGGCGAGCCAAACTAACCGCCGACCTCTGTTTCGTTCGTGGCCGAGCACGACGACCATCACCTCCGCACTATCGACGAAGTGAGATCCAGCTTCGCAGAACGCTGATCCGTCAAAGGACCGATTGATTAGCTCGGCTCGCGGCTCGCGCCGTTTTTTGTAACGGCGGTCCATGATGGTCGAACCGCGGGCTTCTTTCTGAGTTGGACGTTGGACGTTGAGCGTTGGACGTTCGATTTTCCTTCCATCAATGTCTTTCCGTCCTCTTATCACCGCCCTTGGGCTTAATGCCGTTCCGGCGCTGGGATGGTTCCTGGGCGATTGGTCGGCGGGCACGACCTTGGTGCTTTATTGGCTGGAAACGCTCATTGGCACTTTGCTGGTCGGCGTTCGTATCCTAATCCATCGGCGCGTGGTCCCGAGCAAAGGACATTGGGACTATGTCGCGCCGCAAGGACAGGAGACGCAGACCAAGAGTCGCTCCAGTTATCTTTCGGCCTTCCTTGTTCCAGCCCTGGTCTTCACCTTGGCTCACGGAATTTTTCTCGCCGCCCTGGGCGGGATGATGATCGCAAAACACCTGACCCCGGAAGCCAGGATCGAAGGCCAACACTTAATCGCTGGGTTAATAGGTATCGGGTTCTTCCAGGGCGCCGATTTCTTCTTCGATCTCATCTGGCTAAGGACGCGGTCATTCGCCTGGATGGAGCGGGTAGGTCAGCAAACGCTCGCCCGCGTCTTTGTTATTCACCTCACCATCGTAGGCGGCATGGCAGCCGTCATGTTCACCGGGGCTAACCGGCATTTCTTTGGTGTCTTCATCTTTTTGAAAACGCTGCTCAACTGCAGCCTCGTCATCCCGCAATGGCAGCCCAAGGCGCCGCCGATATGGCTCTCGAGTCTGATGGACCGCATCGGATCGCCGAAGTACAAGAACACCAGCTTCGCGCAATTCTGGAAAAGTACCGATGACCAGGAACACGCTCGTCTCGCTGCAAATGAAAAGCTGATTGAGTCGGCTCAGAAGCACCGCAAGTGAGAAACGGATCCGCCGAAGGACGGATTCGCCGTGGCGAACGATCAGGAAGCAGCCCGCATCGCTCGAAACGAAAAGCCGATGGAACCGGCTGGCTCGCGCCGGAAGTAGGAAGTGGATGAATTAGGAAGCCAGGAAAACAGGAAAGGTTGCGTAGCAGAAAAAACCACCTCCCCAGGTGGACGAATCAGGAAAAGAGGAAAACAGGAGGGATGGTCTCCGATCCTTTTGTTTCAGCGCCTCGAGATACTCAGGCCGAGACGATCTGTGTTGCGGCTTCCAGCTCGGCCCTACTCGCTGTCGCGAAACTCTCACCCGGTTTTTATTGCGGAGCGCCAAGGGCTGCAGAATGATGTCCCCCGTGGCGAACCCAGACAGCATCGCTCTGGCAGCGAGCGCCGAGACTGAGGGGCTCGAGGCGGTGTTGGTCGGCGGCAACGCCGTCAATCTTCATTCCTACTTCCGCACGACATTCGATGTCGACCTTCTGGTGCGCGAGACCGATTGCGAACGCTGGCTTTCCTATTTTCAACGGCACGGCTACGCTCCATTTCACCGCACCGCTAATTTCATCCGCCTGCTTTTGCCGCTGATCCGGCAGGAGCGCTCCCGGTGGACCTGATGCTGGCCGGCCCGCAAACCTTCGCTAGGATCCAAGGGGATAGCCGCCGCTGCGACATCGGAAATGGTCTTAGCCTCGCCATCCCCAGTCCACTTCATCTCATCGCGATGAAGTTGCATGCGCTTCGCAGCCCAGCGCGTTTTGAAAATGGCGTTGACCTTCAAGATGTGAAATACTTAATCAAAGCGGCGAAGATCGACACCTCGAGCAAGGAGTTCACCGACATCGCCGAACGTATGCCACCGACGCCATACGAACCAGAATCCTCCGGGAACTTAGCGAAGAATCGAGTTCGTGAGGATAGTATCATGTTTGCTTTGCCGCAGTTCGATTCCCTGCCTGCGACGGCCGGTCTCAACAACACCGAGGCATTTCGTTTGAGTATTCGGCACGCGCTTTCGCTGCTGCCCGCTTTGTTATCCAGGGGAATGGATGAGCGCCCGGGCGAGGGTTATCCGGATCGTTTTTCCATCGACTGAACAGCTCAAGCGGATTGGCGTCTCCGATTCGCCAAGGGACGGATTCGCCGTGGCGAACGATCGGGAAGCAGCCCGCGTCGCTCGAAACGAAAAACCAATGGACGCGCCGGAATCAAGAAGAGATCAAATGAGGAAGCCAGGAAAACAGGAAGGGCGTGTGGACGCAGCTGTAGCGGCGGTCTATGACCGCCGACGTTGGCTGTAGCGGCGGTCTATGACCGCCGTTGGCAATATCGGCAGTCTAGTTTCTCCGCGGTAGCTCGACGAAGGAGGATGACGCCTAATCGACCCGGCCGACCGGCTGGAGGATGACGTGGTTCACGGTGCATTTTACCACGAAGGAATAGGTCTCCCCTCGCCGTATATCCAGCGTGCCATACCACGAATCGCTCAACCGCCTGGGGCGACTCGCATACACGGTGTGTCGGCCCGGGGTGAGGTACTGTTGGTAGACGTGTCCTTTGGCAAATGCTCCTGCCTGCACCCCGTCGATCCAAACCGCAATGGGAATATTAAGTCCCAGAACCGGTGAATGCTTCATCCGGACGCGCCCGCCATCAGCGAGGCTGTTCGCAAAGGTTGGATCGCTGGAACGCGAATACTGCGATGGACCGGCGTTAACCTGCTTCGCACTCACGAAGAACAACACGCCGATGGCTAAAACGAGAACGACGGAATTTATTGTTTTCATATGATGTTAATGTTTACCGAACTGTAGCACGTCCGCCTTTTTTCTCGAACTCCGGCCAGCTGCGAAACGTAACAGCGTTGTTACTTTTGCCGGGCATCCTGCACCTGATCTAACCGCGGATTTCGCGGATAACACGGATCAGAAAAAAGTCTTGTCATCCCGAGCGCCGTCGAGGGATCTCTAACTTTTCGCGAGCGCAGCGAGATCTCGACTCTCAGTCGCCTTGGAGTGCGTCGTTTCCATCCGGGTCCTCCGCGACATCCGCGGTCAAGTCACTTCGACATTCGAAACTCGACATTTGAACTTCCTCCCTGAGGCTTCCCGCATTCCCTTCGTTCGGAGACGTACGAGTTGGCTTCGCTCGACCCCCGCGCTCTGCCTCCCGAACACGTCAAAGACAGTGACGTGTGACGAGTGACATGTTTCCGGAGTTTCCGCCTCCCCCAACAAGTCACCTGTCACACGTCACTTGCTTCATCGATGAATATAAAAATCGTTGTGTCCTTTGTGTCCTTTGTGTGAGGTTCCAGCGTGACTACACGCAAGGCGACCCATGCGGGACTGGCCAAAGTCCTCGAAGCAATCCCGAACGTCGGCGCATCGATCGCCCGCGATCTGCGATCGATCGGGATCAAACAACCGCAGGAACTGATTGGCCGGGACCCGCACTCCCTTTACCCGGCCTTGTGCGATCGAACCCGCACCCGGCAGGACCCTTGCGTTCTCGACACCTTCATCTCCGCCGTTCGCTTCATGGAAGGAGCCCCCGCGCGTCCGTGGTGGTCCTACACCGCGGAGCGCAAAGAGAAATTTCCCGCATCCTTACTGGCGCCTAGCAAGATTGCCACGGTCCACCAGCGAATCAGTCCCATGGCCGCCCTCCGCACGAAGTAGATGCCGAAGGTTAGTCACGGTCCTGTGTCAATACTTAGCTCTGACTTCCCTTCCCTCGACAAATATGCCACAGCGCGGGCCGTGCTTCCATTCAAATCCGGCTTGCTAGCGGGCCGCCATCCGTATAGGAGAAATCACAATGCATCCTTTACGTAAGCTACGGGAATCTGGTAAGGCCACCCCTGCCCAGGTGAGTGAGCTGCTTGCCGAAAACATCGTATTCAACAGCCCGATCCTAGTACGGCCCATCAAGGGGCGTGAAGTCATCGCGGCGATTTTCGCCCAGTCGAGCTCTACGCGTGGTTCCGGTAGCTATACAGCCGAGTTTAAGCTCGATGAGCGCACCACCTTCTTGCGCTGGGAGGGGACTATGGAGGGCCACAAGATCGAGAGCTTGGAGGTCATCGTGGACAACGAGCGCGGGCTGATCATGGAGCGCACTATTGCCCTTCGGCCGTATCGGCGGTGAAACTGTTCCGTGACGCCATGCATGCATCGCTTAAGGATAAGCTGCCACCCGATGTTTGGGACTACCCAACGCCGTAGTGTGACAACGATGAGGCTTGCAATGGCCGCTTGTTCAAAATCAATCGGAGAACGCAGGCCGCCGCCGCTGACCTCTGCTTTCCGATCTCTGACCTTCGTCGGACGAGATTTCCCGGTGGAGAGAAATGATCTGTGGGACCGGGATCTCGTCAGGCCCGTGTGGGGGAAGGGGATCACACGAGGTCTTCAAAGGGTTACTACGACTTCTGCCGGGCGAAGTTGGTGGAAATCTGCATTTTTCTTCATTTTCCTTCGCTCTCCGCTCCTGGCGCCCTCAGCCACGCCGCCTGCTCGCGAACGCCTTCGGAGTAGCGCCCCTGGCTCGCCGTAGCCTCGTGCAAAGGCGGCTTGGCAAAGGCGGGTCGCAAGATTGCCACAGCCCGCCGGCGAAAATAAGCTCAGCGCGCGTTTGCCGCTCGACGTCCGCCTTCCGCATTCGCATTCCAAGCCGTCACACTCGAAACGAAAAACTGATGGAAGCGGCCGGGCTCTCAAGCAGATCGATAATTTTGTGACCTGCGCTGTGGGCAGGCATGGCACACGATGGCTCTGGCCGTTTTCTTGGATCTTGCAAAAGCGATCTTACTCAAACCCCAGAAACAAAGCCTCAGGATTATTCAACGCTGGCGGAAGGATACGATGTGCGATAGTTCAAGGGCAGTCTCAATGAAATGACCTCTCCGAGAAAATCGGCCTATCAATTAAGTAATTCACAAGTCGCAACTCCCAAACCCGTCGTGTCGCTTTTCTGGCGATTAATGCGCCAACGCCGGAAGACTTTCGGCACGGTGCTGGATATGGGGGCAGGCGATTGCCGCTTCGCCCACGGAGGTCAATACACGAATTATGTCGGTGTCGAGATCGACCGGAAACGATCCAAGACGGCGCGAATTCCGATCAATGGGAAACTGATATCTACCTGCGTATTCCGACATGCTTGGCGCAACTATGACGCCTGCATCGGGAACCCGCCATACGTGCGGCATCACGACCTCGAGAGTCCTTGGAAATCGGACACGGTCGTACGCATTGAACGAGAGCTTGGGCTCACCCTGAAACAAAACGGCAACCTCTACCTGTATTTTCTGTGCTTGGGTTTGCTGAAAACAAACGAGCGCGGAATAGTGGCGATGGTGATTCCGTATGAGTGGGTCTCCCGCCCGTCCGCGAGCCCGGTGCGTGATCATATTGAAGCGTGTAAATGGGATGTCGAAGTGTACCGATTCCGAAATCCGGTCTTCCCGGGGGTATTGACGACGGCGTCAATCACCATCATCGACAAGAGCAGCACGAATGGAAAATGGACGTTCTTCGATGTCGATCAAGAATTTAAGGTGCGCCGGCGCAATGGCGTGGCTGAATCACACGAAGGGGTAATCAGTTACGAGAGCCGCGGCAACGCATGGGCGTTGCGGGGCCTGAGTCCCGGCACCCAGCACGTATTCACACTCACGGAAGGCGAACGACACCATTACGGACTTAAGCGAACCGACGTCGTACCGTGCGTAACGTCGCTCCGTCGTACGCCACGCTCAATACAGGTCTTGACTTGGAGGGCCTTCAAGCGGCATTACGTCGACGCAAGCGCACGGTGCTGGCTGATTAAATCACATGGCAAGAAAATCAGCCCGACATTGAGAGCGTATCTCGACGCTGTGCCGACAAAGCTCCGAGACACGTGGACCTGCCGGAATCAAAAACCGTGGTTTCGGTTCCGGCCGCATCCCACGCCACAACTTCTGATAGGGTCCGGATTCACCTGCTATGGTCCGAAAGTGCTCGTGAATGCCGTCGGAGCTCGGGCCGTTGGGTCGGTTTGGGGTGTCCACTCTGAAGCAAAACTGCCAGTCCGCAGATTGCAACGGCATCTCCAAGGCATCGATGTAGAAAGGCGCGTCGTCGGCCATGCCAGGTACCTCAAGAAGATAGAGGTAAGACAATTAAATGCCTTACTGAACGCATTCGATGAGTAAGGCGTCCGCCATCGCAGATGAACTTGATACCGGTACGATCCCGTTTCAGGCGGAGGGCCGACTGCTTCAAGAGCTCGGTTTACGGTTGGTGGCGAAGCCAGAGGTTGCACTCGTTGAATTAATCAAGAATGCCTACGACGCAGATTCTCCAATCTGCACGGTGCGGCTAGAGGATAACGAGAAGAGGCTGGTCGTCGCGGACGAAGGCGTCGGAATGACAATTGACGATTTCAAAACCAAGTGGATGCGCATCGCGACGTCCAGCAAACTGGCCAACGAGACTTCCCCGAAATATCACCGTCCGTTAACCGGGGCCAAAGGTATTGGTAGGTTTGCCGTCCGCTACCTTGGTGATTACCTCGTCCTTGAATCGATAGCATGGGACAAGCACTATGGGTTTCCAACGAAACTAACCGCGCGCTTTGATTGGCAGAAACTGGATCGCGCGGAAGACATTGGAGACACTTCTGTCGAGTACACGTTAACCAGAGCGGCGGACGGTGTGCCGGCCGGAACGACACTGACAATTACAAAGCTCCGCGAGGCGACGGATTTCGCAAAGGAAACAAAGCTTCGGGACGAAGTCTTACGCATCGTATCGCCACTGCAAGCCCTTGACAGTGGGCCCTTCCAAAAATTGCATTCTGGTGATGGGACCGATTCGGGTTTTCGCGTCGTACTGCCTGGACAATCGAGCGACGAGGATGTGGACCTTGCTGGTTTGGTACTCGGGAATTACTGGGGACGGCTAGTAATCGAATTGGATAAACAGCAACTGAAATTCCGAGTTTGGTTGCCTAACGTAAATCGGCCCAAGATGCTTAACGTCAAGGTGCGTAACAGTATTTCCAAGGGCCTCTTCGCCGATATCCGTTTCTTCCCGCGTCGCAAGGGCATCTTTCAAAGCAAAGGGTTTAATGGGCAGAAAGCTTGGCGCTGGGTTCGCGATAACTGCGGGATTCGAGTTGTGGACCACGGATTTCATATTCGCCCCTACGGCTTTCCCAACGACGATTGGTTACAGCTCGACATCGACAAGTCGCACAGCGAGCGGAACTGGCGGACGGCCATCGCAAAGAAGCATTTCCCTCTGAATGCCAGCGAGAAGGTAGATCCTGCGGCCAACCCAGTGTTATATTTACCCTATAATTTTCAGCTAGTCGGCGCGGTGTTCGTTGAAACGCGCCGGAAGCTCGGGGGAAAGGATGTGTCAGATCTTGTGCCGGCAATGGACCGGGAAGGGCTGCTTGAAAACGAGTCCTTCGACGAACTCCGGAGGTTCGTGCGCGCGGGCATTGAGTTCCTCGCCCATGAGGACAAGGATGAACTGGATCGGCGAGCGGAAGTTGAAGCGAAGGAGATCGCGCGGGAAGCCCGGGAGGAGATCCGTCGTGCCATCCGCTACATTGAAGACAGCCCGACGTTAACGTCCGGTGACAAAGTTCGTATCGTCAAGCAATACCGACATCTTGCCGAGCGGATCGACGAGCAAGAGGAGTATTCCGCGCAGGCGCGGCGGAGTTTACTCACGATGAGTTTGCTCGGGGTAGTCGCCGGCTTTATGAACCATGAAAGCAAAGCGATGGTCTCTGAAATGGAAGCTGCCGTGGAGACTGTCAGCAAGCTAGCGCGCAAGCACCCTGAATTGAAGGACTCAGCCATCGAGCTTTCCAAGCGTTTGAAACAATTCCAGAGCCAATTGGACTATGTCCGGCTATTCGTGCAGAATGTTCGCTCCTCAAAAGAGAAATCACTCTCCGCCGCGGGCCAAGTTCGGCTCATTTTGCGTCGATTTGAGCCTTTTGCTATCGAACGCGGCATAAAAGTAACCAACCAAGTGCCAGACAATGTCGAAACCCCGCGGGTTCCAGTTACTGCTTATAGCGGCATCCTACTAAACCTTTTTACCAACGCGCTGAAGGCTGTCTCGGCAGCGCAAGCTAGCATCGCCCACCCGAAGATCACATTCCGAGGCTGGAATGAGAAATCAAAGCACGTGATCGAGGTCGCGGACAACGGGGTTGGCGTACCGCCTGACTTGCAGAAGCGAATTTGGGAGCCCCTTTATACGACGACATCTGATGTGGGTAACCCTTTGGGGTCTGGGATGGGGCTAGGTCTTTCGGTTGTAAAGCAAGTCGTATCCGAGCTTGGCGGCAGCGTTAGCTTAGTCTCGCGTCCTCCACCTGGTTACACAACGTGTTTTCGTGTAGTCCTACCACGCTAGTCATCATGAGCCTAAACATTCTCCTTTTTGACGACATTAACGCATATCGAGAAGAGGTCCTCGCCGCGTTGCGCAATGCACTGGGAGAGAAGGGGATTGTGAAAGCTTTCAACGCGCGAGGGGCGACATCTAAATCGCAAACGTTCGAAGACATGCTCGCGGCAGACCTAAGGGAGGAGCCGAACGCGCCCATGGACCTAATCGTGGCTGATCGAGACCTATCTGCCTACCAGCCACATTACCGCGGCCTTTCAGAGTCCACAGTTCGGCGCGCGGCGGATCTGATTGGCATCCCGGAGTGTGGCTACGCTCGTGGCGAGCGTGATGATGACGATGAATATGTAAAGCGTGGCGACCAGCGCGAGTCGTGCATTCGACTGTCGCGCAAGCCAAATGACGCGACGTTTGCAAAGCGGGTTGTCGCGATATGCGAAGGTTTTATTGAGATCACGACAAAGCTGGCACAGATAACTGACACGACTGTTCGTAAGTCACCCGGCCGAATCCTAGCTGAAGTTCTGGGTAAACCGGAATATGCCGAAAAGATTTCGCTTTACGCCTCGGGAGATCAAAGTCGACTTGCTCCTCTTGCGGAAGTACGCAAAAGCGTCAGCCCGGAGGAGCGCAATAGACGGCTGGCGTGCGTATTGGGTTACTGGTTATGGGATTCGGTGCTTCGGTTCCCAGGGGTCACTGTTAACGAAGTGGCCGCATCCAGCCACCTGAACATTCGACTAGATACGTTTCGACAACAGGCGGTTAAGGAGCTGTTCGCTTCGGCGCTTTACGTCGGCCCGTTTTCCGCCGCGCGGTTGGGCGCCTTGTGGTGGCGCGGGATGTTGGACGATTTGGTTTCCGATTCCGGCTTTTCCGACGGTCGCACGTTTGCCGAGGACAAATTAGCGAGATCGGTGCCCGCTAGCCAGTGCTGCGAAGAACCTAGCAAGCCAGCGGGCTATTATTGTTTCCTGAGCGAACAACCGGTGAGTCTGGAAAACTCGAAACCCGGATTACCTTGGTTTCCACGTGGCGCAGATTTGACGCGCGTCAGCAGGAGTCGGTACGAGGAAGACGAGCCCTGGCTCTAGCGGCAAATGAAGCGGTATCATGCTGCCGTATAAGATCACGCAAAAATACGAGGCGTTGATCCAAGCTCTGCGAGACGCCGGCACGAGTGCCGATTGCGGCGACGTAGCAGAGGCAAAACCTATCGCAGCGTGTTTTCGGGTTAACGACGCCGGAGATGCTGTGCTTTTCGAATGCGCATTGCATTTGAAACAATGGAAATGGAAGGGTGTCTCGGGGAAGGAACGAATAAATATCCTAGTTCAAGCGCGCGAAAAGATACGCCGGGAGGACCAATTACTACTGACGTCGGTTGTCGCTGTGAACTATTTCGAGGTTCCGAGCGGCCAGCTACTTCAGGCGTTTCACTTCGACTATGACCCCGACCAGGCTGACCACCCGCTCTTCCATATGCAGGTGACAAATCGCTGCATCGAGCTGCCCCCCGGGTATGTCGAGCAATTGGAGATCAATATTCCGCCGGAGCCGGCAGCCCGGGTATTGCGTTGCGCGCGAATTCCAACGTGCGACATGACATTCGCCTCGGTTCTTCTCTGTCTCACGGCCGATCATGTTGGAGGCACCATCTTTGCTGAGTTTCTCGAACGCATCTGCGAACTGCAACAGGAAATGCCGCAACCTGATATTGGTAAGCTCAGCGACAGTCTTGGTGCTGCGTTGACCAACGTGCGCAGCTCACATTGGTTTCGACATCTGCTTCCCAAGCATAGCTGACGAAGAACCGCCCCGGGAGAGCCGCACCACCTCTCGACTAAGTGCATACCGACCGTCAGCCTTATAATCTCGGCAATTCGAATCCGAACCGACTAAGCAATCACCCAGGGAACGAAGGCTGGCTGAGATCGATCAGGAGCACGATCACGAGCACGAGCAGGAGGGAACGGGACTAACCAGTCACCAGGGCAACGGTCGGGGCGCAGGGTGGGTAGCCTTGAGCGCTGGTTTGTCCGAGGATGGAATCGCAGTGTTGCGCGAGGGAGTCGAAGGTCGGGTCCTCGCCAGAAAGGCTTTGGGCGGCGGCACGGACCCGCCTTCGCTGAAGCTACGTCGTGGCGGGGGGAGAGCGGCCTGCCTAGCCGTAGCCTTGGCGTAGGCTGGTGGAGGAAGCGGACTTTAAGGAGTGTAGGGGCTTTTGCGGGCTCTGATGACCGCCTGACAGCCTCGGGACCCGATTTACACGCTCGGGAAGTCCTCTGCATGGGTTTGGGAGCGAATTTGCACGCTCTGGGAACTGATTGCGCGCTCGGGGAGGCGGCTAACACGCTCGAAAAATCGAGTTACACACTCGAAGAGCCGGTTTGCATGCTCAAGGAACTGTCTGACGCGGTCGAGGAGCGGACTTGCACGGTCGAGGAACGAGCTAACGCGCTCTAAAAATGGATTGCGAAGCTCGAAAAATCGTCTGTCGCGCTCAAGGAACGATCAATGCCCTCGAATAACCCGTCCGTTGGCCTCGGAAATAGGACACGATCGCGTCAGCCTGTGACTTTGCAGCACGCAAGTGAGAAGCAAAAGCTGAAATTCTGAAGAACTGAAACACTGAAAATGTGATTCCCGATTCACGTCGACCGCCGCTCTTGGGCCCTTAGACTTGGCCAACGACGAAGCGCTCGATCGCGTTCGCGAAGCCCTCTTCTTCCGATGAGGTTGTTACGTGCGTCGCGGCTCGTTTCACTTCCTCGCTGCTTTGTCCCATGGCGATGCTGAGGCCGGACTTTTCGAACATCGAGATGTCGTTAGGCATGTCGCCAATGGTGGCGACTTTGCTCGCGTCGATCCCGAGCATCTTCCCCAACGCGAGCACGACCGCTCCTTTGTTGGCCTGGGGATGCGTGACATCGACGTAGTAAGGTTGCGAACGTGCGGCGAAAACCGCAGCGGACTGGTCGCGCTTCGACGTGGTCTTTTTGCATAGCACCCTGGTCGAGAACTGGTGGACGATGTCCGCTTCGCAGCGCGCGACCGCCTCCAGGTCGTCGCTGACCCCGACGACTTTTACGACTTCGTCCATCTGACCGGCGAAATCCGGAACAACGGTAGGTGGAAATTTGACGGTCCATTCTTCGCGATCGACGTGCGGCCCGTGGCGTTCACGAACAAACCAGTCGTTGCCGCGGTAGATCCAGGAGTCGAGCTGGTGCGCGGCGATGATCGCGAGAATCGGTTCAACCGCATCTCGCCCAAGGACGTGCTGTTCGACCAGGGAAAGGTCGGGCCGGACAAACCGCCCGCCATTGAATGCGGCCAGCGGAGTAGTGAGGCCGAGCGGCTCGACGAACATTTGCATTCCGCGCGGCGGACGGCCGCTCGTGATGGCGAAGGCGATGTTCGCGCGGGCAAGAGCTTGCACGCTCGCGATCGCCCGCGAGGTCAACACTTTCTCGTGCGTAACCAGCGTGCCGTCGACATCGGCCAGGACGAGCTTGATGGGACCCATGCGCTACTCTACGCCAAAGATTGGTTTCTTCCCCTCCCGATAGGATCCAACTAATCTGGCGAAATGAAAATGTACCGGCGGGTGCTCCTGCTTCTCTTGTGGTCGAGCACGACGGGGTTTCAACTGGAGGCGCAGCAGACCAAGGCCGATCCCAGACCGCTTCAGGAAGTAAGGGCGAAGGCGGAAGTAGGCGAAGCAGATTCCCAGGTTGAACTCGGCCTTTGCTACATCAAGGGCGATGGCGTGGCGGAGGATCAGGTGGAGGCCGTGAAATGGTTTCGGAAAGCCGCCCAGCAAAATTACGCCCGAGGCCAATTCCATTTGGGCATGTCCTACGCGGAAGGCGAAGGAGTGGCGAAGGATCCAGTGGAGGCGGTGAAATGGTTTCGCAAAGCCGCCGAGCAGAACCTGGCCGACGCTCAATCGAGATTAGGCTTCCAATACACCATGGGAGAAGGCGTGGCGAAAAATCCGGCAGAAGCCGTGAAGTGGTATCGCAAGGCGGCTGAGCAGAATTACGCCAAAGGACAATTGAATTTGGGCGTCTGCTACGAACTGGGCGAAGGCGTGGCGAAGGATCCGGTGGAGGCAGTGAAATGGTTTCGCAAAGCCGCCGAGCAGAATCTCGCCCCGGCCCAGTTTCATTTAGCTCTGTCCTACGACAAGGGTGAAGGCGTCCCGAAGGATCGGGTAGAGGCGGTGAAATGGTATCGCAAAGCGGCCGAGCAGGATTTCGCCCCGGCTCAAAACCTATTGGCCCTCTGCTATGAACAGGGCGCAGGCGTGACGAAGGACCAGGCGGAGGCGGTGAAGTGGTATCGCAAAGCCGCCGAGCAGAATCTCGCCCCGGCTCAACATAGTCTAGGCGTCTGCCTCTACACCGGCGCCGGCGTGGAGCAGGATCACGCGGAGGCGGTGAAATGGTTTCGAAAAGCCGCCGAGCAGGGTTACGCCGAAGCTCAATACTACCTGGGTTCCTGCTATGTAAGCGGCCTCGGCGTGGGGAAGGATCAGGCCGAGGCGGTGAAGTGGTTTCGTAAAGCCGCCGAGCAGCAGAACGCCGCGGCTCAATACAATTTGGGAGTCTGCTACGCCAATGGGCAGGGCGTAGCGGAGGATGTGGTGGAAGCGTTGAAGTGGTATCGCCTGGCCGCGGAGCAGAACTACGCCCAGGCTCAAGCCAATTTGGGCCTTCGTCTCTGCACCGGCAACGGCGTGAAGCAGGATTTCGTGGAGGGTTACAAGTGGCTGCTGCTGGCCGCGAAGCAATACGATGACAATGCAATGCGGGATAGGACCTGGCTGGCGCCGGCTCTAACCCGGGAGCAGATGGCGGAGGCGCAAAAGCGGGCGGACGATTTCAAGCCGCGATAAAGCCGGGAAGGCGAATGCGGCGCGCCTTCTCTGCGCTAGTTCCCAAGTTGTACTTGGGAATGGTGACGGTAGTATGCGGAAGCTTAGCTTCCTGAGTGAATGCGTTCCCAAGTGCAACTTGAGAACGAGGGGATGGGCAACGACCGCGCGTTTGTGAGATCAGAGATCAGCTCGTAGAGGTCGGCTGATGTCGAATATCCGCCCGAACTTCCTCGGCGACCGAGCTAAGACGTCCACCGTCGGAGAAATCGCTGTCGATTTGACGGTCCCACGCAGCATTATCGCGCTCGCGGATGAAGGCGGCGAGCTCCGTGAGCTCATCCGCGGAGAGTGCAGCTACGGCAGTCTTTATTTCGGCGAGACTCACAGCGGAACTGTATCGAGGACGCGGCGAGGACGCAATCGTTTCACATTTCGCGACGAGCCGTTTTGTTTCGACTAGACGCATTCGCGGGGCGAGGCGAGCTTTGCGCCATGAAATCGCTTCGATCAACTCTCTTCATTCTTACTTCTCTCGCCCTGACCACGTCGCTGCTCCTTGCCCAGGATAAAAAGCCAAGGGTGAGTCCGCATGAGACGGTGAACGCCACCGTCGGTGACGCCAAAATTACGATCGTTTACGGGCGGCCTTATACGAAGGACCCAAAGAGCGGGGAGAAGCGCAAGATCTGGGGCGGCCTCGTGCCTTACGGCCAGGTTTGGCGGATGGGCGCCGACGAAGCTACTCTTTTCACGACCGACAAAGAGGTCTCGATCGGCGGGACTCCCGTCGCGGCCGGCACTTACTCTCTATATCTCTGGCCCGAAGAAGGCGGTGCGAAGCTGATCGTGAATAAGCAGACCGGCCAATGGGGAACGAAGTACGACTCGAGCCAGGACCTGGTTCGGATCGATATGATGAAGCAGGCGTCCGAAAAGCCGGTGGATCAATTCACGATCGCCGTGGAGAAGACCGCCGCCGATGGCGTGTTGAAGCTGATGTGGGAGGACGTCCAGTACTCCGTTTCGGTCGCGGTCAAACACTAACGGTACCAGAGCCGCCGGGCGGCGATCATTTAGCGACCTGGCGACTTAGTGACTTAGCGATTCGAGGAGACGCGGATTAAACGCCTGCCGCGGCGTAATCGTGCTCGTGCTCGAAGGGCGGGCGTTGCGTTCCCAGGTGCAACTTGGGAACGAGGGCCAACGAGGAGCGTCGAATTCCGAATTTCCCCGAACGATCACGAGCACGAGCACGAGGAAGGGGGAGAAGGAAACCGCCCGGCTGCGGCGTTTGACTCGATGCGGTCACGGGCTCAGACTCGACTTCGGAAGGAAATACAAAATGAAACAAATAATCTCTGCAGTTTTTCTATGCTTCGCTGTCGCGGCTTGGGCGGCGGAGAAATCAGCCAGTGAATGGACGATGAACGCGACCATCATTGAAGCGTGTAGTTGCCCGATGTTTTGTCAGTGCTACTTCAATACCTCTCCGTCCGGTCACGCCGGCCATGGCGATCATGCCGGTGCCGAGCATTTCTGCCGGTTCAACAACGCTTACAAAATCAATCACGGCCACGCGGGCAAAGTGAAGCTCGATGGCGCGAAATTCTGGGTCGCGGGCGATCTCGGCGGGGATTTCTCGCAAGGGAAGATGGATTGGGCGTCGCTGACGTTCGATCCTGCGGTCAACCCGGAGCAGCGCGAAGCGATCAAGACGATCCTCGGTCACGTTTACCCGGTGAAATGGAATTCGTTCACGGTCGCGAACGATGCTCCCATGGAATGGAACGCAACGAAGGAAAAAGCGGAAGCGCGGTTGGATGGCGGCAAGACCGCTGAGGTGGTCCTGAAGAAATTCGCCGGCATGACCGCCGAGCCGGTGGTGATGAAGAACCTGAAATACTGGGGTGTGCCGCGCAACGACGGCTTCGTCATGATGCCGAATGAAGTAGAAGCCTATCGCGCGGGCGACAAAGCGTTCGAGTTCAAAGGCACCAACGGGTTTATGATCACGCTCGATATCAATTCGAAGGACGTGGCCGCGGCGGAAGAGAAACCGAAGGCGTAATCAAACAATCACAGGACGGGATCGCCGCGGGGAACTACAGCGCGACAATCTTAGGATTGTAGGGCAGGCGCATCGCCTGCCGCGCTTGGGCTGCAAATTTAGAGGCAGCGGTCGCTAAGACTTTTTCTTTTTCCAAATGATGTCTTCGTTGTTCCGGCGATCGATCAAGGCGTCGACCTTGCCGTCGCCCCCAGTGCGGAAAAGGATGCGGCCTTCGACGCCTTTCCGGAAAAAGATGTCGGCTGACTCGGGGAAGAGTTGTTCGCGCTTGCCGTTGCGCTCGACGAACAGGATGTCGCCTTCTACGAAGATCTTTCTCGTTTGTCCCTCCGCCAGTTCGTAGACGCCGCTGAATTCCGGGAACTTCGAGGGATCGGCCCGGCCGATCGTCGGATCTTCGTAATAGCGCATGGTCTGACTGGCCACGATCTGCCAGGCGCCATTCCGCCGTAGCCAGGTATCGGTGACATGATAACGAGCGGTGAGAGGCTGACCGAACACAGTCTCGGTCTCATCGCAATCGTAGCTCAGAATCGCGGTGTCGCCGATGATTCGGCTCGCGGGCTTTACCACCTTGATCGTGCCGAAATATCCTTTGGGCATCGGGGAGATGTCGGCGAGCAATTTCGTCTTATCCATTTGCCGTCCTTTCTCGTCCGCAAAAAGGCAATCATCGGCGTAATACTTTTTCCAAGGCTCCTTGTTGCCCGGGACGACTGCATCGAACAATTCCTGGGTGCGACGGACCAGCTCTTCCTGCGTAATGGTGGCGTCCGCGCCCGCGCCGAGCGCAATGGAGCTCGCGATAACTCCCGTGAGCAGGAGGGCGGCATAATACTGTTTTTGCATGGCCGCAGTTTGAAGCTTGGACAGCGGGCCTCAAGAAGGAAGTGATGGCAGAGATCATTTGGCGAACTGGTGAGTTAGCGATCCATTCCGGCTGCGCTCAGGACAGGCTTAGCGAATAGAGGGCGATCGGTCCCGACGTGGCGACACTGCGCAGCCACATGAGCCGGCGGAGGAGCAGCTGCACGCTGGTGGTTAGCGAAGACCACGGCTCGACAGAGTCTCGCCCTACCTGGGCTTTGAAGGCGTTCGAGCGAAAGACCACGGCTCGACAGAGTCTCGCCCTACCAAAGAGAGAGACCGCGCTGGATCGAATCACCTTGGCAGCCTTGGTAGGGCGAGACTCGGTCGAGCCGGGCCGTTCCATTCCTGCTTTCCTGGCTTCCTGATTCACTCGCCTTCTCTGGAGTTGATCCCGCGCTCGGGAAGTGGCTAAGGTTTACTCGTGGAGACGAACCGGTTGGAAGCGTTCAGCGATGGGGTGATGGCGATCATCATCACCATCATGGTGCTGGAACTGAAGGTGCCGCACAGTCCTGATCTGGCTGCGATCAAGCCGCTGTTGCCGGTGCTGTTTTGTTACCTGCTTAGCTTCGTTTACATCGGCATCTACTGGAACAATCATCATCACCTGCTGAAGACGGTGAAGAATACCAACGGCGCGATGATGTGGGCGAATCATCATCTGCTTTTCTGGCTGTCGCTCTTCCCTTTTGCGACCGCGTGGATGGGCGAAAACCATTTCGCGGCTATCCCCTCGGCGCTCTATGGCGGGGTGCTCTTCATGGCGGCAATCGCCTATTACATTCTCCAGCAGCTCATCATTGCCGCGGAAGGGGGCGACAAGTCGAAGCTCGGACGCGCGATCGGGACGGACTGGAAAGGGAAGTTGTCGCCGGTGCTGTATGCGGTGGGCATCGTCGCATCGTTCTTCCTGCCGTGGGTCGCCGCCTGCATCTACGCGTTCGTGGCCGCGCTGTGGCTGATTCCCGATCCGCGGCTCAAGGAAATCCTTGATGAATCGAGGCCGGCGAGACGGAAGTGATGAGGTAGATCGCTCGTGCAGATTCAACTTGACGACCTGAGCGGCCCCGAGGTCCACGAGCTGTTACAAGAGCATCTCGCCAGCATGCGATCGATCTCGCCGCCGGAGAGTGTGCACGCCTTGCCTCTCGATGGATTGCGCAGACCAGAGATCACGTTCTGGACTGTCTGGGAGAAGGGCGAGCTCCTAGGCTGCGGAGCACTTAAAGAACTGGACTCGGAGCAGGCCGAGATCAAATCGATGCGCACTTCTTCGCGACACCTTCGGAAAGGTGTGGCAGCAGCGCTTTTGCATTACATCCTCGAGGAATCTGCGCGCCGTGGTTACCGGCGGTTGAGCCTGGAAACCGGGTCGATGGAAGCGTTCGAACCCGCCCGCCAGCTCTATGCTCGCGCTGGGTTCACCTACTGTGGGCCTTTTGCGGATTACGTGGAAGATCCCAATAGCGTCTTCATGACGAAAGAGCTTTGAGACGGATTCCGCGATAAATCGAGAGCGGAGCGCTCAATTCACTTCACCTTCCTGCTTTCTTGCTTTCCTGATTCATCTCTTCTTTGGATTGCGCAGCGCGTCGCCGCAGGCACTGTGAGCCCTGCAAAGAATAACTCCATATTTGTGGTTCGATCATCAGGCGGAGGCCGCGGCGAATTTCTCCGTCTCCGTCTTCAAGAATTCGAAGGTCAAGGGGAAGACCCATTGCACCGGGGAAGAACCGGTGGGAGAGAAGAGCGCGGTGATGACGCTGGACTTCGAGCTGGATGGATGCATGTGGTGATGCAGATGAAGAAACTCGATCTGGCGAAGATGGAGAAGGCGTACGGAGGAAAGTGAGCGGGGAATTGCAGATTTCAGATTGCAGATTGGATGAAGAAAGAATCCCTAGTTTTCGCGATCGTTTTTAGTTTCCTGATTTCGGCTCAGGCGCAGACGGATTATGTCAAAGGGGTCGAAAAATGGTGGAGCGACGAAGAGGCTGACCTGAAAAAGGAAACAGGCTGGCTCACGGTGGCGGGACTTTTTTGGCTGAAGGACGGAATCAACACCATTGGCGCGGGTCCGGATTTTGATGTTCGGCTGACGGACAATTTTAACCAAGGGAAGTTCGGCGAGATCGACTTTAAGAACGGCGTGGCGACGTTGAAGGTTGCAAGCGGCGTCGAGGCTCAGAGCGATGGCAAAAGCATTTCGACTGCGATTGACCTTGTCTCGGATGAGAAGGGTAAGCCGACTGAGATTCGCACTGGAAGCCAGACCTTCTACCTGATCAAACGGGAAGAACGGTTCGGCATCCGGTTAAAGGACAGTAAGAGTAAGGCGAGACTGGAGTTCAAAGGACAGCACTGGTTCCCCATCGACGAGAGCTACAAAGTAACAGCCAGACTCGAAGCCTTGCCGGAGCCGAGGGAGTTAAAGGTTCCGAATGTCCTGGGCGGTTTCTTCAAGATGAAAAGCCCGGGCATTCTGAAATTCACTTTCAAGGGAAAGGAGTGCTCGCTTCAGCCGGTTACGGAAGAAGATGGGAGCTTGTTTATCATTTTCGGCGATCAGTCGAACCAGAGCGAGACTTACAAGGCGGGACGCTTCCTCCACGCCGATAAGCCTGTGAACGGCGAAGCCGTGCTCGACTTTAACAAAGCCGAGAACCCGCCGTGCGCGTTCACACCCTTTGCTACCTGTCCGTTACCACCGCCGGGAAACAATCTGGACGTTGAGATCAAGGCCGGAGAGAAGCGCTACGATCACTAGCTGGTGGTAGGAACGGCGCGCCGCAACGCGGCGTCTCTGCCAATCTTAAACGCGCGCCGAACTCATTCCCATCGTCTCGTCATTGAAAGATCAAACTGGTGCAGGTCACACCGGCTTCGGCCTTTTGTAATTCCGATACATCGACCGTCCGCACGCGAAACCCTCGCTCTTCGAGCAGGGCACGAGTCTTGGGAAAAGAAGCAGCAATGATCACGACATCGTTGAGCAGGAGAGCGTTCGCGGCGGCGGGTTCTTCTTCTGGAACATTGAGCAATTCAAATTCCGAGAGTGACCTGGCATAGATCCAGGATCGATTCACCAACACGGTGTTATGGCCGAGGTAGGAGCATGCACTCTTCAAATGAAGGCAGCCAGTCACGTCAATGGCTTGGACGTGATAACCGCAGGGTTCCAGCAGTTCCGCCAGCTGCTCAATGCCATCACGATTTGTGCGTCGCGATAGACCCACGAAGACCGAGCGATCGATGCGCAAGACATCTCCGCCGTCCAGCGTGGCAGGGTCGGCCAGAAACTTAAGCGGCCGGTAACGCGAGAGCGCATGCGCCAGGCTCCTGGCTTCAGGTCGCCGGCTGGGCGCTCCCATATTTGATATGACAGCCATCTCGTCTACCACAACGGCCGGGTCTTCGACGAAAACGGCATCCGGCAGATCATGCTCGGCGGGGAGAGAAACTATCCGAAGCCCCAGTTCCCCGAGACAATCCTGATAGGCTTGGTGTTGCGCGATGGCCCTGGCCACGTCGATGGGCTGCCTGTCGTGAAATGATAGCTCGCAGTCGTTGATGCTCGAGCTCACCTCGCGGACGATGGCAGTCAGCGACATATTGGAGCGGCAAATTTCATAGAGCGAAGGGAACATGACCGCGGATCACGCGGATTGCACGGATGGGATTGCTTCTGTCTGCCCGAACTGGGAAAAACCATCTCTGGGGATATTCTATTCGCCACGATGCGCGTGTCCTGACATAAACGTTCCGCACCTGAAGTCTCAGCGACTTATATGAAAAAAAGCAAACCATCATCGAAAACCTCGCGTTCGAAGCCAAAGGCTTCGCCCGAGGTGGGAACGAAAAGCAAGAGCGCGGTCAGCCAGAACGAGATCACTCAGAGTGCTGCCTTTCGGAGGGCCAATGCGGACGCGGAATCGTACTCCAGGGATCCGAGGCGCCTCCGCAAACTGTTCGAAGATGCGGTGGACAAAATTAACCATATCCCTCGCGGGCCTTTCGCTGACACCTGGCCTTATCTCATGGCGATGATTCGGTTTATCCGCGCCTACCATCGGGGGGAATATCGAGATATCTCGGCGCAGAATCTCCTCACGATCGTTTCCGCCATCATTTATTTCGTGTCTCCTTTCGATGTCATCCCCGATTGGATTCCTGTTTTTGGCCATATCGATGACGCTTTTGTGATCAGCCTCGCTCTCAAGTCCGTTCGAGGTGACCTTGACACTTTTATGGCGTGGGAAACGTCGAAGGTGTAAGCGGAAGGCCGCTCGTTACCAACGGGTGGCTGGTTGCGTGCAACCAAAGATCCCGGCGATCGCGTATCAGAGATATGAGAATCCGACATGTTTTTTGCGCCACCGTTCTGGCCATCGCCAACTTGATGCTCTTAGGTTGCGCGAGTGAGACGACGACCACCACCACGACCGAGCAGACCGAGAAGAGAACCCACACTCAGGAGGATTTGAAGAAGACCGGGCAGTCCCAGACGGGACCGGCCTTGGAAAAGACGGATGCTGCGATTACTACGACCGGGCCGCGCTGATTGTCGTGCGGTTGGCCACACGACCACCGTCCTCAACGGCAACGATAAAGGCAGGTCGTTTTTCGGAGGGACGAGCTTCTGCACGTCCCATTCTTTCCGAACCCCGGCCAGTCCAGTTAGGGACGTGCAGAAGCTCGTCGGTTCGATCAGGTCTGCTTGCCGCCTGGAGTTGCCTCATCCCCGAAACGGCGGCTCGACAGAGTCTCGCCCTACCAGGAGCCGTTCCACTTGTCTCTGTCTCGGGATGTCGTAATCATATCGAATGAAAGCGCTCCGCTATTTCTTCTGCGTCGTCCTTCCGCCGGTGGCTGTCTTGATGACTGGACGGATCCTCAGTTTTTTTCTCAGCATTTTGTTGACCCTTCTCGGCTGGATTCCCGGCGTCATTCACGCCTGCCTCGTGGTCAACGATTACCAGGCTGAGCATCGCCGCTGACCTCGTCGTCCGCACAGCCATATCATTCTTCCGGCGCGAAGGAAGCTCGGCCTGGGCCTGCATCTGGTGATACTCCTTGTTCAAGTAAGGTGGCCGCGAACCTTGGAGGCGTGGACGCTCCCGGGAAATAACTCGCTATTCGTTTTTTCTTGATGGAAGTGGTGCGTTTCGGTGCAGGATGAGCGATGCTGCGCGGACCCGCGAAAGAAGGAGATGACCCGCTCACGTCGCGGCTGGAGGCCTTTGGCGATCTCGTCTTTGGTTTCAGCTTGTCGCTTATTGCCTTGCGGCTGGATGTCCCCTCGCGCGTCGAAGAAATCCTGGAAGCGAAGCGCTGGCTGACGGTTATCGTTACCTTTGCTTTGATTTGCCGATTCTGGCTGGAACATCACCGCATCTTCCGTCATCACTTCGTCGTCCGAACGCCGGATCTGGTGGTCAACTTCGTTTTCCTCTTCGGGATCGCGATCCTGCCCTATGCGGTGCAAACTTTTCTCCGCTTCGAGATGCAGCAGCTGGTGCCGTTTTCACTTTATCTCGGCGATGTGGCGCTGATCCTCACCGCGCTCGCCTTCCTGCGAATCCGGAGTCTTCGACAACGCCGGGAAGATCCGGACGAAGAGGAACGCTTGCGCGACTGGCGGCGTGCTGTCGCGCATCTCGCGGTCGCTACCATGGCGACTGGTCTTCTCGCGTTCATGCATCGAGGAGGCGCCGATTTCCAAACTGACCTGCGCCTATTTGGCGGCTACGCCGTTCCGGGCATCGTGGTGGTTGCTCTTCTCGCCCCTCGCGGAATACGCCGGCTGCCGCCATTCCTTCGGTAGCAATCTCTGGCCGGACCAGCTAATCCTCCGGTTTGCGCCCGCTCGACTGTGGTAGGAGTGTCTCCGCATGCGCAAGGTAAACTTAAAAGATGTAGGCGAGCAGGAACGGGAGTCGCCCAAGGGGAAGTTCCATAAGTTTGTGAAGGACGTTTCGATTGCACTGGGACGCGATCGGGAGTCACTCGACCTCGGGAAACGCCATCCGTTCGATCTGGCGGCGGTGCGGATTCCAAAGGGCAAATCGTACTGTCCGTATCACTCGCATGGCGCCGAGTCGGAGCTTTATCTCGTCATTTCGGGTCGTGGCAGCGTTCGAGACAAGAGTGGGACGACTGAAGTAAGCGCGGGCGACGCGTTCTTTTTCGGACCCGGAGAAGCGCACCAGCTTACGAATGCCGGAGACGAAGATTTTGCCTACTACGTGATCGCCGATAATCCGCGCGGCGATTCCTGTTACTACCCCGACAGTGGCAAATGGGCGGTCCAAGTGGAAGGCTCAGAAGAGGCGATCGTGCAAGGAAGGGTAGCCGACTATTTTCTTGGCGAAGAGTAATCCTGGTAGCTACGCGATCGACCTGATGAAGCTCAAGATTACCTATTACCTCGATGTCGCCTCTTCCTGGTGTTTCCTGGCGGAGCCGGCCTGGGCCGCGCTAAGGGATCGGTACGCCGGCCGCGTAGATTTTGAATGGAAGATCGCGCTGATGGATAAGGCGGGCCTTCCAACTTCGCGAGAGCAGCTGGCGTGGTTTTATCGCCGGAGCGGAACAATCATGCGCTCGCCCTTCATGCTCCAAACGGGGTGGCTCCAGCCCGGTGCGGCAGAGTATCCGGTACGGAACTGCGTCGCGGAAGCAGCTCGCGAAATGGGAGTGACAGACGATCGCGTGCGGCTGGCCCTGGCCACCGCGGTCTTAAAGGACGGGCAGCAAGCAGACCAATGGGACAGGGCGGTCGAGATCGGCGCAGAGGCCGGCGGTCTCGACCGAAGCAAATTGCTGGACCAGGCGCGTGCGCCGGAGATCGAAACTCGAGTTCGAGCGAGCACCTCCGAGTTTCATTCGTTGAAGGTCACGCAACGGCCTACCTTTGTGATCGACAGCGAAATCGGCGATCGGGCCGTGTTCTCGGGCTTCGCCAAACTACCTCCGCTGGCGGCGACAGTCGACGCAATGCTGGAGGATATCGCCGGATATGAAAGCTACGCGGCGCATTTCGGATTGCCGCCTTCCAATTAACCCGGGAGGTCGTGACTCATTATTAGTGTTATCCCGATGAAAACATACATGGTCGTTGAGAGTTTCAATACGGGCTGCAAGGAGAAGATCTATGACCGCTTTCACGACAAGGGAAGGATGTTGCCGGACGGATTGGCCTACGTGAACAGCTGGCTGGAAAAGGATGGCGACAGGTGCTTTCAGCTCATGGAGACGGAGGATCCAGGCCTGTTTCAAGTATGGCTCGATCAGTGGAAAGATTTGATGAAGATAGAAGTTATCGAGCTCGGTGAAAAACCGAAGTCGCAGGGTAACGCCTGATCGAGTGATGGATCCAACTCTGTTGGGAGGGACGTGCTTCCGCACGTCCGACTTGTTTTCCCGACCCACAGGCGGCAAGAGCAATCCCATTTTGGGACGTGCAGAAGCGCGTCCCTCCGAGAGAAGGATAACGCCATTGTCAGAACGTCCTTGCCTTCTCTGCTGACGTTGGTCACGTTGCCGGTCACAACGCGTTAAAGGAGGATCACCAATTGGCCAGACCAAACTATCAAGGGGAAAAGCGCAGGAAAGACCTGGCGAAGAAAGCGAAGAAGGAGGAGAAACGACTCCGCAAGCTGGAGGCAAAAGAAAGGGGAGCTACCGACGACGGCGATACCGCGGAGCCTGCCATCGATGGGGAAGAGCTGAAGAATGACAAAGAGTGATGGGACGCGAGTGCTCGTGTTGGTGGATGAATCGAACGTAGTCAGCTCGGTTCGAACCCAGGGACGCGGCCTTGATTGGGTGAAGCTTCGCGATTTTTTGGCCGGATCCAAGACGGGACGAAAGCTGATCGAAATTGTGGTGTATGCCGGACTACCGCCGCCGATCCCAGTCTGGCAGGAGGAACGGGACAAGAAGAACAAGTTCGTCCATTGGCTGCGTTCCAATGGATTCCTGGTGGTGACGAAAGATGGCTCGCCGACCGAAGAAGGGCACTACAAGGCCAACGTGGATGTGATGATGGCGATCGATGCCGTGGAGCTATCGGTCGAGATGCGGCCTGAGGTGGTCATTCTCGTGACAGGCGATGCGGACTTCGCTTACCTCGCCTTGCATTTGCGGCGACGTGGCATTCGCGTGGAAGTCGCGTCGGTCCCGCAGAACCTGGGCAGCGGTTTGAAATCGGCGGCCAACGCCGTCATCGACCTGGCCCCGTTATTCGCGACCTTTGAAGTTTTGTAAGGTGAGGGCTCCTTGTTGGACGCCTACCTCTTCGGCTTCACCGTTTGCTTCGCAGCCTTGTTGTCATTCTTCTGTTTGGCCGCGGCATTGGTTTTCGCTTGTTTCTGTGCCGCCTGCTTATTTTTGGTCTTCGGTGATTTATCGCCCATAGCGGGAACACTCGCAGACCTGGGCGTAATCGCCAGCGCGGGTTAACAAAATCTGCCAGGCTCTTCGAATCGCCCCGGTTCAGAGCAGAGCCGGCGACTACGACTGAGGAGGAATGGCTTTCCTGGCGCGTCGCCGATAGCGCAAGAGGAGAGGAAGGAGCATTAACAAGATCGCCGCGAGCAATATGATCGCGGGCAGGAGCAAAGTGGAGTCGAAGGTCGGCTCCGGCATCAAGGCCTTGCGTTCAACGGACAAGCTGGAACTCCGAAGGCCCACCGAGACCAGGACGATCAAGCCAATGATGATGGTAAGCAGCGCCAGCACCAACGCGGCCAGGACGGTCAGGCTGTTAGGAGAACGGCGGAGGAGACTTGGTTGACTCATGATTCAGTTCCGTTCGGGGCTTGGCAGGTCACTCCTCGATGTTCAATTCCCACTGATGGATCTGGGCCGGCGTGACCTGGAAATTCATCTGGGCCGGGAGGTTTTGGAAGTTTGAATCGGCCGCGTAAAGCTCCATGAAAGCTTGCAGGTCGCGGCGGTATTGGATCAGGGCGTTGTTACAGGCCACTTCGGCTGGACCGCGGAAGGATAAGTCGGCCTGAACCCCCGCGACAGGAATGAAGGGAACGTAAGGAGGCGTGTAAACGAAGGTGAAGAGAAAAGTGGCCATGGCCCCCATCGTTCCGGTCTTGGGGAGGAAGGCCAACAGCTCGCGAGTGGTCAACGGGCTGTTGGGATCGGGGATTCTCGAGTCTTCCAGGCAGGGAGGGAAGTTAGCCATGAAGGTCAACGCGGGATTCGCGACCTCTTCCGTTCGGCTGGCGCCGTGCGCGGTGATTCGATAGATCAGGCTGGTCAGCACACTGGTGAGCGCAGCTCTCGAATTCATAGTGGGAAGGCCTCGAATATTTCCGTCGAAGGGATCGGCCGAGGCTTTGATCCAGCGCTGCAAGGGCGCGTCGTTAGCTACACTCTGATCGTCCGCATAGTTAGCGGAGATAACCGAGCCGACATAGGTGGCAGTAGCGTCCCAGAGCGCAAGAAGATAGCGAGCTACCGGGTAAAGGTCCCACTCTACTCTATTGGGATCGCCGGCCGGGAGCGTGGTAAAATCATCCACGTGCAGTCCCATCGTCTGTAAGGTAGTTTTCGGGTCATCGGCGAAGAAAGTTCTGTCTTTCGCATAGGCGTCCAGCAAACGGAGAAAATCGGCGCTGTTCGTGATCGAAGTAGGCGGGCCTATGGCCCAGTCCAAAAGGAGAAACTCGTCGAAGCCAATCAAGTATTGTGATTGCCGGCCGAGTAACTGACGGATGGGATGCAAGGAACGGAGGCATTGAAACATGGTCATCTGCATCGCCGAAGTGACGATGTGGAAATGGTAAACGTGCCCCAGCCAAATTCCCCACACTGTGAGAGACACCTTGGCCGCCTGCAACGCGTACAGCCAGGTGGATGCGGTAGCTGGGGTATTCGTAAAATACCGGGTAATGGCGCCGTTGGAGACCTGAATCAAGAACGGCGTGAAAGCTTTCTGGGCAGGCTCGAATTCCAGAAAAGTAAGAGTAGATGGAGTAAATTGCGGTAAGGCGGTATCCGGCGGAGTTAGCTTGCTGAAGATAGTTAGATCAATCACGTAAAGGCGGCCCGCACTTAGCAGCTCGTCCATCTGCGCGGTCCAATTGTTTCCAAGCTCATTTCTGAACTGGCCGGCCCGCGCCGCCGATACTCTTTCCAACGGGGCGAGGTTGAAGGCGAGGTTATACTTGGCAAAAGTGGGCCAGAATAGGGTGGTGGCGGCATTGGCATCGGAGAGTGAGGAGGCCCAGATCGGCAGCAACGGCGCCGCGCTTTGATCGATGCCGCCCCAAGTGGTCCAACCCATGGCAAATTGCTCCGGCGAATCCAGGGAGCGAGACTCACCCTCGCCGTACATGAAGGTGTAACCGGTCGCGGTCGTCTCGTTCGGCGTCCCTGCCTCGAGGGTGAACTTATTGGAGAGGGCCTCCTTGACCGGTTGGATCTGTTTGGACCGTTCAGACAGCTTCAAAATAGTGTCCGGCAACACCGAGATCCAAAAAGGAACTGCGGGCATGCTGGTTTGCCCTTCGAGACCAAGCAGAGGTAGCGGAAGGCGGTGCACCTGGAAGATAAACCATAAGAGACCGATCAGTTCGGCAATCAAGCCGAGGATCGAGATACTAATCAGAACAAAACCCAGCGGAATAAATCCAAAGGCCCACGCTAACAAGCTAAGAACCAGAAGGAGGGAAAGGCCGATCACGATCAGAGCAACGTTAATCGGACCTGAGCCGGAGAAACCGATGGCGATCAAAGTGCCAATGGCCACGAAAAGGCCGAGGACGATCAAGCCGAGATCGGGGTGACCGGGATCAAGGAAACCGGCGACCAGGAGCGTCACGGTGGCCAGAGCGGCGGTGATAGTCAATCCGAGATTGATCGGTCCGGGACCAAGCAAGCCAAGGCCGGCGACGAGCGCGACGCCCAGCAAAACGCCGAGAGCTACGAACGCGTCGATATCGAGGGCGCCGAAGCCCAGTATTCCGAGGGCGATCAACCCAACGACGATCAGGGCGTTTACGAACAAGACGATGACGGCCGCGATGAACAAGCGGGCTGAAAAGGAAAAAAATTGCATGCTAGAGTGGTTCAGAGCGGAGCAAGCCGAGGCAACAATGGCGCCGCTTCTTCGGGTGACCCGATAGTAGGGAGGCCGTGGGTAGGCGCACAAGGGAATTCTCGGCCTCCCAATTGGTGGTGGTCGGAACGGCGCGCTGCGCCGTCCGCGCGGTCATCGCAGGGGGATGACCCTACCCGTTAGCTTCGCGCGCGTTTCGCTCTTGCGGCCAGAAGGACGTCGCGTCCCACCAGATAAAGGAGGATGCAGAGCAGGAGGAACGGAAGCAGCGAGAGGAGGTCGGACCAGGAGCCCTCGAAGAAAGGATTGTGTGCGGTCGACCAATTTTGCCAGCGATCGAGTCGCTCTTTCATCGGGATGGCGACGAAAGCGAAGATGACACCGGCGAGCGTACCACCTGCGATGTAGCCCGAGGCGAGCAGCACGCCGTTGCTCTTGTCACCTTCGGCCAGGAGTTGATCTTCCGTGAGCTGCGCGCCGGCGTGTCTGCGCCGGGTGTATCTGTCGACCAGCCAGCGCACCATCCCGCCGACGTAGATCGGCGCGGAGGTCGAGATCGGGAGATAAACACCGACCGCGAAGGCGAGTGCGGAAACGCCGCAAAGCTCGAGCACAATCGCGATGAAAACGCCTAACAAGACCAAGCCCCACGGCAGTTGTCCTCCCAGGATTCCTTTGATGATGTAGGAAACGAGCGTCGCTTTCGGCGCGGTGAATTTTTGCACGGTCGAACTGTCGGGCCGTTTGTCGTAGACACCGTTGATACCCGGATCGGCGAGGTAAACCGGCACGCCATCGTTGTTCACGAGATAACGGCCGGCCGGCCCGAATTCGGTGGAGGTTTTGTGGTAAACAAAATAGTCCTTCGTATCGCTACCCGCTTGCGCGCCGGACAAGCGCTCGCGTTTCGGCCGGCCGCCGTCGTCCTTCAGGTAATCGGCGGGATCCGCGTGATAGCTGGAAGGAAAGGCGAAATCTTTGTTGCCGCTGATCGGCACGAAAACGGTGCCGGATTTATTGAACTGCATCAGGATCGGTCCGAGGAGGAGCGCGGAAGCGAGCGTGCCGATCAGGATCGCGATCTGTTGCGACTTCGGCGTCGAGCCGACCAGGAAACCGGTCTTTAGATCCTGCGAAATGGTGCCACCGTTCGACGACGCAATGCAGACGATTCCGCCGATGGAGAGCGCGGTGACAAAGTAGGGCGGCGCAGTCCAACCGATGACGAGAAAAATGAGACACGTCAGTAACAGCGTCGCGATCATCATACCGGAGGTCGGACAGGACGATGAGCCGACTTCGCCGGTCAGCCGCGACGAAACAGTCACAAAGAGAAAACCAAACGCGACGATGAGAATCGCGCCTAGCAAGTTAAAGCGCAGGTTCAATTGTGGCGCGAGCATGATGACGATGAGCAAGGCGATGATTCCGCCTACGACCCATTTCATCGATAGGTCCTGATCCGTGCGCGGCACGTCTTCGCGGACGACACCAGCGCCGCGGAGGTCCGCCAGCCCGCCCTTTAACCCGTGCCAGATGAGGGGTATCGAGCGAAAGAGACTGATAATGCCAGCGGCGGCGACGGCTCCTGCGCCGATGTAGAGAATGTAGCCCTTCTGAATGTCCTCGACCGACATGTTGGCGATGCTGTGTGCAGTTTCTGGCGCCAGCGGCAATGTTGCGGCGGCACCGAAATATTTGATCGCGGGAATGAGGACGAGATAGGACAAGACGCCGCCGCCCATCATGAGCGCGGAAATACGCGGACCGATGATGTAACCGACCCCGAGCAGTGCGGGGTTGTTTTCGATCGAAATGGAGGCGCCTTCGAATGGTTTCGCGAAAATTTTCTCGGGGATTTCCTTCATGATCTTGAAGATTTGCAGCAGGCCGTAGTAAATGAAGCCAATTGCGAAGCCGCCGATGATGATTTTCCCGCCGCTGACCGCTTCGTCCGCCGCGGCGCGCGCCACGGCATCCCCGGCATGCGCGGCATCGCGCGATTCGGGGCAGGCGGCAGCCTTCAACACTTCCGCGCAGGCCGTGCCTTCCGGATACTTCAGATAACCGTGCTGCTGCACGATGAGCGCGCGGCGCAGAGGAATCATCATCAGGATTCCAATGAGCCCGCCGAGGATGGCGACCAGCATGACGCGCGTGATTTCGAGATCGAATCCCAGAATCATGATCGCAGGCATCGTCACGCCGAGGCCGAAGGCGATTGATTCGCCGGCCGAGCCCGCGGTCTGCACGATGTTGTTCTCGAGAATCGTCGAGTTGCGAATCTTGTTCTTTGAAACCCACGAAAAGAACCGAAAGAAAGTGATTGAAAGGACCGCGACCGGAATCGACGCGCTCACGGTCAATCCCGTTTTAAGCACGAGATAAAGCGACGAGGCGCCGAAAACCATCCCGAGCAGCGTGCCGATGATGAGCGGCAACGGCGTGAGCTCACGCAACCGCGCGCCCGCCGGAATGAACGGCCGGAAACGGGAGAGGATTGGATTTACCGGCGCTGGGCCAACGATGTCCGGGAACTCGTTAGGCGGATTGGATGGGTCGATGATCGCCATGGGATCCCAGTTGGCCTAACGAGGCACGCGCTTCACGCGGACCGCTTCGATGCCATTCCCAGAATCCATCGGTACATCAGGAAACCGACTAGCGTGAAGGCGCCGCCGCCGATGATGATGCCGGCCGGTTTCCAAAACCAGGGCCCGTCTGCAGAGCCCAACGTGAAGGGGGAGGCGAGACCGGAGAAGGCGGCGATTGCGGTAATTACGACGAGAATGACGCTTTCGCCGACGATAAGACCAGACGCCAATAACACGCCGAGTTGCTTGGTCGGTTCCGGTCTGGCTGTCCGGTTGGCACGGCGGTCGAACAGCCACCCGACGACTGCGCCGACCACGATCATGAGGGTGCTCGCGGTCGGGAGATAAATCCCGAGGCCGACGGCCAGCGGGGGCAGGCTCATGTGTTTGGTCGTGCGCGACAGGGTTTCGTTTATCGCGATGAGGGTGACGCCAATCAAGGCGCCGATCTGGATCAAACTCCAATCGATGTCGCCGGAGATCACGCCCTGCGCGAGCGAAGAGATGAGGCTGGCCTGCGGCGCGGGTAAGGTATGTTGCCGTAACTCCGAGCCCGGTGCGCCGGCGAAACCATACGCATGATTCACCAGGTCAAGCACGGGCGGAATCACGAGCGCGCCGGCAAGGACACCGATGATGAGAGCGACTTGTTGTTTCCACGGGGTGGCCTCGACGAGCTGGCCGGTTTTCAGGTCTTGCAGGTTGTTGTTAGCGATGGCGGCGACGTTAAAGACGACGGCGGTGGTGAAAAGCGCGAAGGCGATCAAGGCCTGGTAAGCATTGGGCGCAACGTACGGCTTTACGCCCAAGACTAGGAGCAAGGCGGCGCCGATCACGACCAGAATGCCGATGCCGGAAAGCGGGCTGTTGGAAGAACCAATGAGACCGGCCATGTAGCCGCACACGGTCGAGACGAAGAAGCTCATCAAAAAGATATAGAAAACGCCGCCGATGATGAGCGTTGTCATGTGATCGCCGAGGCCGCTCGTGTTGGCAAAGTAGCCTAGCACCCAGGCAATCGGCAGCATGCAAACCAGCGTGACCACACCGACGATGCCGATCGGGATGTCGCGCTCGGTGATCGGCAACGTGGCGGCCTTTCCGGCTTTGCGCGCGCGGTTCGCGGCCATCGCGCTGGCGAGCCCTTGCACGACTGGCTTCACCAGCTTCAGCAATGTCCAGATAGCGGAAACGCCAATCGCGCCCGCGCCGACGTAGCGCACATAATTGTTCCAGGTTCCGTTTGCAATCGCCGGGACTTCACCCGAGTTCACAGCCTTTACGAGTGCTTCAAATGTTTTCGTAGTCGGCAGCGCAGCTCCGGAATGAATCAAGTCCGTCGCGATTTGTGCGTAATACGGCACTCCCCAGCCCCAGCCGATGAACGCGCCAACGAGCATCGCAATACCGACCGACAAACCGACGAGATGACCGACACCAAAGAGCGCGAACGAAAGGTTGAAATCGTAACCGGTCACCGAATCGCGCCGGCCAATCCGAAAAGTTTGCGCGACGTCCGCGGCGAACAACTGCGTCGCGACGATCACGGCAAACGCCGCGGAAACAATCGATCCCCATAGGACCGCGAGCAGACCGGCACGACCCTGTTCGACTTCGGACGCGTTCGCCTTGTCGCCGCTGCCGACTTTGAGCATTTCGGCGCAGGCAACGCCTTCCGGATACGGCAGGTCGGAGTTGGTGACCAGGGCGCGGCGCAGCGGAATGGAATACATCACTCCGAGAATGCCGCCGAGGGCGCAAATCAGGAACGAGATCCAGAACGGGAAGGTGGTCCAATAACCGATCATAATCAGACCCGGCAGGACGAAGATGATCGACGACAGCGTGCCCGCGGCTGACGCCACCGTCTGCACGATGTTGTTTTCCTGAACGGTTGCGTTCTTGAAGCTGCGCAGGATCGCCATCGAAATCACCGCCGCCGGAATCGAGGTCGAAAAGGTCAGGCCGGCCTTCAGGCCGAAGTAGACGTTGGCGGCGGTGAAGACCAGCGTGATGATCACGCCGACAATCAGCCCGCGAACCGTAAGCTCGGGACGCCTTTTCTCGCTGAGGTCGTGGTTGGCGTTCACGGGGATTTGGGAAATTCGTCAGGCGGATTTGTCGGATTCATGGTCGGGCATTTCCTCGGAGTTTTAAGAGGAGCGGCGCGTGTCCCTCCACTTAGGTTTGGAGTCAATGGTCGAAGAGAGCAAGCCGCGCGACGAAAGGCAACATGAAAAGCTGTGGGTTACGGTGTGGGTGAGGTGACCGGTTTATCCACGATGATGGTGACGCGGCGGTTTTTGGCGCGTCCGACGATGTTATCGCTCCCATCCGGATTCGTATTCGGCGCGACCGGGTTCTCCTCGCCGAATCCTTTCGCGACAATGTGCGCGGGGGCCACGCCGCCATTTTTGACCAGCCAGTTTTTTACGGAGGTCGCGCGCTCGCGAGAGAGTTGCAGGTTAAGGGCCTTGCCTCCTTTTGCATCGGTGTAGCCTTCCACCGTCACGTTGCTTTCGGGAAAGAGCGACAGGACGATGGCCACTTTTTTCAGCGCTTCTTCCGCGGCTGGTTTCAACGCCGCCTTGTCGTAATCGAAGAGCACGTCACCCGCCAGATTCATGCTCATCGATTTGCTCGATTCCTGATATTGCAATTCCTGTTTCGCTTTTTCCAGATCAAGCTCCTTGCGCTGGAGCTCGAGGCTCTTTTTTTCGAGCTCGAGCTTTTGCCTCTCCAGCTCCGCTTCCTTTTTCTTGAGGTCTTTGTCCGCCGTGGTGGTCTGGGCGGAACAGATAAGGACAGCGCCGCAAGAGAAGGCGGCGAAAAGGGCGAAGGTTTTTCCGGTTAGCGTTTTCATCAATCTGAATTCGGTTATCGACCAGCCGCCGACCGTTTTAGGGTTGCGCATGATGTTCAAATCTCGGCGAAGGCTTCCAAGGAGCGGCGCTTTCCAAACCGCCGCTTTTTTCCGGCGGTCTGGAGGCCGCCGCTTTGTTCTTAGCTTGTCATCCCGAGCCGCGCAGACGGCGAGGGACCTCACAAGAGGTCACCGGTTAGCTTGCGCAAAAGCGACGTCTTCCAAGGTTAGGGCGTTTGGAGGGCGCAAGCGATCGGGCGTTCCGTTGCGAGGTCAGCGCTCCTCCCATGGTCGCGGTCCCGTCTGCGCGGCTCGGGATGACACACACATGTTCTTTGCCGCGACACGCTCGAATCATTGCGCGCAGTCTCCGTATCGTAGATGAAGGGAGGCGAATGATTGGGAGGGGCCTACGGTTTTCCGAAGCGGCGATGATCGCCGCGGTGATGCTGCTTTGTCCAGCGGCGAGCGCATTCGACACGGCCTTTTGGGTCTGGCAACGCAGCGAGCCGTTATCGGATCTCGAGCGGGCCGAGCTTTCCGCGCAGGGTGTGCATACGATCTATTGGCAGATCGGCGAAGTCGAGAACAGCGGCGAAAGCTGGCGATGGAAGGCGCGGTTTCCATTTCCGCAAACGAATTCCAGGGAATTGCGCTTCGTTCCTGTGGTTAGGCTGGAATCGCGGGAGAAATCGCCTTTCTCGGCGGTTTCGCTCAACTCACTCCTCGATGCGCTTTCTCCGGTCGCGAAGGGCGCGGATGAACTGCAAGTGGATTACGATGCGCCCGATCGTCTCGTGCCGGAGTACGCCGCCGCGCTGAAGAAAATTCACGCGGTCGTTCCAAAACTCAGCATTACGGCGCTGCCCGGTTGGAGCCGAAGTCCGTTCCTCCGGATTCTCGAAAGCGCGGTCGATGAGTTGTTGCCGATGCTGTACGATTTCGAGCCCGATCCGGTCGTCGAAGGCGCCGCTCCGCTGCCACTCCTGGACCCCGAGAAGTTAGAGCGGTCGCTGGCGGGTTGGAACCAATGCCGGATAGCGTGGCGAGCGGGACTTCCGGTTTTCGCGCGCGTGACGCTCTTCGATCCGTCCGGGAAATCGCGCGGTCACGTTCGGGAATGGAACTGGGATGATCTCTGCTTCAACAAATCGCTGGCGACCCTTCGGCCCACCACGCTGGGCGTAACGGTCTTTCAAGCGCGCGCCTCGACTCGCGTGACGAACACGCCGGTCAAGGTCGATCAGCTCCTCGTGATGCGGTGGCCCGATCGCGCCGGGCTGACCTGGGTGATCGAGGGCGCGAAAAAAACGAGCGCCCGCGGGCTCGTTTTTTTTCGGCTGCCCGATTCGAGCGCACCGAGTGGCTGGTCTCTCCGGCAGCTCGGGCATCTCGAGGCAGCGCCCCGTCTCGTTTTGCGGAAGACGGGCACGCCGCCGCAACTCGAGCTGATCAACGAGAGCGATGCGGATCTGGCTCCTCGCCTGTCCGGCGCACAGGACAAAGGGGAGCTGGATCGCGGTTATGCCTTGGAGCTGGATGCGCCGGCCCCGACTTTTCGCGACGCGCAGGAAGGAGATTTTTGGCGGGTGCTCGGACATGCCGATCCGGACGGCGCGCGGCAGGCGGTGGCGATGCCGCTCGCGACGCGACTCACCTTTTGGTTCAGCCACCTGCGCGCCCGGCAATCATGGCGAACCGGTGTGATTCAACTCGCCGCCGGCGAAACTTTTGACCAGATTCATTATCGCGTTCGCAACGCAACCGGAGACTCCGAATGGAAAAATATCGACGAATAATTCTTCGCGCGGCGACCGGCGCTTTCCTGGCGATTGCGGCCCCCGCAACGGTCCAGGCCACGGGTGGCGGTTCGTTTGATGAGCCGGCCCCGTCGCTGGGCGATTCCCTCGATTTTCTCCCGGGCAAATCGCTGGGCGAAATTTTTCTCGAAACGGACGCGCGCCCTTCCGACTATGAGGCGCCCGATTTCGATGAAGAGATCTTGAAAATCGCGGAACGTCTCCGCACCGAGCCGAGTGCCGCACTCGTGGCTGTGACGGACGGTTTGCTGGCGCAGGCGCGCCAGCATTACTCGCGCGGAGGCGACTCGTGCAACCTGCTTCACGATGTCCGCGATGTGCTCGTGGGTTCGGCCGAGAACAAGGCCGCGGCGGCGGATTACATCAAGTGGCGGGTCGAACACAAGAATCCATTTAATATTCCGACGAAAACAGAAAACGCGGACGAGGAAGACGGCTCGACGAAGACCAACCCTGTCACCTTAGACTTGGAGCGGAAAGCGGGCGGAGCGTCGGGTCCACTAAAGGCGCATTGGCTCTATCTGGTCGGAGCGGCCACCTACCGAGGAGGGGATCGCACGCGCTGTCTGCCTTGGTTTGAACGAGTGGTGAAGGAATTTCCCCGGCATCCACGCGCGGAAATTGCGCTCTTCATGCAAGCGCGCTGCGCTTTTTCGGAATCGCGGCGTGGCGTGGAATCGCAGGACAGTCGCACGGAAGAGGAGATCAAAGAGCGTGGTCCCGCGCGAAAAAAAGCCACGGAGATATTCGAACAGTACCGAAAGCAATATACGCGCGGCCGTTTTGAAGCCGACGCGCTCGGCTGGCTGGGCGCGCTCGCTTTCGACGGCGAGAATTATCTCAAAGCGCTCGAATATTATATCGCCCAGGCGGAAACGCCGGGACACCCGGAGACGATCAAGTCCGCGGTCTTCATGTGCGAGAAATGCCTGGTGCGCGTCGCGGAGAAAACCGACAGCGCGGCGGCCTTCGCCCTGATCGCGCGGCATCCGCGCATCGCGATGGGATTCACCTACCTCGTGCTGAGCGCGCCCGAGATGAAGAACTACGATGGCAAGTTCGACCAGCCCGCCGACGTGAAAAAATGGCGTCGAACCATGCTGCCCCGGATCGCGGCGGAGGTAGTGAAACAAAAGCAACTCTACCAGGCCGGCGACTGGCAGCCGCGCTATCTCGCGATGCTGGCGCAGGCCGCGAGTGCGACCGGAAACCAGGACCAGGCGTTGCAACTGACGAATCTTGCGCCGGCTGAACTGGAACGGAGCGACGATCTGCTCATGGTGCGGGCGGTGGCGTTTCAGCGCGCGGGCAAAGCGGCGGAGGCGATTGAAACCTTTCGGAAGTTTCTCGACCGGTTCCCCAAATCGCCCATGGCCCCGGGCGTGCGCCTTCGTCTCGCCTTCACCTTACAGGATAATCACCAGGCGGGTGCGGCGGTGGTGGCGCTGAGGCATTTGCTTGGTCCGCCCAGCACGAGCGAGACGAAGCCGGAACCGAAGACGGAGAAAGCGGACGAGGCAAAGACAGAGGAGGAAACGGACAGCGAAACCGAACCAACATCAGAAGATAACGCCGATACGTTCGAATCCGAAAACTCTCGCTACACGCAGGGTGAGACCTACCCGGCGGGTGAGGACGAGTGGCAGATGCAAGAGAGCGCGGTCTACCCCAATATCACCGGCTCCGATCTCGACCAGATCGAGCAGGCGATCGATACGCTGCTGAATTTTGCGCCTTTGCCGGAGCTGGCCACGGCGATCGACGACGAAAGCTTCGACGACAAAAGCCGCAAGGAAATGCGTGCGGTGATCGCGCAACGCTATCTGGCGCAGGAAAATTTTGCCGAAGCCAAAAAACTCATGGCGCCGGAAGAGTTCAAACGCATAGCGGAGAATCTTGAAAAACTTACGCTGGCTGCCGCTGGTCCCCCGCAAGAAAAGGCCGAAGAGATGTTGAAGCTTGGAAATGCCTGGGCCGAGGCGCGCGGCAGACTCTTGCGCGCACCGCTGGATATCGCAGTGCCTTTTCTGAAAAATGACTCGCGCGGGGATGCCATGAAGCGCCGCGGCAATGGCCGGTCGCTCCGTCTCAAGAATGTTGATACCGAACTGGAAGAGCGCGACGAACTGCGACATGCCTCGCGCTGGTGGCTGAATGCGGCGCGCGCGAGACCGGGAACGCCTCTTGGGGCGCAGGCGCGTTGGAAGGCGCTGGAAGCGATGCCGAAAATCGCGTTCGCTTCGGAATACGCGGAACAGTTGGCGCGGGAAATAAAAGGTGAAGCGGTTTCCCGTGAGATCTACGAGAGGCTGCGGAAGGAGGCTCCGGATTCGGTCGAGGCGAAACGGCTCGCGGCCTACTGGAGTTTTCCGCCGCCCTTAAAGGCCGAGGATGACGGCACCGACAACGCTCCCAAGCGAGACGCTTATATCCTTGGTTACCCATACCCGGACTTCGGCGCCTTTGCCCGGGAGGATGCGGCCGACTCCTATCGAGATTCCTGGAACGACCTGACCAAACGCGTCGCTTTGCTCCCGGAGAAAACAATAACTGCGAGCCCGGCGACCATGGCGACTGAGGTTCGCGAACTCGACTCCATCGTCCGAAAGAATATCACCGATATTGGGGATGCCACTTGCGCGAATTTTTTGGACGATCTCGCGCAATTTTTCTCCGAACCGAATATCACATCCGAAATGATGAAGACCTATGTCGGCATCCGGTTTGATGTGCTGGAGAGCAACGGTTGGGATCGGCCCAGCGGCGCGCCGAATTCTTCCAGGAAGAAAGATGATGCAATCCTGGCGGAGATCAAAGCGGCGCTCGAAGACCCGGCCATGCAACCAATGGCAGATTATCTGGAGTTTAGCCGGATCGGCTTGATGGCAGGGGACCGGATCCTGGTCAAGACCGACATTCCCGATCTCAAAGGAGACGACGGCGAAGGCTCCTACACCTCTCGTGATTATCCCGGAATGGAAAAAATGGCCCGGGAGTTTTTGCAGAAATTCCCGCGCAGCCACAAACGGGAAGCCGCGATTTTTGTCATCGCGCGTTCGGTTCAGGCGCTCTCCCGTCCGTATGTGTATGACGCAGGAGTAGCAGTGCCGGGCGCGGAAGACCGCGCCGATAAATATGATGTCGTCCAGAAATCGTATCTACGGGAGCCCTTCGAGCCGAAGCGCGTTTTGGGAGCGCTGGATGATTACGATCGCGAATTTCCCCATGGCCGATACGCGGCCGAGAACCGCAACCTGCGCGCGATGACGCGGTGGCGGATGCATGAGTGGGGCCCAGCGCTCGATCTGACCCTGACGCAACTGGACGACAAAACGAAGCTCGACCTGCAACCGGAAGCAGCGGTGCGGCTCGCCAACATCTTTGCCGAGCTCGCGCTGGCGGAACATCGCGCCGATGTGCTCGACGCGATTCGGTCCAGGCCAGCGGCGATGCTGCGACTCAAGTTATTCCTGGCGAAGGTGCCGGATGATCGGGCCCATCCCCTTCGTTATCTCGTTAGTTATGTTAACGACCAGCTGAACTTAAAAACTGTTGCGAGCAATGACCGAGTTATAGACCCATGAAATCGAAACCGCGGATAACTCTGCTTTTTGCGATTTTCATCGGTCTTTGCTGGTCTGATTCAACTCCAGCGCAGGATACCTATCCGGGTGGAATAGTTTACGGACCGAAAGCGGCTTTCAAGATCAGCGCACCTGCGGGTTGGGTCCTGGATAACAGCGCGGGAGTCGAACAAGGCTTGCCCTGCGTGCTCTACCCGAAGGGTTCAAGTTGGGCCAGCGCGAAGACGATCATGTATGCCAAGATCGCCAGCACCCAATACGAGGACGCGGAAGCGTTCGTCGCTCGCGCGGTCAAGGAAATGGAGAAGGAACACGGCTTGCCCAAACAGAAAATCGAATCCGGCAAGACGGGCGATGGGCAGACCTACTTCGTGAACGAATATGCACCCACGGAGTCTTACTCCCAATACGAGCGGATCGCGTATGTGCAGTTACCTCACGCGGTCGCTTACATCGTCCTCTCAGCCAGAAACGAGGCCAGCTACCGCAAACACGCCGGAGCATTGAAAGAAGTTTTGAAGTCCTTCGCTTATCTCGAACCGAAGCGCGATTGATAGGAACGTCAACCTCCCTTATCTGTCAGAGTAAGGAAGCCAGGGAGCTAGTAACCGGCTTCTGTTCCAACCACCGTGCTACGGCCTACAGAACACCACAGTTGCGAATGAGGTCCGTGGCAACGAGGAGATGAAGAAATTGACCAAGATCGGCTGGGCGCTGAGCGCGGGTTTGTTCCTTGTGCTGGCGGTGCTTATCGCGCTCGCCGTCGCGTTTGGCGCTTATCGAATCGAGCGCTCCCGGAACGAAGACCTGACGTGGCGCAAGGCGCAGGGCGCTCTCGATCAACACGAATTCGACGCGGCGATCGCGCTTTATAGCCAGATCCTCCAGCGGAACCTGCCGCCAGCGAAGGCCTCAGCGGCGTATTGTGGTCGCGCCCAGGCAGAGAATCAAAAGTTCAAATACGATGATGCGATCCGCGACTTTTCCGAGGCGATCCGCCGTGGGTCGATGGACGTGAGTGCATACTGGGGGCGGGGTTACTCCTATCAATGCAAAGTCGAGTTAGACAAAGCTCTGAGCGATTATGCGGAGGTGTTGCGGCGGGATCGAAACGCGGGCCAGGTCTATTTCAACCGCGGACTCATTTATCTGCAACGCAAGGAATGGGCCCGGGCCGCTCAGGACTTTAGCGAATCAATTCGATGCGAGCCTGAACTTAGCTATGCGTATCTCGACCGCGGCACGGCCCTGGCACAACTAAACGATTTGGATGGCGCCCTGGCGAGTTTCGATGCGGCTATCTCGATTAATCCAAAGCTGGCCGACGCTTACCTGGCTCGTGCGGCCGTTTACAGGCGGCGAAACAACGAGGATCGCGCGCGGGCCGACGAGCTCAAGGTAGCGCAGCTCACTCCCCCGAAGGAGGTGTCAGCTCCGCGCGGGCCGGGGCAGGCTCCCGATACTTCCGGCATTGATTTTGTGGAAAGAGCGCGAATAGCTGAGATGGCCCACCATCACGATGAGACAATCGACCTTTGCACCAAGGCGTTGGATGCCAGGCTAACCCCATTCTATGTCTCAGGCGCCTTAATGATGCGCGGTAACGCCTATGCAGGGAAGGGGGATTTGGACCATGCCCTGCGCGACTACGATGAAGCGATCAGGGTTGATCCTACGAATGTGCTTGCGTGGAACAATCGCGGCAATGTCTACGCGCGTAAGAACCAGCGTGATAAGTCAACGCGCGACTACAATGAAGCCATCCGCCTGAATCCGAACCTGGAGCAAGCTTACTGTAACCGCGCGATCGATTACATGGCCGCTGGAAATATGAATAAAGCGCTGGCGGATTTGACCGAGGCGATTCGAATCAATCCGAAATTCGCGGAAGCTTATTCGAGGCGTTCCGTGGCCTTGATGCAATTGAAGCGGTCGAACGAGGCGCTCGCTGATGCGCAAACCGCCGTGACTCTTAGACCCGAGAGCAGCGACGCTTATCTATTCCGGGGCCGTCTCCGTCTGGCACGGCACGAATTTGCCGAAGCGCGCGCCGATTTTGAACGGACATTCCAACTGGTTCGGGAACCCGATCGCGACATCTTAAACGAGGTGGCCTGGTTCTATGCCACTTGTCCCGACGCCTCCGGCCGCGACGGGAAAAGAGCTATAGAACTAGCGACGAAGGCTTGCGAGCTCTCGCAATGGAAGGATGCTCACATCCTCGACACCCTGGCCGCAGCCTACGCCGAAGCCGGAGATTTCAACCAAGCGGCGAAATGGCAGAGCCAGGCCTCGAACCCGCCCGACCCGCTGGCTAAGATTCGCTCCGGGATGCGACAGCGCCTCGAGCTGTATCGGAAGCGCCGGCCGTATCGCGCGGAGGCAAAGCCCTAAGCTAGCGCCTGGATTGAGCTTGCCTGACCCATGTTTGTCTCCATACCATGCGGACGCCTATAATCAGTCTGTTGTTAATGAGTAGAATGAAATACGTGGTCTGGACTTTGTTGGGCTTGGCCTGCCTAACGGGAGTACGGGCGGGGGAGGTGTGGAAAGGAGAAGAGAAGGTTAGCGACAGCCAGGCTATAGAGCTACTCGCCGCTGCCGCAGGCGGCGATGGTAAAGAGCAGCTCCTGGCTGGAACGGTGTTCCGCCACTTCCATCAGGGCGAGTTTTATGGCCTGCTCCGCCAGGCCGAGGAGAAGCGGTTGAAAAGGCAGCTCACGGAGGCCGAGAAGAAGGATTGGAAAATAAAAACAAACTTCGAAGGTGTCGTCTTTGAAGACGTGGAGCTTCGCTGGCTGGCGATGCCAGGAGTGAAGTTCAACCAAGCCAGGTTTACCGATGTTATTTTCCAGGACTGTACCCTGACTCGCGCCGGTTTCGAACGCACAGAGTGCCTCCGCGCCTGGTTTCTCCAATGTGACCTGGCGCACGCAAGCTTCAATGGGGAAGACCGGTCAAAGGGCGCCTCGGACAAGCAATCGGAAAGGCGCTCGAAGAAGCCGTCGGAAATCTGGTTTGGCGACTGTAACCTGGCGGACTCCAACTTTAGATTTGCGTGGATGACAAGGGTCGCATTCGATTGCTCCTTTTTAACCAGGAGTGACATGTCATGGGCCAGGTTTGACTCGACGATTTACGATCCCATGCCGAGCTCCCTCCCGTTTCTTCCTTCTTTCGCTCGATTCGAAGGGTTAGAAAACTTCTTCTATCAGACATCGCCGACTGGCCTAACAGAGTTGCGCAATGCCTTTAAGACCGCGGGCCTGCGAAGAGAGGAACGGCAGCTCACGGCGGCGCTGAGCCGGCAGCAAATGCGGGAGGGCAACCAATGGGAGGGTAGGTGGAAGCGCCTTCTCTTCGATCTCCCCAGTGCGTTCGGAATGCTTCCCGGACGCCCGCTCCGAATTCTTTTCTGCCTGTGTCTGCTTTTCACCTTACCATATTCCTGGGCCATTCTGCGCCGGACCCCGCATCCCGAAGAGAGAGATCCTGCGGCGGGGGAGAGCAGGATTTGGCAGGTGCCATTGGAAAAACACTTTTCCAAGGATGAGGGAAGGCCGAGGCTGTTGTACGTTGACCTCAAAACGCATGGCTTGGGGAAGGGAGTGCTCAAGGCCCTGGGGCTGGGATTTCTCTTCAGCCTTATCAGCACCTTCGGGGTGGGATACAAGGACCTGGATGTCGGGCGTTGGATCGAACGGATCAAGCGCGATGAATCAACCCTGCGCGCGACCGGTTGGTTGCGGACTGTATCCGGGGTGCAAGGCTTGCTGAGCTTCTATTTGCTTGTCCTTTGGTTACTGACCTACTTCGGTCGGCCGTTTGAATGAGCTAAGTCGCCGTTCGGATGAAGACTTCGCGATCCGCGCTGCCCGCCTTCACTTCAATCTTAGAATTGAAATTTCGGCCTTACGCTGGCCGGAGATCGAGAACGGGAACTTCGGTCCTCACTTTCCGTAATTCTTGTTGTCCCGGATTCTGCGATTTCGAATTATGAACGCAATGCACAAGCACTTACTCGCTCCTTGCCGTCCCAGCCTCCTTTGCGCTCTTGTCATCCTCCTCGCCGGCTGTGTCGCGAATAGGGCCTATCGCCTTGGGGAACTCGATCCTAACAGCTCCGACCCGGATCAGAAACCGTACACCGAAAGCCACACCGTTCCGTGCGGACGCGCGTACGACATGTCGTTCGTTGAGTTTGATGACAAGGGCGATTTTTGGGATCGCCGCCAGCTGGGTAGGACCGCTCACCAAATCAAAGACTCTCGCGTTCCAGTCCTCCTGGTTATCTTCATCCACGGCTGGCATCACAACGCCGCCGATCGCAAACCGGGTGGCCAGAATCCGGGCGATGTCGACACCTTCCGCTGTTTGCTCTCGCAGCTCGCCAATTCCGAAGGTATGCGCCACATGCAGGTCCACGGTGTCTATCTCGGGTGGCGAGGCCGGCTGGTGCAAGGGCCGTTGGATTACCTCACCTTCCTTGGCCGCAAAGCGGCGGCCACCCGCATCGCCGGCACGCCTGTCACTGAGACCATTTTCGAGCTTATCCGGCAGGCGCGCCGAAACAGTCCGGGACGAGCGAAGGCGGTTGTCATTGGTCATTCCTTCGGCGCGCTCGTTCTAGAAAAAGCAATGGCCCAGGCGGTCGCAGGCAGCATCCTCTCGCACGACGCGGAAGCGGGTGGAGGAAGCTTTACGGCGCCGGCCGATCTTATCCTCCTGGTTAACTCCGCCGCCGAATCCATCTACGCCAAGGAGCTGAGCGACATGTTCGACCGGATCGGTCATCGCAGCCATGTCAATGCGAAGAGGCCATTGCTCGTTTCGATCACATCCGAGACCGACAGCGGCACCAAGAGTTGGTTTCCGTTCGGGACTTTTCTGCCGAACCTGTTCGCCCATCGGCCTTATGGCTGGGACAAGAAATACAACGACTTCAGTGCAGGCGTAGACCAGAACGAATATCTAACCACCACGCCGGGGCATGAAGAGCGGCTTTTCACTCATGAGATCGTTCCCGTCGGCGAGTGGCCTTCCCGCAAAGCCGCCCGCCCGGACCTGCGCAACCCAGCCACCTGCATCGCTGACAACCCGGCCTTCGACGAAAATCTTCTGCATCCGCAGGGTCTGACGTTCGCGATTTCCAATCCCGCCGCCCCGAAGGAGATGGAGTGGTGGCGCTTCCAACCACTGCCAAACAGAAAGCAGCGGCCCTATTGGATAATGCACGTGCCCAAAGCGATCATCGACGGACACACCCCCATCTTCACTGCCGAAGGTCGAGCCATGATGGCGGCGATTTTCAGCATTACCAATTCGGAGGAAGGTCCCCGGCAAATGTCGATCACCTCGCCATAGCTGAGGTCGCCGCCGCGGAGAATATAGGCCCGCCACTCTTTGATCGCCGCCAGGATGCCGGCGATGACTTCATCGCGTGGCTTCACGCCGAGATTGCCTTGGCCGTGGACGCGGACGCTAACGGCATTCGCTTCCAATCGCGATTTCCGATCACTAGCATGGTGTGGACTTTTATTACATGGTGCGCTGGCATAGCAATGAAACTTCAACGTGACTTCTCCTCCGCCGGGATTCAACCTCTCCATCATGACGGACGAGCGTGACGCGCAGGAAGATGCAGACGGGGCGGACGAAGTTCCGAGGGCTGTATCGGCAAGATCCAGAAAGCGGAAATCGACCGGATCCCAGCGCAGCGGAAAGCAGGGACGGCGAGTGACCAATGGCAGCGCAGAACAGCGTCGTGGCAGCGGTGCGAAATCCACCTGGACCGCTCTCGCGCTGGGCTGTGTCCTGCTCATTACGGTGTTCGTGACCTTGTGCTTGGTTCAGCAACCAAGTCTGGCGTTGGGAAAGTGCCTGCGCTTGTTCCTTGCACTGGGAGCAGCGCTTATCTCCTACCTGATTGCAGGCAAGCTTGCTGTCGAGTTCCAAGGGAAAGTCGCCGCTGGCGATACTACCGGATCAGAGACGAAGATCGCTGGAAGCGGCGGCTTCGCTGTATTTCTACTCCTAGCCGTGTTTTACGACCCTTTGGATGCGCGACCCTTCCTGGCGCAAATCGGATTGGTAAAGCCCGATGCGACGGTGGCAGCGGCACAACAGGTTCTTCACGACGAGCGAGGATATAACCCTGCCGTACGGGGGGTCGCTGATGCTCGGTTCGTGAAGGAAGTCGCCGAGTTGCAAAAGGAGAAAGGGCTGTCCATTACGGGTATAGTGGATGCGCAGACGCTATCCGCGCTTTCGCATCTTCAAAAGGGTCAAGTGGTCATCTACAGGAGCAAGCCTGCGGTCCTAAACACAGACGGTCCCGGTGGATCGGCTGCCGAAGATCCAGCCTGGATGAGCAATACGGCGCTTCACGATGAAAGCGGGCAGAGTATCAACTCACGGAAGGTGCCGCTTGTAACTATCCCGATGGATCACCTGGGAGCGGATAAGCTCCACCTCGGCGATTTCGCGGTGGTTTATTGGCCGGCGCAAAAGAAGCATACGTTTGCTGTGGTGGGAGACCTGGGCCCCAAGGGCAGAGGTCGCTTCGAGATCTCCCCTGCCGTCGTAGCTGCGCTGGACTTGCCTCAAATGAAACCCACTAGTGCTTCGTACGATGTCGTGGCTCTTGTTTTTGTTGAGAGTCGCGAGAATCCAGTGCGCCTGTCTCGTGACGTGATTAACGAGAAGGGCAAGGCACTCCTTGGCGACTGGGGCGGGAAAGAGGACGGCATTCTCAAGTTACAACAAATACTCTCCTCACCGGACACGCAGCCCAACACCACAGCGCCCGCTCCAAATTGAGAAGCGCGACCAGGAGAACGAACTTGGTCTCTGCAAAGTAGAGGACTGCAGGCGGAATTCATTGCCACCCTTGGTTCACGCCTGGCGTTTCCTGATTGCCGTAATCAGATCCGGATGACTTCATCTCGTGGCTTCGCGCCGAGATCGCCTTGGCCGTGGACGCGGACGCTAACGGCATTCGCTTCCATATCGCGATTGCCGATGACCAGCATGGTGTGGACTCCATCTGCCAGGCGCCGAAGCGGGAAACCCAGAAGCTTGTGGTCGCTTGGCCACAGGAAGAAACCGCGGCTGATGGCCGATTCACAACAAGCTGAATCCCGCGCAGCGGGGCCAATAAAAGGTCGTAGGTCAAACTATCCTCCGATAGCTTGACGTTACCTCAATGGCAACGTCACCTCGAGATAAGCCAGCGTCGCAGCGGTCCGACGTATTCATTTCGTATTCGCGGAAGGACCGGGACTTCGTCAAACGCCTGGAGGCGGAGCTGCAAAATCGCGGACGCGAAGCGTGGGTGGATTGGGAAGGCATCCGGCCGGCGGAAGAATTCATGCAGGCGATTTTTCCCGCGATCGAAGGGACCGACACTTTCATTTTCGTGATTTCACCCGATTCGGTTATCTCGGAAATTTGTGGACGCGAGCTGGCGCATGCCGCAGCGCACAATAAGCGAATGATTCCGATCTTTGCGCGCGAGGTAGATATCAAAGCCATTCCCGAAGCGCTCGCCAAGCTGAACTGGGTTTTCTTTTGCCGCGAAAACGACAACTTCGATGTGGGAACCGAACTGCTCATTAGCGCACTGGATACGGACCTCGGCTGGGTCCGCGCCCACACCCGATTGCTCACGCGCGCGATCGAGTGGGAAGGGAAAGCGAAGAGCAATAGCTTCGTCCTGCGCGGTGAAGATCTGCGCGCCGCGGAACAGTGGCTCGCCCAAGCCGGAACGGAAAAGGAACGTCAACCGACGGCGTTGCAGACCGAATACATCATCGCCAGCCGCAAAGCCGCCGCTCGGAGACAGCGCATCACACTCGGCGCGGTGAGCTTCGGCCTTGTCGTCGCCATGGTGCTCTTCGTGGTTGCGATGTTCGCACGACGCGAAGCGAAAAAGCAGGAGGCACAGGCCAAGACTACGAGCGTCCAGGCGGACTTCGATTTGGCGCTGCGCTACCGGGAAAGTTCGGAATCCGTGGACCCGCGAGTGTTCGCGCACCTAGCGAGAGCGATCCGAACCATGCCGGAGCATCGCCTGCCGCGGCAGTTGCTCGTCTCCCTCTTGCGCGATCGCGCCTGGTGCATTCCGCGGATCGCTCCCCTGAGTCACGGCAAGCCGATCCGTACGGCGAGCCTCAGCACGGATGGCCAGCGGATCATTTCCGTGGGTGTAGAATTTGACAACTCGGTGCGGCTCTGGGATGCCGCCGGCGGGAAGATGCTGGGCGAGCTTCCAAGCAGTGTGGAAAAGAGGAGGATTGTCGTCATCCCCAGCCCTGATTGCCGACGTGTGTTCATCGGGGGTTTGGATGGACACGCCGCTCAGATGTGGGATGTGCAAACTGGCAAGCCCGTCGGCGAGCCCATGCCGCACGATTTCGCCGTGGAGAGCGCCAGTTTCACCCCCGACGCCCGCCGGCTCGTGACCGCCTCGAAAAACGGATTCGGAAGGGTGTGGGATGCGGAAACTGGAAAACCGGTGAGCGAGTTCTTCAAGGATGAAGATTCATTCAACGATCGTGCTGACGCTGCCATCAGTGCGGATGGCCGCTGGATCGCACTCTTGAACTACAACGACAGCGGCACTGTTTGGGACGTGCAGAGCGGGAAGCGCGTTGGAAAAAGTGATTTTCGCCACGCCGAGCGCATTTTAGCTATCACCTTCAGTCCGGACGGTCATCGCCTTGCCACCGCTTCCCGCGACAAAACCGCCCGGATTTGGAACGTCGAAACCGGCGAGCCGATCGGCGAGCCGATCAAACATGGCGACGAAGTCGTGTCCGTCTGCTTCAGCCCCGATGGCCGCCGCCTGGCCACTGCTTCTTACGATAAAACCGCTCGCGTGTGGGATGCGGAGACCGCCAAGCCGGTCAGCGATTTCCTGCATCACGACTCGAAGATCGTTGCCGTCAGCTTCAGCCCGGATGGGAGCTGCGTCCTTACCGCGTCGGAAGACAAGACCGCGCGAGTTTGGGACTCAGAAACCGGAAAGATGCTCCGCGAGCCGCTCCGCCATGAGAGCGAATTGGTGGCTGCGCGCTTCAGCACGGACGGCGACAGCATTCTCACCGCCTCCGTGGATGGCAGCATCCGAATTTGGGATGCGGGGAGCGGCCAGGCGGTAGATCTCATCCTCCGTCACAACAGTACTCTTTTTGAGGCCAGTTTCAGCGCAGATGGCCGGCGCATCTTGACCGCTCCGACGGATAACACTGCTCGCCTCTGGGACGCGGAAAGCGGCCGACCGATCGGCGAAACCTTGATCAAGGTTGGCAATCTTGTGGTGCCGAGGTTCAGTGCTGACGGTCGTCGCGTCGTGATCGGCGCCGAAGAAAATAGCGCTCGCATCTGGGATGCGGAGACGGGCAAGCCGGCGAGCAACCTGCTGCCCCATGGCAACCACCTCAAACACGCCGTCTTCGGTCCTGGCGACCGCTTCGTGGCCACCGCTTGCTGGAGTGGCATGGTAAAGCTCTGGGACCCCGAATCCGGAAAACTCATCCGCGAGCCCTTGCCGAAAAGCGGCATTCGATCCATCACTGGGTTCAGTGCCGATGGCGCCTTCGTGATTACCCGCTCGGAAGACGGTGTGCAAAACGTCCGAACCACCGAAACGGGCCAGGCAGTCGGTAAAGGGATTCACCCTCTCGCGGACGGCAGCAGCAGCAGTATCGATATTAGCGCCGATCACCGCCGCCTTGCGATCGCTTCCGACAATGATACCGCACAGATGTGGGACATCGAGAGCGGTGAAACCGTGGGCGCGATCATGCGTCATGAAGATGACGTCCGCTTGGTCAGCTTTGGCCCGGGCGATAAGCTTATCCTCACCGCTTCCCGCGACTGGACCGCGCGCGTGTGGGATGCGAGCACCGGCCAGCCGGTGAGTGAGCCGATGCGCCATCGCGACGGGGTCGAAACCGCGAGATTCAGCCCGGATGGCACCCGCGTCGTCACCGCCTCCCTGGATAACACCACGCGCCTTTGGGATGCCGAAACAGGCAAAGCGCTCGGCGAACCTGTGCTTCACAAAGAGCGGGTGATCAGCGCCAGCTTTAGCCCCGATGGTCGCCGCATGGTCACTGCCTCATGGGATAAGACCGCAATCGTCCGCGATGTCTCGGTGGACGTGACTTCACCCATTCCGCCGTGGGTGCCGGAGCTGGCCGAAGCCCTCGCCGATCGGCGCCTTGATGAAAACGGGCTCATGGTGCCGGCGGAAAAAAGCCTCGCCCAGCTTCGCGAGCAATTGCTCGCACTCAAAGGGGACGATTTTTGGTCTCGTCTCGGCCGATGGTTCTTCACCCGCGGCGTCTCCCGTACCATAACTCCAGACTCTCGGGTTACCGCCGCCGAACTCGATCGGTTACGGGCTCAGGTGGCAGCGATGGGAAATGGGACAGATGCATCGGCAAGGCCAGCGCCATAACTCTGATTGCGCTTTATCCACGTCGCTCTTTGATCGAGTCGAGGATATCTGCCACGATTTCATCGCGCGGCATCGAGCCGAGATTGCCTTTGCCGTGGATACGGAGGCTGACGGCATTCGCTTCCAGGTCGCGGTTGCCGATGACGAGCATACTACTTCGCCTGGATAAGTAGGGTCGGTCGTCCCGAGAGCGTTTCGTACCACGCCTTTGCGCGATGGTCGCTTCTTTCCCACGCGAGCTTGCTTGGATCTTTTATCCATTCCTTGCCGCCAGAATTTCCCTGGAGAAAGATCGACATTTCTTTTTCGGAAAGCTTGCCCCCATCCACTCGCGAATAAGCTTCGGCGATGCTGTGACCTTTTAGAAATTGGACCAGAGCGTGGTACTCACCGCTTGGGTTCTTGTACATGTTTGTCGTCACGCCTTCTTTGTCCGGCGTGCCGGCGTCAATCGGCTTTCCGAAAAGCGCGCTGACTTGCTCCTCGGTCTGCCCGATGCGCGCGAAGGCGTCGCTGCTCGAACAAAGGACGATCGCGGCTGCTAGTATCAGGATGTGTTTCATAGTTGATCCTCGAATCTGCTCGGTTTTAATGTGGGAACGACCGCGGTGTCGATCTTGCTACGCCCGGCGCTCAGCGATCGACTGCAAAATGTCACCGATGCTCTCGGCGCGCGGTTTGGCGCCGAGGTGCCCTGGCCGTGGATGCGGACGCTAACGGCGTTGGCTTCCATATCCCGCGCGCCGATGACGAGCATGGTGTGGACTTTCATTTGCTCGGCGTTCGCGATCTTGGCTTTGATGTGGTCGGTGGTCGCATCGAGTTCGCAGCGGACTTGGTGGGCTGGGGTTTGGCCTGAATGGCCCGTGCGTAGTCGGCACAGTGGAGCGTGCGCGGCTAACCGGCGGAAAAATGCTCGCGATCGGAAACAACGTTGGATAGCCTCGCGCCATTCCCTCGCAGACTACATCAGCTCGCGATAAGCCGGCGTCCCAGCGCTCCGACGTCTTCATCTCCTACTCGCGGAAGGACAGGGAATTTGTCCGACGATTGGAAGAGGCGTTGGAAAGTCGCGGGCGGGAAACCTGGGTGGATTGGCAGGGTATCCGGCCGGCGGAAGAATTCATGCAGGCGATCTTCCCCGCGATCGAAGGGACCGACACTTTCGTTTTCGTGATCTCGCCCGATTCCGTTACCTCGGAAATTTGTGGACGTGAACTGGCCCACGCCGTCACGCACAACAAGCGCATGATCCCGGTCATGGCGCGGGACGTGGACGCGAAGGCGGTGCCGGAAGCGCTCGCGAAGCTGAATTGGGTTTTCTTCTGCCGCGAAAACGACAGCTTCGAGGTCGGGACCGACACGCTGCTCAACGCACTCGACACGGATCTCGATTGGGTCCACGCCCACACGCGTCTGCTCACGCGGGCGATCGAATGGGAGGCGAAGGGGAAGAGCAACAGCTTTGTTCTTCGCGGTGAGGATCTGCGCGCCGCCGAGCAATGGCTCGCGCAGGCTGGCACGGAAAAGGAGCGACAGCCGACCGCGTTGCAAACTGAGTACATCATCGCGAGCCGCAAAGCTTCTTCGAAGCGACAGCGCATCACACTCGGCGCGGTGAGTTTCGGCCTGGTGCTCGCTATCGTCCTCGCGATTCTTGCGGTGCTCCAACGCGAGAAAGCGCTCGCCCAAGAAAAGAAGGCGAAGGGGGAGGCGAGCCATTCGGAATATTTGCGCGCGCTGTCGCTGGTGGAGGACGGCGACGCGGATGACGCCTTGCGCACTCTGGCCCACGCGCTTGAGTCGGACCCAACAAATTCCCTGGCCGGGACGCGCTTGATCAATCTGCTCGGACAGCGGCAGTGGCCGCATCTCGTCGCGAAACAAAAACACGATCTACCCGTCTGGATGCTCAAAACGAACGGGGATGCCAGCCGCATCATCCTCGCGACGAACCCCGGAGGGAAGGGTGGGGAGATCGGATCACAGCAACTCTTCCTCTACGACGCGAAAACGCTAGAGGTAGCGGGCAAATCGGAGTTGAAGGAGTGCAACGGGATCAAGGACATACAGGTTCGCGGTGACGTGATGCTCGTCACTGGTGATTCCGCGATAGTGGTCCTGCTGGATGCGAAGACCGGAGGTCAGAAGAAGCGTTGGGATTCGAAGGTCGCTGGAGACGACTTTCATGGCACCTTCTCAAATGATGGACGGAGCGCCGTCGTCTGGCTTAACCGTGATCCTGACCGTGATCCGCCCGAGCGCGGGTCACTGGAGATCGTCTCCGCCGCGGACGGCAAGCCGACTTTTCCGATCCTGCCCCTTCCGAAAGGACTCGGGGCCGTGATGATGGATGGCGCGGAGCTTAGAACCATGTCCGAGGATGGAAGCGCGACGATCTACACCCTCAAGGATGGGAAGGCCTCTCCCTCTCAACCATTTCGGGTGTGGAAAGACGTCCGAGGGTCGGGGTGGTGGCACTCCGAATTTGTGTTTAGCGGAACTAAAGTAGTCACGGTGTGCTCCCGTCCCGCTGAGCCAAAGGTCGAAGTCTGGCCGGTCTCACCATCTGGAAAAAACAATACAGGTGAAAAACGATTTGTTCCGAATGGCCTTGCCAAGTTGGGCATGGACCTGGACTCCGAAGGCTCCGCGATCATGGGTGACATCAAAGTGACGTCGCAGGGTGACGATCTCGTGAACATCGTCGCGCGGGATCCGCAGTCCTACTCACCGCTGCCTCGGTCCTCCTCGGCCGTGGTCCGTTCTTGCGTGACGCAAATTGGTCCCAAGGGCATCGAAGAGGAATGGCAAAGCTCGTTTGCGCCAATTTTCCTGCTTTCACCGGGCATCCTAGTCGCTCAGGACAGCAAGGCATTCGTTCTTCCGTTTCATGGCGGTTCCTTCTCCGGGCCGCTCCGTCATGAAGCTCAAGTCACCGCGATTTGTGAAATACAGGAAGGACTGGTCGCGACCGGGTCGGCGGACGGCGCGGTGAAGCTTTGGAACCTCACCCCTGCCATCCTGCTGGCTGCGCCTCAGTCGGGGCCCGCGAAGAGAGGCGTCGAAGACGACGAATTGCTTATGCAGAGTCGATCTCGCGACGTGGAAGTATGGCGGAGAAAAGGAGAATATTCACCTCCCGCCCTGGTCAGCAAGGGAGAGGGCAAGGAGGAGGTAAAGATCGAAATGCCTGCGGAGTTTTACGAAATCAGCAGCATCGAACTGAGCGCAGATGGTAAGCTCGGAATATTTAGCAGCGTCAACGTCGTCTCTGAAGGCATCGGGGCTTGGATTTTCAGCGTCAAAGACGGAAAGCTTCTCTCCGGTAACGTCGGCCGGTGTGAGTGGGCTGGATTCAGCCCCGACCAGAAGCAGGCGCTCACCATCCACAATGGGCGCCTCGATTTTTGGAATCTTCTTCAGGACGAGAAAGGTCGGACGACTTTCGAGGCGACCAAACAACGCGCACTGGCCCAAGCCGGCATGACGGGCGCGGTCGTCGCGAACCACGGCGGTCGCAGTGCGACGCGATCCAGCGCGGGCGAGGTGATCGTGTGGGATGACGCAGGAAAGCCGCTTCAGTGGCTCAGGCGCAATCCCCTTTGGAACGATGTGGATCTCGAGTTTGAGAAGCGGCCCCCCACAGTCAAGGATTTGCGTATCTGCAAGCCAGCACTCAGCGCAATGGGGAACCTGCTCGCCACTGCCTACGGAAAAGCCTTCGTCGTCTGGGATGTGGACGCGGGGAAGCCGCTCTCCGATCCCGTTTTTTGCGCCGGCGAAATCCGAGGTCTTGAGTTCTCAGCCAGCGACTCCACTAAGGTCATCGCGACTCTACGGGACGGGAGCAGCACGTCGTGGGATCACGCAACCCACGGCGGCTCGCTCGTCGAAGCGGACCTCGCGGTCCTGCAGAAACTCGCCTTAGCGGTCGGGAATGATCAGTGGGTGGATGCGGTCCCCAAGCTCGCCGCCGATACGCATCCTGCGTTGCCGGTCGTCGCCAAGCTGCTTGAGCACTTCGCTTCTCAGGCGCGTGCGCTCCGCGAGAATGGGGCAAGGTCCGCGCCAGCGGTTCCTAAATAATGCGCTATCGCCGCTCTTTGATCGCGGCGAAGATTTCTGCCACCACTTCATCGCGTGGTCTTGCACCGAGATTGCCTTTGCCGTGAACGCGGACGCTGACAGCGTTGGCCTCCATATCGCGGTTTCCGATGACGAGCATGGTGTGGACTTTCATTTGTTCGGCGTTGGCGATCTTCGTTCTTGGTGTGATCGCCGCTGTTTGTCCGATTCGAGGCGCTCCCTATTTCTCGAGCGCATCGATCGTTGTTTTCGCCACCTCCGCCACAAACTTATCGCGCGCTTCCTGCGTTTCTGATGGGTCCACCGTGTAGATGGCGAGGAAGATTGGGCCGCCACCAGGAGGGCGCACGATCGCGATATCGTTCGTGGCGCCGTCGCCACTCCGGCCGGTCTTGTCGCCCGCCTGCCAATCGGTGGGAAGAGCTGCGCGGATCATCGCGGAGCCGGTTTGGCCTTGTCGCATCCAACCCTCAAGTTTTGTCCGCGACGAGACCGACAGGACATCCGACGTGAACAACCGCTGGAGATCGTCGCACATGGCCGCCGGAGTAGTCGTATCGTCCTCCTTTCCGGGCCTGGCAATGTTGAGGTCGGGTTCGGTGTGGTCGAGCCGCGAGAATTTATCGCCCAGGCTTCGCGCGAACTCGGTCCACTTCTCCGGGCCGCCGATCGCTTCCAACAGAAGGTTGGCGGCGGTGTTATCACTCTGCTCGACCGCGGCGGCGCAGAGCGCCTCCAAAGTCATCTCGCCTTCCTTCACGTGCTCGCGCGTGACCGGCGCGTACGACAGGAGCTGCGCCTCTCCGTAGCGGAGGACGCGGTCCAGCTTCTCCTTGTTCTCATCGACCCGCTTCAAAACCGCGGCTGCGGCGAGAACCTTGAACGTGCTGCACATGATGAATCGTTCGTCCGAGCGGTAGTCGACCCGCCGATTCGTCGAAAGGTCGATGGCGCTGACACCGATGCGGGCGTTGGTCCGGGATTCAAGGCGCGCGAACGGTTCGTTATTGGCGCGCTTATCCTCAGCAAAGAGTTTCGGCTGCGAAGTAGCGACCAATAAACCCCATAGGAGTAACAATAATCTCATGCGTTAGGTGATCGCTGTCTGTTGGTCCCGGTCTCCAGTCACAACCCGCACCCGACGGTAAGCACAGCTTTGCACTTTCCGCCGGAGCAGTCGTAGATCGTGGTCTCCGCGCCTTCGTAATAGTGCGAGTGGACGATGACCTCGAGCTTGCCGTCTCCGTTTAGATCGAGCACGCCCGGAATCTCAAATAAATTCGAAGCGCTGGATTCATCTTTCACGTATAGTTCACCTGCGACTAATTCTGTCTCCACCTTTCCTGCCACCACGCGACGGAGAAGCACAATGGAGTAACTGCCGGGCGCGGCCGTGTCCATTGGCACGTCACCATCCTCGGTGAAGTAGTTTGTCGCGTTGATCAACACCTCCTCTTCGCCGTCCCCATCCAGGTCCACGCGCAGAATTCGCGTGATCTTCACCTTCGGATCGCTCATGCGGCGGGACTCCAGGAATTCGCGCACCGCATCGACATAGACTTGCTGGGTGGGGTCGGCGATTTGCGGCTTGCGGGGCAGGGCGTTCCAGGGCGCGCTCAGAGCTATTTCGCCATCGTTCGGCGTTGACGAAAGCGACACCGTCAGCATGTCCGCACACGCCTCCGCCTTGGCAGGTTTCGGTTTGCCTCCCGTAGCTTTGCCAACTTCCTGGGTGAGCCCAAAAACGCGAAAGGCGGTGCGCCCCTTCATCGATTTGGCTGCTTTCTCCGCCTTGACCCAATTGCCATCGGCGCTGCCGCCGAACAAATAGCCGGTGTCCATTTCGACAATCGGATGGAGATCGGCGGCCATCGCAGTGGCCGATAGGAGAAGCAAAAGGACAAAAGGTTTCATGCGCGTCGATCTTTGATCGACTGGAAGATATCCGCAAGGACTTCATCCCGCGGTTTCGCGCCGAGATTGCCTTTACCGTAAACGCGAAGGCTGACGGCGTTGGCTTCCAGGTCTCGGTTGCCGATCACGAGTCCCGCGACGGCGGGATGGACTTTCTTGTTTACTCTTCCTGCCACGTGTCGGCTGAACTGAGGAACGCTCTCCCTGACAAAATTCCATCTTGGCCCAGCCAAATTAATTGGTTAGGCGCGTCACTCCGTGGCGAAAAAGAATCGCATTTACTAATCAATGTGATTTGATGCAATACGCGGTCCGCCATGGAAACCGAACAACCAACTGAACTAACGTTGTTAGACTTCGACTCACATCAAGTGTGGTTAGAGTCTGGAGGGAAAGAGGGAAATCAGGCATCGGTAGACGGGGCCAATTTTCGATCGTGCAAGGAGCTGCAAGGCAAAGACCTTCGGAATGCACTTTTGAACAAGGCAGTGTTCAAAAACGCTAATCTTACAGGAACAAACCTGCAAGGCGCTGAACTCCGGCGAGCAGGCTTCAGTGGCGCAATATTGCGACGAACCAATTTGCGGGAGGCTGATTTGCAAAATGCTGATCTTGAAAAAGCCACGTATTTATTGACTTCACAACTTGCGGGAGCCGATGTCACCGGGGCGAAACTTCCACCCGCCATCGCAGAATTTAAAGGTTTGGAGACGATTGCCGAAGCTACGTCGAACGCGCAAAAACTGTTCATCGCAATGTTGGGCGGTTGCCTCTATTCCTGGCTCACCATTGGCACAACGAAGGATGCAGCCTTGTTGACGAATTCCGCTTCTTCACCGTTACCAATTATCGGAACAGCACTGCCCATTGTCGGGTTCTACACCGTCGCTCCAATTGTCTTGCTGGCGATGTACTTTTATTTCCATCTAAACATGCAGCGGCTTTGGGAAGCGCTCGCGGATTTACCCGCAATCTTTCCCGATGGAAGAAGTCTGGATAAAAGGGCCGACCCATGGTTGTTGAATGGACTGGTCAGCGCCCATTTTGCGAGGCTTAGACGCGAGCGACCTTCATTGTCGCGTGTTCAGCAGTGGCTCTCTATTCTGCTCGTCTGGTGGGTTGTTCCAGCCACATTGTTTGTCTTCTGGGGCCGCTTTCTCGTGCGTCATGACTGGTCCGGCACCGATCTACATATTTTCCTGCTGGCCATAGCGGGGGGGTTTGGAGTGATGTCGTATCGTCTAGCACGCAACACTCTTCGTGGCTTGCCAAGGGCGCGATTCCTCTGGGCGAATGTTTGGATGGATTTCAGGACATACAAAAGAGTGGGTGGAGTATTGGTGACCTGTCTTGGAGGTGCGGTCTTGTACCTGGTCTCGTTAGGAGCGATCAATGGCGTTCCATTCGACCAAAAACAGACGAATGTTTCTGCGTACAATCTCAGCATAGTTGTACCTCGCGTCCTAAAGACGATAGGCCTAACTCCATTCGCAAATCTTGTCGAGGAAGACGTTTCTACTAAGTCACCCGATTGGACCGGCGAGGCTAGTCAGTATTCGCTTGTAAAGGGGGCCCGTTTGCGTGAAGCCAACATGAACTATGCCAACGCGCGTCGCGCGTTTTTTGCGAATGCCGACCTACGACTAGCCCAACTATCTAATGCCCATTTGGAGTACGTGGATTTCTGGAGTGCCGATCTTACACATGCCAATCTTCGAAATGCGGAACTCTCTTCCGCGAAGTTGCTTAACACGAAACTAACGGGTGTCGATCTTTCGAACGCTGACCTTGAGTACACCTCGTTTTGGCAGGCCGACCTTTCTCAAGCTCGTCTCATTGGTGCTAGAGTTGTCGGCGGCAATCTGTCGAAGGCCAACCTTATGAGGGCCGATCTCCGCTATGCTGATCTCCAATTGGTTTCTTTTGTCGAAGCGGATTTGCGGTGGGCTGACCTCTCACACGCAAATCTTTTGTGGGCTGATCTCTTAAACGCTAAGCTGTTCAAGGCCAATCTTAGTGGTGCGAATTTGGAGGGGGCGGATTTCAGTGGTGTCGATTTGAAAGATGTGACGGGTCTAACAAGAACCCAGATTGGAGCGGCAAGAACAAATGAAAAGACGGTTCTTCCCGGAGATCTTCCACCCTAGACGACTCCACTTCATTTGTGTAGTCGTCTCTTACCGGTGTCGAGCTTGAATTAGTCGCAAAATATCCGTGATTACTTCACCGCGAGGTTTTGCGCCGAGATTGCCTTTGCCGTGGACGCGGACGCTGACGGCGTTGGCTTCCATGTCGCGGTTGCCGATGACGAGCATGGTGTGGACTTTCATTTGCTCGGCGTTCGCGATCTTCGTCTTCATGTGATCGCTGCTGGCGTCCAGCTCGGCGCGGACTTGATGGGCGCGAAGTTCAGTTTGAATGGAACGCGCGTAATCGAGCAATGGCGCTTCATCGCCGATCGGGAGGATGCGCACCTGTTCGGGCGCGAGCCAGAGCGGGAAGTTGCCGGCGTAATGTTCGATCAGGAAACCGATGAAACGCTCGTGGGTTCCGAGCGGAGCGCGGTGAATGCAGAGCGGTGTCTTCTCGGTGTTGTCCCGGTCTTTGTAGACGAGTCCGAAACTCTTCGGCTGGGCGAAATCGACCTGATTGGTCGCGATGGAAAACTCCCGGCCAATCGCGCTCCAGACTTGGACGTCGATCTTCGGGCCGTAGAACGCGGCTTCATTCGGCACTTCGATATAATTGATGCCCGAGCGTTGGAGAACGCCGCGAACCATTTCTTCCGTCTTAAGCCAGAGCTGTGAGTTATCGACGAACTTTTGGCCTAGTTTGGCCGGATCGTGGGTGGAGAACCGCATGACATATTTGTCGATGCCAAAGAGCTTGAAGTATTTCAGATACATCTCGTTCACGCCGAGGAACTCCGACTCGAACTGATCTTCCGTGCAGTAGATATGGGCGTCGTTCATCTGGAGTGAACGCACGCGCATGAGGCCGAAGAGTTCGCCGCTCTGCTCGTAACGATGACAAGTGCCGTATTCCGCCAGGCGCAACGGAAGGTCCCGATAACTGCGTGGAATCGCATCGTAGAGCTTATGGTGATGCGGGCAATTCATCGCCTTGAGGTAGTAGCGATCCTCAATCGCCGTACGCCGAGCAATTGTTCGCTCTAAGCGCGTCTGATGATCCGCGACGTCTTCGTCGTGGATCTCTCGCAGTGGAGTTTCCCAGTAATTAGGATCGAGGTGTTCGGCTGTTGCGGCTGCGCCCTTGGTCTGCGCGATCAACTCCGATGCTTCATGTTCTTGGAAAACGAGCTTCGCATGTTCTCCACGGTCGCTCGCCTCGATCAAAACCATCGGCGGGAACATCGACTCAGCGTAGTAGGGCAAGTGGCCGCTCGTTTTGTATAGTGACTCGCGCGCCAAATTCGGAGTCCGCACGCGCACATAACCAGCGGCAAATTCCGTTTCCTTCGCGAGCTTCTCGAGTTCCTCAATGATTGCGGTTCCGCGTGGGAGCCAAAGCGGGAGACCGGGACCTACCTGGTCGTCGAAGGTGAAAAGCTCCAGTTCCTTCCCGAGCTTGCGGTGGTCGCGCTTCTTCGCTTCCTCGAGCATGGCGAAGTATTCGTCGAGCTGGGTCTTGTTTTTGAAGGCGGTGCCGTAGATGCGTTGGAGTTGCGGATTCTTTTCGTCGCCTTTGTAGTAGGCGCTGGCGACGTGCGTGAGCTTGAACGCGCCGATGTTGCCGGTACGCATGACGTGCGGGCCGGCGCAGAGATCGGTGAATTCGCCGTTGCGATAGAGGGAGATTTCTTCGCCTTCGGGAATGTTCTGGATGATGTCGAGTTTGAATTTGCTCGGCTCTGGTCTTTCACCCAGGGCGCCAAGGACACCACGCTGAGCCATGGATAATGCTTCATCGCGCGGCAGGACGACCCGTTCAAAGACGTGGTTGGCTTTGACTTCCTTTTTCATCTCGGCCTCGATTTTTTCGAAGTCGTCAGGCGAGATCCGGTGGTCGAGTTCGACGTCGTAATAGAAGCCGTTCTCCACCGGTGGGCCCGCGGCGAATTGCGCGTCCGGCCAGAGCTTAAGAATGGCGGTGGCGAGAACGTGCGCAGCCGAATGCCGCAGGCGCTCGATGTCGGTCATCTGAGCGCGTTGTTCTAAGGTTTTACGTTCGTCGGACATGGAGAGATTGGTTTGCGATTTTCCCAATCGCTCACCCTTTGGGGTTTGTCCATGTCGCACGGCCCCAGCCGGCTCCGTTCCTCGACCCGTTCGAGTTCGCTCAGGGCAGGACTTTCGCTCGGAATGACAAGAGTGGCAGGGCGAGAGAATTCCGCATCCGGGGTGGCGATGATTTGCGTTTCCTCCCAACATGAAGGCACTCGTTTTTCACCGGCCAGGACACGTCGAAGTCAATCAGGTTCCAGATCCAAAGATCGAACACGGGGAGGATGTGATTCTCCGAGTGACCTCGACCGCGATCTGCGGGTCGGATCTGCACATCTTTAACGGCTTCATCCCGCAGAAGAACGACATGGTGCTCGGTCACGAGTTCATGGGCATCGTGGAAGAGACAGGTCGCGGCGTGACGGCAGTGCAAAAGGGCGATCGTGTGGTGGTGCCGTTTCCGATTGCGTGCGGGCGTTGTTTCTTCTGCGGCGACGGATTGCCGGGCCATTGCAAAAATTCGAATCCGGAAAAATACGGACCAGAAGGCGGTTTGCTCGATCAAAAGGGAGGCGGGCTCTTTGGCTACACGGATCTCTACGGCGGCTACGATGGGGGCCAGGCCGAATATGTTCGGGTGCCCTATGCGAATTTCGGACCCCGCAAGATTTCGGATCGTTTCAAGGACGAAGAGGTCCTATTCCTCACCGATATTTTTCCGACGGGTTGGTCGGCGATCGATTGGGCTAATTTGAAAGGCGGCGAAACGGTAGCGGTGTTCGGTTGCGGACCGGTCGGGTTGATGGCGCAGAAAATTGCCTGGCTCCGTGGCGCGAAGCGCGTGATCGGCGTGGATATCCAGCCTTACCGGCTGGAAATGGCGAAGCGGGCGGCGCATTCCGAAACGCTGAATGCCGCGGATGGCAATGCGGTCGAGGCGATCCGCGATATGACTGACGGACGCGGCGCCGATGTGTGCGTGGATGCCGTGGGCTTGGAAGCGGATCGGAAGCTGACCGACAAGCTGAAAAATATCTGGCACATGGAAATGGGAAGTTTGAATGCGCTGAAGGCGGCCATCAGCGCGGTGCGCCGCGGCGGAGTCGTGAGCGTGGTGGGCGTTTACGGGATGCCTTACGACGCGTTTCCGCTGGGACAAATCTTCGACAAGGGAATCAAGATGGCGTTCGGACAGGCGCCGGTGCAGAAATACATCGACCACCTGATCGAAATCATCGAGCGCGGGCAGATCAGGTTGGACGATATCATCACGCATCGGCTGCCGCTGGATGATGCGCCGCACGCCTATCAAATCTTCCGCGACAAGGAAGACGATTGCGTGAAGGTGGTGTTGACGCCGTAAGCACCCAAGGAGCGGCGGTTTGCAACCGCCGTGGGCGATTGGAAAATCGCCCTTCCTTAATCAGAGACAACGGGACAACGCCTGAAGGTGGTGTTGACGCCGTTGATATGTAGAGGCGCTTGTGCCAAGAGCCTAACCGCAACAACAGGCGCTTGGCACAAGCGCCTCTACAGTTACTTGACCCCGGCGAGCTTCTTCACGTCGACGCGCTTGAGCCAATCCTGCAGATCTTTCGCGTCCTGGCCCTGGGTCTCGATTTGCAGGACGTAACGCTTCGCCACCATGAGCCAGAGTGTGCCGTGCTTGCCTTCGTTCTCGAACGTTTCAAAGCCGGGCATCCCTTCGATCGTGAGCGCCTTGGTGTAACCTTCGGGCGTGGACGTGCTCATGTTCCAGGCCGCGGTCGTCGCGGTGACGTAATCGGGATTCGCCGCGGAATCGAGAATACTGATCGACGTGGTGGGCGAAGTGTCCGCGGTTCCTTTTCGATAATCGCGATGGACGTTCGTGATCTTGAATCCGCCGGCGTCGTCGGTCGAGCCTTCTGCTTTGTCCGCCGTCCACCCCGCGGGGGCCTCGGGCAAGAAAGGCAGGAGCTTGGAAAAATCGACGACGTTAGGCACGAGCGCAGGCGGCTCTTCCTGGGCAAGAAGGGCCGACGCGCCCAGAAGGGCCAGAGAGAGGAGGATAATCCCGGCGACGGTTTTCATTAGTTCGGGCAGAACGTTCTGTACTCGATTGACTTTAACAGAGCCGTTTGTCAAGACGCGAACCATGTGGCGAACTAAACGCGAGGGCTGGTCGGGATTGGATCGAGTAGGAAACTCGACGGCGAAGCGCGCTTGGAAAGCGCCCGGCGGTTTGGAAACCGCCTCTCCTTGAATCTTTCGCGCGCGCGACTCGATTAACCTGATGTATACCCGGTCGAAATGGATCATAGCCGCGATCGTGCTGAGCGCGGTGGTGGTGCGGTTGATCCACATCGAACAGCCGTTCATCGATCCGTGGAGCTGGCGGCAGAGTGATGTGGCGGCGATCGCGCGGAATTATTTAGAGAACGGTTTTCGGTTCTGCTGGCCGCAGATCGATTGGGCGGGAAACGCGGAAGGATATGTGGGCACGGAATTTCCGCTTCTGCCTTTTGCGGCGGCGCTTTGTTACAAGATCACCGGTGTGCAGGAGTGGGTCGGCCGAATTCAGGGCGTAATTTTCTTCGCAACGGGGTTGCCCTTTTTCTTTTTGCTGGTTCGGAGGATTTACGGAGAAGTCGCCGCGGTCTGGGCGACGTTTTTCTACGCGTTCGCGCCGCTCAGCATCGTGGCCAGCCGCGCGTTCATGCCGGACGTTCCATCACTAAGCCTGGCACTGGCCGGGATTTATTTTTTTCTGCGCTGGGTCGAGCGAAATGGTCGCAGGGCACTAATCGTGTCGGCACTTGTCATTTCGTTTTCGTTTCTGATCAAGTTGCCGACGGTGGTGATCGGTTTGCCGCTGCTCTATCTCGCGCTGGCGGCGGTCTGCGACCGCCGAACATTTTCAAGTCACGGAGGGGCGCTTTCCGAACCGCCCTCTGGAAACGACAGAAGTGAAGAGCGGGACGCTCTTGCCAGCGAAGACGGCGGTCTGGAGGCCGCCGCTCCTTGGAGAGACATGCCGAAGCGTTTGCTTACAAGTTGGGAGCTTTGGCTCTTCGCAACGATCACACTCATTCCCTCCGCGATTTGGTATTGGCATGCGCATCGGATCGCAGAAACCTTTTATCCGTACCACTTTTTCGGCGGCGGCGGTTTTCGGATTATGCACGCGGGCTGGTATTGGAAGATCGCCGAGCAAACGGTGCGCTCGAGTCTCACGCCGGTGCTGTTCGTGCTCGCGCTCGCCGGAGTTTTCGTTGTGCCGCGCGGGAAGTACAGCCGGACTTTCCACTGGTGGCTGGCGGCGATGGTCGCGTTTGTTTTTTTTGTCGGGTGGGGGAATCGCCATCAATGGTATCAGCTCCCACTGGTTCCGATTGCCGCCGTTTTCGCCGGGTGCGCTTGCCAATGGATGGCGTCACGACTCGGATCGCATCGCGCCGTCGCGACGTTGACTTCGGTTCTCCTGATCGCCGGGTTTGGAATTTCCTCCTACCATTCCGCGCGGCCACTGTACCGGCCGGCGGCGGCGGGTCTTCGAAATCTGGGACTCGAGCTAAAGGAGGCCACGACTTCCAACGCGGTGATCATCGCCGCCGATGATGGAGATCCAACGGTGTTTTATTACGCGCATCGGAAAGGCTGGCATTTTCTCGAGGAGGGCATTTACCAGGGAAATCCGTTCGATAGCGCGCAAGTGATTGCCAATCTCGAAAAGCTGCGGGGCCGCGGCGCGAGTCATCTGGTTTTTTATTCCGGCACGCGCTGGTGGCTGGATTATTATCGGGAGTTTGCCGAACGAGTGGCGGCGAGCGCGACGCTTGTTGAAGAGACGCCCGAGTTTACCATCTATAAACTCGAGCCGGTGCCGTGAACCTCGCCTCGCGTGGCGAGGCAGGAACAAGGAGCGGCGGTTTGAAACCGCCGTTGTTTTAGGTCGGTGATTTGGAAATCGCCGCTCCTTGATTAAAGTTCGAACCTTATCGTAATGACAAATTTGGAAATACGGAAAACCTCGGTCGCTGATGTGCCGATCATTCTCAGCTTGATCCGCGAGCTGGCGGAGTATGAGCGCGCGCCCGAAGCCGTCATGACGAACGAGGCAGGACTGCGCGAAGTGCTCTTCGGTCCGCAGCGGTCCGCCGAAGTGCTGCTCGCGCTCGAAGAAGGAGAGCCGGTGGGGTTCGCGGTTTACTTTTTCAACTTCTCGACCTGGCTCGGCCGGCCGGGGCTTTACCTGGAGGATCTTTTTGTTCGGCCGAGTGTCCGAGGGAAGGGGTACGGGCGCGCGCTCTTGGAACGGCTGGCGCAAATCGCGCAGGAGCGCGGGTGCGGGCGCATGGAATGGGCGGTGCTCGATTGGAATGATCCGGCGATTCAGTTCTACAAGAAGCTGGGGGCGGAGCCGATGAACGAGTGGACCGTGTTTCGTCTCACCCAGGACGGCATTGCGAAACTGGCGGGATCGCGACCGGCCTAACGAGTGGTGCTATTCTTGTAGCACAGCCATCCTGGCTGTGGGGCTGGCAGGCATCTTGCCTGTCTGTTTTTCGCAACGGGCTGGAAGCCCGTTGTCCCCACAGGCGAGACGCCTGTGCTACGGTAGCAGCAGATGGCGAGGATCGAAGATTACGCTTTCCTGAGCGACACGCAGACGGGCGCGCTGGTCAGTCGGCACGGATGTGTGGATTGGCTTTGTTTTCCGCGGTTCGACTCAGGCGCCTGCTTTGCGGCCTTGTTGGGAGATGGAAAAAATGGGCGGTGGAAATTTACCCCGGACAAAGAAGTCAAAGCGACACGCCGTCGTTATCGCGGCGACACGCTCATCCTGGAAACGGAAATCGAAACGGCGGATGGCGCCATTCGCCTGATCGATTTCATGCCGCCGCGAGGAGAAAATCCGGACCTCGTCCGGATCGTCGAGGGCGTGCGCGGCAGAGTGCGGATGAAAATGGATCTGATTATTCGCTTCGACTACGGCCACATCGTTCCCTGGGTGCGTCAAAGACACGGCGGACTGGAAGCGATCGCCGGACCCGACGCGCTGATTCTGCGCACGCCGGTGGAAACGCGCGGGGAAGACCTGACGACCGTGGCCGAATTCGACGTGAGCGAAGGCGATCGCGTTCCGTTTGTTCTGACCTGGTTTCCTTCCCATGGGGAGCCGCCACGGGCAATTCACCCGGAACACGCCCTGCAACAGACGGAAGATTATTGGACGTCGTGGTCGAAGCAATGCCAGGAAAAGGGCCCGTGGCGCGAGGCCGTAATGCGTTCGCTGATTACGCTGAAGGGGCTCACCTATGCGCCCACTGGCGGCATTGTCGCCGCCGCGACGACTTCGTTGCCGGAAGAAATCGGCGGGGTGCGGAACTGGGACTACCGGTATTGCTGGCTGCGCGATGCGACCTTCACGCTCTACGCGCTGATGAATGCGGGCTATTTGGATGAGGCCCGCGCCTGGCGCGAATGGCTGCTGCGCGCAATCGCGGGAAGCGCCGCGCAAATGCAGATCATGTATGGCGTGCACGGAGAGCGCCGGCTCAATGAAACCGAGATAGGCTGGCTTCCCGGTTACGAGAACTCGAGCCCGGTGCGGATCGGGAACGCCGCTTCGAACCAGTTTCAGCTCGATGTTTACGGCGAAATCATGGCGGCGATGTACGTCGCGCATCGGGCGGGAATCAAGACGAACGATGAAGACTGGCGCTTGCAGGTGGCACTGATGGACTTCCTGGAATCGAAATGGGAAGACCCGGACGAAGGAATCTGGGAAGTGCGCGGAGAGCCGCAGCAATTTACGCATTCGAAGATGATGGCGTGGGTGGCCTTCGATCGGGCGGTGAGGCTGGTGGAGGATTGTGACTGCGCGGCGGCGGAGCATCTGGAACGGTGGCGAAAAATTCGCGACCAAATCCATCGGCAAGTCTGTGAGCTGGGTTACAACCTCCAAAAAGAAGCCTTCACTCAATTCTATGGATCAGACGCGCTGGACGCGAGTCTGTTGATGATGCCATTGGTCGGCTTCCTGCCACCGGATGATGAGCGCGTCGTCAACACCGTCGAAGCGATTCAACGTGAGCTGATGCACGACGGCCTGATTCATCGTTACCGGACGGAGAGTAATAACGTTGATGGATTGCCGGGATCAGAAGGCGTCTTTCTGCCATGCTCCTTCTGGCTGGTCGACTGTTTGCAGCTGATCGGCCGCCCGGATGAGGCCAGAGAAATGTATGAGCGCCTGCTCGAGTTGCGCAACGACGTTGGTCTTCTCTCGGAAGAGTACGACCCGCGAGCCAAGCGTCAGCTCGGCAATTTCCCGCAGGCGTTTTCGCATGTGGCGCTGGTGAATACCGCTCGCAATCTAAGCCGGAAAGGGGACTCGCCGGCTCCTCAGAACGACGAGCTTTAGAATCCGCCGATTTGCACCAGGCGTTTGATCACATCTTCGCCGGTGACGATCCCGATCAGACGGCTCTGGGAATCGACGACCGCGGCCAGTCCCAGGCGGGCCGCGCGCAATCGCTGAATGATGCGATCAGCAGGCTCGCTCTCATCCGCGGTGACGATCCGCCTAGTGTAGCTGCCTAACGACTCGCGACGCGTTTCGTCGAACAAAATGTCATACACGTTTACGATCCCGACCGCCTGGCCTTGGGAAATAACCGGCAACCGATCAACCCCAGCCGCCGCACTCCGCTTCAAAGTTTCCTCGACGGACGTGTCCGGTTGCACGGTCACGGCTTTTTCGATCGGCACCATCACGTCGGAGGCTTTGAAGTTTCGCAAGTCGACGACGTTGTGGATCATGGCGCGCTCGGTCGCGGTGATCGATCCTTCCCGTTCACCTTGGACGGCGATCTGTTTCAGGTCCTCGCGCGCGATGAAGAGACGGGCGCTTTTGCTGGCCCGCCGCGGAATGAGAAGCCGCCCCGCCCGCTCACCGAGTTCCAGGAACGGCCAGAGAACGATGGAAATCACGTTGAGCACACCGGCCAGCGCGGCCAGCGCGCGAAAGGGAAATCTTCGGAAAAGAGATTTCGGCAGAACCGAGAGCCCGAAGAGATAAATCGGAAGCGCGATCAGGATTGCCCAGAAGAACCCAGCGTAGCCAAAATACGAGACGAGCAGCTTCGTGAGCAGGAGCAAGCCGCAGATGTCGGCCATGTTGGTCACGAGCAGGACCGTGATGAGCAACCGCTCGGGGCGTTTCGTCAACCGCTCCAGACGAAGCGCCGAGGCCTGCCCGAGCTTGACGTGGTGGCGGAGCCGGACCGGATCGATCGAAAGGAAACCGGCTTCGATTCCGGCGAAGAAAAACGAGACCGTCCAACAGCAAAGAATGAGGAAGGCGTAGATCATGATCGGTCGGCGCGGTTGCCATCGCTCTCGTCGCAGTCCGCAAAGCAGGAAGTTTTCTCGAGCAAAATTTCTTCGATGCGTTTGCGGCCGACGCGGCGAACCGTCACCGCAAGGCGCGGCATTTCGAACCGCGTGCCCGATGGCGGCAAGTACCCTAGCCGGTTAAAAACAAATCCGCCGACGGTGTCGATTCCCTCGGCCTCCAGTTCGAACCCGAGATGCTCGCTCACGTCATCGAGCCGGGCGTTTCCACTCACGAGGAACCGGCCATCCTCGAGCGGTTCGATGTAGAGATCGGCGTCGCCCAAAGGCGCGGCGTCGCTGATGATTTCCTCGATAATGTCGGACAGGGTAATCATGCCCTCCGTGCCGCCGAACTCGTCCACCACGATGGCAAGACCTTGGGAATGGGTGAGAAAACTTCGGAGCAAATCCATCGCCTTCATCGTTTCCGGGACGAAGGAAGGCGCGACCAGGGTCTCGGTGTAATGCTCCGTTGGATCCAGGAGAAAACGTTTCACATCGATCACCCCGACGATCTGGTCCGGCGTGTCCGCATAAACCGGAACGCGGCGATGACGCCGCTGCTTCAGTTGCGCGATCGCTTCTTCGTTCGTCAGGTCGTCCGGCAGCGCGAACGTATCGACCCGCGGCGTCATGCAATCCTTCGCGGTTTTGTCGCCAAGCTTGATGATCTCCTGGATCATTTCGCCTTCCGCTTCGTGCAGCGTGCCTTGCTCTTCCCCCATCTCGACCAGCGTCTCGAGCTCGTCGTCGCTCAAGCGGGAACGCTTTTGCAGATGAAGCGGGGTCAGACGATTTACCATGGCCGTGCTGATGCGCTCCAGGAAATGCCCGACTCGGTCGAGCAGCGGCATCAATCCCTTGAGGGTGAAAACGCCGAGGGCGGAAAGCCGGTAGGGAGCCGAGAGCGCGAGCAGTTTCGGAATCAGATCACAAAGCAGCGCGACGATGGCAAAGATGACCGTGGCGGCGACCCATTGCGGGATGCGCGCAGCCAGCGGTCCTTCCCAGATCAGCAACAGACAGAGAACGACGAGCGGAATATTGACGAACGCATCCGCCAGCAGAAGAACGTTGAGCACCCGCCGCGGATTTTCGCGAAAGACCTCGATGAATTGTTTGAGCGACGGATGTTTTTCATCGAGCCGCCGAAGCTGATGGGGCTTGAGGGAAAAGAGTGCGGTCTCGAGTCCCGAGAAAAGCCCCGACCAGAAGATCAGGATCGCGATGAGAAGAAGTAGGAGGGTAAGGGCCGCCAGCGTCATTTTTCGCTGCGGCGGCGGTCGTGCAACCGTTCGCCCTCCCGAAGACAGAAGCGTGCTCGTTTGCCCATCATCGCAGGCACGGCCACGTTACGGCCTCCATGAGCAAAGGCGAGAGAATTTCGAAATTCGTGCAAGCGCTGGAAGGCGGGGACGCGAAGGCCAGAGGTGGCACGATCGCCGACCATCCCTATTACCGCGCCTTTTTTCGTTGTTGGAACGAGCAGCGATATTATGAAGCGCACGATGTTCTCGAGCAGGTCTGGCTCGAGAAGACGACCACTTCGGAGGATGTGCAATATTTCAAAGGGTTGATCCAGGCCGCCGGTGCTTTTGTGCATTTGCAAAAGCAATTCGAGCATCCGACCCATCCGAAACATGGACGACGACTGGGCCCGGCCGTGCGGTTGTTTCGGCTGGCCGAGAAGAATCTGGAACCGTTTGGTCCGGAACGGCACGCATGCGATCTGGTAAAGTTTCGGAAAATGCTTTCTCGCTACGAGCGGGTGATCGTCGACTCGGACCACAAGACCAATCCGTGGTCGCCGGAGACCGCGCCGCGGGTGGCTCTTCTGTAGCCGATTCGCTGTGCGAAGCGCTGAGCGACACCCGATTCAGAAAAGAACGGGTCTTTTTGTTAGCCGCGTCTACCACCACGCCGCCCACAGGGCGGCGGCTACAGGCAGCAGCCACACAGCGGCGGCACAGGGAGCGTTGCGTGGCTCAGTTGGTAAAAATCAATTTGCAGCCTGCAAGGACAAGAACCGTAGCGAGAATCACCGAAATCGTGCGCACCGGAAAACGCCGGCTACCGAGATAAGAACCGAGCGTGCCTGCAATCACCGCCGCCACCGCCAGGACCCACGCGAATCTTGGAACCGGTCGCCCGCTGGAAACATATCCCACCAGACCGGCGACCGAATTGACCAGGATGAACAAGGCGGAAACCGCTGCCGCCCCGCGGATCGATGCCCAATGACAAAAGAGCAGCAGCGGCGTCAGGAAAATACCGCCTCCGGTTCCTGTCAGCCCGGAAAGAAATCCGATGCCGGCTCCCGCACCGATCGAGGCTGGGACCGGGGGAGGCTGGAGGTCGGGCGGATCGCCCTGGCGAAAAAACAAACGCGCGGCTGAAAACAGGAGCACCGCTCCGATCAGAATTTTGAGAAGGGCGGCCGGCAAGGGGAGATATCCTCCGAGATAGGCCGCAGGAACAGAAAGCAACGCGAACGGCCAGAAAAGCCGCCACGAAAAATAGCCGGCGCGCCAGAATTGGAACGCGCCAATGCAGGCGACCAGAATGTTGAGAACGAGGGCGGTGGGTCGGATGAAATTCGCGGTGAGCCCGCAAAGTGTCATGACCGCGATATAACCGGACGCGCCGGCGTGGCCGACCGACGAGTAGAGGAATGCAACGATCGTGACTCCGGCCAGAAGCAGAATCAGATGCGTGTTGTCCAGGTTCACCGATTTGTTTTAGAGGAGCAGCCGACCCTTTACAAGGAGCGGCGTCTCCAGACCGCCGACCTAAGAAAGGCGGTTTGTAAACCGCCCCTCCTTGGCTTTGCGGAGCAAACCGATACCTTGGAAAGAATGACGCCGCCCTCGACTGAACAGCGCACAAACAAGTTGAGCCGGGAGAAGTCGCCGTACTTGCTCCAGCACGCGCATAATCCCGTCGACTGGCTTCCGTGGGGCGAGGAAGCGTTCGCGAAAGCGCGACGTGAAAACAAACCGATCTTTCTCTCGATCGGTTATTCGACCTGCCATTGGTGCCACGTCATGGCGCACGAGTCTTTCGAAAGCGTGGAAGTGGCGGCGATCATGAACCGCGAGTTTGTGAACATCAAAGTCGATCGGGAGGAGCGCCCCGATGTCGATCGCGTTTACATGACTTTCGTCCAGGCCACGACGGGCGGCGGCGGCTGGCCGATGAGCGTCTGGCTGACGCCGGAGCTGAAACCATTCGTGGGTGGAACCTATTTCCCGCCCGAAGACCGATACGGACAGCCGGGATTCAGCAAAGTGCTGGAACGAGTCGCGGCGGCATGGAAGCAGGATCACGAAAAGATCGCCGAGCAGGGAACGAAAATCATCGCGGCGCTGGAACAGGCGGCGTCGGGAGGCGATACGAAAGCGACTGAGCTGAACGAGGCGACGTTGGAAGCCGCCTACCAGCAAATCGGGCGCAGCTACGACGCACACGAGGGCGGATTCGGTGTTGCGCCGAAATTCCCGCGGCCGGTGACGCTCAATTTTCTATTTCGAATCTACACGCGCGATGTAGCGGAGGGAGGGCGAGGCTCCGGCCGAGCCGTCGAGGAGAAGGGTAACGGCGGCTCAGGAGGAGCTTCGCCCTCCCCTACAGCCGTGCGCGGCAAACACGCGCTCGAGATGAATCTCTTTACCCTCCGCAAGATGGGGGCGGGCGGAATGCACGATCATCTTGGAGGCGGCTTTCACCGTTATTCTGTCGATTCCTACTGGCACGTGCCGCATTTCGAGAAAATGCTCTACGATCAGGCCCAGCTGGCGGTCGCGTATCTGGAAGCTTTTCAAATCACGCGCGAACCGCTCTTCGAAGAAGTTGCGCGCGATATTCTCGATTACGTCCGTCGCGACATGACCGCGAAGGAAGGCGGATTCTTCTCGGCCGAGGACGCCGACAGTGAAGTTCCTGTAGCGGCGGTCTATGACCGCCGAGCGCCTGATCTCGAGGCGACGCCTCATCCGGTCGGCGGTCATAGACCGCCGCTACAGAAGAAGGAGGGCGCGTTCTACGTCTGGAGCAAGGAGGAAGTCGACGGCGCTCTCGGATCGTCCGCCGAGATTTTTAGTTTTCATTACGGCGTTCAGCCCAACGGGAACGTTCCTCCTGGCGCCGATCCTCACGCCGAATTCACGGGGAAGAACATTCTGATTGAACTGCAAACTATTGCGGAAACCGCGAAGCATTTCAGAAAGGAGGAAGCAGAAGTACGCGAACACTTACGGAAATCTCGCGCGGCCCTGCTCGCAATCCGCGCGCAGCGTCCGCGACCGCATTTGGATGACAAGATCATCACGGCTTGGAACGGCTTGATGATTTCCGCTTATGCCCGCGGGGCTCAGGTCCTGGACGATCCGGGTTATCTCGACGCCGCAACGCGAGCGGCGGCGTTTGTTCGCGCGCAGCTCTATGACGAATCGCGGAAGATTCTGGTGCGGAATTATCGGGAGGGCCGAAGCGAAGTGGAGGGGTTTGCCGATGACTACGCCTTCGTCATTCAAGGATTGCTCGATCTTTATGAAGCCTCTTTCGACATCCGCTGGCTTCAGTTCGCGATCGAATTACAGGAAACGCAAGACCGATTGTTCTTCGATCAAGAGCGCGGCGGATACTTCAGCGGCGCGGGGAACGACCCGAGCATCCTGCTGCGGTTGAAAGAGGACAACGACAGCGCCGAGCCCGCCGCCAGCTCAGTGGCCGCCCTGAATCTTCTTCGGCTCGCGCAGATCCGGAATGACGGAGACCTCTTCGCCCGCGCGGAAAAAACGATCGAGGCCTTTGCCCCGCAAATCGGGCATTTCGCGAGTGCCATGCCGCAGATGCTCGTGGCCCTCGATCTCACGCTGAGCGAGCCGCGGCAGATTGTCATCGCGGGACCGCGTGATGCTTCAGAGACCGACGCGCTGGTTGCAGAAGTGCATCGTCATTTCGTTCCGAACAAAGTCCTTTTGCTCGCGGATGGCGGGGAAGGGCAGCGTTATCTGGGAGAGAAACTCGAGGCGATCGGGGGCATGAAGCAGGTGGACGGGAGACCGGCCGCCTACGTTTGTGAAAATTTCGCCTGCCAGGCGCCGGTGACCGACGCCGCCTCCTTACGAAAGTTACTCGAGAGGTAATGGTGGATCGCGCATCGAGCGCTCGATCTACCTACCCCAGCTTTCCATCCCCGTTCTCGAATTTTGCCATCGAGGTCGGCAATTTTTTTCGCCGACGCAAGCGGAGCCAGTTGTTCCAAGTTTTTCGCATGCTGTCGCGCGGAGTGAGGTAATGCTGGTTCAATTCGTTGCTCTTGATCAGCTGAGCCAGAATCCCCTGCACGGAAAAGTCCTCCGTATTCAAAATGGTGTAAGCGGTGCCGACGGCCTCCGCGTGGTGGGCGTCGCTCGACGCGGTCATCGGGAGCCCGCGGAGTTGCGCATACTTGAAAGCGTAGCGGTTATACCGGCGCAGAGTAGTTGCGGCATTGAAGACCTCAAGGGCGTCGATCGGCAAAGTCTCCAGGATCGGGAAGCGAATCCCGGCGCGAAAAAGATCGTACGGGTGTGGCGGAATGGCGAGGCCGCCGCGTTCGTGAATAATCTCGCAGACTTCCCGGGCCGGTTTGCCTTTCAGGTAAGGGAGGGTCGCGCCGATGCAGAGCAGATGACCTTCGGCCGTGGTGACTTCCACTCCCGGGATGACCAGGAAATTGTCCACGGGCTGGCCGTCCTCGCGCATGAGGCCTTTTTCGAGAAAGTAGGCGACCGCGTCGCAAGTGTTGTGATCGGTGACGGCGATACCATGCAACCCGCGCGCGCGAGCCGCGGCGATGTTCTCCTCGGGGCTCGACACGCCATCGCCCGAAAAGAAAGTGTGCGTGTGCAGGTCGATGTTGAACGGCATTGCCGGGACGCTAGTTTGCGAGGCTCGAAATGGAAAGCGCCGGTTTAAAGGAGTGGGCTCTCGTCTGCCAGGCGATGGGCCGGGGAGAACAGAGTATTATCGTGCGCAAAGGCGGCTTGGCCGAGGGCCGCGAGGGATTCGCCTTCAGGCATTCTGAGTTCTTTCTTTTCCCGACCTTTTTCCACGAACAACTAGACAAAGTCCGGGTGAGTGACGCGGAGATTCCGAAGACGCGCGAGGGCGAAATCGAGATTCATTTTTTCGCGCAGCTGATTGCGGTCACGCAGATTACCTCGTGGGCTACGGTCGCTGCCTTGGAGCCGCTTCACATTTTGCAGCCCGCGGTCGTGCGCGAACGTTTCGATTACGATAAGGCGCCTGGCCTGCATGTGGCGCTGGTGCGGGTGTTCCGTCTGGCGCCAGCCTGGATTCTTCCAGATGCGCCGCGATACGGTGGCTGCCGCTCATGGGTGCCGCTGCCGGATTATCCGCCCGAGATACGATTCGAGCCGGTGTTAACGGAGGCCGCGCACGATCTTCGCGTTAAAGAGTTTCGCCGTCTTTCCGGGTTGGCGCCAATCTGACGCCTCTTCTGGAGCGGCGGTCTATAACCGCCGGATCGGACCGAGACCCGTTCGGCGCTCATAGAGCGCCGCTACAGGATTTCCTCCCGCGTACGGGCCCTATCCAATCGCTTCAACCAGGACGCCGGTCTCGGCCAAACCATTGGCTTCGCCGTCGCGATTGAATTGCATGTCGTAAAGGCGGCGATAATACCCGGACTTCTCGAGCAATTCGGAGTGCGTTCCTATTTCCTTGATGCGCCCCTGATCCATCACGACGATTTGATCGGCCGAGAGAATCGTCGAGAGCCGGTGCGCAATGGCGATGACAGTCCGTCCGGCGGCGAGCGTTTCGAGCGCCTGCTGAATCTGTTTTTCCGATTCTGAATCGAGCGATGACGTCGCTTCGTCGAGGAGAAGAATAGGCGCGTTTTTCAATAACGCGCGCGCGATCGCCAGCCGTTGTTGCTGTCCGCCCGAGAGCAAACAGCCTTTGTCGCCGATGATGGTCTCGTAACCCTGCGGCTGCGCCATGATGAAATCGTGCGCAAAAGCCGTTCGCGCCGCCTCATAAACTTCCTCCTTGGTGGCGTCGAACCGGCCGAACTGAATGTTGCTAAAAATGGTGTCGTGAAATAGAAATGTTTCCTGCGTCACCAGACCGATTTGTTCGCGAAGCGATTGTTGCTTCAGGGTTCGCAGATCCTGGCCATCGACGCTGACCCGGCCTGCGGTCGGATCGTATAACCGCAGGATGAGGGATAGAATCGTGCTTTTGCCCGCCCCACTCGCGCCGACCAGCGCGTAGGTTTTCCCCGGCTCGATCCGGAGATTCAAGTTTGTCACGGCATCTGTCACACCGCCGGCGTAGCGAAAGTTCGTATGATCGAAGTCGATCAACCCCTCGCAATGCCGCAATTCCCTGGCGTTAGGCCCGTCCTGGACAGTGGGGGCCATATCCATGATCGCAAAAACTTCGGTGGTCGCCTGGATCGACTGCTGCATGACCACGCTCATCCGGCTCAAGGTTTTGATCGGCTCGTAGAGGAGGGCGATTCCGAAGTTGAGCGCGATAAAACGGGCCGCGCTCAAGTTGGCGTAATAGACGTAAAGCAGGGCCAAACCGATGCCAAAGGCGGCGATCACTTCCACGAGCGGGCCAGTGGCTTCTATCGCCCGGATGATTCGCATCATGTTGTGGAATTGCAGCCGATTGCTGCGACGAAACAGGCTTTCCTGGTGCTGCTCGCGCGCGAAGGACTTGACCACGCGGATACCGGCGAACGTCTCCTGCATCGTCACGAGCATCTGGCCCAAGTCTTCATTCTGGTGCTGCATGGCTTTGCGGGCCCGTTTTCCATAGTAGGAGATCGGCACCATGCAGCTCGGAAACAGGACCAGGGTCACGAGGGTGAATTTCCAGTCCATGTAGAGCAGAACGGCGACAGTGCTAATGATGGTGATCGGCTGCTTGAACAAATCGCTGCTGATGGTCGAGAGCGCGGCCTGCATGCCGCGGGTATCGTTGGTGATGCGCGACATCAGGAAGCCGGAGTGCATCCGGTTATAAAAATCCATCGAATGGTGCAGCATTTTACTGAAGAGCTCGTCGCGAATATCGGTCAGGGCGCGGTTGCTCACCCACGCCATGTAGTAGGCATTGCAGTAGGAAAAGGCGCTCCGGATGATCATGATCCCTGGAAGGGCCAGGCACATCCAGATGACGGAGCTATCCAGCTTCGGGCCCGCGTTCAGGAGGGAGGGGTCCGCGGCAACTTGTTGGGGGTTGACCTGACCGCCGCCCTGAAAAATAACGCCGGTCACTTTCGCGAGGACGAGCGGCATGAGCGAGGCGATCATGCCGAAGAGTCCGCCGCTGGCGATGCCTATGATGAAACGCCACCGGTACGGCTTTACGTAGCCGTAAAGCCGGCGATAAGGACGCCAGCCGACGCGAAGCGCCTCCAAGAAGGAGAGCTTGGCTGGAACGGCTTGCGATTCACTCATAGCGCGGGTGCCGCCGGAGCCGACAGCAGCGATTCCATAGCATCGATCACCGATTTCGTCGAGATTTGGTTCATTGCCACGGCGCGCTGCTTGGGGTCGAACTCAGTGACCGGGCCATCAAATTTGCCGAGAAGGACGATGGCGGACGCGGATCGCGGGTGCCAGTGAAATGGATTGGTGGGACCGAAGAGGACAACCTGGGGCGTGTCCCACGCAGCCGCGAAATGCATCGGCGCGGAATCCACCGTCACGAGCAGGCGGGCTTTACGCACGAGCGCCGCCAGCGCAAGCAGGCCGGTTTTTCCGGACAGATCGATCACCTTCGAACGGGTCGAAGCCTTGATCGCGGCGATTTGCGATTGTTCCATTGGCGAACGGCCGCCGGTAACGATGCATCTCAGCTGGCGTTCGCGGACGCAATAATCGATCAGCTGCGCCCAGCGATCGACCTCCCAGAATTTCTCCGCCCGGGCCGAGCCTGGATGAAGAATAACAAATTCATGGCCGGCGACAGATGCATCCAGGAGCTGCTCTGCTTCCTTCACGGTGGCCTCAGGCAAATCGAGGCGAATGGTGCGCGAGGCGTTTTCAATGCCGAGTGGTTTCAGCAGGGCAAGGTGGTAATCGACCGTGTGCAGTAAGCGCACGGGAGATTCGACGAACTCGTTGTAGCTGCGCGCCCGGATCTTCGTGCGCAAATTCGGGTGATCCGAGGTGATGCGCTTCCGCGCGCCCGAAAGCAAAGTGAGAAAGGAGGAGCGGTCGTTGCGGGTAAAATCGAGGCAATAATCGAATTTGCCCCACGTTAATGCCAGCCAATCCATTGCGTCGTCCGCTTTGCCTCTCACCACGAAGACTTTGTCCACTCCCGGAATTGCCGGGAGCAACTCCTCGACCGCCGGAGACACGACCAGGGAAAGCGTTGCCTCAGGAAATTTTTCGCGCAACGCGGCGATGGCCGGCGTCGTCAGGATAAGGTCGCCGATCCGCTTTAGCTGAAGGAGGAGAATGTTCATCAAACTCGTGCTCGTGCTCGTGATCGTAATCGAATCGCGGCTCCTATGGAATCGATCACGAGCAGGAGCACGAGCACGGGCACGAGAAAAGCGAAGCTATCGCTTCATTCGCATCGCGCGTTTGTAGGCGCCGAGCAGACGGGTGCGGAAATGGTCCCAGGTGAAATTTTCCACCACGCGCCTGCGCGCGGCCACGCTCATGCGCTCCACCATTTCCGGATGCCGGTAAAGTTCGAGAATCGCCGTCGCTAACTCGCCCACGTCTCCCGGCCGCACCAAAATTCCTTCCACGCCGTCATTGACCACATCGCCCGCTTCCCGTGTCGTGATTTGGGGAAGCCCGCATGCTGCCGCCTCGTAAACGACTTTCGCGCTGCCTTCGCATTGCGAGGGAAAAATATGGATCGTTCCCTGGCTCAAATAGTTTTCCACCTCGCGGACAAAACCGACAATCTTGATGTTGTCCCGCCAGTATTTCTTCAAGTGCGGCCGCGCTTCATTATGGACCGTGCCCACGAGCCACAGCTCCGCATCCTTGAGGTCGAGCCGATGCCACGCTTCGAGTAGGTGATGGATCCCTTTTCGTTCGATCAAGGCGCCGGAAAAAACCGCGCGAAAGATCGGCGGACGGACGCCGGGTTTGAAGCGTTCGACGTCCACCCCCCGTGGGAGGTAGAACAGTTTTTCTTCGGGAAAACCCTGGACACGAAAAGTATCCGCAGCCTTCTCCGACAGGACAACGAGCATATCCGCCAGATCGTATTCCTCGCGGAAACGCTCGCGGGTTTGAAGCAGACCTTCTTTCCAACTCTGCGACCACGAAAGCCCCTCAGTCGCTGGGGCGGGGGACGCACGATCGCCGAGCACTTTCCCGCGGTCGCGATGCCAGGTGGGGATTTCGACAATGGAGGGGATGCCGAGCTTGCGCGCGACGCGCAAGGATTGAAGGCAATCGCCCGACCAACTGTGAAAAAGATCGTAACGGCCGGTGGCCAGTTGGCGCGAGGCGATCCAATCCAAATATTTCTTTTTCGCCCCATAATAGTAAGGACGATCCAAAAACGAAATCAGGCGAACGGGATGCCAGCGCAGGGAGTAGATCAGCCGGGCCGGGATTTCGGTTTGCCGATTGTCGTAGGCGATGGCGCGCCCGAGAAATCCGCCGCGATGCGAAGCCCGCAAGGTCTCGAAGGCGTCCGTGTCCAGACCCGACCCCCCGATCCGCGCAAAGATCGAATAGAGCAGATTTTTCGGAAGGCCTCCGGACTCGCGAGTCGCGGAAGGCGACGGCGGAGAGGCGTTTAAAGTTTCACCCACCATCGGCTAACAAGTATTGTGGCGATTAGAGCCAAGTAAAGTCTCTTTCCATGGCGACCTGATGCGATCGAATCATCTTACTATTGGATTTGTCCGGCGTGGATTTTCTCCCAGCGGCGGCGCGGAAGCATATTTGAAACGATTGGCGGCCGGGGTGGTGGAGCGAGGTCATCAAGTCCGGCTTTTTTCTTCGGAGGATTGGCCGCCTAACGAGTGGAGCTTCGGTCCGATCACTCATCTGGCCGCCGCGACGGCGACCGCCTTTGCCGATGAAATGAAGAGCCTCCCACGCGGTTCTGAATGCGACGTCCTGATGAGTCTTGAGCGCATCTGGCGCTGCGATGTTTATCGAGCGGGTGACGGCGTCCATCGCGCCTGGCTCGACCGACGCGCGCAAATCGGCGGGCGGTGGCAAAAACTCAGCCGGATCGTGAACCGCAAGCATTCCGCGACCCTTGCCCTGGAGAAAGCGCTCTTTGCGGAAGGCGGCGCCGGTCGCGTCATCGCAAACTCGCGGATGGTAAAGGATGAAATCGTGCGGTGTTATGGGTTTCCGGAGGAGAAGATCGATGTCGTTTACAACGGAGTGCCTCTCGATGCGTTTCGCCGCGATGAGAAAAGCCGGGCCAGAACTCGCGAAACGCTCGGTCTAGAGAGTGGAGATACCGCCGTGCTCTTTGCAGGGTCGGGTTGGGAACGAAAAGGTTTACGCTTTGCGATTGGTGCGGTCGAGGCCGGCGGGAAGGAGATGCGCCTCCTGGTGGCGGGGCGTGGCGACAAGAGAAAGTTCAAGTCTGATCGCGTTCAGTTTCTTGATGTAGTTCGGGATATGCCGGCTCTTTATGCAGCCGCCGATATTTTCCTGCTCCCCACAATTTACGATCCTTTCTCCAACGCCTGTCTGGAAGCATTGGCTGCCGGCCTTCCTATCATCACCACGCACGCCAATGGATTCTCCGAAATCATTGAGACAGGAGTCCACGGCGCCGTCATCGATGATCCCCGAAATACTCAAGCTCTTCACGAAGCGCTTCTGTTTTGGTCCGACCCAGCTCGGCGTGAGCAGGCGCGAGACCCAATTCTCGCGCTCGCAAAGCGCTTCGATATTTCCGCTAACGTCGAGCGAACGCTTGAAATTTTGCTTCAGGAATCAGCCAGCGCCGCGTCCACATGAGGGAAAATGATGAAGACCTGATCGAGCCGCGCAATTTCGAAAATCGGGCGCACGTTTTCCTGCAAACCGGCCAGGACAAATTTTCCACCGTAGGCTTCGACGTTCTGCATCCCTTCGATCAGGACCGCGAGCCCGGAGCTGTCGATGTAGGTGACGCCGGAAAGGTCGACCACGAGGCGCGCCGGCTTTTGCTCGATCATGGCGCTGAGCGAAGCGGCAACCCGCGGTGAGACATGCAGGTCGATTTCGCCTTCGAGCGGAAGAACGTTGGGAGCGTCGGGTAAGGTCATAACGGTAAGAGTGGGGGAAGATGTCACTCTCCGGGCGCGCGTCAATCGCTCACCAATCGAGAGTCGCAATCACGTCGTCCACCTGCGAGAGATCCTCAAAGAGAAAATCCGGGGCGTACTCCGTCAGTCTTTCTCGTGTCCACGACCCGGTCGCGACCGCGATGGTGCGCGCGCCGAATGCTTTCCCGCATGCGATATCGTGGCCTGTGTCGCCAATGACGTCGACGCGCGCGGATTCGAATTTTATCCCTGTGCCCTCTTCGGCGCGGGTGAGCGCGAAGGCGCCGAGCTGGTTCCGGTCATGATGGTCGTCCGCGAAAGCGCCGAAACGGAAAAATTGCCACAAGTTGTAATGCTCGAGCTTTAATTGGGCGCCGCGTTTGAGGTTTCCGGTAAGAAGGCCGAGCGCGGTCTCGGGCTGCCCGCTCAACCTTTCCAGCAACGGCAGAACGCCCGGCAGCGTGTGTCCTTTGCTGCGCGGCAGCTCTTGAGCGAGAAGCTCCAGGTAGAGGTCGAGAAATGTGGAAACGGTCTCATCCGTAACGGGCTCAGCATATTTTGCCAAAATCTGATGCGCGATGGCGGCATCGGTCCGTCCCGCGATTTCCACACCGTCCAGGTTGCCGTCTCCTCCAAACCGTTGAGCTGCCGCCAGCACGATGGCCCGGTTTCCAGCCGCACCCGTACTGATCAGGGTGCCGTCGATATCCCAAAGGAGGAGGCGCCGTTTTTTCATTGATGAGTTCAGATTGAAGATTGCAGAGTGAAGGCGTCTCCCGCGTCGCGGCGCTCACGCTAATCCCAAATCTGCCATCTGAAATCTGAAATTCCCTATCGCGGCCGCCTCGCTCCCTCGCCGACGGGTTATCTTCATCTCGGCCACGCGATGACGTTTTGGCATGCGCAGGAACGCGCTCGACAGGCGGGAGGAAAGCTCGTTCTCCGAATCGAAGACTTGGATCACGATCGATGTCGAACGGAGTTTCGCGACGCCATCGTCGAAGACCTTCACTGGTTTGGGTTGCAATGGGATGAGGGACCGGACATTGGCGGTCCGTTTGCGCCCTACACCCAAGGTGATCGGCGGCAAACCCATCTTGCTGCGTGGAAAGTTCTGCGGGATGCGGGATTGCTTTATCCCTGCACCTGCTCGCGGGGTGATGTGCTCCAATCCGCCTCTGCTCCCCACCACGAAGGCGAGGAGCCGGTTTATCCGGGAACCTGCAGGACGATGAGTGGAACGATCAGCGACCTTGATTCGCCAGCTGGGCATAACTGGCGTTTTCGTGTGCCGGAGGCCGAAGCGCTCCAGTTCGCCGATCAACGCCTGGGAAGGCAATCTGCGACTGCCGGTCGGGATTTCGGCGATTTCATCATCTGGAGAAAAGACGACGCGCCCGCTTATCAGCTGGCGGTGGTCGTGGATGACGCCGCGATGCAAATTACAGAAGTCGTACGCGGTGCGGATTTGCTCCTCTCGACCTTTCGACAGCTCCTGATCTACCGCGCTCTGGGCCTGTGCGTGCCGCGCTTCTATCACTCCGAATTGATCACGGACTCGACAGGCCAGCGGCTTGCCAAACGCCACGATTCGCTCAGCCTGCGGGAACTGCGCAATTTGGGTGTGGAGCCCATGGAATGGCGCTGTCGCCGAACAACATCGACGGTGTAAACGGTGCGGTAATCTGCTTGCTCGCCTACTCGGAAGTGTTTCATCCTTCGCTTATGGGATGGTTCATAATAGTTTTTCCAAATGAGCGACCCCCAAGAACAAGAATACGACTATCGTAAACAGCGTTACGAAGCCTACAGCAAGGAGCGCGAAGGTCTGCGGGCAGCTGCTCTGGAGGTGAGCGGAAGATATGATAGATGGATGCTCTTTCTCGCCGGCGGCGCTTTGGCCCTATCGGTCACTTTTATTGAAAAAATTGCACCCCATCCTGCGTCGTGGAGTTTCATCATCCTGTTGACTGCGTGGGTGCTTCTCATTCTATCGCTTGTGTTGGAATTGCTCGCTCTGGGGGCGAGCCACACGGCAGTTCAAGAGCAGATAAACTTTTTAGACGCCGAGTATCGACGGTTCTTGGAATCCATCACCAAGTCGCCTCCTGCAATCTCTCTGACTCCGTCGGCACCTCCGGTCGCGGAAAACGAATTTATTATCCGCACGCGCATGCTCAACCGCTGGGCATTGCGAGCCCTAATAGCCGGAATTGTATTCCTTTGCTTTTTTTCCGCCGTAAACCTACCTTTTCGCAACGCTATGGCAGAGTCACAAAAGGAAATTGCAATCAATTCATCTAAGGGGAGCTTCGTTCCTCCTCATAACATATTACCGCCGCCGCCACCACCGTCGGTCACGGTTACGCCTCCCTCGCCTGTGCCTTCTGCGCCAACGCAACCGCAGCCAAGGTAGAGTCCCGACTTTCGTCAGCCCGGGGCCTTCGGCTTGGCACCCTGATTAGACACTGTTCTCTTAAGCGAAGCGTGCATGCTTGGCGCTTTTGTCTTCGCGCTCATCCGCCTCGCGGCCTCTCCACCTCGATTGACCCACACTGGACGCGCCCGCATAGTGCTGCGCTTTATGTCGATCGAGTTGACCCGGAATTTCTGCATCATCGCGCATATCGATCACGGGAAGACCACACTCTCTGATCGGTTGCTCGACCGCACCGGCACGATTCACGAGCGCGACAAACAGGATCAACTGCTCGACTCGATGGACCTCGAACGGGAACGCGGGATCACGATCAAGGCCCATCCGGTCGCGATGCGTTACACCGCGAAGTCGGGTGAAAAATATCGGCTCAATCTGCTCGATACGCCAGGGCACGTCGATTTCGCCTATGAAGTTTCACGTTCCCTGGCCGCCTGCGAAGGCGCCTTGCTCATCGTCGATGCCGCGCAAGGGGTGGAAGCGCAAACTGTCGCGAATGTGCATCTCGCGCACAAACAAGGCCTCACCATCATCCCCGTAATCAACAAGATCGATTTGCCGAACGCCGACATTCCCGCGGTGCACCGGCAGCTCGAGGAAATCCTCGCCATCCCTGCCGAGGAAGCGATCGACGCCAGCGCGAAGATGGGAATCGGCATCGAAGAAATTCTCGAAGCCATCGTGCATCGAATCCCGCCGCCGCCGAAACCCCCCGACGCCGTTTTGCGCGGGCTCGTCTTCGATTGCGTTTTCGATATCTATCGCGGCGTCGTGGCCTACGTCCGTATTTTTTCGGGCAAGATCGAGGCGGGCCAGGGCATCAAATTGATCAATAACGATGCGCGCTACGAGGTGAAGGAAATTGGTGTCTTCACGCCGAAAATGTTTCCGCAGAAAAAACTCGAGGCCGGCGACGTAGGTTATTTTATCGCGAACATCAAGAGCACGGCCGACATCAAGATCGGCGATACCGTGACCGATCTGCGCAATCCGGCCAAAGAGCCGTTGCCCGGGTTCCAGGAAATCCATCCGATGGTTTTCAGCGGCATCTACCCGATCAACACCGCCGACTTCGAGCACTTGAAAACGGCGATCGGAAAACTGCGGCTCAACGATTCGGCCTTTGTTTACCAACCCGAAAGCTCCGTCGCGCTCGGCTTCGGTTTTCGCTGCGGCTTTCTCGGCTTGCTCCATATGGAGATCATCCAGGAACGGCTCCGGCGCGAATACGACATGGATATCATTGCGACCTCGCCGAGCGTCATTTACGAAATTCTCACGACGCGCGGGGAAACGTTGCTGGTCGACAATCCGGCGCACTTGCCCGATCCCAGCGTGATCGACGAAATCCGGGAGCCGATCGTAAAAGCCTACGTTCTCTGTCCGAACGAGAACATCGGCGACATTCTCCAGCTCATTCTCGAAAAGCGCGGCCTGATGGACCACACGGAATCGCTCGACACCCGGCGGGTGATGTTGCATTGCGAGCTGCCGCTCAATGAAATTCTGGTCGATTTCAACGACAAGATCAAAAGCATGACCCGCGGTTACGGCTCGATGGATTACGAACATTCCGGTTACCGCGCCGCGAAGCTGGTGAAGCTGGACCTGCTAGTCAACGGCGAGCCGGTCGACGCCTTCTCCACCATCGTGCATCGTGATCGCGCGGACAGCCGCGGTCGAATGCTGGCGGCAAAGCTAAAGGAAGTGATCCCGCGCCAGCTTTATCAGGTCGCGATCCAGGCGGCGATTGGCGGGAAGATCATTGCGCGCGAAAGTGTTTCCGCTTTGCGAAAAAACGTCACCGCGAAATGCTACGGCGGCGACATCACGCGAAAGCGAAAGTTGCTCGAGAAACAAAAAGAGGGAAAGAAGCGGATGAAGAGCATCGGCAAAATCAATATTCCCCAAGAGGCGTTCATTCAGGTTTTGCGTGCGCAATGAAGAGCTCCTCGGCCAAAGCAATCAGTTTTTTAATTCATGTTTACACCCGGCTATATTAAACACGGTCGTCTGCTCATTCGTCATGCGGAGAAAGTGCTCCGCTATCGCAAGGACCTGCTCAATGAAACGACGACTTCGGAGTTGAAAGTCCAGATCGAGAAAGTTCGGAAAAGCTTGAGCGCTCGCGATGAGAAGGCGGTCAAAATCGAGTCCGAACAGCTGCACGATCTTTATGTGAAGCACATGCCTACGCCGAAGGACGCGGCCTGGCGCGAGAACGTTGAAGTGATTCTGGTTGCGATTGTGGTTGCGATCGGGATTCGCTCTTACTTTCTCCAACCCTTCAAGATCCCGACTGGCTCGATGCAGCCCACCCTGAACGGCATCATCGGCCATCCGAGCACCGCGCCCGCGCCCAACATGCTGCAGCAGGTCGCTGAGTTCTTCATCCTGGGACGCAACTACATCAAGGTGGTTTCGGCCGAGGACGATCGGGTTACAGCAATCGAGTTAAAGAAGTATGCCTTTTTCTTCACCTTTTCCCGAATCGTCTGCGAGCGCCAAACCTTCATGGTCTATGCATCGCCCGATACACTCCGCCAGGATTTCAAGGTCCGGGAGGACAACGTTTACAAAAAAGGACAGACGATTGCGCAAGGGGCCGTGGACACCGGCGACCAAGTCTTCGTCGATAAACTCAGTTACAATTTCGTCAAGCCGCATCGCGGCGATGTCTTCGTCTTTCGCACCGACAACATTTTTGGCATCGCCAGCGATCCACTCACGGGAGCGCCGTTTTTTATCAAGCGCCTCGCCGGCGTCCCCAGTGATGAATTGCGGGTCAATCCTCCCCTGCTCTATGTGAACGGCAAACCGGCGGAAGGTTTTGGTTTTGCTCGCGTGATGTCCGCGGTGCCGCCCTACCACGGCTACGTCTGGGGCCGCGATCCCGGGTCACGCTATTCCTTGTCGGACGCGAGCAAGACCTACGCGGTGCCCGAGCACAATTATTTCGCGATGGGTGATAACAGCTCCAATAGCTCCGACAGCCGCTACTGGGGACCTGTGCCCGAGGAGAACCTGGTGGGGCGCGGGCTCTTTGTTTATTGGCCTTTCAATCGGCACTGGGGCTTGATTCGTTAGGCGGAGCGGAAATGGAGTGGTGGAGTAATGGAGTAATGCGGAACGGGAATTTGTGAACTTCATTACGCCACCACTCTATTACTCCGTTTCCCCCCTTTGATGCCCCATGTGGAATAACGTGCCACGACTCTATCCGTTGCTGGGACTTGGCTGCGGGTACGCCATCGTCATGCTCTTCAATCCGATCCGGCTCGCCCTTCGTGATGGCTTCCGGTGCATCGCCCGTTTCAAACGCATCTGGCTTACCTTCGTCCTACTCGGGTTCGCTTATTCCGTCTTCCAATTTGCGACCTTCACTCCGCTTCAGCGCCCGTCCGACCTGGACTTCAGCCAGTTCCTCGCGCCGGGCAGTTGGGAATGGCCGAGCTTTGCCGAGATCTGGCGTGAAGTTCCGTTGCCTGCGCTGGAAGGCGTTGCCGGCATTTTCGATAACGCGACTACGACCTATCCACTGTCGGTGGTCGCGGCAGTCCTGCTGATTTTCAACTGGCGCGGCCTGCACGGCGCTCTCTTCAGCGCCCTCCGAAAACGCTATCGGTTTTGGGGTTACGCCATCTACCTCATTCTGCTCATCAGCGTTTTGGCCACGCTCTTAAAGCCGATTGCTTTCTGGCGGTTGCCGGAATGGGCCGGAATGGTGCCGGCGGCGCGACTTCTGCAAATCTCGGCCACGGTCGACGCGGTCGCCTTCATCTTCGAATACCTCTTTGGCGTTTATATTCAGGTTTACCTGATCACCGTCTGCCTGGCCTGGATCAAAGGCTTGAGTTTCGGGGAAGAAGATTTGTTTCGGTTCGCGATGCGCCGTTTTAGCTATGTCCTGGAATGGGCCGGCATCGTCATCATCGTGAGCACCTTGATTGTGCGAGCGCCGCTCTTGCTGGCCTACTTCATGAACGTTCCCGACGTGCTGGATTATTTGCCGCTCGAGCGCCTGATCATGAGCGGGATGATTATTTTGTTCTGCTCCGTCCAGATTTCGCTCGTGCTGCACAACGAAACTTTGGGTGCGGCCGTTCGCGCTCATTCGGAATTCATCCGCAGGAATGCTTCACGCTTCGGGTGGTTCCTTCTCATTGCCGCCCAGCATTTTTTCTTTCTCACGGCCTGCGATGCCATCGTCCGCGGAGCGGTGGCCGACCGGGTGGTGGCGGTAATCGCTTGGAAAATAACTTACGTTTGTCTGCGCGGACTAATCACCGGCTGGCTCCTGGCTTCGTGGGTCTGCCTCTTCCGCCAATGCGAGACGGCGCGCGCCAACCAGGAAACATGGATCCGTTATTAGGCGGACGGCGATGAACGCAGCGAAAATTACTCGCGAGAGCAAATCGAATCTCGCACTCGCCTTCGTCTCGCTCGGCCGCGAACGCCGGCAGGACATCACCGTCTTTTATGCCTTCTGCCGCGTGATCGACGATCTCGCCGATTCGACCGAACTCGACCTTGCGGAAAAAGCCCGCGGCCTGGCCGCGTGGCGGGGATGGCTCCGGCAAGGCACACCGGACGAACCGGCGCTCGCGCGCGACCTGCGCGACTTGATTACGAAATACTCCCTCAAACCCGCCATGCTCGATGAAATCGTCGATGGCGTGGAGATGGATTTGCACCACGCTCGCTACGGCACCTTCGAAGAGCTGCGCCTTTATTGCTACCGCGTCGCGAGCGCCGTTGGGTTGGTCAGCATTGAAATTTTCGGCTACCGCAACCCGGCCTGCCGCCAGTATGCGATCCAGCTTGGGTTGGCGTTGCAGATGACGAACATCATCCGCGATGTCGGCAAGGATCTGGGCCACGGCCGCATTTACCTGCCACAAGAGGACCTGGCTCGTTTCGATTATTCCGAGGACGATCTTCGTCAAAAAAAACGCAATGCGTCCTTTCGGCGCCTGATGGAATTTGAAGCGAAGCGGGCCCATGATTTCTTCGCGTCTGCTGCGGCGTTGCTTCCGCGCGAGGATCGCCGCTCCATGGTGGCGGCGGAAATAATGCGGTCGGTTTACCAAGCCTTGTTGCGGCGAATGAAAGCAGACGGCTTCCGCGTGTTCGAGAAGGAATACCGGCTGACTCGATGGGAAAAGAGTGGCCGCGTAGCCGCGCAGCTTCTCCGAGTTTGCTTGAATGCGGGGCGCTGACCTCGCGTCAAAGTTCCTCTCAATTCATTTTCGCGACCACATGATGAAGAAAAATATTTTGCTGACGGTTTGCGCGCTTCTGTTCGTCTCCTTTGCTTTCACTTCCTGTGACACCGCCACCGGGCAAGGCGCGGGATGGGGTGCTGCGACCGGCGCGCTCCTCGGCGCTGCGGCCACGGGCAATGCGCGAGGCGCGGCAGTGGGCGCTCTGATCGGCGCAAACACAGGCGCCATCATTGGCGCGTCCATCGACGAGGAACAAGCGATGCGCTACGGCCCGCCACCGCGCCGCGGTTTTCCCTACGGACGTAGAACGGACGCGCCTGGATTTTACCAGAGCCCCTATCCGCCACACCAAATCTACAACCTGCGCGGAGTTCCGCACGGCGCGCTGGTTGACGACGAGGTCGGCGGCGGCGCCTTCCGCAAACCGTAACAATTCATTGGTAGGGCGAGACTCTGTCGAGCCGCGAAACGGGATCGCCGGAGCGATTCATTGGTAGGGCGAGACTCTGTCGAGCCGGAATGGATTGCCGTAACGATTCATCGGTAGGGCGAGACTCTGTCGAACCGCGGAATGGGATCGCGCGTTCACGGCTCGACGGAGTCTCGCCCTACCAGACCGCACGCGTTCTTCGGGCGCGCTACCCGTTCTTCTTTTGCAGCGCGTCCACTAGTTTCTGCGCTTCCTCGGTCATCTTCAAAAGCTCGGGCCAGGAGCGATGATAATTTTCGCCGGGAAGTTTGCGAGTCGCATCGAATCCCATGTGCGACCCGATATTCTGTGAAGTCGGCGCGTGATCGAGCGAATCGCTCGGGTTGCGGATGATGGTGCTGTCGCGTTCCGGGTCGGTGTTCGCACAAAGCCGGAAAAGAACTTCGCTTGTATTGTGCACGTCGCAGTCTTCGTCCACGACCACGATATATTTGCTGAACATCATCTGCCCCATCCCCCAGAGACCATGCATCACCTTGAAGGCTTGATACGGGTATTGCTTTCGAATGCTGACGAAAACCAGGTTATGAAAAACTCCTTCCGGCGGGAGCGTCATGTCCACCAGCTCCGGGAAATTCATTTTGAAGACGGGCAGGAAAATCCGGACGCTGGCGTCGCCCAAATAGAAATCTTCCATCGGCGGCACGCCGACAATCGTCGTGGGATAAATCGCGTCGCGGCGATGCGTGATCGCCGTCAAATGGAAGACCGGATAATCCTCGATCGCGGTGTAGAAACCGGTGTGGTCGCCGAATGGTCCTTCCGGGTGCGTCTCGCCCGGCTGCACATAACCCTCGAGCACGAAATCGACATCGCTCGGAACTTCGAGCTCCACCGTTTTGCACGGAACGAGCTCCACTGATTTCTTGCGAATGAATCCGGCGAAAAGAATTTCGTCGAGACCATCTGGCAGTGGCGCCGTCGCGGCGAACGTATAAGCCGGGTCGCCCCCGAGGCAAACGGCCACCGGCATGCGCTCGCCTCGCTCGTAATAACGCTGGCCATGGCGCGCGCCTACTTTATGGACCTGCCAATGCATTCCAGTGGTGCGGTCGTCGTAAATCTGCATCCGATACATACCGAGATTGCGCGCGCCGGTGTCGGGATCGCGCGTATGCACATTCGGCAGCGTGATGAACCGCCCCCCATCCTTCGGCCAGCATTTCAAGATAGGAAGATCCGAGAGAGTCAGCCCCTCCGAGTTGGACGTTGGACGTTGGACTGCCTGCTCGCGAAAGCTTTCGGAGTTGGACGTTGAACGTTCCGCGAAGCGGTGCACCACTTCCTGGCACGCGCCTTCCTTGGAATGCTTCGGACGCGCATGCAGCAAATGAAGTCCCTGCTTGAGCAAGCTCCAGCCCTCGCGCAAATCCGTCGGCGGTTTCGCCTTAAGGATGAGTTGAATTTCCTGCGCGAGATCTTCGACGCCGTTGACCTGCAACGCCATCGCCATGCGGCGGCGCGATCCCATCGTGTTGATGGCCACCGGAAACTTCGACGCTTTCCCGTCGACGGTAGGATTTTCGAAAAGCAACGCCTTCCCGCCGTCGGGCGATTTCATTTCGCGATTGGCCCATTCCGCGATCAGCAAATCGGTCTCGACCGGAACGGAGATGCGTTTCAATTCGCCCGCTTCATCCAGAGCTTGGACGAATTGCCGGAAGGAAGAGTAGGCCATCTAGCGCACTGTATCTGTCCTGTGGCGGCGGTCTATGACCGCCGAGCGTTTCCACTGAAATCTTCGGCGGTCATAGACCGCCGCTACAGGGGTTCAGTAAATGCGTGGGGGATAGAGTAACTGAAATGCTACCACGCGGCCGTTTTGGAACGACACGGTCCGGTCCGGATAATAGATCGAGGGCCTGTTATAGATCCCGGAATAATAAAATGGATCGTAATAGAACCGGCCACGCGAGTGATGGTGATGGCTGACGTAGCCGAAACCATAATACCCCCCGCCGTAGTAGCCGGGACCCCATCCGTACGGATAAGGCGAGCTGGCTGTGGCAGTGTAAACCCAGGTCTCAGCCGGTTTCCCGTGCACGAACGAGTTGGTCACTTGATCGGGGCCGCCCCAAGCCAGAAAAACTCCGTCGCGCGCCATCCCATTTCGGATTTTGCCTTCGCGAACCAGAGCCTGATCGCCCGGCGACAAGCGTTGAAACATCTCGGGATGCGCGGAGATTCGCGTCTCAGTGGTGGCACAACCCGCAAGAATTAGCGCGCTGCATGCTGCGCTCAGCATCAGCGCCCGTGAAATTAAGCGCCGCTTCATGCGGCCAACGTAACATCGCCAGTTTTTCCGTCAACTGCGTTATCGCCGCGGAACCCTTGCTTGACGCCATTCTCCGTCCTAGCCTGAAACCTAATGGAAGATCGGTTCAATCATCGCATTTCCTATCTCCGGGTCTCGATCACGGACCGATGCAATGAGCGCTGCACCTATTGCATGCCGCGCGAATTGCAGGAATGGCTTCCGCGTGAGGACGTGCTGACTTACGAGGAGACGCTTCGGCTCATTCGCATCGCGGCGGAGCTCGGTGTTTCCAAAGTGCGAATCACCGGGGGCGAACCGCTTACCCGTCGAGATGTCCTCTTTTTATTCCATGAGCTGCCCTCGATCCCGGGAATCGACGATATCGGTATTTCCACTAACGGAACTTTGCTCGCCCGTCCCTGTAGCCGTCGCCTTGTGGGCGACGCGGGATCGGCGTCGCAACGTCTCGCTCACGCTTCGCATAGCGAAGCGGCTACAGCACGGGAAACAGAAATGAACAGCACCATGGCGGCGGCGTTGCGCGCAGCCGGAGTGAATTCCGTCAACGTCTCACTCGATACCCTCGACCCGGAAGTGTATGCGCAAACGACCGGCCGCGATTATTTGCCGCAAGCGCTCGCGGGCATCGAGGCCGCCATCGCCGCAGGATTTCCGCAGATAAAATTAAACTGCGTTCTCATGCGCGGACGCAACGAGGACCAATTCATTCCTTTGGTCGAGTATGCCGCCGCGCGGAATTTGATGCTGCGGTTTATCGAATTGATGCCGGTGAGTACGGGTGACGTGCTGCACGCAGATAGTTTTCTCCCGGTGGCCGAAATGCGCCGCGGTCTCGAATCGCACTATGGCCCTTTGATTCCGGAGCCGGCCTTTCGCACGAACGGGCCCTCGAGCTATTACAAAATTCCCGGCCGCGAACAGCGCATCGGGTTTATTGGAGCGATGACCAATCTGCATTTCTGCGAGAGCTGCAACAAATTGCGGCTGACCTGCGACGGGAAGCTCAGACCGTGTCTGGGAAGTTACCTGGAGTTCGACATCATGAAAGTCATGCGCGCCGGGGCGAGCGATGCGGAGCTGAAACAATTTTTCCTGGATGTGGTGGAGCGCAAACCGGAGCAACACGATTTCCGCGAGAATTATCAACCGGGCCGAATGATGGTGGCGATCGGCGGCTGACGATGAACCGGTTGACTCATCTGGCGGAGGACGGCAGCGCGCAAATGGTTGATGTCTCGGCCAAGGACCGCACCGCGCGCGAAGCGGTGGCGGCGGGGAGAATTCAGCTGCAACCGGAAACGCTGGATCTCATTGCGAAGAACCAGATCGGAAAGGGGAACGTCTACGCGACCGCGCGCATCGCGGGCATTCAAGCCGCGAAGCAAACATCGCAACTAATCCCGCTCTGTCACAACTTGAACCTGAGCCACGTCGAAATCGAGATCGCGAGTGTTGAATCAGCGCTCGAAGTGAAGTGCACCGCGCGCACCGTGGCTCAGACGGGCGTGGAAATGGAAGCGTTGACCGGTGTGGCGGTCGCGTTGTTGACCATCTACGACATGTGCAAAGCAGTGGATAAGGGAATGCAGATTCGCGACATTCGCTTGCTCAAAAAAACGAAGCGCGATGTTTGAACGTGCGGGCACTGTCATCCCGAGCCGCGCAGACGGCGAGGGACCCCACAACTGCAAATTGAGTCATCTAAGAAGAATCACGCCTGGCTTAATGTTAACGCGTAATGCAGCGCGGAAGCGTGAGAGCGCTTGTGAGGTCCCTCGCCGTCTGCGCGGCTCGGGATGACAGGCTATTGCGCCGCCCAACACACCGTCTCCGATATCGCAAACACAACATGCAGATCACCGTAGGCATCATCACCATCTCGGATCGCGCCGCCGCCGGCGAATACGACGATCTAGGCGGACCGGCGCTAAAGGAGGCCGCGCGTGGGTACGGCTGGGAGGTTCTCTCCGAAGCCGTCATCCCGGATGAAATTTCGCGCATCCAGGAAACCTTGCGCTCTTTCGCGGATCAAGGGTGCGGACTCATCCTCGCCACCGGGGGCACCGGTATCGCGGCGCGCGATGTCACGCCCGAAGCCATCCGGGCCGTGATGCGCGTTGAGTTGCCAGGGTTTGGGGAAACGATGCGGCGCGAGTCAATGAAGATCACGCCGAACGCGATTCTATCGCGCAGCCTCGCCGCGGTGGTAGAACGGTCTCTCGTTCTCGCGCTGCCGGGCAAGCCATCCGGCGCGGTCGAATGCCTCGGCTTTGTCGCCGGCGCGATTCCGCATGCCGTGGCGCTGGCTCAACGCGTGCCGACTTCGTGTTAGCTGTAGCCGCTTCGCTGTGCGAAGCGTTCTCGTACGCGTGGGGATACGAATCCGGCGCCGCCCACAGGGCGGCGGCTACAGAAGCAACAGAGGCTACATCGTCACCACAGTGATTTCGGGCCGGCAATTCAAACGCAACGGAATTCGATAAGTGCCGATGCCCCCGTTCACATAGAGAGGACCGCCCGGCGTCTCGTAGTAGCCGAGCTCGTATGGACCCACGCCATGCGGGACCATGAGCGCGCCGTAGAAGGGCAACCGCACCTGCCCTCCATGCGAGTGTCCCGCCAGAATAAGATCGAACCGCCGACTGCCTAGCGTATCTGCCATGGCCGGATAATGCAGCAGCAACACCTGCCGGGCGGCCTGCGGCTCGGTGAACGAATGAACTCCTCCCCGCGCCATACCCACCAGTTCGATATCGTGGTTTGGAAGAACGACCGTGCGATCGACCAGCCAGCCGCCCCCCGTCGCGGCAAACGCGCGCTCGAACTCGGGAAAGGAAACGTGACTCCAATAATCGTGGTTCCCGGGAGAGCCATAAACCGGCGCCTTGATTTGCCGGATGAAACCGAGCGCTTCCCGGGCAAAGCGCGCCTCTTCCACCAGATCGCCGGTGAAACAAACGAACTCCGGCGCCAGCTCATTGATCGTTCGGACGACGTCCGCGGCGTAACGCACGTCGCCCTTGTGATGGAAATCAGTGAAATGGACGAAGCGGCAATCTCCACCGCCGCGGAGATTGAATTTGGTCACGCGGAGCGAGGTCGGTTCGATGAACCGCGCGTCGGCGCCGAGCGCCGCTGGCAATGCCAGCGCGCTCAGGCCGAGAAATTTTCGTCGCGTGATCTTCGTCATCTTGCCAGATCAGCCTAAAGCATATCGCATTCTTGCCGCGTGATTCCAGCTCGGAGGGATGCGCTTCCGCGCGTCCCATTTTCTGATGGAACGCGCATCCAAAATTTGGGACGTGCGGAAGCACGTCCCTCCGAAGCGGGATCGCGGCAGAACGCTAGTCGGGATAAATGAGGAGCCGCATGAATTGCTTTCCTTTTTCCGTGAGATGAGCGCCTTCACCCCGTCCCGCGATTTGGCCCCGGCTCAAGTAGCTCGGATCGATCGCGCTCTTCTTGAGGTAGGAAAGTTCGGGACCGGCAACCTGTTTAGCACTCGGCTCGATTTTCAATGGGACGCCCACGCTGTTGAATGAAATCTCCCACGAGACCGCTCGCTCCCCCGTCTTCCCGGCGACCATCCAGGGATAGAACTGCGCGAGATCGAAATGCTTCGAAGCGGGGACGAGGACCCGGTAAAACGTTTCTTCCTCCGAAAGAAATTCTCGGATGGTGAGCGAGGGCCGCTTGCGCAATTCGAGGTAAAGCCGGGCGATGTCGAGTCCCATCAGATTGATCCCGTTGTAAAGGCCCTGATGGTTCGGATCGTTTTTGGAAAAGAAGTCGTGCCACGCCTCGAACTTGCGGCTCAACATCAGGTTCAGTTCGAGATGCAGGTGTGCGCGGGCTTGATTGAGGCCTTCGCCGGTGTGCCCCATCACGCCGATCTGATCGCGCTGTTGCACGCGTTGTCCCACGTGCACCGAGATCGAATTCAAATGGGCGTAAAGACTGTAGTAACCGCAGCCGTCCCAGCGATGCTCGACCACCACATACCGTCCGTAGTTGGAAAATCCCACCACCGCATTTGTGTGCACCACCACGCCGGCGGCGATCGCCCGCACCGGGTCGAGCGGCTCTCCGCTCGCATCCCGCTGGAGCGGTTTGATGTCGATGCCTTCGTGAAAGCGGGTGTAAACAATCCCGCTCGGAGTCTCAACCGGATTTCGGACGAAGCCGTAGCGTCCCCCTTCCCAAGGCGTCGATTTTTCCCCTTTGTAATCGCGCTCGATGTATTGATAAAACGCGGCGCCGTCGTCGCGAAAAATCGCGTCGTTCTCCGTCGGCAGCGCCAGGTTTAGAGAGTCGGACTGGCTCCGCCCCATCATGGGCAGCCCAACCAGGAGAGCGATGGCGCAGTGACGTACGAGATTTCGCCTCACGGCTTTTCCTCCGGGCGCCCGATCCGTGCTCGGTCTTTCTGGCCCATCTCGATGTCATTGCAGGTCGGGCGGGACGCGATGTAGAGTGTCAACTCATGCGCGCGGGCGGCTCTCATGGCGGATTGATAAAGGGTTTGACAGGATTTGCAACGTTTGCTGATTAGCCGACTCATGAGCCGCTCTTTCCTCCTGGCCCTGTTTTCGTGCGCGATGGCCTCCGGCCTTTTCGCGCAGGAACTCACGCCCGAGAAGCGCGGGGGCTGGTTTACCCGGATGCTTCATCCATTTCAATCCGCTCCGGCGCCGAGCTACAAGGATCCGCGGCTCCGCGGGCTGGTCCTCGATTTGAAGCTCTCGCCCCAGCCGGTGAAACTTTCCGAAGTCCGGCAGCTCGAAGTCAAAATCACGCTCACCAACCTTTCGAAACGCGCCGTCGCGCTCGATTTCTCCACCGATCAACGCATCGAGATTTACCTCAAGAATTCATCCGACACGATCCTGACCACGTGGTCGGACAACCACGCCTTCGATCCGAAGGCCGGCAGCATCCTGATCAATCCGCAGGAGCATATTTTTTATGCGGAAACGATCGCGACGCGCGACCTGATCCCGAATCGGGTTTTCGTCGCCGAGGCTGTCTTTCCGCAATATCCCGAATTGCGCATCCGCCAGAAATTCCTGACTGCGCCGTAGGTTCGAAGAAAATGTAGAGGCGCTTGTGCCAAGCGCCTAACCTACAAGACAGGCGCTTGGCACAAGCGCCTCTACATTCCAATGAAGCTCTTTTCCGATTACCACAGCCATCCGCAAGGTCATCGGATTCAGCCCTTCGATCAGAAACTCCTCCAACCCTGGGTCGATCATGCTCGAAAAATCGGACTCACCGACATCGCCTTTACCGATCACGATCGCTACCACGAGGGAATTGACTTCGACGAAATCGAAAAGCTGCGCGCCGCGAATCCGGACATCAAAATTCGGGCGGGAATCGAATTGGATAACGATCCGGTCCGGTCAATCGCGGGAAGAGATTGGGTCGAGAAGAACTGGGATCGCCTCGATTTCGTGCTGGGCTCGGTTCACTTTCTCGAGCGCCCGGATGAGATGTTCGACACCGTGCCGGCCGGCGCCGAGCAGTTCGCCGGCCGCCACGTGGATGAAGTCTACGCGGATTATTTCCATCGAGTTCGCCAAATCGTGGCGACTGGCCTGGTCGATTGTTTGTCGCATCTCGATCTGATCAAGATTCACGGGCATCGGCCGAAAGCGAAAATCGAGCGACTGGTTGGGGAGACGCTCGATCTCATCGCGGCGCGAGGCCTATGCCTCGAGCTCTCAACCGCCGGCTGGCGCAAACCAGTGAACGAGCTTTATCCCTCCGATGAAATCATTCGCCTGGCGATGGGGAAGGGGATCCGGTTCACGACCGCCTCCGATGCGCACTCACACGTGCAGCTCGGGGAAAATTACGATCGGCTCGCGAAAAAGATGGCGCAGTTTGGGATCCGCGAAGTTTGTATTTTCGAGAAGCATCAATCGCAAGGTGTCTCGGTGTAGTTGCGCTGTCATCCCGAGCCGCGCAGACGGCGAGGGACCTCGCAACAGGTCAATCGCTTCCGCGCCACCTTGGGCCTTATTTCCGGATCACGCGGATTGTTTCGTGATGGCGCCCGCTGCGCTTGTGAGGTCCCTCGCCGTCTGCGCGGCTCGGGATGACACTCCACTTTTGTCGCACGCGGTTACAACCCGAGCCCCGTCACGCCCAGCCCACCGGTGATCTTCGTCATCTCCGATTGCGCTAGCTCCTTGCCTTGAGCGATGGCCTGCTTCACTCCGCTCAGGACTGCCTCTTCCAAAAACTCCACGTCCTCGGCATCGACGATCTCTTTCGCGATCTTGATCGAGATCACGTCACCGGACCCATTCGCGACGACCGTGACTTTTCCGCCCGCCGCTTGCACCTCGACCGTCTTATCTTCCAGCTCAGCCTGGGTCTTTGCCATCTGCTCCTGCATCTTCTGCGCCTGCTTCATCAACTTATTCAGATTCATAATCGGGTCTCCTCGCGAAAGCTTTCGCCCTCAATCCTGCACGGTTTTGATTTCGCCTTTGAAAATCTCCAGGGCTTCGCGAATGAGCGGATCATCTTTGAAGGTGGCTTGCGAGTCGCTCTTTTTCTTCGGCGCCTCGATCTCCGATTCCAACGGCATAAGAGCGTTCACCACCGGCAGTCCTTCCTTGAGCACGAATTTGATTTTCCAATCCTGTCCACTGATTTCCTTGATCAGTCCTTCGAGAAAATCGCGCGTGCGCGGAATGGCCAGCGATTCCATCGCCGTTTTTTGTTCCGGAGGAAACCCGAGCACAAAGAAACGTCCCTCGGTTCCGAGAGCGGTCGCGGAATCCCCCCAGCCACTGATCAATCGACGGCGCGTCCGGATTTGTTCGATCACTTTTTGCCAGACCGCTTCGTGATCCACCGCTTTCAATTCCGAAGCCGGTGATGAATCGCGCGGCGCCTCCTTTTCCGGCGCTCGCTCCGCTACGCGCGGAGCTTCGGCGCCAATCGTCTTTTCGGGTGGCCTCCCGTTGGTCTTCCCGGAGGGACCTGCTTCCGCAGGTCCCGGGCGCGCGGAAGCGCGTCCCTCGGCCGGCGCTTTTCCATCCCGCAACGCCGCCAGATTTTCGATCACTTCGTTGAGCGTGACCTGGCCGAGCGTCTGGATCGCCTTGATCACCGCCACTTCAAAATGCAGCCGTTTGTTCGGCGCCCATTTCATCCGACCCTCGGCCGCGGCAAATTGATCGATCAATTCCAGAAGTCGGTCGGTTTCGATCAGCGCCGCCTGTTCTTCCAGCGATTTCTGCAGCTCCGGATTCAGATCGTCCGCGAGCGCGTCCGGTTTCACTTTGCCGACAAGCAGATCGCGGAGATACGCGATCAGATCGGACATCAGCTTCATCATGTCTTTGCCGTTTTCCGCTTCGGCGTGCAGCAGCTCGAGCGCGTCCGAGGTCAGGCCGCGCAGAATTTTGTCCGTGAAATGCGCCACCGTTTGTTCGCTCGTGAATCCGAACACGCTCAGGACATCGGGCTCCGCGATCTTTTCCCCGCAAAACGCCACGAGCTGATCGAGCATCGATTCCGCGTCGCGCAATCCGCCGTCCGCGCCCTTTGCGATCGCGTGGGCCGCGGCGGGATCGAGCGTGATCTTTTCCTTACCCGCGATGAATTGCAGATGCTGCGCGATCAAGTTCGCCGGGATGCGATGGAGGTCGAAGCGCTGGCAGCGGCTGAGAATTGTGGGCAAAACCTTCTGCGGCTCGGTCGTCGCGAAGATGAACTTCACGTGCGGCGGCGGTTCTTCCAGCGTCTTGAGCAGCGCATTGAACGCCGCCGAAGTGAGCATGTGCACTTCATCGATGATGTAGATCTTGAAATGGCCTTTGCTTGGCGCGTAACGCACGTTGTCGCGCAGCTCCCGCACCTGTTCGACGCCGTTGTTGCTCGCGCCGTCGATTTCGAGGACATCGAGGCTGTTGCCCGCCGTAATTTCCTTGCAGCTGTCGCACACCCCGCAGGGCGTGACCGTCGGCCCGTTCACACAGTTGAGCGCTTTCGCCAGGATGCGCGCCGTCGATGTTTTTCCGATTCCGCGCGGCCCGACAAACAGGTAGGCATGCGCGAGCCGATTCTGCTCGACCGCATTCTTGAGCGTGCGCGTGACGTGCGCCTGCCCGACCAGATCGTCAAAAGTCTGCGGACGATATTTTCGGGCGAAAACCTGGTAGCTCACATCCCGAATCTAATCCGGCCCATCGCCTCCGAAAACAGAAATCCAAGGAGCGGCGATTTCTAAATCGCCGAACTTAAACCGTGGGCGGTTTCAAACCGCCCCTCCTTGGTCTGCAGCAATTCTTCTCTTCCATTGAGCGTTGGACGTTCCGCCTTCGCAATCGCTACGGCGCGACAGGTGGACGCTTGCCACGCCGAAGCTTTCAGCGTAGGCGGGTTGGACGTTTCTTCTCCGCCATGCATCCCTCACCGCGTCTCATCCCAATCGCGCTCCTTCTTTCCATTTCACCTCTTCACGCTCGCGAGCCGCAGACCTCCCCGCCTCCCACGCAATCCATCCGCGCCCGCGCTCTCGGTCTTCCCTTCGAGGGCACACCCGGCGCCTTGAACTCCATCACAGATGTCGCCGGCGTCGAGGTCGGCTACACCACCCTGATCGAGGGCGAAGGAAAACTCGAAGTCGGCAAAGGTCCGGTGCGAACCGGCGTGACCGCGATTCTCCCGCGCGGAAAAAATGACGATCCGGTTTACGCGGGCGTGTTCAGTCTCAATGGAAATGGCGAGATGACCGGAGCCGCCTGGGTGGAGGAAGGCGGTTTTTTGGAAGGACCCATCGCGCTCACTAATACCCACAGCGTGGGTGTCGTGCGCGACGCAGTCATTGCGTGGCGGATAAAACGCGGCGGCGCTGATCCCGGCGGTTTTTATTGGAGCCTGCCGGTCGTCGCGGAAACCTGGGACGGCTGGCTCAACGACGTCAACGGTTTCCACGTAAAGCCGCAGGATGTGTTCAACGCGCTGGAGACCGCGCACGGAGGCGCGATCGAGGAAGGGAGCGTGGGTGGGGGGACGGGAATGGTTTGTTATGAGTTCAAAGGTGGAACTGGGACGGCCTCCCGGCAGATCGAGGTGAGGGAGAAGAAAGACGCTTCGCCGCGCACGTACACGATTGGCGTTCTGCTCCAGGCAAATTTCGGACGGCGCCCTCAACTCGTGCTGGCTGGAATGCCGGTGGGCAAAGAAATTCCCGGCCAGGTTTATCCTAGAGAAAACGGTTCCAGTATCGCCGTGGTCGCGACCGACGCGCCGCTCTTGCCCCATCAATTGAAGCGGCTCGCCCGGCGGGTTTCGCTCGGGCTGGCCCGGACCGGGACGGTCTCCGGTAATGGCTCCGGCGATTTGTTCATTGCTTTTTCCACCGCAAATCCGGAGGCGTCCAACCCCGACAAACTCACGCGTTCAGTGGAGACGGTGCCGAACGACCGGTTGGATCCGATTTTCGACGCGGTTGTCCAGGCGACCGAGGAAGCAGTGGTAAATGCTTTGGTCGATAATCGAACCATGACCGGCCGCGACGATCACAAGGTCGAAGCGCTTCCGCACGAGCGCGTGCGCGAGCTGCTGAAGAAGTACAATCGCCTGCGCTAGATGCGGGGGAAATGTAGAGGCGCTTGTGCCGAGCGCCTAACCGATTGAACAGGCGCTCGCCGCGGCCAGCGCCTCTACCTTCACATCGTCAAACCGCGACGACGGCCAGTCAGTGCGGTCGGCTGGGTTTCTTCAGGATTCCGCCACAGGGCAACGCGCTCTTTTCTGAATCGCCCGCGTTCGGACGTTTGTTTCAGTTGCGCTCGGAGTTGTAAAGAAGACATCTTGTCATTAGCCTGCAAGGCGGACTCAAACTATGAACACATACAAATATATCGGCCTTACCATCATCTTCGCCGTCATCTCAGCATCCCGGCTTCACGCTGCGGGTGAGCCAGCGGTTAGTCAGGGCGATGACGGATCAACCACGCTCACATTTCCGAACGGCCAGACTTTCAGCCTGCCTGCGGGAAAGGGATTGCTCGGACCCAGCTCGAATCCTACCTCGCAGACTCCTTTTGCCAACGCCGACGGGTCGCTCATCGCCGTGAACGAGCAACCGATGACGAAGACAAGTTTTGTTCACATATACCTGAAGGGACCAGACGGCCGGTTCACCGAAGTCAAAAACGCGAACCAGAAAATCGGCAAAGCGGCGCCGGCGAATGCCCAGAAGGTCGAGCCGGACTTCATTAGAGTGGAACGGGTTTCCGGAAAAACGCTCGATCTCGAGACCGTAGATTTCGGTTCGAAGCCGACGAAGCGCCTCTTGTTCAAAGTGACGATCGCGGCTGACGGTGCTATTACGGCGGCGCGCTGAGCGAATAGCGGCTTGTTGACCAGCCGCTCAAGGAAAAGCGGTCCCCGAGATTCTTCAATTCCTGGCGGCGACGTTTACGCCACCCGAACGGCGACAGTTGCCACTCAAGAACGAACCGCTCGGTTTTTTCAGGATTCCGCCACAGGGCAAGGCGTTCTTTTCTGAATCGCCCGCGGTGATGCGCACGCTGACGCAAGCATCGCTCGGATCTTTGCCGGAATATTTGCGTTCCCATTCCTTTTTCCACACCTGGAGCAGGCGCGGGTAATCCAGGTCGAAAGCCTTTCTTAGTCCGCTGATTATGCTCCGGGTATCGATGTTGTTTCCCGCGCCCTCAGGTGACTGCATCGCTCTGTTCATGGCGGCGTCTTAACGAGCAGGAATTGCGCCCGGCTTCGCGGCTCCAGCTTCCTTTCTGCTGCTGAATTTTAACCTTGCCAGGGCGGCTAATCCTCTTCCATTTCGGCCAGCAGTTCCTTCTGCAAATGCCGGCGCGCGGATTTTTTGATGGCGCGCCGCTCGGCCGCGACCGCCTGCTTCTCCGCCTGCCGTTCGCGGCGGGTCCGGGTCTCGATCGCGCTGGGCAAATGCGAAATCTTCGGCCGTTGCGCGCCGACTTTCTTCTCATCAGGCCTGGCGTAAGGATTCATTTCGGCATTTAACGATCTGGCGACTACGCGATTTAGCGAATGGAAAATGGCGCCGATTTTCGTCGCGCTGGTGGAAAAGGCCATTTAACCTCGCCCTTTTCCAAAACCGCAAACCAAATGCTAAGACCTACCCTCGGAGTCGTCGTAAGTTATGCTTTGTTGTTCCTTCTTTGGTCTGCGCTCTTCCTCGGCGTTTATGTGCTGATTGGGCCAGAACGCGTTTTTCAACCCGACAGTTACGAGGTCTCTTCGCTTTGGCTGGTGGTAACTGGCGTTATTACTTTCGGCGGAGCCCTTGCGGGCGGCTACCTCTGCGCTCGCATCAGCAAGAGCAATCGCGCATGCCAGGTCCTCGCCTTTGTTGTTTTCCTTGTCGCCATCTTGCTTTGCATCAAGGCCATGAAACGTGACGTCGGCGGCCTGCATGTCCGTGCGGGCGAGGTGACCACGCTGGAAGCCATCGAGCTCGCCGTTGTCCCCACCTGGATGCACCTGCTCAACCCGATTATCGGCGCCGCCGGAGTACTCCTGGGCGCGCGCATGAGAGGCCCCCTGTAGCCGCCGCCCTGTGGGCGGCGTGGGCTTGCGCTTCGCTCAGCCAGGCGGCTAAAACTAAAACAATAAGCCATGCCTCGATACCTAGCTTTCCTCCGAGCCATTAATGTGGGTGGTCATAACGTGACCATGGAAAAGCTGCGCCAACAGTTTCAAGCTGTAGGTTGCCAGGAAGTCGAGACCTTCATCGCCAGTGGCAATGTCATCTTTACCTCGCCTTCGAAGAGCATAGGCGCGCTCGAGGACAAACTTGAGGTGCAGCTCCAAAAGGCCTTGGGCTACGAAGTCAAAGTATTCATTCGTACCGAATCTGAGGTTGCGGCCGTGGCTCGACACGAGCCATTCCGGAAGTCGCAGCTGGAATCCGCGGCCGCCCTTAATGTCGCCTTCCTGGCCGAGCCTTTAGCTGACGATGCCAGGAAGACGGTAATGGCCATGAAGACAGAGACGGATGAGTTCCACGTGCATGGCCGGGAAGTTTATTGGCTATGCAAGACGAGACAGAGCGACTCGAAATTCTCCAACGCCCGGTTTGAGAAAGCGCTTAAACGGCGAGCTACTTGGCGCAACGTGAACACGGTCGCGCGGCTTGCAGCCAAGTATCCTGACTCAACGCGCGGTTCTTGATCGCGAAGCGAAAATAACCTGCTTTTACCCAGCTGTTCGAAGTGAGAGGCAAGCAGCTTCGAAAAGATCAAAAAAAAGTACTTGCCTGCCTAAAACAACTTGCGCTTTAACTATCGTTCGTGAACCGCCGTTCCCCTTGGGGCTGGTCTTCGCGATCGGTCTCCTCTCTGTTCGGCCGCTCTATTCCTGCGACCGAATGCCCTCGGCCTTATGCCCATCACTTCGACCCGGGCTCATCATTTTTCTCGGAAGACTAACGGCAGATTATTCACTAACCCCAGTAACGTCATCACCCCCGTATGCTAAAATCACTTCTCCCTAAGTGTTTTCTCCTCGCGCTCTTTCTTTGTTGGTGGACCCCCAAGGTCTCGGCCCAGGAGCAAGAGGTGCTGCTGCCGCCTCGCCCAGATTACGCGCCGCCCCCCGACCCGACTTTGCCTCCGCCGCCTGAGCTGGAGTGGGAGCCATTGCCGCCGCCGGCAGCGGGCGAACAGTCGAGCCCTGTTCCACCTCAGCCAGTCTTGATTGTCCCGCCGCCCCAAGCCGACGCTGCGCTGAATCCCCCTCCGCCTGCTGATGACGCGCCTTTTGTTCCCGGCCAATCCGGTCTCCCGCAGGTGGAGGTCGCAAAGTCAGGGGTAGAAGTATGGCGGGAGGAATCCGAGTCCCCGCAGATGCCCGCCCGGCGAGGTCCCCAATTCGAGCAGGCTTATGTCACGGGGACCGAACCGCTCCTGGTGCGTTTGCAATTCGATCCACTGGCTGCGGGCAAGACCGTAGTGGTCAAGCCGGGTCATGGTGTGACCGTTGATCCACCCGAGACCGAATTTCATGTCGGACCGACGGGAGAATGTGTCGTCTCGATCGTCCTGGATCCTGGGTTGATTCAAAGCCGGCTCACCGTTTATTGCGATGGGGTGCGGACCTCGCTGCCTTTGTTGCGCGCGCCCCTGTCGGTGGTGGAAGCGCAGGAAGCGTTGACCGAGGGCGGGCAATGAGAAAACGATTTCTGCTGGTTTGCGCGCTTTGGTTTTCCCTGGCTTTGGCCGGAAGAGGTCTGCTGGCCACGACACCGATCCCTCCGCCGGATGACAATCCCACGTCAAATAACGGCGCCCTCAAAGCGCAAGTTGAGACTGGCGGCAGCTACGATGCTCATAGTGGCAACGCCACTCGCTCCATTAACGATCTCCACGTGCCCGGCGCTCCCGGAGTTTACGGTCTGGATTTTACCCGGCATTGGAACTCCGTGCGGAATGACCGTTATGAGAATTCCGCCACCGTAACGCCGGAGCAGACGACCGACTTTGCTTCGCCGGGCTGGTCCCACTCCTGGGCCTGGAGCTCGGTTTACGAGGAAGACGGACCGGAGCCGGTCCGGGGGCAGAATGAGGATGACAACCTCTACAAGACCTCCATTACGATCACGTTTCCCGATGGGCATGCGAGCAAGTATAGGATTCAGCGCTGGGGCCCCCGCGCTGGATATGCAGGAGACCCTCGTTTGGGGCCGCCGTATGGGCCGAACGAGATAAACTGGCCGGCGCCCGGACAGGGCGTCCACGATCGCTTATGCGCCATGGATCCGAACGGCCTCGATTTCTGGCTTCACCTGGCAGACGGCGGCAGCGTCCATTTTACGGGCGGGCCAAACAGTTATGTGGCCACCGAAGTCTTCGATCCTCACGGTTTAAAAACAACCCTCCATTACAACGCTGACTGGCAGTTGGATCGGGTCATACAAGATGGTGGCCGGGAATTGAGCATCCGTTGGGACTCCTACTGTAGCTCTAACTCAGGAGGTGTGAACCGATGCTGGTCGAATAAGGTCATCGGGCGGGTGGAATACATCGCCAGCCCCGGCAGCGCCGGCGCATACGCGGTGGAGTATCACTACTGCTGGAAGGACCACCCCCAGAATAACGGGAGCTGGCTCACGCTTACTTCCGCCACCTATCTAAGCGAAACCGATCCAGCCACCGGTGCGAACGTGAAGGCCAGCTATACTTACGAGGACTACAATCCACCCTATGGGTTTTTCTTCCAGGGCCCGCACCTCACCGTCGCCGACGATCCGCACTATGCCGGGCCGATGAGGTTCATGCGCTATTCCTATCAACCGGCCGGTTGCCTTCCCTCGCAGCGCCCGAGCCAGGCGGTCGAGCCTTACCTGTACGCCCACGCTGATTATTTCTATTCCAGTCCCACGGCGGTCGCGGCGGAGATAGGCGGGTTCGATCCACAGTCTGGCAGTCCCATCGTCGTTTCCAGTTTCGGGATCGGTTGTTTCGACGGAACCCGCACCGAATCCAATGGCCTCGGCGGCTTTCGCAAGTTTTTCTATGGCCGTTCCGAGATTCACGATTGGGCCGCGGGTGGTTTTCAACTGGCCAAGGTGACCGATTTCACCACCACCTACCCGCTGCCGGCCAACTTGCCCTTTGAACGCCAGAACTGGAAGGATGGCCAACCCTGGCAGGTCTGGGATGGCCGGGGCATCATGACCCAATCCGAGCATGCGGACGGCAGCGGTTCCCCGACTGAAGTCCGCCATGTCGGCTCGGATGGCAGCTTCTGCACGTATGACCGCGTCAACCCTGGGAACTCAGAACCCCAGGATTTCAGCCGCGTTCACAATACCGGCCATCACTGGCTTTTCAGCAAGACCGACGAGCGCTATCAGCCCACCATCTACACGCGGGATGCGCGCCGGCGAGTCAAGCGCATCGATTACCAGGATGGGAGCTACGAAACTTTCGAGTACGACACTACCCTCCCAAATAGCTTGAATCTGATCTCGCGACACCGGCTACCCAGCGGCGCGATCGTCACCTACGACTACGATGGGCGCGGGCGCTTGAGCCGGGAATACAATTCAGCGGACCTGGCTATTTCCAGCTTGGATTACACGACCTACAGCTACTACGGCCCGGGCAACCACCCCGAATGGACCGATCTGGTGTGGATGGTCCAAAACGGGCAAGCGCGGGCGGCAGGCAAAACTTTCAGCACGAAAATGGAGTACAATGGGCGCCAGCAGGTGACCAAAGTGACCTATCCCGCCACCGACGGGGGCGCCGATCCCTTTGTCACTTACGAGTACGACGCGAATGGCAACTGCACCGCGATCACGAACGAGCTGGGACATCGGAGCGATTACACCTACGATAATTACCGGCGCTGCACCAGCCTCACCGAACAACTCGGCGCCCCCGGGTGGAATGCGACTGGCACGGTGGCCTCGCGCCGATGGGACTGGCTCTACGATCGCTACATCGCGGAGACTGGTTATCGCGGCGCGTCCACCCACACTTCCAACGTTTGGCGGATCCAGGTGGAACCGGCTTTCAATCCCGCCGGGGAACGGCGCATGACCAACCGCATCTTCGATTTGAACAATCGCATCGTGACCGAGCAGACCGGTTGGATTCAGCCTCCCGGGGCGGACAATTTAGGGGCCTGGTATCCCGGGCCGGACCTGGAAACGCACTACTTCACCTACGACGAGAATGGCAACAAGCGCAGCTCTACCGATCCGCTGGGCCGGGTCACAAATTATCAGTACGACCTTCGCAACCGGCTCTGGAAAACGATCGAGCCGCTGAACCGGATCACCGAGATGCTCTACGACACCACCGGGAACAAGACGGACGTGATCTTTCCGGATACGCGGAGTCAGCACTGGCGTGATTATGATCCATTCGGGCAGGCGTGGCGTTTCCTGGACGAGCGAAACAATACCACGAATCTGACCTACTGCTGGGGGCCGATGAAGAAGCTGGCCCAGGTGATAACCCATCGGGCCAAGGATGGGGGAGGGACGGAAGATCAACGTACGACCTTCTATTACGACGGCCTGGGACGGGGAACATGGGTAATTTTTCCCGATACGACCTCGGAGCTGACCACCTACCTGTTTGGACAGGTGGACGCGTCCAAGAGGCGCAATAATAACACCAAAAGGATCCATTACGACGCACGGGGCCGGGAGGATTATGAGACATGGGACGCGAACGCGGCGCCGCGGATCGACCGGGTGTGGGACATCGCGAACCGGCTGACGAAAATTTGGAACAACTGGTCGACGATCGAGTACACCTATGACAAGGCTGGAGAGGTGTTGACGGAAAAAAATACTGTGATTGGCTCGGGCGGGCCGGCCCAGACCAATTACTACCGTTATGGCAACGGAGACGTAGCGCACATCCAATATCCCAACGGGACAATGATCCGCCGCGAATACACGGCCCGCGGGCAGCTTGCTCTGGTGCAGGACAGCGCCGGGCAGCAGCCGGTCCATTATTTTTATCTGGCGGATGGGAAGGTGAACTACCAGACTTTTGCCAATGGGACAACGACGGCTTACGCCTACGACGGGCGTGGCATGATCAAGGCCGTGCACCACAAGCGAACTGCCAATGGGCAGAACCTCTCCTACCGGGATTACTGGCGGGATAATCGGGACCGGATCGTGGCCTGGAAGAAGAGCACGGACACGAGCTTGAACCCGATGGAGAACGGGCGGGGAGATCGCTACGCCTATGACCCGGAAGGGCAGCTCCAGACCGCGTCCTATCAGGCGCAGAGCCCGGAGGGGGTGGCGAGCAATCCGGAGCGGGAGGACAACTTCGCGCCGTATGATGCGCTGGGGAACCGGCCGGGATGGAACCTGGTAGCCAACCGCGGGTGGATGAACTTTGCCCGAAGGAACAATGGGTTGAACCAGTATCTAAGCTGGGAGAACATGTATCCCAATCCGCCGCAACACTGGGGGAGCGCGATCTATTATGACGACAACTTCCAAAACCCTCCCTCGCCCCATCCTCCCTGGGTTCCACCCGGGAATGGAAACACGATGGCGGATGGGTGGATTGTGGGGGCCTATAACGCGCTGAACCAGCCGGTGGCGATGGGAAGCTCTGTTTACTGGGGAACATCGAATTGGGTCTATTTTGGTTTTGACCCATTGGGGCGGTGTGTGAAGCGGTGGATCAGCCCTTCGAGCGCTCCCACGACTAATCCGGCGACCTACTTCTATTACGATGGCTGGAGCCTGATTCAGGAGGGGGCGGGCGCGAGCGCGGCGAGCGCACAACGGCTCTACGTCCACGGCGGGCGCGTGGATGAGATCGTGAAGAGCATCAACTACGGGACCGGCCAATCGGCCTTCCATCACTACGATGCGCGAGGGCACTGCACCTTGTTGACGGACGTGTCCGCCAACGTACTGGAGCAATACGACTACGACGCGTTCGGGTTCCCATATTTTTACGATCGGTGGGGGAACAGCCTTCGGTTTTATGATACGGCGAGCAGCTGGCGGGGATATTCTCCCTTCGGCAACCGTTTTCTCTTTACCGGACGAGAATGGCTGAGCGACCTGAAGCTCTACGACTATCGCAATCGGATGTATCAACCCGAGCTAGGCCGCTTCCTCCAGCCCGATCCGAAGGAATTCGCAGCCGGCGATTACAATCTCTACCGCTATTGCCACAATGATCCAATTAATAAGAGCGACCCTCTCGGATTGAAGCCTGGAGATCCGTTCGACGGCCCTGAAGAGGCAGCCCGCGACGCTCATAACTTCATCAATCCAACTTCGATTAAGCAAAATGCCGAGTACGGGTCAGTGATTTATAAAGTCGGGGATAACTTTTACGCGTCACCGACATTTACCAACGGCGCGCAGACTCATGTTACCCTTGGTACTGCAGCCGACAAAAGCCGAATACCTAAGGAGGTGCGATCCCATGCTAGCCGTGTAGGAGATTATCACTCTCACGGAGATTACTCGAAGATCGTCATTAATCCGAAAGACGGCTCGTCGAAAATCGAGCGTGCATCGAAATCAGAAAACCCGGAAAGCGATCATCCATCAGAAGGGGATTATAATCGTGCTGGAGCAATTCTTAAGGAATTCCCAAACTATAGGCTGTTCTTGGGCACGCCAAGTAAAGAACTCAAAAAGTATAATTCAAAAAAGGACACACCATTATGATTAGGGTGCTCATTTCGATGGCAATCCTGCTACTTTCTGCACGGTTTGGGCAGGCCGACCCTACTGTTGTTACACTTAAGAAAGCGCAGCTCGGTGCGTTGAGCGCAGCCATTCACCAAATGCAACAAATCGGACGCAACTACAAAGGGCAGCAAGTGGTAATCAGGGATAAAGGCGACGTCTTTCATGTGAGCTTTTTCGACGATCCGATCAACATTGCAGTGGCCGGTGATCAGAATGGGATAGGTTGGGTGGTTCGGAAAAAGGACCAAAAGGTATTGCGTCCATTTCTCATCCGATGACGATAGTCGCAGGCGCAGAGCCCGGAGGGGGTGGCGAGCAATCCGGAGCGGGAGGACAACTTCGCGCCGTATGATGCGCTGGGGAACCGGCCGGGATGGAACCTGGTAGCCAAT
>Ga0193744_1000011_pt1 | contig 106803 bp, 78 predicted proteins | sample L1a1metaG_FD_143056 | JGI IMG/M metagenome (GOLD analysis project Ga0193744, IMG submission 143056) | Soil microbial communities from a riparian zone of the East river system, Colorado, United States - L1a1 | ecosystem: Environmental > Terrestrial > Soil > Riparian zone | place: USA: East...
ACGTTGTCCGCGCCTTTGAGCTTGATCAAGCTCAGGTTCGCCGCCGTGCCGGTAATGGTCCGGGCCGCGCCGCTTGGTTTGATCGTGACCGTGAAACCGCCTGCCACCTCATTGAGCGGAATAGCGCCGGTCTCGCCGGTTAGATCGGCTGCGATGTTGATGGTAACATTTCCGGACGCCCCCAGGGTATTGATGGCTTCAAATATGCCACCCGGGTTAGTCAAGGATGGGTAGTCACCCGGGACCGAGTAGTTGCCATTAAAGTTACCACCAGGGGTAGCCGTCGCTGTGGCCGTAGGTGTCGCTGTTGCCGTGGCGGTCGCAGTAGCTGTAGGTGTGGCGGTAGCAGTCGCTGTTGCAGTAGCTGTAGCTGTAGCTGTGGCGGTAGGTGTAGCTGTCGCAGTCGCAGTAGGTGTAGCTGTCGCAGTCGCAGTAGGTGTAGCCGTCGCGGTAGGTGTGGCTGTCGCGGTCGCAGTCGGCGTTGGGGTGGCGACCGCGCATACGCCAGGCCCTGCGGTGTTGTCGATGAATCCCGAAACGGTGCCGCTGAAGACCGACGAGTTGGTCGCCCCGGTGGCTGTGTTCACCACAATGACGAAATTCGTGGCTGCTGGGACGGTAAACGAAAAAGTACCGCTCCCTACAGTGGTTCCCAAGCCGCTAATTCCGGTGTCGCCGAGATAATTCAGGCAAAGGAATCCCCCGGCATCGCCCTGGGCTACCGGCGGGGTATAACTATTCTGATAGGCTGCGGCCATAATGTCACCGCCGCCGCCCAACGCCGCGTTGATCGTGGCAGTAAAACATCTGGGCGCTCCGCTGGTGTTGGAGAAGGTGAAGGTTTTAAAGTTGCGGGTCCCGGCGGTGTTGATCGGACCCGGGCAAGCCTTTCCTGAGCAAGTGCTGGGGATACCATTGCGGCCCAGACGATCTGGCTGAGGAGAATCGGTCGTCGCAATAGTGGTTGCGGCGATGGTCTGGTCGGCGCCGCCGCCGCAGGTCGGCACGGTGATCGGGATCGACTTGCTCCCGCTGGCATAGGTAAGATTAAGCGAAAGGGCAATGTTCGTGCCGCAGACAAATCCGCTGTCCACGGAGATGGTGTAGGGCACGGAGTTGTTGCTGGTTTGATCGATGACCAGATTAGAATAGGTCGCGTTTCCCTGAGTCACGGTCACGCCCGCAGTCGAGGTCGTCAGGGTGGCGGAGATGGCTGTTTCCGAGCCGCAGCCGTTGTTTTTAACTGGGATATTCAGGTTAACGCATTCGTTGCGATTGACGATGCCGTTGCCATTGCCGCCCGAGGTGGAGTCGTTAACTACGGCCGCGGTCGCATCGAGCTTGGAGACGCCGGTCATGCAAAAGTCCTGTGTGACCGTGCCGCCGCTGACGGGGTTGACCGACGACGAGACTGGCGAGCCGGCTGTGCAGTTGCGGCCGGGATCGGCGGCGCTAGCGGTGTAGCTGCCGGCCGGCACGAGGATCGAATAAACACCGGAAGCATTCGTAGCTGCGGCGAAACCATTGCTAAGGGTCACGTTTACTCCAGGAATCGGAGCGCCTGTAACGCACGAGGTGACGGTGCCGGTGACCGTTCCCCAGGCCGGGGCGTTGGTGCAGCTGGGGAACCGGTACGATGCCACTCGCGTGGACCAGTTGAAGGCGCCGGTCGTCTTTAAGTACTCATTCGTGTAGTAGAAGGTACACTGGTCGACTGGATCAAGAGTCATCGAGCTATAATCACCCAGCGATTTGCCGCCGGTAGCATCCTGGGAACCAGCGCCGGCCTGCACCAGCACTTCAGCACCCATCGTATTCGCGGCGTCGGCGGCGAGGCGTCCCGTTATCCAGATGGATGGAAAGGTCGTTGCGCTCGACTTGCTGTAACCTAGCGCAATGTTGCCATCTTTATCCATCGCCATCGAGCCTAACCAACGGTAGTCGATGTCTGGATCGAAGGTGGACTGCTGAAAAACGGTGGGCGTTGCGGTCGAGTTTCCAGCGTTCCTGAATTCGTACCACCGGATGGCATTGTGGGCCGTTGATCCGCGGACAACGATATTCGTCATGAGGGACTCCTGTGGCGAAGCCTGAGTTCCATTGTTGCGATATGCCAGCCGATACATGAAATGGTTACTGATGTTATCGAGACCGGCAGAGTTGGCTTGACCGGATTGGGGGACACACGCACGGCCGCCGCCCAGGCAATTGGCGTTAACAGTCGTCGTGTTCGCGACCGTGGACTCCGTTAGCGTGATGGTAGGAACGGCCCCCCAAGTTACTGCCACTCTGGTCGAGGAAGTAAGCGCACGGTTAGTAGGATTCGGACCGAGAACAAACGCAGCCTCACCCACCGGTGGAGGGGTCAGACTGTCGAGGTCACCGGGAAGGAATCCAAACTGGCTGCCGGTCAGGTTCGAGCTCTGCATTCGGGCAGCCTGTCCTAGGATCATCTTGTCGCGTTCGAACACATAGACGCGTGCGAAGAGGAAGGCCGTGCCGGTTGGATTGAAAACGTGCGCACTCATGTAATAGCCGTCAGGCCAAACTCCGGTGTGCGGGTAATCGATGAAATTCGCAGTGTCTGTGACGAAGTCATAGAGATACCAGGCGCCGGTCGCGTCACCGGTCTGGGAGACCGCGAAGCACTGGTGCGAGAAACTCCCGGCGCCTCCGTTGACCACAAACTGCGACACTACCCAGCGATCGGAAAGAATGTCATAGGACACGACAGGATCCCCATCGTTGTGCGAGGCGCAAACGCCTCCGAGCGACTGGAAGAGGGTGTTGCCAGCGGCAGGACCGTAGAGCAGTGCCCCCGTGTTCTTATTGAAAACCGCAAAGCTCGTGTTGTTCCACTGCATGTACTGCGTCGCGCCGACGCGGCCGTTCACGTCCGGAGGATTGCTCCCAGGGGCGAACCCGCCGAGCCCTACGCCAACGGCGTCCCAGCTAACGCCGGTTGGTGTTGGCGCAGAGTGGATCGGGCCCAAGGTTGTCTGACGGGCAGTGTCAACCCCGGCACCTTCCGTTGGTCCCGGAGGAATCACCGGTTCCACGTTGTGATGACCGGGTGCCATCGATGGTGGGATCACGGGCATATCGCGCAATGAGCCGGTGAGCACTGGCTTCACCCCTATGGAAATCTGTGGTGCGGCAGCGCTGGCCGGCGCGCTTGGATTCGCGGGCTCCGAGGCTACGCTGAAGCCGCCCAGTGCGAAAATCGCGAGCGTCAAGCCGATGCAGCACAACGCGAATCCAAAAAGCGATCGCGGGTTAAAGAATGCTGATTGAGAGGTTGTTTTTTTCTTCATGTGGTGCGGACTGGCGGGATTATTTTACAGATTGGGTGAGCGGCGTTGCTAACCATTGAGCGTACAACTCACGCTCACGCAGGGGACGTAAGGCGCCAGGGTGCGAAATGGAGATCGACGATGAACGGTATTGGGGGATTTTTCGGAGTTGATTGCGTCTTTTTAAATCAAATGCCGATTTAGGGTCAACATTTTTCGCATTACATCACCGCAATTTTTCAGCCGCACTCCGCGCAGCAGGACATGATCCCCGTCCAGAGAGTCAGATGAAAAGTGAACACCACACAGAGCCGAGCCTCTGCGACGCCAGGGTCTCGGGAGCTCGACCCCACCACAGCGCTTCAGAAATCAATCACTCAGTTCCACCGGTGCGAACAGAATTATCGTCGCGTCCTTCCGTCGCCGGCAGAGAATTAGCGGCCCTGATCCCTCGTCCCGCCCATCGCGAAATCCGCCAGGCGCCAGTGCTCTCCCTCTTGTCTATAGGTGATGTTGAGATGGTAAACCTGTTCGCCGGGTGGCGTCTGGCCGCGCGAGTACTGCTCTCTTTGTTCCAGCGGAATCCATCCAGTAAGCCCGCCGGTAATAGTTCCACCTTTGCTCGGGTTAAAGCTCGCGTGAAGACTGACTGCGACCTCGCAGGTGCCGCCGGCACATGACACGCGATCCACTTTTGCCCCTTGGAATTTGAGCACCTCGGTCCCTTCTGTGCTCGAAGGGCACTGCGGGCAGTCGGCGCTCGTCGTCTTGGCCGGCATTGCTTTGGTCAACCACGTAAACGCGTGACAATCCTCCACAATTTCGTCTTCTGAAGGCTGCGTCTCCTTCTCGTCCCGCTCTGGCGAACTCGCGACTCCGGACTCATGCTTGCGTGCCTCATCGCGATCGGTCGCGCTGAGTTGCTCGCTGGTCTTGTCTGATCTGTCTTTCCTGTCTGAATCCGATGTCCTCGAACACGCCGCCGCCAGCAGCCCAAGAGAGATGAGTGTGACCTGAAGAATTTTCACCAGTTCCCAGTATGGCTTGAATGTATCCGCGACAAAACGAACTTTTCGCACCATTGAGTCGCCGAAGAAATTTTTCTCGTCCGCACCGGCCGAGCAAAAACACCCTTCCAGAAAAAGGACGAGGCTCGTGCTTGCGGCACGAGCCTCGCCTAACTTTTCCTTGCGGTGATTGAGCCTACGGACTTGTGCCGCGGTCGTAAACTTCTACGATGCCCAGGCCAGTCGTGTTGTTTAGTCCGGTCAGCAGCGCCGTATACAGCCCGGGCGGCAGCGTCGCCGCGATCGCCGCTTCCAGCGGGTCGCTCGGCGCCAATCCCGCCGCAGATATTTCCGCCTCTTGAGCCGGGTTGTCCTGCCAATCGTCATCCGAAATCAGCAGAACTCCGTTGCTGTCGCGCAGCTCCAAGGCTGGATTGGCCAGTAACGAAGACAAACCAAATCCGCTCAGGCTGGGACCAAGGCCGCGGACCACCACCTGGTCGTCACCGCCGTTGTTGCCCAGCGAGAAGCCCGCGATGACAATGTTGCTCCCCGTGCTAACAAAGGCGCGGGTGCTGATATTGCCCAGCTTCGACAAGGCGGCCAGATCAAGATCATAAACCTCGACTAACGCTACGCCTGAGGTGTTGTTCTTGCCTCGCACCACCGCAGTGTACTCTCCAGGAACCAGCGTCGCATCGATCGCCGATTCCGCATCGTCGGTCGGCGGAAGCCCTGTCGCCTCGATCTCCGTCTCCTGGGTATCTCTCCAGTTGTCGTTTGTGACCGTAACAAAGGCGCCCGGACCATGCAGCTCGAGCACAGGGTCAGCCAGCACGTTAGGGACGAACATTCGAGCCAGCGACGGCCCGATCGCTCGTACGATCACATGCTTGGGTGCCGTCCCTGTAATAATGAAGCCGCCGATGCCAACGTTGTCACCGGTCTGCACGAACATCCTGGTCGAGAGGTTCACCGTCTGAGACGGCCCGGCTGGTGTGGCCGTGGGAGTAGCACTAGCGGTCGCCGTTGGGCTGGCCGTGGCGGTTGCCGTCGGCGTTGCCGTAGCGGTGGCCGTTGGCGAAGCTGTCGCTGTCGCCGTCGGGGTAGGAGTGGGCAGTCCGGTACAGCAGTCTCGTGTTACCGCGTTGACAGAAATGGTGTCGACGCGCATACCTCCACCGGCCGGATTCGTGCCGGTGTCATAGGCCGTACGCCATCTGAACTGCGCGTTCTGACCCTGCGCAGCGAGCGGCAGGTTAATCACCGTGGTGATGAACCCGTTGGAATTTCCCGTCCAAGCCGGCCGTCCCGTCAGGACGCTGTCGGTGGATCCGATGGATGCGTTGTACCCTCCGGAAACGAACGTGCCGCCAGCGGTGATGATGTCCGCGAAAGGTCCGCCCGCGATGCTAATTTCGAGCACCCCGCCATCGAATCCGCCCTCCGTATTAAAGTTGTTCCGGAAGGAGAGCTGCACGCGGGGGTTGGTGCCCGAGCCGGGCGCAGTTGGAATGGCAATCGTCGGCGAGGTCAGGCTGTTGTCGCCCGGTGTATCCCTGCCGTCAGTGGCGGCTGAATTAAGAGGCGTGTCGGCGTAAGCGGTCGTGGTGGTCCACAATGGAGCGCTGCCGGTTTGGGCGGTCGTCCAGCCGGCCGGCAACGCAGGCGCAGTCACGCCATCGAAGTTCTCGGTAAAGGCGGCGGCAGAAGTAACCAACTCGCCCAGGGTAACGGTAACGGTGAGCGGTCCAAAATTCGTCGCCCCATCCACAACGTTAAACGTCAGGGTAATGTTGCCGTCGCAACTTCCATTGGCGGTGAAAGTAAAGTTTCTGCTTGTCGTCCCGCCCGCCGCGATAGCGCCGTAGTTTTGTGTCCCGCTCGGCGAGACAACCCCTCCGGTCGCTTGCAGCGTAGCCGTAAGATTGGTGGTAGCGCCGCCTCCGATATTCTTGATCGCAAAGGCAACCGTCACGGTCTCGCCCGGATCAATCGCGTTGTTGCCTGGCGAGCAGTTCTCCGACACGATGGTCAAGGCCCCACCCGGACCGCTGGTGCCATTGCCGCCGGAGCGGATAATGGGCAACTTCTGCCCGGGGATATCGATCTCGTAGAGACCGCGGCCGTGGGTCGCGATGCGCAGGACACGGTGAACATCTGAAATCTCCGCGTCGAAAACCGCCACGCGCGGGAGGCCGGTGCCTAACGGCGTCCAGTTGGCGCCACCATCGATTGATTGATAAACGCCGATATCCGTTCCGGCGAAGAGAGTGTTCGAGTCCTGAGGATCAACCACGAATGCCGCCACCGGCACGGCTGGAATGCCGTTGCTGGATGGGGTCCAGGTGGGCGGTGCGCCGTTTAGGTTGGTGGTCTTGAAGATTTGCTGGCCGAGCGGCAATCCGTAACTGCTGAAGGTGATGTAAGCGGTATTCTGGTTATTTGGATCGATCACCGCCCGCCCGATGGATTTTCTCGCGTCGTTCGGATTCGCGGGCGGGAAGTTCGCGCCGGTCACCTCCGTTAAGGGAGTGACTCCGGTGGTCGTGGCAAAGACCCGGCCGTTTCTCAAGCCGACGATGCGCACGTTGTCGTTCTGGCGCGAGATGCCAATGCTCGTGATGGCCTGCCCGGCGACAATCGGCGCCTGGCTCGCGAGCGTCATCAAAGTGCCCTGATTAATTGAGCGATAAAGGCGGTCCGTGCCGAAGTAAATCGTGTTGGGATTCCCCGGGCCCTGTTCCATCGGGGCGTAAAAGAGGACCGTGTCAGCACAGGTCATCCCGTTGTTGCTTGTCGCTCCCGAGCAGCCAAAGAAGGTCCAGGCGAAGCCGGTATCGGGCGCGCGCTCGAAGCCAATCTGGGTGCCGGCCTGGTTGAAGAAGGTGTGATACATCGTCATCGTCGTCGTATCCAGGGCGTTGGTATCGATCAAGGCGTAGCCGCCATCCCCGCCACGGCAGTTCGCCCAGGTTACTCCGTCAGGACTCAAACAATTGGTGCCGTTGTCCTGGGTGCCGCCAATGGTGAAAAATCTATCGAAAGGATGCACCGCCAGGCTTTGAAACTGGGTGACGCTGTAGCCGATGGTATTCTTGCTCACCCAGGTGTTTCCGTTGTCACCCGATCTCCAAATGCCGCCGTCGTTGCCCGCGTAAACCACCGCTTGATTTGAGGGCGCAATCGCCAGGGCGTGAGAATCCGCGTGCAGCGTGCTGTCGTTCCGCACGAAGGTCGCGCCGCTATCGGTCGAACGTTTCATCACGTCGCTGGTACAGGGAGCTGTGCCGCCCCGCGCCGCGCCGCCGAGATGGATCGCGGTATTATCATTTCTCGCCGCAATGGCGATGTCGTAGAAACATTGGCCGCCGCAAAAGCCAGTCGAGCCGGTCAGCGGAGAAGACCAGGTCAAGCCGCCGTCCACCGATCGGGTGACATATCCGGCGCGCGCCGCGGTGCAAGCCGCGCCACCCAACGCCGCCGTGGAAGTTTCACCCACCGCGGCATAGACCGTTACAACTGCGCCGTTGCGATTAATGGATAACTCGGCTCGTCCGTTAGTCGCGCCACTCGGCAGGACACGCGTCCGCGTGAAGGTCGGCGTGGCCGCAAGGGCGTCAGCTGAGCGATAAATGCCGCCGTCCGTTCCCCCACCCACCACCGTGGCGATGAGCAGATTGCCGTCAGTCGGATCGACCGCCATGTCGACCACGTCACGATCGGCGCTGGTGGTGCCCGTAATCAGAACCTGTTCAAAAGTTGGCGTAGCCGCTTGAGCGTTAGTGGAGCGGTAGATGCCGCGATTCGGAAGCGTCCCTCCTGGACCAGAATTTGGATTGCCGCCGGTAGCGCCAGTGGTGCAGACGAAGATGGTATTGTTCGACGCCGGATTCACCACGATCCGGCCAATTCCCCGATTACTGAAAACGTCCGCGGCCGCGCCGTTCAGGCGGAATGGACCATTGAGAGTCGGTGTGGCGGAATTCGCATTCCTAATAATGTAAACGCCTTTGCCGATAAAGCCGTCCGCGGAAAAGGACGACTCACCGGTTCCGATGTAGACAATATTGCTGTCGATCGGGTCGATCGTAACCGCTCCGATCGCCTCGGTTTCCAACTGGAACTCGAAGAGCGAAGTCCAGGTATTGCCGCCGTTGGTCGATTTCCACAGTCCGCCTTGCGCGGCGCCGGCATAGACCGTGTCCGGATCGGTCGGATGAACAGCAATGGCGATCGTGCGCCCGGCAACCGGCACAGAGGTATCGCTGGTCTGCCCGTTGGGAATCGGCGCGGGCCCGAGTGCCGTCCAGTTCGTTAGTGAGGCCGGGAGGCCCAGACTCTGTCTATTTTGCTTTTGCGCCGCCTCCTGCTTTTCCATCTCCTTGATGGCTCGTTCGCGAGGATCGTATGGGAGGTTATAGGGCCGGCCGCGCAGCATATCCAACTGCTCGCCCCGCAGGCGGAGGTAGGTTTCCTTGTCAATTTTTCCCGCCATCCCCGGCGGCAAATCCGGATCTGATTCCTCCTGTGGATCGACTTCGGTGATCTTGACCGGACCGGCATTACCCGCTCCCCCGGCGAATGGGATAAAACTCAGAACGAGCAAAAAGGCAGAGATAGCGGTGAGGGCGATAAAGGCGGTGATTTTTGTGCGGCGCATGGTGGAGATTCCGGTTAGTTACAAATCGAAGAGAGGTTTGATTCTATTTGCAGCTAATTTGCGTATGAACAAAACAGCCGCGGGAGGCGCAGTATTCATGGACGCAACCAGCAGAACAATCTTTTTCTCGCAAGATGACGAAAATGTAATCTTCGCGGCCGCCTTTCTCCCGCGACAGGCCGGTTTTGTGCCTTGCGCTACTGCAACGGAGCGGACCAGCAGTTTCCGTCGGCCAATTGCCGACCTAACGAGAGGTTAACTACGCCCTCGTGGTGCGTCGCAGCCGCCCTAAACCGCGAATCAGGGTTGGGTCGCGGTTGGCGTGGGAGATTGCGCGAGTTCCGCGCGTCTTCGTTCCTCCGCCGCTTTCGCCGTCGCCTCTTGCAGACGATTGGCATCTGCCTTCAGATTCGGGTTGGGTGTCGCCGTCTGAGTGGCTGTATCCTGCTTATCCGACGGCGAACACGCTCCCATGGCTAAGGCGCAAGCGAACAAAATCGAGACTAGGATCGTTTTCATAAGATTAAGAATTTGAGAACTAACTGGCCGCTATTGAGATGACGAAGCGTTTCCATTGCTAATGCGCCTCTCATAAATCCGCAACGAGAAAACGGGGCGCGCCGCGCGGACTTCCCACACGACGCGCCCCTGGAATTTCCACCCCAGACGCCAAACTACCGGGGCGCGTAATGACCGGGAATCCAGACCTGGTGATGATGACGCCAGCCCCAGTGGCCCGGGATCCAATACCAGCGCACACCGCCATTCCAATACCAAGGTCCATGCCGGTAATAGGGACGATCGCCGACCGAGATCGAGATACTGGCCGCGTCCGAAGTCTTCGGAGTAAGTGCTCCCGCGCAAATTAGCGCGGCTAACAGAACAGCAAGTTTGTATTTCATAGTGTTTTCCTTAGTTCGTATTTGGACTGACCCTGGACGGATATTATTCGAGGCTCACAGGCAAAATTGTTCAACCGCAGAGTCTCAGGCGTTAAACCAAAACAGCCGACGATGCCGTCGGTTCCACCCACTTTCCATGTTCGCGGATCAAGTCCTGGAGGCGATCGACGGCGTCACTCTCCGGGATATTGAATTTCACCGCCGTCTTGCCGACATAAAGATTTACTTTGCCGGGGGCGCCGCCCACATATCCAAAATCCGCATCAGCCATTTCCCCGGGGCCATTGACGATGCAACCCATGATCGCAATCTTCACGCCCTTCAGATGTGAAGTCGCCGCCTTGATGCGCGCGGTCGTCGTCTGCAGGTTGAATAACGTCCGGCCGCACGATGGGCAGGCCACGTAATCGGTTTTGAAGATGCGGGAACCCGCGGCTTGCAGGATGTTGTAGCTCAGCCGCAACGCCTGCCCCGGAGCTTCTTCGCCCTGCACCAGAATCGCGTCGCCGATTCCATCGCACAGGAGCGAGCCAATATTCGTCGCCGCGCTGAGCAGGGTGGAGAGAAAATCGCTGGATGCTGTCATCCCGAGCGCAGTCGAGGGACCCCTTGGCATTACTATCGAACTAGAGTCACGGGGTCCCTCGACTGCGTTTCGCTCCGCTTCACTCCCCTCGGGATGACCGGGAAGCACATCCTTCAAAAGTATCGCGTGATGCGGCGGGATCTTTCCCGCCAGCAACCGAAACGCCGTGATCACCGGCATCGGCACATCGTCTCGAACCGTCACGAACTCAGCGGCCTCCGATTCATTCAGCCGCGCGATCGCCGTTTCGTCGCGGGGATCCACTTCCACGATGCCGGCCTTTTCGTAAACGATTTCGGGCTGATAGTCGCCGAGCCGGTCGAGCTTATGCGAGACCTTGTCGTAATTCGATTGGCGGACAACGACGCGAATCAATTCGTCTCCGCCCAGTTTGATCCCGCCGCGCTCGATCTTGTTCGATCCCCGGCGCTCATACTCAAAGGGATTGTAGGATAATCGCATCTCTGGGTTCGCCCTGTCGTTAGGCGAACCGTCAATCTTTCCGGCCAGTTCCACCAAAGCCCGCGCCACGGGAATTTCGTGCACGCTGTCCTCCGTGAGCGAAACGCGAATCGTGTCGCCAATCCCATCGTGGAGCAACGAACCGATTCCGATCGCGCTCTTGATCCGCGCGTCCTCGCCTTCCCCCGCCTCGGTCACGCCGAGATGGATCGGATAATTCCAATCGTCCCCTTCCGTCTGCAGCCGTGCGACCAGCAACCGATAGGCGTTGATCATGACCTTCGGGTTGCTCGATTTCATGGAGAAGACGAAGGCGTGATAGTCGAGATCACGCGCGATCCGGGCGAACTCGAGCGCGCTTTCCACCATTCCAAGCGGCGTGTCGCCATAGCGATTCATGATCCGGTCGGAAAGCGAGCCATGATTCGTCCCGATCCGCATCGCGATCCCGCGCTCCCGGCTCAGCCTGACGAGTGGGGTGAAACGCTCCCGGATCCGCTCCAGTTCCGCGGCATACTGCTCATCGGTGTACTCGACAATCTTGAACTTTTTCGAATCGGCATAATTGCCCGGATTGATCCGGACCTTGTCCACCCACTTCGCCGCCTCCATCGCCGCTTCCGGTTTGAAATGAATGTCGGCCACGATCGGCACATCGCAGCCGCGCTCGCGCAGTCCGCGCACGATCTGCTCCAGGTTCGCCGAATCCTTCACCGTGGGCGCGGTGATGCGCACGATTTCGCAGCCGGCGGCCGCCAGTTCCATTGTCTGCGCGATCGATGCCTCGGTGTCCATCGTGTCGCACGTGATCATCGACTGGACCCGGATCGGATTGGCGCCGCCGACCCCGACGCGACCGACCATCACTTCACGCGTGACGCGACGTCGGTACGCGAATGGAGATGAACAATACTGCATGTCACGCAGTGGCGACTGGCTCGACCAGCACGGCGGTCCCGTAACACAGAACCTCCGTTACGCCTTGCATGATCTCGGTGGCGTCATAACGCAAACCGATCACGCCGTTCGCGCCCAGCGCGCGCGCATGTTCCAGCATTTGGGCGAGCGCGTCCTGGCGTGTCCGCTCGCACAGATCCGTCAGGATCGAAATGTTCCCGCCCACCAGGGTCTGCAAACCCGCGCCGATCGTCCCGAAGATGGACCGCGAACGGACAATGATCCCGCGAACGACTCCGAAAGTTTTCACCACTCGATATCCGTCCAGGGTGAAGGTGGTAGTGGTCATGGCTGAGTTCATGGGTCCAATTTAGGTACGATTCACGCGTAGCGCACTGCCATAATTTGGTAGGGCGAGACTCTGTCGAGCCGGCTCAGCGGAGCGTCGCTCTCCCACGCCGGCTCCGCGGAGCGTCGCCCTACCACGCCGGCTCCGCGGAGCGTCGCCCTCCCAAAGAGAGCAATGCCGTTTATTGGAAGACCGCGTTACGGCGACGTCCCCGGCGATGGCTTGGCCGGCGCTGACTGCGAATCCATTTTGTCGAGCTTGTTCCGGATGAAGGGCAAATCCTGCGCGTCGTAAAACGTCACGTAAAGCATGTAGCCGATGATCAGGACGGCGCAGCCGGTCTGGATCACCTCGAGGATGCGAATGTTGACCGGTTTGCGCCGAAACGACTCGATGATCGCGAGCACAATGTGGCCGCCGTCGAGCACCGGAATGGGGAGCATATTCAAGATGGCCAGGTTCACATTCAGGATCACGCTGAACCAGAGCGCCAACTGCCAGCCGTTATCGCTTTGGAAAAGCAGGTAGTAAATCCGCCCGATGCCGATCGGCCCGCTCAGATGTTGCAGCTTCACGTCGGACTTTGGAGAGGCCACCGCGCTGATCGTGTTAATCGTGCTGGTGACGCTGTTATAAACTTGTTCGAGCGGTTGCGGATGCGCGACGGACATTCGGCCGTTCGCTTCCCATTGAATGCCGATGCGCGCCGTCTTTTCTCCCTTCAAAATTTTCGGCTGCACTGTCACCTCCGAGACCGCGCCGTCGCGATTCACTTGCAGCACAACCGGCTCGTTCGGATGCGCCTCGATGAATTCAGCCAGCGCAACCGGATGATAAATCCGAGTGCCATTGAATCCGGTGACCACATCGCCGTGCTTCAGCCCCGCGGCGGCCGCGGGCGTGTCCGGCTGCACTTTGTCGATCAATGCCGTTTGCGCGGGCAAAATCATGACCTGCCGGACGCTCTTCCGCCGCCATCCGGACGTCACGGACTTGATCGGAGTGACGGAAACGGTCAGGACCTTGCCGCCGCGCTCGATCTTGAAGGGAACGGTCGGCTCCTCACTGCGAAGAACATTCCAGACCACGCTGTCGTTCATTCCGCTGAAGCGGGTGACCGGTTTGCCGTCCACTTCGAGAATTTTGTCGCCCGGGAGCAGACCCGCTTTTTCCGCCGGCGAATCTTTCTCCACGTAACCGATCACCGTGGTCAGGTCCGATTCGCTCACGGGATGGCCAACCGCCCAGACGACACAGGCGAAAAACAGCGCGAGCAGCAAACTGAACAGCGGGCCCGCGACGGCGACGATGATTTTATCCAGCGCGGAAATCGGCGGAAGTTTGGCGCGGTCGACATCCGCTTTGCCTTCGATGATGTCCATCGGCGCCAATTGCGGGAGCGCGACGAACCCGCCGAACGGAATCGAGCCTAACGAGTATTGAACGCCGTTGATCGTTTTCTTCCAGAGCGGTTTGCCGAACCAGACCCCGAACTTTTCGATAAACAGACCGCGCCACCGCGCCGCCAGGAAATGACCCAGCTCGTGCACGACGATGAGCAGATTAAAGAGGACGACGACCTCGAGGAGAATGAAGAGGACGCGAAGGGCGTGAGAAAACATAATTAATCGGGAAAGCAGGAAATTAGGAAAAGAAAGAGCAACCCATCAGGCCTGAGAAATTCTCACTTCCATCACTTTCCCGATTCCATTCCTCTTTTCCTGCTTTCCTAATTCAATTCTTCTGGATCACTGCGCCCGCTTCCTCGCGCGCCCATTGATCGGCCCGCAATATTGCATCGAGCGCCGGCTTCGCAACGGAGCTGTGACGATTCATCACTTCCTCGACCGTGCGCCAGATTTGGGGAAAGGAAATGCGCCCTTCGAGAAAAGCCGCCACCGCGACCTCGTTGCTGGCATTCAAGACCGCCGGCAGCGTGCCGCCAGTGTCGCCCGCGCGCCGCGCGAGATTGAGCGCCGGAAAATCTTCGTAACGCGGCGGGGCGAAGTCCAATCGCCGCAGATTTCCAAAATCGAGCGGCGGCAGCGAATTCGGGACCCGCTCCGGCCACGTCACCGCGTATTGAATCGGAAAGCACATGTCTGAATGACTGAGCTGCGCCAGCACCGAACCATCGGCGAATTCCACCATCGAATGCACAATGCTCTGCGGATGGATCACCACTTCCACGCGTTTCATCTCCACGCCGAAGAGCCAATGCGCTTCGATCATCTCGAGCCCCTTATTGAAGAGCGTAGCCGAATCGATCGAGATCTTCGGCCCCATGTTCCAGGTCGGATGACGCAGCGCCCGCTCAATCGTGATCGATTCAAACTCACTCGCCGGCGTTTCCCGAAATGGTCCGCCCGATGCAGTCAGAATGAGGCGGCGAATGTCCGCGCAGGGTTCAGGGTTCGGGTTTCGGGGTTCAGAAAGCGCATCCTTCACGCCTCCTTCTTTCTGAACCCTGAATCCTGAACCCTGAACCCTCCCATCGAGGCACTGAAAAATCGCGTTGTGCTCACTGTCGACCGGCAAAACCATTACGCCCTTCCTCCCCGCCTCACGCATGACGATCTCCCCCGCCATGACCAGAATTTCCTTGCTCGCCACCGCCAGATCCTTCCCGGCCTCGATCGCCGCCAGCGCCGGCCGCAATCCTCCCGTTCCGACCACAGCAACGAGGACCATCTCCGCGTCATCGAGGCAGGCGATCTCAATCAATCCGCTTTCGCCCGATAAAATTTGCGGCTCGTATTCGAGAGCGCCGCGCAGTTCGCCGATCTTCGATTCATCGACGAGACAAACTGCTTTCGGCCGAACCGCGTTCGCCTGCGCCGCCAGCTTTCGCGCGTTGCTGTTCGCGGCCAACCCCACGATTTCCATCCGCTCCGGAATATCGTGCGCCACTTTCAGCGCGCTCTCGCCGATCGATCCGGTCGCACCGAGAACGATAACCCGTTTTCGTTTCATAAGAGACAGGATTTACAGGATTAAACAGGATTGGAAGAACTGCTAATCCTGAAAATCCCGTTAATCCTGTCTGGAATTCCTAGGGCACGCGAATCACGAGCCGGAGATAGAAAAAGAGGAGTGGCGCGGTAAAGAGGAGGCTATCGACCAGATCGAGCGCCCCGCCGATTCCCGGCAGTAAATTCCCGGAATCCTTTACGCCCGTGCTTCGTTTCACGATCGATTCCGCCAGATCGCCAATGACCGCGGCGAACCCAAGCAACAATCCCAACACCGTCGCATGCGTCCAATTCAGCACCGACAGGTGACCAGGCATCAACTTGAACATCCCCCAACTGGCCAGCAGCGAAAAAGCGAGCGCGCCGAAAAAACCTTCCCAGGTTTTCTTCGGACTGATGTGCGGAATCAATGGATGGCGCCCGATCAAGCTCCCGGTCAGATACGCGCCCATGTCGCTGAACTTCGTGATGGCGATGAGATAGAGCACGTAGAATTGCCCCGTCACCGCGCCGTTCGGTGCGCGCGGAACTACGTAGACGATTTTTGTGATGAAATTATAAAGCCAGAGGACGTAAAGCAGGCCGAAGATCGTGTAGGCCATCGTGCGCAACGGCGCGTCGTCGCGCAGACCGTCGAACATTTGCCGGGTAAAAACGGTGAGCAGAAAAAACAGCAGCACCGCCATCTCGAAGTCGTAGGAATGGCCCGGGCCGATGCGCGAGAAATAGTAAAAACTGCCGCACAACATCACGGCGCCGCAGATCATCGCCGTGATTTTGAAATTCGGGAGGCCCTTGTGATCGAGCATCCCGTAAAATTCCCAAAGCGAGAGCAGGCCAAGCGTTCCGATCAGCGCGAAAAAGGCGATCTCGTAGCCCGAAAAAATAATCCCCAGCGCGATCGACCAGAGGACCAGCGTGCTGCCGAAGCGAAAAATAAAAACAGAGCGCGGCGTCGACGGTTTGGGTGCGGCGACGCGCTCGAGCGTCTCAGCCATCCGGAGCACAATCCGAAATGATTCCGGCAAAGGCAAGCGCAGAAGGGCGCTCGGAAGTATGTCCACAGATTAACGCAGATTACGCAGATTAATGTTTTGAAATCTCATCCAACCGCTTTTGAATCTGCGTTAATCTGCGAAACCTGCGGATCCAAACTTCCTTTTGAAACGGGATTGCGCCGCTCGCCCGCTCAACTAATCTCAACTCCGTGAGCAAAACGATGCAGGCGCTCGTGAAACGAAACCCGGAACCTGGGCTCGGGTTGGAAGAAGTCCCCATCCCTGAGATTGGGCCTAACGACGTCCTGATGCGCGTCCAAAAAGCTTCGATCTGCGGCACTGACGTCCATATCTATAACTGGGACGCGTGGGCCCAGAAGACCATCCCCGTGCCCATGGTCATCGGACATGAATTCGTCGGCGTGATCGATCGGGCCGGCAGCGCCGTCCGCGATTTCAAAGAGGGCGAACTGGTCACAACGGAGGGTCACATCGTATGCGGTCATTGCCGGAACTGCCTGGCTGGCCGGCGCCATCTTTGCCCAAACACAAAGGGGATCGGAGTCAATCGCCCCGGAGGTTTCGCGGAATATGTTTCGGTGCCGAGCTCAAATCTCTGGCGCTGCGATCCGAAAATTTCGCTCGATGTCATCTCCTGTTCCGACCCGCTCGGCAACGCGGTTCACACCGCTCTCTCCTTCGACCTCGTCGGCGAAGATGTCCTCATCACCGGTGCGGGACCCATCGGATGCATGGCCGTGCCGATCGCGAAGATGGCCGGCGCGCGCAAAGTCGTTATCACTGACGTGAATCCATATCGCCTTGAGCTCGCGCGTAAAATGGGCGCGACTCTGGCCATCGACGTGCGCGAGCGCGATCTGCACGACGCGATGAAAGAACTCGACATGCGCGAAGGCTTCGACGTCGGCCTGGAAATGTCCGGCAATCCGAAGGCGTTCACCGACATGCTCGATGTGATGGTGAATGGCGGCCGCATCGCCATGCTCGGCATCATGCCTGGCAGCGCCGCGATCGATTGGAACCTGGTCGTCTTTCACGGATTGACGATCAAAGGAATTTACGGCCGCGAGATGTTCGAGACCTGGTACAAGATGACCGCGCTGATTCAGAGCGGGCTCGATATTTCGCCCGTGATCACCCATCGATTTCCCTATGAGGATTTCCAGGAGGGCTTCGAACTAATGAAGTCCGGCAGCTCAGGAAAAATCATTCTCGATTGGGCGAGTTGATCGTGCCGCGCCCATAACTGCCTGTCATCCCGAGGCAGGCGAAGCGCACCGAGGGACCTCACAACCGAAGTTGTCGCGCCCTTCAATCACGCTGGCGCAATTTGCAGTTGTGAGGTCCCTCGCCGTCTGCGCGGCTCGGGATGACAATCTCGCCGTTACGCGACGTGGGATTTCCAGGAGGGCTTCGAACTGATGAAGTCCGGCAGCTCAGGAAAAATCATTCTCGATTCGGCGGGTTGATCGTGCGGCGTCCATAACTGCCTGTCATCCCGAGGCTGGCGAAGCGCGCCGAGGGACCTCACAACCGGAGTGTCGATCAGCTTGCGCCAAGGCCACGCTGTTTCCAGTTACGACGTTGTCGGGCGCAAGCCCATCCGCAATCCAGTTGTGAGGTCGGCGCTCCTCCCATGGTCACGTCCCGTCTACGCGGCTCGGGATGACAGCCCTTTCCTATCCCGCGTTCGTATAGACTGCGAACGGCAGCGTGGCCATCGCATCTGACAACTTCATCGCCTCGCCCGCTAGGCCCAGTTTATGGCCGGTGAACATTTCCCTTGCGCCCTCCGGCGAAAGTGATTCCGGGAAAGCCACCGTCGTATCCTTCCACTTTTCTCCGATCGGCGGAAAACCGACGCGCGAGGAAAGCCGGGTTGCCAGGACCGCAATCCAATTTCCCTCGTGCTCCCGAACGAAACCAACGCAGCAATCGGCAAATGTTCCATTCGCCGATAGCGGCAAATACTTTCCGTGCCGAAACAATGCCGGATGATCGCGGCGGAAACGAAGCAGCCGTTGGGTAAGAAGAAGTTTGATCCGGCCATCCGGCCAGTGTTGCAGCAACTCCTCAGGCGCAGCTTGGCCTAACGAGTCGAGCATCTCGCGCCTCTGCTGGTAATTCACCGGACGCCGGTTATCGGGATCAACCAGGCTCAAATCCCAAATCTCGTTCCCCTGGTAAATGTCCGGCACGCCCGGAACAGTCAGCTTCAAGGCGACTTGCGCGAGCGAGTTGACCGCGCCCAATCGCGCGATTTCCTCCGCGACCGGCAGGAAGCTCGGCACGAATTTATTTTTCGGGGACGGGTCCAGCACCCGGGCCACGAAATCATTCATGGCCGCGTCCCACTGCTCGTTAGGCTGGATCCAGCTCGTATTCATCTTTGCCTCTTTCAGCGCCTTCGCCATGTAAGCCTGGATGCGGGCAATGTATTCGGGGCTGGCCGTTTGTTCCGCCCGACCGGCCGCGTCCACCGGCCAGGTGCCGAGCAGCGTCTGATAGAAAAGATATTCTTCGTTTGCATCGGGCGCGGGGGCCTCGTCGAGAAGGCGCTTGGCGCGCCGGTTCAGCACGCGCCAGCGCTGGAGCGAGCTTCGCCAAAGTTGTGGCACCTCCGAAATCGCCACCATTCGCGCCCGGACGTCTTCGCTCCGCTTGGTATCGTGGGTCGAAGTCGCGAGTAGCGTCGCCGGCCAGTCGCGCTGACGATCCAGATTGAGCTGGTGAAAATCAGCGACGCTTACCCCGAAGTGTTGCGGCTCGCCCCCGACTTCGTTCAGCCCCGCCAGCCGGTTGTAAATGTAGAACGCGGTATCTTCGAGCCCCTTGGCCATAATCGGCCCCGTGCTCTGCTGGAATTTCAAAACGAAATGCGCGTGAGCCTCGCGCGCTTCGTCGTCGAGGTTTTCCGGGAATCGAAAGAGCAGAATGTCCCGCAGGAAATTGAAGACCGATTCTTCCAGCGCCGGATTCCGGCGCTTGGCCGTCGTCACGGCGCGTTCGATGATTGCGCGGTCCTCTTCGCTCACCGGCTGGCCTGGCGTGACATAAGTGCGGTAGACCGGAAAGCACGCAATTGTCTCGCGCACCGCCCGGCCCAGCGCATCGAGAGTGAAATCGCGAAACCAGCGGTTCTTCTCCGAAAGCCGGTCGAGCATGTCGCCGAGGACATTGACGTCGTTGGCGAGCGAGAGCCGCATGACCAGCCGTTTCTTCGCGTAAACCAAATGCCCGAAGTGCATCGAGTGACCGAGAAAACGATGGAAGGTTTTGGTGATGGCTTGCTCCGAAGAGCCATCCACGAGCAGGGCCGCGGCCAGCTTGCCGAATTCGTAACCGGTGGTCCCATGGACGGGCCAATCTGCCCGTAACGTTTCACTGCCGGAGAGAATTTTTTCGACCAATAGGTAGATCGCGCGGCCATCATCCGGCAGAGGAAAGTTCAGCGCGACTGCGCACCGACGCTGCAGTTTTTCGAAGTACTCCCTCGGCAAATAGAGCCCATCGGGGTGATCGATGCGCACACCTGTGACGGCGCCCGCGCCGATGAGCTCGAGCAGCAACCGATGGGTCGCATCGAAAACCTCGGGCAATTCCATCCGGATCGCGGCCAGATCGTTGACATCAAAAAAACGCCGGTAGTTGATCTCCTCCGCGGCGACGCGCCAGAAGGCGAGACGATACGATTGGTCGTTCAGGAGCAGATCGAGCGTATCGAAACTTCTCGGTTCGCCCGGCGTGCCGTTGATTTGCGTGACGGCGTCTGTTACTGCGTCCTGCACCTGCGGCGCTTCCTGGCACCGCCGTTCGAGCCGGCGCTTGATGATCTCTTTCTCGCGCGCGCGTTCCGCGATCCGTTCCGGATCGGTTTCAGTCCGGCGCGGCAAATATTCCAGCGCGGTGATGATGCTCTGGAATTCCGCGTAAAAATCTTCGTTCTTAAACGACGCTAATTTTTCCAGCGCGATCTCGAGGATGTGACGATATGTGCCCGGCGCGATTGGAAATTCGTGATCGTAATAGCGCAGATAAAACGCGCCCGCGTCGAAGTGCACCTGCAATTCGCCCCGCTCCAGCACACGTCCGTATTGATCGCCCAGGATGGGAAGGAGGACCTTGTCCTGAAGACCGGATTTGAGCGGCTTCCATTGGATGTCGAAATAGGGCGCGTGAATCGAACTCGGGCCGTTCTCGAGCACGTCCATCCACCATTGGTTAAGCGGTTCGCCGATCCCCATGTGGTTTGGGACGAAATCGACGATCTGTCCCATGCCGTGGGAATGCAGCTCGGCGATCCAGGCATCGTACTCCTCGCGCGACCCGATGGCGGCGTTCAGCTTATTATGATCGGTGATGTCGTAGCCGTGAAGGCTTTCGGCCCGCGCCTGAAAGTAAGGCGAAGCATAACAATCGCTGACGCCGAGTGCATCGAGATAGGGCACGATTTCCCGCGCCTGCGCGAAGGTGAATTGCCGATTGAACTGCAACCGGTAGGTCGAGGTGGGAATGCGCGGGTGCTCGGTGGTCACGAAGGGGAGAAAGCTTAGACAGGATTTACAGGATGGACAGGATTCAAATCCTGTTAATCCCGTTAATCCTGTCTACTTCCCGCTCACATCTTCTCGGGCACGTTGATTCCGAGAAGATCGAGGCCGCGATGAAGAACGCGCGCCGTCAACTCACACAGCGCGAGACGCGAGCTCCGCGCCGGCTCCTCCGATTTCAAAACAGGACACGCTTCGTAAAACGCGTGGAAGCTGTTGGCCAGCTCGAAGAGATAATTCGCGAGGATGTTCGGCCGAAAATCGTTTAGAACCGCCGGCACGACTTCCGCGAACTGACACAATCTTGTCGCCAAATTTTTTTCCTCGGGCGCGGCTAGCACGACTTGCGCGTCCTCCGGCGCGCCCCACAGGGGCGCGGCTACAGCGGCTTTCCGGAAGATGGAGCGGATGCGGACATAGGCGTTCTGCAAATACGGCGCCGTGTTGCCTTGAAACGACAGCATTCGGTCCCAGGAAAAAATGTAATCGGTCATGCGGTATTGCGAGAGATCGTAATATTTCACCGCGCCAATCCCGACCTTTTGCGCGATCTCGATCTTCTCCGAATCGTTCAGATCGGGATTCTTCTCTTCGATAATCTTGCGGGCGCGCTGGACGGCCTCATCGAGCAAGTCGCGCAGCGGCACGTTCTCGCCCGAGCGCGTTTTCATCAGCTTGCGGTCCTCGCCCAGGATGCTGCCAAAGGTAATGTGGCGAAAGTCGGCCGTGTAACCCTCGCGGCGCGCGATCGCGATGATTTGTTTGAAGTGCAAAATTTGCGGCGCGCCGACGACCAGCCAAACCGTATCTGCTTTCAAACCCTTGATGCGATAATCCACGGTCGCGACATCGGTGGTCGCATAATTAAAACCACCGTCGCTCTTGCGAATGATGGCCGGCTTTTCCGCCAGCTCGGGAATGTCGCGGAAGAAAACGCAAACCGCGCCTTCACTGATCTCCGCGATTTTCGATTCGAGCAAGCGCTCGACCACGGCGGGCAAGCGGTCGTTGTAGAAACTCTCGCCCCGCTGAATGTCGTAATGAATGTCCAGAACCTGATAGGCGCGCTCGAATTCCTTCATGGAAAGATCGACCGTCTCTTTCCAAATCGCGAAATTCTCCGGATCGCCGGCCTGGAGTTTGACCAATTCCTCGCGGACCGCTTCCCGCACCTTTGGATCGGTGTTCGCTCTTTCGTTCGTCTGTTTATAAATGCGAACCAGCTCGCCAATCGGATCCCGTTCGAGCGCCGCGCGATCGAGCAAGTTTTTCCAGCCGTAAATCACCATCCCAAACTGCGTGCCCCAATCGCCGATGTGATTGTCACGAATAACCTCGTGGCCGAGAAAGGACGCGATCCGCGCCAGCGCGTCACCCAGGACCGTGCTGCGAATGTGACCGACATGCATCGGCTTCGCGACATTGGGCGAGCCGAAATCGATCACGATTCGTTTCGGTGTGGACGCTTTTTCCACTCCGAGCCTCTCGTCGCGCAGCAGTTCGGCGGCTTTCCCCGCGATGGCCTCCGGTCGAAGCGTAAAGTTAATGAAGCCCGCGCCGGCGATCGTTGGCTTTTCGCATAGGTCCCATAGGTCGTATACGTCCAATATCTTCTGCGCTAGAGCGCGCGGATTTTCTCCGAGCTGTTTCGCCAGAACGAGCGCGGCGTTGGTTTGGTAATCGCCAAAGCGCGGATCCGTCGCCGGCGTGACCGCGCCGGCGGGCGGGAGATCAGCCGCGGAAAGCGCTTCCGCCAGCTTCCGCGCGAGGAGCGCTTGAAACGTTTCCATTCGACGCGCCGCCTTTATTTTTGGGCGCGGTCGCGGAAGATCGCCAGAATCTCTTCCGCCGAGGGAGCGGCAGCGAGACTTTCGCGAATGCTTCGGTCGTTCAGGAATTTGGCAATGGAAGCGAGCGTGCGCAGGTGCGTTTGAAATTGATTTTTGGGCACGATAAAAAGCACAACGAATTTCACCGGTGCATTATCCAGCGCGTCGAACTCGATCCCCTGCGACGAGCGCCCAAAGGAAGCGACCACTTCTTCGATCCGATCGGAAGAGGCATGGGGAATGGCGATCCCAAAGCCGATGCCGGTGCTCATCGTCTCTTCGCGTTGCTTCAACGAGGCGAGGATGCTTTCGCGATCTTCGGGTTTGATCTTGCCCTGACTTACCAGAAGGTCGATCAGCTCGACGATGGCCGACCAACGCTCGGTCGCTTTCATCTCGGGGATGATTTGCTCGGCAGTGAGTAGGCTGGCCAAGGACATGAAGGTTCCCGATTGGGAGCGAAAGCTTATCTTGAGCACTTCGGATGACAAGCGGCATTTGGCTGCTTGGCGCAGGCACAGATGAGCGGAATCGACGCCGTCTCTTCGCGACCCGTCTTTATAAATAACAAACAAGCCTCATTCGCCTTTGCCGCGCACGCTGCGAGAGTGGGCCTGATGATCTTTTGCTGGCAACGCTCACGCCTTTTGCTGCTCGCTGTTTTCCTCGCACCAATGTCATTGGCCCTTCCCGCCCGGGCGGAGCCCGCCATGTGGGTGATCCGGGACAAGGATTCGACGATTTATCTAATCGGAACTCTGCACCTGCTCCGGCACAACGCCGATTGGAATTCGGCCAAGGTGAAAAAGACCGTGACCGAAAGCACCGAGCTGTGGCTGGAGATCGCGGACGCCGACGACCAGGCGGCCGCCCTGCCGCTCGTGGCGAAGTACGGCATGGACGCGGAGAAACCGCTCTCGAGCAAACTGAGTCCGGCCCAAAACGAAAAGTTGGCCAAGCTCGAGGACGCTTACGGTCTCCCGGCGGCGACCCTGGAGCCGATGAAGCCGTGGGTGGCGGCTTTGATGCTCGCGGTCATGCCCTTGCAAAAAGCCGGCTACGATCCGAACGCCGGGATCGACCGCCTTCTGAAGGCGCAAGCTGACCAGGAGGGCGATAAAATCTACGGACTCGAGACGATGGAGCAGCAGATCAAAATTCTGGCTGACTTGCCCGACGCGGAGCAGATCGCTTTCCTCGACCAAACTCTCGACGAGGTCGAAAAGGGAGTAGAGCTTCTCGACAAATTAGCGAAAGCCTGGATCGACGGCGATACCGAAACGATCGGCCGCATCCTGGTGGATGAGGTGAAGAAAGCGCCAGCCCTTTATGACAAACTTCTGGTCCAGCGCAACATCGCCTGGAGCGACAAAATCGCGGAGATCCTGAAGGGCTCGGGCGTGCAGCAAATAGCCGTCGGCGCCGCGCATCTCGCCGGACCTGACAGCCTCCAGGTCCAACTCGCGAAACGCGGAATCAAAGTCGAGCGGTATTGAATTGCCGGAAACGCGTGTCATCCCGAGGCTGACGCAGCGCGCCGAGGGACCTCTCAAGCGCTCAACCGCTTCCGCGATAGGTCACGCGTCATCGTCATACCGGCGTCGGCTGTTCGCCTGCGTGTCGCCAGTTGCAACTGTGAGATCCCTCGGCGCGCTGCGCCAGCCTCGGGATGACAACTATTCGCCCCGCACCTTGTAATTCAACTGGCGCGAAAGAAGCCAGCGGACTCCGAACATATCCATGGTCGCGCGAAGGGCGCGGTTGCCGAGGCCGTATTTGCTCTGGCCAAATTTTCGGGCGCGATGATTCACGGGAATCTCCACCAGCCGAAACCCCGCACCCTTCACCAGCGCGGGAATAAAACGATGCATCCCCTTGAACGGAACGAACGCGCCGATGCATTCGCGGCGCATCGCTTTCAAAGTGCATCCCGTGTCGCGCACGCCGTCCTTGGTAAATCGGCTCCGAACAAAATTTGCGATGCGACTCGTGATGCGTTTGACCAGCGTGTCTTTCCGCTGGGCGCGATAACCGCAAACCAGATCGGCGCCACGCTCGATCTCAGCCAGCAGTCTCGGAATATCGTTTGCGTCATTTTGCAGATCGCCATCGATCAAAACACAGATCGCGCCCCGCGCCGCCTGCAACCCCGCGTACATGGCCGCGCTCTGTCCGGCATTTCTCTCGAAGCTCAAAAGGCGCACGTTCGATCCGGCCGTGATCTGCTCCGCGGTCCGGTCGCTCGAGCCGTCATCGACGAAGATGATTTCGTAATCGAGACCGGCGAGCGCGGCGGTCAGCTCGGCTTGGAGGAGCGGGACGTTTTCTTGCTCATTATATAATGGCGCGACGACCGAGACCGCCGGCGAGTCGTGATTCATAACGGCAACGTCTTGTAATTCCGGCAGAGAAAAACCTGCCAGGTCCGCAGGGCAATCCCAAAACGGCGGACCTCGATGGTGGCGATTTTCTCTGTTGATTGGAAACCGGCGCTGATGTTGTGCGGCACGAGATCGGCCTCTCGTCCGCTTTGGATGTAGAGCGCGCTGCGACCCATGAAGGGATTGATCCCGCCTTCCTCCGTGTAAACTTCGCCGTCCGGAAGTGGCGTGTTCGGCGGCGCCTCGACAAATTCATCGTAACGCGGCCAGAAAGAAAATTGGTTCGTGATGTCCTGCGATTCGACGATGTAGACCGGCGGATGACCGGGGCCCTCGGTCCGTTTCTTTTCGAAATAAAAGGCCATCTCCGAAGCGCGGTCGCGTTGATCGGCGATGATGAAAACCGGCTCGCCCAGTTTCGGCTCGAGCTCGGACCGGATTTTTTCCACCGCCCTGGCCGCTGATTTCCAACCGCGGACCGAATCCGCCGGATCGCGCCGGAGAATGGGCACCCCGGCACTGCGCAACAGATCGGTGTTGAGCGCGAGCAGACTCATGAGCAACGCGAGCAGAATTCCCGCGCCCACGCCTGCCCGCAAGGCGCGGCTCGAGGAGATCCGCTCCTGCCAATAGGCGGCAGCGAGCACCCCGAGACTAACGAAGGCGAGCACATCCCAGTTGGGCGCAGCCTGTTTATTGATTGAGAGCAGGGCGTAAAACAAAAAGACGGGGAGACCAAACCACATCAGGTAAAGAACTTTGAAATGCTTCCGGGCGCGCCGCCAATTCGCGATGGCCGCCCAGGCAATTCCGAGAAAAAGGAGCGGCGATAAGAAGAGGAAGTGCACGCCCAGAAATCCGAGCAGCTCCTGCGGATGAAAGCCAGGTGCGTTTTGCAGACTGCCGCGCGCGCGCAAATGCCCGAGCGTGGCCCAGGCATGCTGGGCGTTCCAGACGATCGGCGGCGCCAAGCAAATCGCGAAGGCGCCGAGAAGAAGATAGAAATTCAGCCCCTTAAACTCGCGGCGCAAACGCGGGATGAGGGCCAGGACGAGCACGATCGAAACCAGCTCGAAGGCGTTCGTATATTTGCAGAGAAATCCCAGGCCGATCAGGAAACCGGTCGCGGGCCAGAACCAGGAAAACTTCGGACTGCGCTCGATCGCCAGCCAGAAGGTGAACATGGCCGCCGTCCAAAAGAAGATGGAGAGCGGGTCGATCGTCATCAGGACATTTCCGATATTGAAGAGCGGAATCGCGTTGAGCGCGATGATGGCCCAAAAGCCGGTGGTGGCGTTGAATAACTTCTTCGTGAAATAGTAAATCAACAGGCTCGTCCCTGCTCCGAGGATCGGACTCCAAAAACGGACGCCAAATTCGGTCGCACCAAAAATTGCCGTGCTGGCGCGCATGGCGAAAGCGACGCCCGGTCCCTTGCTAAAGTAAGAAGGCGCGAGGCGCTCCGACCACATCCAGTAATGCGCCTCGTCGAAGTGGAGGTCGCTGGTGCCGATCAGGGCGAGGCGGATCGCGGTCAGACCCAGAATGAAAAACCAGACCGCTCGGGTATTGCTCATTTGTGGCGCGAGCTTTCACCGATCAAACTCGGATGCTCGACGAAGAGCTGCGGCGCCCATCGCCCGGCGCACCTTCGCCAGATAAATTCCAGCAGCGCCACCATCAGCAGCGCCACGCCGGCCGCCATGAACGCGGTCGCGAGCACATCGCTCGGCCAATGCGCCCCCAAATAAATTCGCGACCAGCCGATCGCCGCGGCGACGATGAAATAAAGCCAGCCCCACGTTCGGAAGAACACGGAGCAGACCACGGCAATGATCATGTTGTCCGTGACGTGCCCGGACGGGAAAGAGGGTCCCGATTTATTATGATCGGTTTGATCGGAATAACGAATACTGGGTTTCTTGAAGAGGGTCAGGAAGGCCGGGCTCGTCGGCTCGAGCTGAACCATGCGCACGACCTGCACCTGCTTCGGACGCCGGCGATCGATCGCGCTCTTCAAGGTGCGGACGAGGAATTGTTCGGAAAAAATCAGCGTCACCAGCAGACACAAAACAAAGGCCCGGCCCTTGAATCCCATAAAAACCAGCGCATAAACGACCAGAGCGATGAGCACCGGCTTCCAGATTTCCACATTGCTGATTGCGGCCATGAACAAGTCGAGCGCGGGACTCGTCCATCGTTCGTTGATAAGATGGAGAATGGTTTGGTCCATGCAGGGTGCGAAAGGGTTAAGCTTTAAGTTTCAAGCTTTAAGAGCTAGCGCACTATCTGGCTTCACTTAAAGCTTAACCCTTAACACTTAAAGCTTCTTCCGATGCGCAAAGAGATCGCCCTCTGCCTGCTGATTGCAACGATTGCATGGAGCGCGAATGCCGCTCCCCTCCCTGACGCCAAAGACATCCTGGCCTCGGTGCGTCTCCAGCAGGCGCAGCAGGAGGTCGATCTGCAAGGACAACTGCGCGAGAACGAGAAGGTGATTCCGTTCCGGCTCACCCAGACCGGACCAGTGATTCGCTACTCTTTTTCCAATCCCGATGAAGCGCTGCAATTACGCCTGGGCGACAACGATTCGCGGCTCGAGGAAGTCACGAAAAGCGGGGTGGAAAAAATCGCGCCCGCGCAGTTCGATCACAAAGTGCGGGGCACGAGCGTCACCTACGAGGACCTCGCGCTAAAATTTCTTTATTGGCAGAACGGGCGCGTCACCGGGGAAAATTCCATTCGCACGCGTTATTGCTGGAAGCTGGAATTGAAGGCGCCGTCGCGCCAATCGCAGTACTCGAACGTCTATCTTTGGGTCGACAAAGAGGGCGGCGCGCTCATGCGCATGGAGGGCTACGATTGGACTGGGAAGCTCGCCAAACGTTTCGAGGTAATCTCCGCTCAAAAAATCGAAGGCCGCTGGTTCTTGAAACAAATGCGGATCGAGGAGTTCCTTCCCGGCACCGGCAAAGTGCAGTCGCGGACTTATCTCGAAATCAAAAAGTAGCCATGGCCTTCACCGATTTTTCGAGACGAATGCTGACGCAATTCGCCGGTCTCTTGCTCTTCAATCTCGCGGTCAGTCAGGCGTCCGCGGAATCGCCCCGGCCGATCGTGATTCGAAATGCAACTCTGATCGACGGGCGCGGCGCGGCCGCTCAACACGACGTGACGGTGATTATCTCAGACCGCCATTTCACGACAATTGCCCCCGAGGCGCAGGCAAAGGTTCCGCCGGATGCTGAGACCATCGACGCTACGGGAAAATTCGTCATCCCCGGGCTCTGGGACATGCACGTTCATCTCACCATGGTGACCGAGATTGCCTGTCCCGCGCTCATCGCGAATGGAGTTACCGGAGTCCGGGACATGGGCGGCTCTCTGGAGATTATCGATTGGATCCGTCAACGAATCGCCGACGAAACAATTCCTGGCCCGCACGTTTTCCGCGCCGGGCCGTTTGTGGATGGATCGAAACCAGGTGTCGCCGACCGCCTCGTGGTCTGGAACGCGGACGACGGCCGGAAAGCGGTAGGATTTTTGCAAAAGCGCGGAGTCGATTTCATCAAGGTGCACAATGGCACGCCGCCCGAGGCTTTCTTTGCGCTTTTGAAAGAAGCCGCGGCAAAGCGAATTCAGGTTGCGGGGCACATTCCTCTCGAGGTCGATCCGGCCGCGGCCATCGATGCCGGATACAACAGCATCGAGCACATCGTGAGTCTCTTCGAAGGACCGGTGCGAACCAAGGTCATGAACGGAAAGAGCCAGGAGACTGCGATGGCGGAGTTTACGGACGAGGAGGTGAGAAAGCTGGCGCGCCTCATGGTTAAGAGAGGTGCGTGGTTCGATCCGACCTTGATCATGTACTGGTCAATCGCGCATCAGGCAGAACTCAAGGAGCATCCGGACGAGAGGGATCGGTATGTCTCGAAATCGGCCAGGGAATTTTGGAAGATTTTTCCCGACAAACCCGCGTCGCCGGAAGCGCGGAAAAAATTCGACGAAGCCTTCACCCGCTTCCTGCAGATCACCGGCATCGTCCACTCGGAGAATGTCCGGTTTCTCGTCGGCACCGACTTGGCGGGACGCAATATCTTTCCCGGGTTCAGCGTGCAGGACGAGCTGGCGCTCTTAGTCAAAGCGGGCCTGACCCCGATGGAGGCAATCGTCGCCGCAACGCGCCATCCCGCCGAGTCGCTCGGAAAATCAAAGGAGCTGGGAACGATCGAGCCTGGCAAAACAGCCGACCTGGTCCTCCTGGACCAGGATCCGCTCGGCGACATCGCCAACACGAAAAAGATCAGCGCGGTGATCGCGAACGGGCGCTTGTTCCGCAGGCCGGAATTGGACCGGATGCTCGAGACGGTAGTGAAAGAGGCGCCGAATCGATAGGGAACTCACTCTGCGGGAATCACGCGTTGACCCTCGAGATCGAGAAGTAGATTCATCTTCCTGTAGCCGCTCGCGAAAACTTTCGGAGCCGAAACGCATTTTCAGACCCAGCGACCCCGGCGGTCATAGACCGCCGCTACAGGAAGCTATTGGCGCGTTCTCGTGAGATGGAGTAAAAACGTTAGCTCTATGCATGGCCTTTATCTCTCGATCCCCTCCGCGCTGCTTGCGTTCGTTCTTACAGCGACGGCGCAGAACACTCCGCCGGTCGTCACAACTCAGATCGCGGATTTCACGGAGTACGCCGGTGCTCCGGCGCGTTCGATTGATCTCGCGACTGCGTTTGCCGATTCCGACGTGAGCGCGGCCGTTCGCCTGACCACCGTGCTCGGGATAATTGATCTCGCTCTCTTCGGGCAGCAGAAACCAATCACCGTCGCAAATTTTCTGAATTACGTGAACCAGGGTCGGTACTTCAAAATCGATCCGACCAACGGCCAGCTGGCTTCGACTTTCATTCACCGATCCATTCCCGGTTTCATCATTCAAGGGGGAGGTTACCTCGGCACCGTCAAACCCAGCCCGCCCCCGCAGGTCCAACCAACTGCGGTCCTGCCTTTTCCCGCGATTCAAAATGAGCCTGGGATTTCCAACAAGCGCGGGACGATCGCGATGGCGAGAATAGCCAATCAAACCAACAGCGCCACGTCGGAGTGGTATTTCAATCTCGCGGATAACGGTGGCCCGCCTAATAACCTCGATACTCGAGATGGCGGCTTCACCGTCTTCGGCAAGGTCGTGAACAACGGCATGACTGTCGTGGATGCGATCGCCGCGGTGCCGCGGTATGATGGCGGCGCGCCGTTCGACAACCTTCCCCTCCGTAATTACACCAGCCCCAATGATGTCGTGGTATCGAACTTCATTTCGATTCCTGCGATCTTTCAGATTTCGCCTCTGAACTTTTCCGCGGTGAGCAACAATGCCGCGATCGCAGACGCCACGGTCAGCGGCACAAAACTACTCGTGCAGGGCAAACAAATCGGTAGCGCCACCATCACGGTGACGGCGACGGATTTCGACGGCGGAACTGCCTCGCAACAATTCGTCGTGAACGTCATCCCCGCTCCCGGCCGCCTCGTGCAAATCGCCACTCGCATGCAGGTCGGCACCGGTGACAACGCGCTCATCGGCGGATTCATCATGCGCGGCCCGTCGCCGAAACGGCTGATGATCCGCGGGATCGGCCCGTCCACCGGATTGAATGGCGCACTGGCCAATCCCGTTCTGGAATTGCACGACGTTAGCGGCGCCGTCATCGCCAGCAACGACAACTGGGGCGACGCGGCCAACAAGCAGGACATGATCGACTCCGGCTTGGCGCCGACGTCGCCTAACGAATCTGCCATCCTCACAACCGTTCCGTCCGATCCGGGCAATGCTTTCTACACGGCCATCGTGACGGGGGCGAATAACACCACCGGTCTCGGGCTGGTGGAAGTTTACGATCTCGATAGCGGGCCGGGCTCGACCTTACTCAATATCTCGACTCGCGGTCGGGTCGATGCGGATCCGAACGCGTTGATCGGCGGGTTTTACATTGGTGGGACGCAGTCGAAGCGGGTGCTGGTGCGCGCGATTGGACCTTCGCTCCCGGCCTTTGTGGCAAATCCTCTGGCGAATCCGATCCTCGAGCTGCGCGATAGCAATGCGGCGTTGCTGGAAGAAAACGACGATTGGGGTTCGAGCCCGGACCAGGCGGATATTCAAATGAGCGGTCTCGCGCCAACCAATTCAAAGGAATCGGCCGTGCTCAAAATGCTGCCCGCCGGTCCCTACACCGCGATCGTGCGCGGCGTGGGCGGCACGACCGGCGTGGGCTCGGTGGAAGTTTACCAGCTGGATTAGGTAGGAGCTGTCATCCCGAGCCGCGCAGACGGCGAGGGACCTCACAACTGGAATGCCGATCTGCTTGCGCCAAAGGCCCGCTCTTTGTGCGTGCGGCGGTGTACAGGCGCAAGCTAATCGGCCGCGCGATTGTGAGGTCAGCGCTCCTCCCAGGTCGCGATCCCGTCTGCGCGGCTCGGGATGACCGCTACGCCGCGGGTTCTTCCTGCGCGCCTTGGACGATCTGCGCGAAACTGCGCGGGTCCAGACTCGCGCCGCCCACCAGCGCGCCGTCGATGTCCGGCTGCGTCATGAGGGTGCGGGCATTGTCCGGCTTCACGCTGCCGCCGTACTGAATTCGAATCTTGTCGGCTGTCGCTTCATCGGAAATTTCGCCGAGCGTGCGGCGGATAAAGGCGTGCGCTTCCTGCGCCTGCTCGGCCGTGGCGGTCTTGCCCGTGCCAATGGCCCACACCGGTTCGTAAGCGATCACGGTCTCGTGCAATTCCTTCTCGCCCAATCCAGCGAGACTGCCTCTGAGTTGCGTTCCTAAGACTTTCTCCACGTCGCCCCGCTCGCGTTGCTCGAGCGTTTCGCCCACGCAAAGAATCGGCCGCAACATCGCTTCATGCGCCGCGCGCACTTTGCGGTTCACGATTTCATCCGTCTCGCCGAAGAGAGTCCGCCGTTCGCTGTGTCCAAGCACGACGTACCGGACGAACAGATCGCGCAGCATCGCCGGGCTGATCTCGCCGGTGAACGCGCCCGAGCGTTCCCAATGCATGTTCTGCGCGCCGACTTTGACATGTTGCGCCTGGCCGAGCGCGGCGTTGACCGCGGCGATTGCGGTAAACGGAGGAACGATCACGACTTCCACCTCGGTGGATTCGCCCAGCTCCAAGAGTAACGTCGCGACGAAGTCGGCCGCCTCGCTCTGAGTCATGTTCATCTTCCAATTCGCGGCGATGATTTTCTTTCTCATGGAAAATTAGACAGGATTAACAGGATTTACGGGATTGTTTAGAGAGGAAAGAAGCGAATTCCTTAATCCTGTTCATCCTGTAAATCCTGTCTGATTTGTTCCTCAACTCAAAACTGGAAATAAATAAACGGCGTGTAGTGCGGCGGCACAAATAAAAGCACCATGGCCGCCGCGCAACCGTATCCGGCGGCGAAAAGCGGAGCCGGCCCGCGCCGCCACCATTGCGAAAACCAGCCGATCGAATTCAGCCAGTGCACGATCGCGAGGACGGGCACGAGCCAAAGCATCCACGCGCCGAGATCCTCCGTGCCAGAACTTTGGAAAAGGATGAAGCTGCGCAACGCCGGAACCGCGCGCGGCAAATCGACAGAGCGGAAAACCAATAACGCGAGACAGAACCAATAAATGGTCAACGGCCAGGCGAGCCACCGCATGATGGATTGCGCCCCCGGGCGCTGTTCCGTTCGCCATAGCCATTCCCGATGGACGACCAGCGCGACTCCATGCAACCCGCCCCAGATGAGGAAGGTCCACGCAGCCCCGTGCCACAAACCACCGAGCAGCATTGTGATCATGATGTTGCGGTACATAAACCAACGCGGCCCGCGATTTCCGCCCAGAGGAATGTAGAGATAGTCGCGGAGCCAGCTCGAGAGGCTGATGTGCCAGCGTTTCCACAAATCAGAAATGTTCCGGGCGAAATAAGGAAAGCGGAAATTGACCGGGAGCTCGTACCCAAGCAGCCGCGCGCACGCAATCGCCATATCGGTGTAGCCGGAGAAATCGCAGTAGACCTGGATCGCGTAAAAGAGCACGCCGACCCACGCGCTCGCGGCCGTGAAGTTCTCCGGCGCAGCGAAATAGCGATCGACAAACGGCGCCACCGCATCGGCGACGCACGCTTTCTTGATGAAGCCGGTCAGGAACAAAACGAGCGCGCTTCGCACATCGACCTCGGAAAATTTCCGGAGCGATCGCAGTTGCGGCAGAAACAAGGACGCGCGGACGATGGGACCCGCCACCATTTGCGGAAAGAATCCGATAAAGCAGGCGACATCGAGCAGACTGGAAACGGCGCGCATCTTTCCGCGATAGACGTCGATCGTGTAACTCATCGAATGAAAGGTGTAGAAGCTCACTCCCACCGGAAGAATGATGTTGAGCGTATGCACGCTCGCGGGTAACCCGAGCCACTCGAGCAAGCCGGCCCCTGAGGAGATGAAGAAGTTGAAATACTTGAAGAACGCGAGCGTGCCGAGATTCCCGCATAAGCTCACGAGCAACCACGCGCGCCGTGCGCCGCGCGTCTTGCTCCGCGTCATCATCATCCCGACGACGTAATCGAGGACCGACGAAGCCATGAGCAGGAAGAGAAACTTCCAATTCCACGCGGCGTAGAAAATGTAGCTGCAAATCAGCAGCCAGATTTTGCGCGAATCGTTTTTGCGCAGCGACCAGTAGACCGCGAAGACCGCAAGAAAGAACCAGAAAAATCTGAACTCAACGAAAAGCATGGCTTCAGGGTTGGCGCGCGCGCCGCAGAAATTCTTGCGCCAGAAGGCGCGTAAACTCCTGGGCCCCTTCGTTGGTCAGATGCGCGTCATCGATGCGGACCTTGGAGTCGAATAACGTCGGGTATTTGCCGGCATCGTTGAAGGAGAGTAATGGCCCCGGCGGCGGCGAGTGCCGGAAGATCACCGGCGATTGAAAAATCAGCGGAGGGACCACAAGAAGCGGGGCGGCGCCGATCGCGCGGATGCGTTTCCCGAAATTGCGATACGCCTCATCCGCGTAAGGGTCGAGCGGTTTTGGTCTCGCCTCAGCGATCTCCCGGGCGAGCCGCTTCTGAAAAAGGGCGGCGTTCTCGGCCGACATGGCGTCCCCGGCCAGTCGGTATCCGTCTCGTTTTGGTCCAAGCTCCAGGTCCGCCGCATCGATGCCCTCGTGATTTCGCGAGGAAAGAAAGTCGACCCGGCCAATGCTCGCGAACCGCTGGAGGAAGAGCGTGAGATGCGAAGCAAGCGCGCGGCGCGCCACCCACAGCCGTGAAATTCTGATGTACCACTTCGCATCTCCGCGAGGGTTGAGTGCCTTTTGCACCGCCAGTTTGGTGCGCGGCCAATCGTGCCAGTAAACCGCCCGTTCGGTGCCCAGCACCTGATGTAATTTCGTCTCGATGTTCGCCGTTTCGAGAAAGACCCATTTTAAATTGCGAGGTTTCGTTTTCAGGATTTGTTCGAGCACATAAAAATTTTCCGGCGGATGCATGGCGTCGATGCCGAAATTGAAGCTGTGCGTCGGAAGACCGGCTTCCCGCGTGGTCCGATCGAAATTTTCCGGCGAAACCGAGTAGTAAATGCAGCTAGTCCCGACAAAAAGCGTATCGAACTCGTCCTTGTGCTCGGTGAAGAATTTCAGTTTGGCGGCGACCCCTCCGGGAATCGTGGGCGGGAAAAGAGCGTGGAGGAGAGCGCTGGTTCCAACCAACGCCGCCAGAGCGACGGCTGCGCAGAGGAACCTGTTAATGAACGATTTGGTCAAGGTGCGTCCAGGCCATCGCACCTTACGAGCGATCACTCAGCGCGGCGATGCCGGGGAGTTCCTTCCCCTCGATCAATTCGAGCGAGGCGCCGCCGCCGGTGGAAATGAACGTCATTTTGTCCGCGAGCCCCGCCTGCTTCACCGCAGTGACGGAATCGCCGCCGCCAATGATAGTCGTGGCCTTCGAGCGAGCGAGAGCTTCGGCGATCGCAATCGTGCCGATGGCAAAAGCAGGAATCTCGAAGATCCCGACCGGGCCGTTCCAGAGAATCGTTTTCGCCGTGGCGATCTCGTCTTCATATAGACTCACAGTCGCATGGCCGATATCGACCGCTTGCCAGCCCTCGGTGATCCCGTGGCCCGGCATGACCCGGCTGGTGTTTCTCGCCGTGGCGCCCGGTTCAATTTTGTCGGCTTCCAGCGCATCCACCGGCAGCAAGAGTCGCACTCCCTTTTCTTTCGCCAGATCCAGAATCTCTCGCGCGAGATCAAGCTTGTCGGCTTCGACCCGGCTGCTCCCGATCGGAACACCCTGGGCTTTCCAAAATGTGTTGGCCATCGCGCCGCCGATTAAAATGGAATCGGCTTTCTCCATCAGCGCCTTAATCACGCCGATTTTGTCGGAGACCTTCGAGCCGCCGAGAATGACCACGAACGGCTTCGCCGGTTTGGCCAGTTCGTGGGAGAGATATTGGATTTCCTTCTCCATCAGGAAACCCATGGCCGATTGCGGCACGAACTTCGTGATGCCGACGGTGCTGGCGTGCGCGCGATGGGCCGCGCCGAAGGCATCGTTCACGTAAAGGTCGCCGAGTTTCGCGAGCGCTTCGGCAAAGGCGGGATCGTTTGCTTCTTCGCCCGGATGGAACCGCACATTCTCGAGCAACGTGACGTCGCCCTCGTTCATGTGGCCGATGATTTCTTCCGGGATTTTCCCGATCGTGTCGTGACTGAAGGCGACCGGATGATTGATCACGGTGTGCAGATAATCGGCGACTGGCCGGAGCGAATATTTGTCGACCGGTTTCCCTTTCGGCCGGCCGAAGTGCGCCATCAGGATCGTCTTCGCGCCATGCTCGCGGAGGTGATTGATGGTCGGGAGACTTTCGCGAATGCGAGTGTCATCAGTGATGGCGATATTCCCATCGCGCTCTTCTGTCGGCACATTGAAATCGACCCGGACCAGCACGCGTTTTCCACGGACGTCGAGATCGCGTAACGTGAGCTTATTCATTCGGACAGGATTAACAGGATTGCACAGGATTTCGGAAAAGGGCGGACACGGATTCTTCCATCCAGTTAATCCTGTAATCCTGTCTAATTTTTCCCGTTACTTTCCGAGCAGCTCCAGCAGTTGGACGCAGCGATTGCTGTAGCCCCATTCGTTGTCGTACCAGCCGACGATCTTCACGAATTTGCCGCCGTGCGTCATGGTCAGGTTGCTGTCGAAAATGCAGGAATGCGGGTTGCCCACGATGTCGATCGAAACCAGTGGCTCGTCGCTGTATTCCAGAATTCCTTTGTAACGCTTGCTCGCCGCAGCCTCTTTGAACGCAGTGTTGATCGAGTCGATCGTGGCGTCCTTTTCGACAATCGCCGTGAAATCGGTCACGGAACCATCCGGCGTCGGGACCCGAAACGCGCCGCCGTTCAGCTTTCCTTTTAAGGCGGGAATCACTTCACCGATGGCTTTCGCGGCGCCGGTGCTCGACGGAATGATGCTGACGGCAGCCGCGCGGGCCCGCCGCAAATCTTCATGGGGAAAATCGAGGATTCTTTGGTCGTTCGTGTAGCTGTGGATGGTGCTCATGAAGCCGTTCACGATCCCGAAATTGTCGTGCAACACTTTGGCCATCGACGCGAGGCAATTGGTGGTGCAGCTCGCGTTGGAAATGATGAAATGCTTTTCCGGATCGTAGGCTTCGTCGTTCACGCCGAGGCAAAGCGTCGCGTCCGGATTCTTCGCGGGCGCGCTGATGAGGACGCGTTTGGCCGCACCTTTCGTCAGATGCAGCTCGGCTTTATCGCGGCTGGTGAAGAAGCCGGTCGACTCCAGCACAACGTCCACGCCGAGATCTTTCCAAGGCAAATTGGCCGGGTCGCGTTCCTTGAAAAGCCTGATCTTGTGACCGCGCACGATGATGTTTTCGGGATCGTGGCCGATCTCGCCGTCGAATTTTCCATGGACCGAGTCCCATTTGAGCAAGTGCGCAATGGTAGCCGTATCCGTGAGGTCGTTGATGGCAGCGATGCGCTTCACGTCGCTTTGTTCCATCGCGCGCAAGACGTTGCGTCCGATTCGGCCGAAGCCGTTGATGCCGTAGTTTGCCATAGGAAAAGTTGAGAGCGGTTGGTTGAGAGTTGAGAGCCGCGCCCGTTGCGGAGCGGGTAAGTTACTAATTGCGGCGAATCGGGAACGCAAATGAGAAACGCTGTGGCGGCAATTGCTGGCCGTGGCGCTGCTTGCCACGCCGAAGCAAGGCGAAGGCGGGTGGGCGATGGTGTGAGGGCAGCGCAGCTTTCCGACCTCTCGTTTCGCACAGCGAAACGGCTACAGCTGGCCCAGGCGGAAGCGGAATGAATTGAACGAATCCACCGCGACATCGTCAAAGAGCATCCGTGAAGATCGTTTCAATCATGAGCGCGGTAGTCGCGGTCCTCGGGCTCGCGCCATTTCAAACCGTCCAGGCGGCGAAACGCGATGCTTCGAGAGTGATTACCATTCTGGCGCTCGGAGATAGTCTCACCGCAGGCTACGGCCTCTCTCGCAAACAAGCGTACCCCGCCCTCATCGGCGAAAAGATGCGCAGGGCGAACTATCAATTCGAGGTTATCAATGCGGGATCGAGCGGCGATACCACGGCGGGAGGATTGCGACGTTTGCCGCCGCTTCTTCGGCGAAAGAAAATCGATGTCCTTATTCTTGCCCTGGGGATCAACGATGCCTTCCGCGGCGTGTCCATCGAACAAATGCGATCGAATCTCCAGGCGATGATCGATCAGACCCGTGCTCGCCATCCGAACGTTTCGATCATCATCGCGGGAATGCAGCTCCCGCTCGCTTCGAGCGACGGCTACGTGCGCGCGTTTGGAGAAATGTTTGGCGCGCTGGCGGAGAAGAATCGCGCGGCGTTGATTCCTTATTTGCTCGAAGGAGTCGGTGGCGATCCGGAGTTGAACCAGTTCGATCGCATTCATCCGAATGCGGCGGGCCAGCGGGTTTTGGCGGAAAACGTGTGGCGCGTGCTCGAGCCGATCCTGGTGAAGTTCAGGCAGGATGTCGGTCGATAGCATGATTGCATCAGTCGATTAACAGTGAACTCAGCAACATGTCATCCCGAGCCGCGCAGACGGCGAGGGACCTCACAATCGCGGTGTCAATTAGCTTGCGCCTACACGCCGCCGCACGCACAAAGAGCGTGCCTTGGCGCAAGCTAATCGCCATTCCAACTGTGAGGTCCCTCGCCGTCTGCGCGGCTCGGGATGACAGCTTTTCGTGCTTTGGATCACTTAGTCGACCGCCGGCTGCTGCTGAGTCAGGCAGTGAAACGCGCCGAGTCCCCAGATCAATTCCGTGCAGTCGATGGGCACGATCCGGCGTGTCGGGAAAACTCTCGCCAGAGTCAATTCGGCAATGGCGTCTTTCGGGTCCGCGAACGTCGGCAACAGCACACATTCATTCGCGATATAGAAATTCGCATAACTGGCGGGCAACCGCTGATCTTCGCGCACGATCCTGGCGGGCATCGGCAGGGTGATGATCTCGAACGGCGCACCCTTCCACTTCATCGCGCCCAAGCGCGCGAGATTTTCCTGGAGCGGTTGGTAATTCGGATCATCGCGATTTTCTTCGACGACGGTGACGACCCGGCGCTCACTCACGAAGCGCGCGAGATCATCCACGTGACCATCGGTATCATCGCCTTCAATGCCGTCGCCCAGCCAAAGAATTTCTGTCACGCCTAGATAATCACGCAGCCGCTGCTCGATCTCCGCACGTGAAAGATTCGGATTCCGATTCGGATTCAGCAGGCAAGACTCCGAGGTAAGCAACGCGCCGGCGCCGTTTACATCGATCGAACCACCTTCGAGAATCATGCGCGGATAAAATACCGGCACGCCCAGGATCTCAGCGATCCGCGTCGGGACCACGTCATCGAGATCGCAAGGCGGATACTTGCCGCCCCACGCGTTGTAATCCCAATCGGCCACGGCCAGCCGCGGCTCGCGATCGCGCGTCAAAAAAATCGGACCGTGATCGCGGCACCACGGTTCGTTGGTGGGGATGCGATGAAAGGTGAGCCGCTCGTGCGGCAAACCGTCGAGCACCTCGAGCGCTTCTGCTTCATGCGCCCCGTTGCAGACATTGATGCAAACCGGCTCGGAGGCGAGCAGCGCTTCCACCATTTTCCGCAACGTCGGCAAGACGCGATCGAAGGCATCGGGAAAGCTGATCCCTTCGCGCCGCGGCCACGAAAGCCAGGTCGCGGCGTGCGGTTCCCATTCCGCCGGCATTCGATAACCGAGCGACGCCGGTGTTGGCTTCGATGATTGCGCGTCGTCCATTGGTGTTGCTAGAGTCGCGCAGCCGTTTGCCGCCGCAATTGTGATTTATCGACGCTCGCCTCGCTTGGTCCAATTGTTCGCGCTTTTTGATCCAGCTACCGGCTGGTGACAAAGGGGGCGGAGGGAGGACACGGTCGCCATCTATATGTACAGCCTGAAGGCTGATGCGATGGGATTAGCGGCGCTTTCTCTGCTCCTCGTAATTGTGCTCGTGCTCGTGATCGAAGGAGCTGCAGATCGAGCACGAGCAGGAGCACGAGCACGAGCACGAAAGGAAGGAAAACCTACACGTTCATAAAGAGCGAACGCCGTTGCTGGGACGCGAGCAAGGGCGGAAATTCCACGGCGGCGGGCGAAGTGGTGCTGCCAATAAAATGGGCGGCCACTTTTTGCAATTCACGCCAGCGATCCCACTCGAGCAACGGCGCGCCTACGATGTGGCGAAGAAGGCTGCGCCATTCCATCAGCGCGCGCTCGATATCGCCGTGGCGGAGCGATTCGTTGGTCATGCGGTAACGAGTGGACGGGTTCGCGACGAGCTCACGAATCACTTCCGATGCGCCCGAGCCGTAATGGACGGGCACTCCCATTTCAATGTAACCGGGATAATCGGCGCGGCCGTAAACCCGCTGGCAGAGAATACCGAGCCTGCCGCCGAGCGGCGCATCCTCCCCGGCAAAACGGGGACCCGCGCGGATATTCGCCAGATCGAAAACGAGATCGTCGATCGGGTATCTTTCGTCTTCCAGCGCAGCGGCGATGGCGAGACCTTCGCCGGCTTGGAAAAAAGAGAAAAGAGTGCCGCGTCGTGTCGGCGTTCCGTCGTCAGCGACGAGACCCAGTTGCCGCCAGGCGTAAGCAGGCGAATTCGTGATGACGGTGGTGAGGTCGTGCTGCAATTCCGAGCAGGTGCGGCAAACCACCGGGATCGCTTCCCGCTCGGGGGGCTCGAACAGGGCCGCGTTGAGCGAATCAATCACCGCGGATATCTGCACCCCGGAAAAATCGATTCGCGCGTAAATCGTGTTACCGCGGGTGACTATTTCGGCGATTTCGCCGCCAATCAGTGCCGGGATTATTGAACGAATCTTTTGTTCAAGTTCGACGCGAGGAATGATTTTGAACTGGGAGGGCGAGGCTCCGGCCGAGCCGCCGTTTTCCGCGCAACCACTGACGGCTCGGCCGGAGCCTCGCCCTCCCAAAATCTTGCGCAGCCATTTGACCGGAGCGATGGCGTCATCGGCCACGATGGTCGCGAGCGGAATTTCGCGGCCATAAATTCCCCGGTCGCGCAGCTTGCACAGATTGCCGAAGCCGCGGCCGTCGAGCATCCGAGGCAGACTCAAGGCGCGGACCCAGGAATCATTTTCGCGCACGAACAACCGGCCTAACGAGACGTCCTCCGGCGTGGAAAACCTGGGCTCCCATTCGTTCTCTGAGTTCAGCATTTCAATGATGGGCCGCCGGACGAAACGGGCGCGTTCCGCGTCCACCCAAAGGCCGCATGGTTTTTCCCCGGTGGAAAGAGAATGCTCGGAACCGATCGGAACTTGCTGGCTGCTGTAGAGCGAGCGGCTCAGCTCGACCGCGGCGGCAAACGGCTGCTCACCCCGATCCGCCGCGCCACGCATGACGCTGATGAGACTCGGCCAATCAACTTGCGTGGCGCGCTTCAATTGCCGCGCGCGGGCGTCGCTGAGCCGCGGAATATCCGGCAGCATCAGAACGTATCCGATCTCATCCAATCCGCGGCGTCCGGCGCGGCCAAACATTTGCAACAGCTCATCGGGCTGCACGTGCCGCTCGAAATTTCCCGCGAGATAACGCGTGTCGGTGATGAGGACCGAGCGCATGGAGAAATTTATCCCGGCGGCGAGGCCCATCGTCGCGACAACGACGTTGAGCTGGCCGGCCTTCGCCAGCGGCTCGATTAATCCCGCCCGCACCGCGTAGCTCAGCCCGCTATGATGATACGCGACGCGGCTACGCAAAAGTTTCGACAGTCGCTTGCCGGCGAGCGCTTCCTGTTCCGCGGAAAGCGCCAGCGGGTCACGGACCGATAGCGCGGAGGCAATGGATTGCGCCATTTCTTCGCTGGCATTGCGGCGCGGCGCGAAAACCAGCACCGGCGCGAGATCGGCGCGCAACGCTTTTCCGATCATGCGCGGCCAAAAACTTTTCGTCTGAACGAATTGCGATTCCGGCAGGACGCGCAAGTCGATCTCCTCGAGAGGAACAGGCCGCTCGTTGTGCGAGATGAGGACGGGATCGCGTCCGATGCGCCGAAACCACGCGACCACATCCTGCGGATTTTGCACGCTGCCGCTCAGGAGCAGGAGTTGCGTCTCAGGCGGCGCGAGGGCGAGAGTCAATTCGTAATGCACGCCGCGAACCGGATCGGCGATCATCTGATATTCATCGACGACGAGAAGCTGCGGGCCGTCGCGCCGGAGAAAACGCGCGCGTTGCGTTTCTAAAGTCGCGACCAAAACCTTCGCGCCGAGATTGAGCGCGAGATCGCCCGTGGCGATGCCCACATCCCAGCCGCGCGCGCGCCACTCCGCGAGTTTGTCGTTCGCCAGGGCGCGCGTCGGGACGGTAAAAATCGCCTGACCTTTCAACGAAGGATAAAGCAGCTCGAAAATGTAGGTCTTGCCTGATCCAGTGGGCGCCTGGACGACAACGTCTTTCCCATCGCGAAGCGCCCGGACTGCTTCCTGTTGCCAGAGATCGGGGACGACGAGATTAATTTCGAGTCCCTGCCGCATCGCAGAAAGTAGCACAGGCATCTTGCCTCTGGTACTTCTCGAAAATAATCGTGCCTTCCGAAATCGTCCCGCTATCTTCGCCGCTAATGAAGAGAAAGGCCGGGCGGAATGCGCGAGACGCGGCCCCGGCGTCCGCGATTGCGGCGGATAAAACCGGCCCCCTTGTCCTCATTCTCCTGCCGAAAAATCGGGAGCAAATCCTCGTCGCGGCGGCGCTCACGCGGGCGAATATTCGGACCGAAATCTGCGAGGCCGTCGATCAACTCGACGAACGCATCAACGATAAAACGGGCGCCGTGCTGTTCGCCGAAGAGGCCCTGATCGGCGCGCAGATTTCGCAATTCCTGAAGCGTCTGGGCGCGCAGCCCCAGTGGTCCGATCTGCCGCTCCTCATCCTGACCAGCGGAAGCGAGGCGGACGATCCGCCACATCGCGTCCTCGATTTGCTCGGCCCGAACGCGAACGCAACATTCGTGGCGCGGCCCTTCCGCGGTCTCACTTTGGTCAGCGCGATCCAGGCCGCGCTGCGCGCACGCCGTCATCAATTCGCCGTGCGTGATCTGATCGATGAACGCGAGACTGTGCTCGCGAGCATCAGCGACGCTTTCTCCGCGCTGGATCGCAACTGGCGTTACACTTACGTGAACGAAAAAGTCGCGGCCTTTGCCGGGCTGCCGGTGGACCAAATGATCGGGCGAGTGATCTGGGAAATCTTTCCGAATGCCGTCGGCACGGAATTTTACGATCGCTGCCAGCAGGTCATGAGCACCGGCGAAGCCAGCCACGGCGAGTTCTTCCATCCGCCCTGGAACCGCTGGCTGGACGTTCGCATCTACCCGACGAAAGACGGGATCGTCGTTTTCCGGGCCGACATTACGGCGCGGAAAAAACAGGAACAGCTAGCCCACGAACGCGAAGCCAAATTGCGGGAAAGCCAGGACCGCCTGCGGCTGGCCACCGAAGCGGCCGACATCGGGACGTTCGATTTTTTTCCCAAGACGCGCGAGCTGCAATTCTCCGAGCGGAGCCGGGAATTATTCGGCATTCCGCCAGAAACGGAAGTGACTTACGAAACCTACCTGAACGGCGTGCATCCGGACGATCGCCACATCGTCCACGAAACGGTCCAGCGGGTCCGTGAGCCTGGAAGCACCGGACGCTTCGACATCGAATACCGCATCATCCGAATCCGGGATGGCAAGGAACGATGGGTGGCGGAGCGCGGCCGCGCCGTGCTGGATGCGGCGGGGGAAGTGACGCGATTTATCGGCACCATGCTCGACATCACAGACGCGAAGAATGCCGAGATCCTTCTGCAGCGGGCCAAGCGCGAAGCGGAAGAGGCCAACCAAGCGAAGGACCATTTTCTGGCCATGCTCTCGCACGAACTGCGCACGCCGCTCACTCCCGTGCTCATGACCATCGCAGCGCTTCGCCGCGAGCCGAATCTGAGCGACGATCTCCGCCGGGATCTGGAGATGCTCCAGCGCAACGTCGAGCTCGAAGCGTTGCTCATCGACGACCTTCTCGATCTTACCCGGATCGCGCACGGCAAACTCGAATTGCACAATGACGCAGTCGATATCCACGTCACCCTCGAACACGCTCTGAGCATTTCCGCGGGCGATTTGACCGGGAAAAAAATTCGCGTGACTCAGCGGTTCGAAGCGCGGGAACATCATTGCTGGGCCGATCACGCCCGCTTGCAACAGGTCTTTTGGAACCTGGTCAAGAACGCGGCTAAATTCACCCCGGAAGGAGGCTGCCTCGATCTCGCCACGAAGAACAACGAGGCCCATCAAATCTTGATCGAGATCACCGACAACGGTATTGGGATCGATTCGGAATTGATGCCAAAAATTTTCGACGCTTTCGAACAGGGCGGAAGCCTTATCACGAGCAGGTATGGAGGACTCGGGCTTGGGCTTGCGATTTCGAAGCGGGTGATCGATCTCCATCATGGTTCCATCACTGCGCATAGTGCCGGCGCCGGGCAGGGCGCGACGTTCGTGGTCACGCTGAACGCGATGGAAACGTCCCTCTTGGAAGGCCCGGTCTTGTTCTTGGAAAGCGAGCCGGCCGGGGCGAGCCACATCAGGATTCTTTTCGTCGAAGATCACAAAGACACGGCCGGTGTCCTGGGCCGCATCTTGAAGAACGCCGGTTTCGATATCAGCCACGCCGATACTTTGGCGAAGGCGCGCGAGCTTGCGGCCGTTCGCCGCTTCGATCTGGTCATTAGCGACCTGGGCTTGCCCGACGGCAGCGGCCTCGATCTGATGCAACACTTGCGCGAGACGCAGGGGCTGAGTGGGATTGCGCTGAGCGGCTTCGGCTCGGACGACGATGTGGCGGCGAGCGCCGCGGCCGGCTTCGCCGAGCACGTGACGAAGCCCGTGGATTGGGAGCGGCTCCGGAGCGCGATCGAGCGGCTCACGTCGCGGAGTAAATCAGCTGCACGGAGCGCTGCCTAGGTGGATCGAGCTCCGCGCTCGATGCCAAAGTGCGCTGTAGCCGCTTCTCTATGCGAAGCGTGGTAGAAATCGGGAATCGCCTTGTCGGCCCAAACGGCGCCGCCCACAGGGCGACGGCTACAGGGGCGGGCTTCGCTCTCAGCGATTGCTGCCTAGCAACATCTGCTTGAAGGAGCCGCGCGCATCCGCGTGGACGTCGGCCGCCGCCACCTGCGGCGTCGCGTGATAGGCGTGACACGTAATACAATTCGACGCGATTTTTTTTGTTTCCGGACTGTGGCAGGCAACGCACGTCGCTTTGTTCGGCATGAGAACATCGGAGGTCTTGCTGCTGTTGCGCACGTTGTGACATTCCTCGCAGTTCACGCTCACATGCTTCGCGTGATTGAAGCGCGCCTGGGGCATCCAGCGATCGACCAGGACCGGCGGAGTAATAACCGGCGCGCTGTTAGCCGGCATCTTCACCTCGTGGCAATAAGCGCAGCCCGCAAAGTTGGCCCTGGTTTTGGAGTCGGCGTTTCGCTGCGGCTCGTAAGGATGTTTCTCGAAGAATACCGCCATCTCCAGTTGCTCGCCTGAGTGAAATTGCTCCCGGAGTTTCCTGATCTGTTCGGCCACGAAAATTTGGACATCGCCGTCGCGAATCTTCCCTTTGCTCAACCTCGCGTAGTCGCCGTATTGCGCGGGCAACGTGCGCAAGAAATTCCGGACCAGGTTGGCGTCGCCATGCGGGACATGCAGCTGCGGATTGTTCTTATCGAAGAGCAAGGCATGGCAAGCCTGGCAGTTCGCTTCGAAATTGATCCTCTGATAGAAACGGCCCTCGGGGTCCGGCTTATGACAGTAGGTGCAATCCAGTTTCTGGAGTTTCTCCGTTAAAGGAAAGTTCGACCCGAAATGGAGTTGATGATTGAAGCGAAACGCCTCATCGCTATTGAGATCTTTCGCGTGCTCGCGCACGAGCTGGAATTCCGGATGCTCAACCTCTGACGAAGAACGCCGGGCCGCGCTGAAGGACGAAAAGACCTCGGTGTATCCGCGAGTAGGCCGCGGCATTTCGAAGACGACCTGTTGCGCGGGGTGCGGGCGAAAATGAAAGGCTGCGGGTGGAAGCTGTGCACCATACTGGGCAGAAGCTTTCATCACTTCCCCGCTGGCGTGGCACGACGCGCAATGCAAATCCGCGACCCGCTTCATCGGCCCCGGCCCCAGGTGTTCCTGATGGCAAATCGAGCAGGAACGGTTCTCGACCACGTTCGGCTCGTGGAAATCGTATTTTTTTGGATTCCCAACGGGCGGAGGTATCTCATGGCACTCCTGGCAGCGGTGATCGATCTTCTTGAAATTAATTCCGTGATGGAATTGCGCGCTGACTGTGGTCTGAAATTTTGCCGCCGTGATGTCATTGCCGGCGCTGGCGGACTTATCGTGACACTGCGCGCAATCCTGCTGGTATCGCGCGTGGTTACTGGACAGCTCCCCTGAGCTGAAAAATTCTTCGCTGACCCGCTTCTGCGAAACGAGCTTTTGAAAAATGAAAATGGCCGCGATGCCACCGACAATGGCGAGGAAGCTGGCGCACCAACGGGCCACGCGCCACGGATGCATTTTCTTGAAGTAGCTGAGATGGCCCTTGTACCGCTCGGCGATTTGTTTTTGGGTGGGTCCGGGCGTGGCCATGGCTCAGAGCCTCAATCGTACTCGTGCTCCTGCTTGTGCTCGATCCCCCATCCCTTCGATCACGAGCACGAGCATGAGCATGAGCATGAGTAGGAAATAGGGCATTGGACGTTTAGTAATAAAACAACGTGACGTAGGCGTGCCAGATTGTGAGCATCAGGAGCAAAAATGAAAACGGGACATGGATGAAAAGCCAGCCATGGAGCCAATGCTGATAGCGCGTTTGCAAATCCAGCAACCGCCGCGCATCGCACCACCTTTGGATTTCCACGACGCGGCCGCGGTAGGGTTCCGACACGCGCAGGGTGGTGGATCGAAACGTGTCGCCTGATAAACGCGCGTTGCCCAGACGAAACCGCTCGCCGCGTTTCGCCCGCAGGTACGGAAGAATCTGCCGTTCGATAAATTCCACCAGCGCTTTTTCGGAGACTGGATCCCCCGCCGGCGTGGATTCGATCGGCGCGGATGCGGCGGCCGCGCGATTCGTCACAGCCGGAGCGGCCGGCACGGAGGCAGGGCTGATCGTTTCGGCACGTTCCGGCGGCGCGGGTGACGCGATGCCATTTGCTGCGGACGAGATGACTGGAGCGGGAAAAGGTTCGGATCCTTGCGCCACCAAAGCTGCGGTAGTAGTTGCCGCCGCGACCGCGACGCCTACCTCCGCGGCGGGAGGCGTTGAGTCTGCTCCTGCGCGAACGATGGGAGCGCTCAGCTCTGTTTTCTTCAACGCAACGACGGCCGAGACAGCCTTTCGCGGCATCGTCGGCCCGGGAGACGGCGCGCTCGCATGCGCCTTCTCGGCGGGGGCCGATGGAGCGCGGCTAAGCGAGTCGCGCATTTTTTCCGCCGCCACGCAAAGCTGGGCCCGGATATTCGGGATCTGTTCGAAAACCGTCTCCGAGGGCAGGCCTTCCTTCATCATAGACGGCATGATGTGCTGGAGCACGAGACCATAAATTCCGCTCACCATGACCAGCGCATAAAGCGCAATCAGCAGTGTGGTCATCGGCCCGCCCAGGCGAAAACCGCTGTGCAAAATAATAAGCGGAATGGTCAGCAAGGTGAGCCAAATGTGAGCACGCAACCAGCGCTGGACCGTGCCTACCCGCCAAAGTGGAATTTTTTTCCGCAGACTAAGCAAGGCGGCAAAAACAAAAATTCCCAGCGCGATGGCGCCTAAGGCCAACCCGAGCGGAGTACCCCCGACCGTGTGATGTTCGGTCGGAGTTTGAATCAGCGACGGTGGCAGGCGAATTCCCGCCGGCATCCGATCCGGATGAAAATTACCGACATAAAGGAGGGACGCCGCGATGGTCGCCAGACAAACGAAGATGAACCAGGGGACATGCTTTCCGTTAAAGATCCGCATGGTTCACAATTCCAATTCCAAGGAAACGCCCGGCTCCGCGATGCCGAGCGGCTTTCTGGAAGTAAGCTTCCCGACTATTTCGTGCATCGCGCTGCCCGGATGATACTCAACGCGCCCTTTCCGGTGGAAGCCTTTTAACGGGGGCGCTGCGCGCTGTCATTCCGAGCCGCGCAGACGGCGAGGGACCTCGCAAGCGCAGATCGGTTTCCTTGAAACCAGCGATGGGCCACGCAATTGAGTGGTGGAACGTCTCCCCATTCATGATAGCGATGGGATTTCAGTGCGGGGTCCCTCGCCGTCCGCGCGGCTCGGGATGACAAGCACCTACGGCGCCGAAGTCAGTTCCTCGCTTCCACCACCGCATTGCCGGCGAAATGAAGAAGCTCGAGAATCTCACTCCGCAGCCTCAGGAAATCAGAGCTGCTCCGATCGCGCGGACGATCGAGGTCGATCGGGATGGTCCGCTCGATCCTTCCCGGACGCTGCGTCATGATGACGATGCGGTCGCTCATGTAAATCGCTTCATCGATATCGTGGGTGACCAGAAGCATGGTGGTGCGGCGCGCCTGCCAAAGCCGCAGCACTTCGTCCTGCATTCGCATGCGCGTAAAGGCATCGAGCGCGCCGAGAGGTTCGTCGAGCAAAAGGACCTTGGGATGATTGATGAGCGCCCGCGCCAAAGCCACTCGTTGGGCCATGCCGCCGGAAAGATGATGCGGGTAGGCGTCGGCAAATCCCTCCAGTCCCACCAGCCGCATGAATTCGTCCACTTCATGGCGGTTCTCCTGCAGAAGGCCGCGCGCCACGAGGCCGGCCTCGATATTGCGACGAACCGTCAGCCACGGAAAGAGATTCGGATCCTGGAAGACGAGGCCGCGTTCTGCGCTCGGGGCTTCGATTGGCTCAGAGCCGATCAAGATCTCGCCGGAATCGGGAAGATCCAAGCCGGCGATAAGGCGGAGCAGCGTGGATTTCCCGCAGCCGCTTGGTCCGACCAACGAAACCAATTCGCCGGCCGCGAGCGAGACGGAAACAGCATCGAGCGCCAGCCGGCGTGCGACCGGATTATCCGGCGCGGGAAAACTTTTGCTGACCTCGCGGACCCGAAGCGACGAGGCTTCCGTAGCAGCCGCCACTACCACTTGATCATCCCTTTTTGCCAGACCAGGACGCGGTCACGCACTTTGAAGAGCACGGTCATGATGGTCGAAAAGAAAGCCGCCATGATGATGAGCGCGGCGAAAACTTTTCCGTACTCCGCCCAACCTTGCGCCCAACTCACATACCAGCCGAGTCCGGATTTCACGCCCACCGTCTCGGCGACGACGAGGGTCAAAAAGGATGCGCCCAGGCCCATGAACAAGCCGATGAAAATGCTCGGGATCGCGGCTGGAATGGCGACGCGGAAGATCAGGTAAGCGGGACCGGCGCCGAGCGTGCGAGCGACGTCGAGATAGGAAGCGCGTGTATTTGAAATACCGGAAGCGGTCAGCATCGTCACCGGAAACCAGACCGCGAGCGCGATTAGCCCCGCGGCGGAAAAAACGGCGGAGGGCGACACCACCATCGCGAGCGGAATCCAGGCCGTGGCGGGAATCGGGCCGATGACCTTGAGCACCGGCATCCCCCAATAGCGCGCCGGAGAAAACCAGCCGATGCAAATGCCGCTGATCAATCCGGTGAGAACACCGAGCGCATATCCGCCGAGAAGCAAAATGAGCGAGTGCCAGGTGCTGTCGAACAGGAGCGCGCGATCGTTGATCAAACTTTGCAGGACTCCGGCCGGGCTCGGAAAATACGGAAGCGGGAGTAAACGGAAACCGGAAGTGATCACTTCCCAGCCGCTCAGCAGTAAAACGGCGGCAGCAAAGATCGGGCACATATCGCGCATCCACCTACGGAGAGTCGGCCACCATCTTTGCGCGGCTGCCATCACCAGGCCTGCTCCGAGAACTACGCAAAGAAACAGGGTGTACGAACGCGTCTCAGGCGGCGGCTCTTTTTGCGAAACGGAAAAGTGAATCGCAAGCGCGATTGAAATCGCGACCGGCAAGACAAGCAGAGTGAGGAGCCGCGGAGATTTCGGCGTGACCGTTCGGCTCGGCGCAATCTGAACGCGCGATTCCACCGCGCGCGCCCGAGCCGGCGTTTCCACCTGGAGAGACGAAACGCTCACTTCTTCGCCGCGACGGATACCTTCGCCTTGCAACATGACTCTTCCGTATCAGACAGGATCAGCTCCGCAAACAAGCGGATGTCCTGATCCGGAGGGACCTGGCCGCCAGCCACTTTTTCCACTTCCAGTCCGTCAAGCCATGCATCTGTGACGCCGTCCAAATGAGCGAACGCGCGCTTCGCCAGATCTGGAACATCTGTCGTGGGGCCGAGCATACCGGCAACTTTCATTTCCGCCGCCGCCGATTTGACTGCGGCATCGGCCCCGGAAACGCTCGGCACATAACGAAGGTGCGAAATCGCGACCGTGTTCAGCTCCGGATTCGAGGCCAGATATTTCTTCTCCACCGACAAACGCGCCGCGGCGGCAGGGTTTGCTTCGACCCATTTGGCGCCCTTCAAGAGCGCACGCGTCGCGGCCGCGGCCCCTTTTGGATTCGCGGTCAGATATTTTCCATTCACAATCACGGCACAGCAGTATTCGTCCTTGTAAGGCGCATCTGCCGCCTGGTCGGCCACGTTTCGGACCTTGCCATCGGCGAGGAGGAGACTGCCGATCGGCTCCGAATCGGCCACGGCGTCCACTTCACCTTTGTCGAGCGCGAGGCCGAGTTCGCCGGCGGGAAAAACGCGCCAGCTCACGTCTTTGCTCGCATCGATCCCGTTCGCGCCCAGAACTCGATTGGCAAAAATAAAGGGCGGCGTGCCCATCCCCGGCACTCCGATCCGTTTTCCGCGGAGATCCTGCACGGTGTGAATGTTTCCCTTGGTTGAGGCCTGGACCCGCAGACACCCTTTGTGAATTCCGGCAGTGAACTTCACGTCGAGTCCCTGCTCGATCGGCTTCAGGAAATACATCACGAGGTGATGCGTGATGTCGAACCCACCGAGCGCCAGCACGTCTTTGTAATTCGCCCACTCGCACTTCACCATTTCGACCTCGAGCCCCTCCTCCTTGAAGAAGCCTTTCTCGACCGCGCTGAAGATCGGCGCTTCGCAGGTCAGCCCGATGTAGCCGACCCGGATTTTATTCGACCCGGCGGCCGTGGTGGAATCCTTCTTGCAGCCCGCCAGGAGCAACGCGCCGAGCGCCGAAATCGTGATGATTCTTGTGAACGTCATGCTGTTTCCTAATCAAAGGTAAAAGAAATACCGCAATAAGCTGTGCCTATGGAAGTCCAATTCCCGAGAGCCTTTCATATTCCCTTCCTCCTGTCTACTCTATCCACTCCTATTGCATTTCCCGAGTGGGCCGCACACTATTCTGGCGCGATGCACGACCCATTCGAGATTCGGCATTTGCGCTACTTCCTGGCGGTGGCAGAAGCCGGCAGTTTCAGTCGCGCCGCGGATCGCCTTGGGATTTCTCAGCCGAGTGTCTCCCAACAAATGCGCGACCTGGAGGCCGGCCTGCGCGTCTCCCTCTTTCAGCGGCGGGGAAAGCGCATTCTCCTCACCTCGACCGGCCTGATCTTTCAGGAACACGCTCGCGCGATCCTTCGTCAGCTCGAGACTTTTCTGCAGGAAGTAAGCAGCGAGCCAGGGCAACTGCGCGGCGCGCTTCATGTCGGGGTCGTTCCCATTCTCAACGTGGCGCTGATGCCCGATCTGCTCGGGCTGTTCGCCGCCAAGCACCCGGGGATCAGCCTCACGGTTGAAGAAATTTCATCGACCGAGATCGAGACGGCCCTGGAAGAAGGTCGCATGGATGTCGGCCTTGGTTTCGTCACGCGACACTCGCCCAACTTGCGCTATGAACGTCTCTGCAGCGACGAATTCGCTTTGGTCGTTTCCGAATCGCATCCCTGGGCGAAACGGCGCGTCATCCAGTTTTCCGAGCTGCACCAGCATCGCTTGCTCCAATTATCGGACACCTTCGTCATGCGCCGAATGACGGACCAGATTTGCCTGAACCATCACGTTCGCCCTCGCACGGTGGCGGAATTGAATGCGATCGAAACCCTGCTTCGCTCGCTCGCGCCCCTGGATGCGGCCGCGTTGATGCCAAAGATCGCGTTGCGTGGAAGAGAAGCGTTGAAGTTGAAGGCGATCCGTCTTCAAGGCAAAAAACTTGCCTTCGAGATTGGCCTGCTGCGTCTGGCCGATTCGGGCGCAAACAGCGCCATCGGCGCCTTCAGCACTCTGGCCAAGGCCGAAGTTCCGAAGCTAATCAAAAAGTAAGATAAAAGGGCGAGAACGAGCCACCGCTTCGAGTCGAGGAGTTCTACAACCTCCACATCATGCTCGTGGACGACGGCGATAAACTTGGAACCCTGCGATGGACGCTTGCTCCTGCGACGCACGGAATGTTATACACGGTTGTCGCGTCGGCGGTTTTTGGAATCGGCGGCGACACCAAAGCGAGGACCTACCCATGAGCGCTGAACAAGTTCGCGAACAAGAAAACCAGGAGAACGCCGAGAATCGCAACGGAGCGATCGACGAGAGCGGCAAGGTCGATCGGATCCGGGACATCCTCTTCGGTTCGCAGATGCGCGATTACGACGGGCGCTTTCAGCGCCTGGACGAGCGACTGGAGCGGGAAGCCGCGGATGCGCGCGCGGACATGCAAAAGCGGCTGGAGGCTTTGGAGAATTTCCTGAAGGGTGCGGTGGAATCCCTCAGCAACCGGCTCAATACCGAGCAGTCCGAGCGCGGGAGCGCAGTCGAGAAACTGGGACGCGATCTCGCGGAAACAGCCAGGACGCTGGAGCTGGCCACGAAGAACCTTGGCGAACACGCCGGTCGCGAGATCCACGCTTTGCGCCAGCAGCTTCTCGATCAATCGAAGGCCTTGAGCGACGAGATCAGGGACAAACACGACCAGATGAAGGGGCACCTGGATCGGGAAGCGGAACAGATTCGCGGAGCGATGACGGGCCGGGAGGCGCTCGGCGAAATGTTGAGCGAAGTCGCGCTCCGCTTGAAGAACGAGTTTCGCGTGCCGGGAGCGTAACCGAGCCACTGCTCATGCGCCGATCCGCTCGCGATCCGGTGGAGGAGTTCGAGGAACTTCGCGCCCTCCTGCTTAGTCGCGAACGAGAGCTTCTGCGCGAGTTGGGCGAGCGGCTGACCGACAAAGAGCAGCGTTCGCACGATGTCGCCGCTGTCCTCCCCGCGGCGGTGAAGATCAGTCGCGAAGGCGGCGAAAAGCTTTCCCACGCCTTGCGCCCGGCCGTGGAAGATTCGATTAAGACGTCGGTCGAAAAGAGGCCGCAGTTATTTGTCGACGCGCTCCATCCGATCATCGGACCGATGGTGCGGCGGTCGGTGGCGGAAAGTCTCCGTCGCCTGCTCCAGTCGCTTAATCAGACCCTCGAGAATACGTTTTCCTGGCGCGGTTTGAAGTGGCGATGGGAAGCTCTGCGGACCGGGAAGAGTTTCGCGGAAGTCGTGATGCTGCGCAGCCTGGTTTATCGCGTCGAGCAACTGTTTCTCATTCATCGCGAGACCAGCCTCGCTCTTCTGCATGTGGCGGCCGACCCGTCGATGACCCAGGATTCGGACATGGTCGCCGGAATGCTGAGCGCCATTCGAGATTTCACCCGCGATTCATTTCAGGTCAGTGACGATTCGGCCCTGGAAGAGTTTCGCGTGGGCGAGCTGCAAATCTGGATTGTCTCGGGACGCTCTGCCTATCTGGCCGCCGCTATTCGCGGAAATCCGCCGCGGGAATTGCGCACCGCGCTCGAGGAGACAATCGAAAGCGTCCATGTCTTAAAGGGCTCGGCACTCGCCCAATTCGAAGGCGACGCCTCCGTCTTCGAATCGCTTCGGCCCGAAATGGAATCGTGCCTTCACGCCCAGTATGCCACCAAGGAGGGCGGAGCAAAAACGCGCGCGTGGCTCGCTATGCTGGCGGTGGCGGCGATCGCAATTTTCGGAATCGTGCTCGCGGTTCAAAGCCAGTCGGAGTGGAAGGACTTTCTTCACCGGCTCAAGACCCAGCCCGGTCTGGTCGTAACCGAGGCGCGAAAGGGTTGGGTTAGCCGGTCGGAGATAAGCGGACTGCGCGATGCTTCCACGGCTGATCCGTCAACGCTGGCGCGAGAGGCCGGAATCAGTCCGAGCCGGATCCGTTTCCAATGGAAGGATTACCTCGCTCTCGATCCGGCAAGTGTGATGCGGCGCTTCGAGCAGCGCTTTCCATTGCCCAAGGAGACGCAAGCCCGGATTGAGAACGGTGTTCTCCTGCTCGCCGGCTCGATTCCTTACGAATGGGTAGACCGCGTTCGCCGGGAAGCCACGCTCATTCCAGGGATCGCGTCAGTCGACGAGCAGAAGGCGGTCATCGTTTACGATGAAAGCCTGGCTCAGCAACGCTTCCAGCAGCAGCTTGGTTTGGATGAGGCAGTCCACGCCGCGGTCGCGAACGGAATTCTGACGCTCTCGGGCGAGGCATCGCATCGGTGGCTGGCGCGCGTCCGCGCGGAAGCGATCAAGCTTCCTGGCATTACGTCAGTCGATGATCGGGCGGTGATTGACCTCGATCAGCGCGCCTTCGAGCAATCCAAGTCGATTATCGAAGCTGCGTTCATCTATTTTCTGACCAACAAGGACGACATCGCGACGGAAGGGTTCGCCGCCTTGTCGCGTCTGCCCGATGAGATTCACCGCTGCGAGAACGCCGCCAAACAGATCGGCTTGGGCATTACGCTCGAGATCCACGGCCATGCGGACGCCGTGGGAACAGAAGCCAAGAATGCCGATTTACGGCAGCGCCGCGCAAATAAGGTGCGCGATTTCCTGGTCTCCTGCGGATTCGATTCGGCTCGACTCAAACCGATCGGGATGGAGCAACCGCTCAACGCAGCCGCCGGGGAAAAACCTGCTCCGGAACAATCCGATCGGCGCGTCGCTTTCAAGGTGGTAACCCAGCCTGTCCCGGCCGCCCCGAAATGATTCAGAAAAAAATCTGCATGATCGGAACATCGGGCGTCGGCAAGACCAGTCTCGTCGCGAAGTTCGTGCACAGCCTGTTCTCGGATAAGTACCTGACCACGGTGGGCGTGAAGATCGATAAGAAAACCGTTTCCGTGAACGGCGCGGAGGTGACGTTGATGATCTGGGATCTGGCCGGGGATGACGATTACCAGCGGCTGCAAACATCCTATCTCCGCGGCACCAGCGGTTACCTACTCGTCGCGGATGGGACACGTGCGATCACGCTCGACCAGGCGATTGAAATCCAGAGTCGCGTGGCTGAAGCAGCCGGGCCTCTGCCTTTCCTTCTGGTCCTGAACAAGGCCGATCTCGCCGCGCAATGGGAGATCGACGAGACGCGGATGGATGAACTGACGGCGCGCGGATGGAAGCCGGTCAAGACCAGCGCGAAGGATGGGCCAGGGGTCGAAGAAGCCTTCGTCGAACTGGGCCGGCTGGTTACGCAATCAATCTGACCGCTCATGCCGAACCACGAACCCGATTCCACCGCCGCCGGGGTCCTCGAAGCACTCGGGTTCGCCGTCTTCATTCGGGATCCATCGGGCGAGCTTCGGCTGAACGGAAAGCCGCCGGGATGGCTGCGCTCGGTTTGGCCAAAGGTGGAGGCGCCGGACGCGCCCCTCCCGCTCGAACAGGCCTCGCCTTTTCTCGAAAACTTTCTCATTGATGCGGCCGCCTGCTGGAGCAGCGGTGGCGAAACGCGAGTGGGTTCGGGCGCATGGATCGAGCAGCGTGCGGATGGAAGCGAGGTCACCCTGGAAGCGACCGCGCTCAGTTCCGGAGATCGGGCCATCCTGCTCGTGGAACGGCTCGGCGAAGTTTTCGAAGCAAAGAAATCAATGCTGCAGAAGGCCCGCGAGACCGTGATCGCGTATCAACGCCTGAATTCTGAGATGCAGAAAAAAGAGATCCTGCTGAACTGCATCTCCGAGGAAATGAACTCCGCCCTCGCGAACGTGATCACCTCACTGCGCTTGATCGAGCTGGAAAGGAATCCGGCGCGAATCGCGCAGTTGTTGAGTCTCGCGTCCCGCGCAACCGAGGAACAACAGACACTGATCAATCGAGTGCTGAATGTGTTCGCCGCCGAGTTGGAAGGGCTCCGCGGGCGCGACGGGATGGCAATCGTCGAAACAAAATTAGGAGACGCCCTTCTGGCCGCGGAAGAAAATGTCGCCGCTCAATTCGCCGAAAAGGGCGTGCGCCTGACCATTACCGGGAGCGGACTTGCCGGAATACAGGTCGCCATGGATTCGACTCACCTGACCCGCGTCTTATCGACCCTGCTCGAGAATGGCCTGCAAAGCGCGCCTGCGGGCGACGAAGTCCGGCTCAGTTTCGGTGAGGAATCCGGAGCGATTCTCATCCGGGTCTCCGATAACGGCCCCTCTTTCCCGCAGGATATTTGCGCGAACCTTTTTTCCCGAGCCGGGACGGCGTCGCCTGGGCCGCAAGCTGCGCGGCTGCCCCTCCAGTTTTGCCGGATCGCGGTGGAGAATTGCGAGGGAGAAATCGGTTACGAATCCCGCCGGGACGGGGGGAATTCCTTTTGGATCATGCTGCCAACGCCGGTGCGGCCGAAATGAAAACGCTCGTCCTGATCGATAGCGATGCGTTAACGCGCGCGCTCATTGCGCAGTGCCTGACCGGCCAGGACTGGCGCGTGCTCGAAGCGGAGGACGGACAGGCCGGGATCGATCTCGTCCTGCAACACAAACCCACCGCCGTGATTTGCGATCTGCGCACCCCGAAACGCAACGGCTTCCAGGTTTGCCGCTTGATTCGCGAGCAAGCTGCACTCAAGGAAACCCACGTGATCTTGATGACCGTCAGCCGGTTTGCCAACGATCGCGAAACGGCCTTCGCTGCCGGCGCGGATGATTATCTCGTAAAACCAATCGCGCCGTCTGAGCTGATTCGCATGATGGCGGCTTGCCGCGATAACGGCGAAGCCCCCGCCACGGAGCCGGGCGCAACGGAAGTCGCCGCGGTCGGGCCAACTCTGATCCGCTTCTGGGGCGTGCGCGGTTCCATCCCTACCCCGGGCCGCGAGACTTCCGTTTACGGCGGAAACACTTCGTGCGTCGAAATCCGCGTGGGCGATCAGATTATTATCCTCGACGCCGGGTCAGGAATTCGCCGGCTGGGGCAATCGCTCATGAAGGAAGTGACGGACACGGGGCTCAACGTCGCGCTCCTCGTAACCCACACGCACTGGGATCACATCCAGGGATTTCCGTTTTTCATTCCGGCCTACCACCCGAAGGTCAATGTTCGGATTCTTGGTTACGAAGGTTCCGTCCATGGATTGCGCGGCGCCCTCTTCGAGCAAATGCAAACCGCCTTTTTCCCGGTCGGGCTCAACCAAATGGCGACGCACCTCACCTTCGAAGAACTGACCGACATGGAATTCGATCTCGGCGGGGTCAAGGTGCGAACCATGTTCGCGAACCATCCCGGCATTTGTCTCGGCTATCGCCTCTCCACGCCGAACGGCGACATCGCTTACCTGCCGGACCATGAGACTTACGAACGTTATGAAGTCGAACGCCAGAAAGCTGAGCGCGAAACCTCACCGGATGGATTGGCCTACGCGCGAATCCAGGATCAAAAGGTGATCGATTTTCTCCGGGGCGCCGAGGTCATCATCGCCGATTCGCAATACGACGCGATCGAGTATCCATCGCGCCGCGGCTGGGGCCATTCCTGCTTCGACGACACGATCCAGCTAGCGGAGCGAGCTGGCGCGAAACGTCTCTTTCTCTTCCATCACGATCCCGATCACACCGACGAAAAAATCTCCGCCATGGTCGAACGCGCGCAAAGTGACTTGTCGCAGAACGGTGGCAAGTTGATTGTAGTCGCAGCCCGCGAAGGTGACGAGATTAGCCTGTAGTTCTTGGGTCCCACTGACCTAACCACATGTCGACTTCGCTTGGCTAGATGCGCACTCGATGCGCTCGGCCAGAACCCGCAGCTCGAGCGCCTCGACGCGAGCAACGGCCTCGTCTCGTGTCGTGCCGTAAGACATGGCTCCGGGAATCTGAGAAATCTCGGCGATCCACCGCCCATCCTTCTCTTGCTCTGTCTCAACCGTGAAAGTCACACCTGATGGTGCTCTAAATGAGGTTAGAACACAAAAACGGGTCTGCAGTATCTAACGAGGGAGATCAGCCACCGCTTCTTTCAGTCGGCGCGCGATGGTTTCGGCGGAGATTGCGTCTTCCCATTTTTTCGACTATTTTCTTGCCTCATGAAAGCCTCCACGAAGGCAAAAGGGGAAACAAAAAATGTCCCCTTCGATCCAATCCTTTTTGCCGCCACCGTTCCTGCTCGCAAACCCACCGGCAAAGACCTCGCGGATGTGAAGGCGCATGAGAACGATCCCATCGAGCCCAAAGATCAAGGGGCGATGGACGACGCAGTGGCGGATCTGTGATCTATCGGCGCACGGTTGGATTTAAGCGAGAGTTTGGAAGCCTTTCTCCGGAGATCAAGCGCGCCGCTCGCGCGAAATTCGCGCTCTTCTCGGCGAATTGGCGGCACCCTTCGTTGCGTTGCCACAAACTCACCGGCGTTTCCTGGCACGGCCACCAGGTGTTTGATCTGTATATCACCGAAAAATACCGCGCGCTCTTCGTGATTGATCGTGACATTATCGTTTCGTTTTCCATTGGCACGCACGCCATCGTTTCGAAGTAAGCGGCGTCTGATCGGTGATGCTGTTGCGAACGCCAGACAGAACTAGAGAAGCTGGTACGGATCAACATCGACTGAGGCCACGACGTCTTCCGGAAGCGGAAGCTTATCCAATGTCTCACGCACGATCCGGCTCAGGCGCACGATGGCTTCGCCGCGCATCAGGATGTGGAAACGGAACTGGCCCTGCAATTTTTCGAGCGGTGCGGGCGACGGCGCGCTCAGGATGAATTCGTCGGGCAATGCTTCCTTCAACCGGCGCGCAATGGTTTCGGCGGAAAATTGCGCGCGCGTTTCGTGGGCGGAGCGAACGGTGATCAGGACGGCGTGTTTGAAGGGCGGAAAATCGCAGCGCTCCCGGAATTCCAGCTCCTGCTGGAAATACCCGGCGAAATCATGATGCCGCGCGAATTGAATGGAAGGACTGAACGGCGTGTAGGTTTGCACGAAAACTTCGCCGGGCGTTTCACCCCGGCCCGCGCGCCCGGCGACCTGCGTGAGCAATTGGAAAGTCCTTTCGCCCGCGCGGAAATCCGGCATGTGCAGCGCGAGATCGGCGTTGATGATTCCAACCAGCGTGACATTCGGAAAATGCAGCCCCTTCGCGATCATTTGCGTGCCGACCAGGATGTCGATCTTGCCCGAGCGAAAGGCGTGCAGCGTTTCGCGATAGGCATCTTTCCGGGTCATGGAATCCGCGTCCATCCGGCGCACGACCGCCTGGGGAAAAAGGTGCGCGACGTTTGACTCGACCTTTTCCGTTCCGAAACCGGAATAGATCAACGCGTCCTGCGCACACGCCGGGCACTTTTTCGGAACGGCCGCCGTGTGACCGCAAAGGTGGCAGGTCAAACGGGCTGCGTTTCGATGGAAGGTCAGAGCCACGCTGCAATTCGGGCAGTTCCGCGCTTCGCCACAGGCGCTGCAAAGAAGCGAAGTCGAGAAACCCCGGCGATTGAGAAACAGGATGGTCTGCTCGTGTTTCTCGAGACGCGCCGTGATCGCCGCGCGTAATTTTTCGGAGAGAATCGCGGCGACTTTTTCCTTTCGCCGTTCGAGCCGGAGATCGACGATCCGCATCAGCGGCATCTGGCAATCGTCCACCCGCTGGGTCAGATTGAGTAGGCGATATTTTTCCTGGACGGCGTTGTGATAGCTCTCGAGCGATGGCGTGGCCGTGCCGAGGAGAACGACGCACTGCTCCATCTTCGCCCGCACGACCGCGACATCACGCGCGTGATAGCGCGGCGCTTCCTCCTGCTTGTAAGAAGTCTCGTGCTCTTCATCGACCACGATCAGCCCAAGGTTCTCGAGGGGCGCAAAGACAGCGCTGCGTGCGCCGACGACGATCCGCGCCCGACCCGATTGAATCTTATGCCATTCATCGTGCCGCTCGCCTTCGGACAAATGACTGTGCAAAACCGCGACCGTGTCCTGCGCTTCGGAAAAGCGGCTCTTGAATCGCTCCACGGTTTGCGGCGTAAGCGAGATTTCCGGGACGAGCACGATGGCGGTCTTCCCGCGCACCAGGGTTGAGCGAATCGCCTGTAAATAAATTTCCGTCTTTCCGCTGCCGGTGACGCCATGCAGCAAAATGGGTTTTACGTTTTCGGGCGCCGCCAGTGCTTCTTCGACCGCCTTCAGGGCCGCGGCTTGCTCCGCGTTCAAGGTGAGGTTGCCCGAGGCGACAAAAATCTCGTCCGCGTGCGGATCGCGCGCGACCGCTTCTTCCCGCAACGCGACGAATCCGCGCTTCTCCAGTGCGCGCAGCGTTTGATTATCCAGCGACGTTTGGCGAAGCAACTCAGCCGCCGGGATCGCCTGCTTTAATTTCGAAATTGCTTCGAGCAATTCCGCCTGCCTCGGAGCGCGCCGCCGGAGCTTCTCAATCTCTTCCACCGGAATTTCCTTCGCCGCCGAAACGAACAATTGCTTCTTCCAACCGACCTCGGCGCGCCGAATCACCTGCGGCAAAAGACTCCGCATCACCGCTTCAATCGGGCAGCAATAGTAAGTGCTCATCCAGCGCGCCAGCTCGACGAGCTTGGTGCTGAGAGCGGGCCGGTCTCCCACCAGCGCCTCGATCGGCCGGATGCCTTTCGCAGACGACTCAGTCAGCAGCGCGACCACCGTGCCGAGCGCCGACTTCTCGCGAAACGGAACCCGCACGCGCGAACCGATGCTGACCCGCTCCGCGAACGTTTCCGGAATCGAATAGTCGAGTTCGCGATGAATCGAGCGATCGATAATGACGCGCGCGTAGGAACTGTTCATGATTTGAGGGAATGAGGAACTTTCCAATGCATGACCTAACAAGGGTGATCCGCCAACTTGCCGCGATCTACTAATATGATCGAGGTGATCCTGGCGGTGTCGCGGGAAGTCGCCGCAAATCGGTCCATGGTGGGGCTGAAGATTTTCCTGGGAATATGCCTCGTCGTGGTGATCAGCGCCGCCATCTATTTCATCCGAAACCGAAAGAGGGTTTTTGGCGGCCGCGGTGGGGACGCGACGACGGACAGCCCGGCCGCGGGAAATCTCCGGATGTGGATGGTGATTTTAGTTTTGATCCATGCCGCTGCCATTCTTTTCATCACGATTCTCGAACTCTGACGGCTGATGAACCGAAGCGCGCGCTCCCACTTCCGGCAAATTTCGTTGCTGGATTGATAGGATGCGTGGATTGATATCCGGTGAGTTTTCCCATTTCGGCTCCGTTAGCGCGGCTCTGCTCTCAACGATCGCCGCGCTTGATCCATGCTCCGCTTCCTGTTTAAGCTCATTATTTGCGTGCTGCTCGCGGTGGCCGCGGGCGTCGCTTATCTCTCCTCGAAATCGGGGGACCCTGTTTACACCCTGATGGAGTGGACCAGTCCCGCGCGTTTCCAGCAACATGACACTCTCATTCGCGCGGTCGCCGCCGAGCATCATCTCGATCCAATGCTGGTGAAAGCCGTGGTCTGGCGCGAAAGCCGATTCGATGCGCAGAAATTCGGGACCGCGGGCGAGCGCGGTTTGATGCAGGTAAGCGAAAAGGCGGCGCAGGAGTGGGCGAAAGAAAATCGGGTGGAAAATTTTCGGGTGGAGGAATTGTTCGACCCGAAAATCAATCTGGAAGCGGGAACGTGGTACCTCCGGCGCGCGACGCAGCATTGGGAGAAGCAGACCGATCCCGTGCCCTTTGCGCTGGCAGAATACAATGCCGGCGCTAGCCGCGCACAGCGATGGGCGGGAGGCGATGATGTCGTTATTCCGCCGGACACTTTCCGGGCGAACATCGATTTTCCCGGGACGCGCAAGTACGTCGATTCCATCATCGCCCGCTTTGAATTTTATAGACGGCGCGGACGGATGTAGCGGGTTGATTTACCTCGCACCAAGTCCACTAAGGTCACAAAGGCCTGTGTCGTTGGTGTTCCTTTGTGTCCGTTGTGTGAGCCTTTCCGAAATCGACGCGATTGGTTTTCCGACTAAAGATAAACGGATGGACAAGGCAACGATCGCAGACGTACTCGACAAGATCGCGACGTTGCTGGAGCTGAAAGGCGAGAACCCTTTCAAAATTCGAGCCTACACCAACGCAGCCCGCTCCCTCGAAACTTGGGGCGGCAATATCGCCGATCTTCGTGATGAAGAGACGCTGGAAAAAATCCCCGGCATCGGCAAGGCGATCGCCGCGAAAATTAAAGAGCTGGTCGAAACCGGCTCTCTGAGATTTTTCGAGGACCTTCGCTCGGCATTTCCCGCGGAAATTCTCGAGCTGTTTTCCCTCCCGGGTCTGGGCGCAAAAAAAATCAAGGCGCTCTACGAGCAACTCCAGGTGAGCTCGATTGCGCAGCTCCAGGAGGCCTGCGCCGCGGGCCGGGTCGCGGAATTGCCCGGTTTCGGCGCCACCACCCAGGACAAACTCTGCCGCGCGATCGCGGAAAGGACTAAGCATGCCGGATCGTTTCATCTCGGCGCGATCGCGGCGGAAGCGGAAATATTGCAAAATGATCTGCGCTCGCATCCCGACGCGCTGCACGTCTGCATCGCCGGCAGTTATCGGCGGAGGAAGGAGATCGTGCGCGATCTCGATTTCATCGTGGCCACGTCCGCGCCGGCGGAAATCACAGCGATTTTTGTTCAGCATCCCCTGGTAGAATCGATCATCGCGCAGGGACCGACCAAATCGAGCGTGCGTTTGCGCGCGGGCATTCAATGCGATCTGCGAGTGGTCAGCGCAACGGAGTATCCCTTCGCGCTCAATTATTTTACCGGGAGCAAGGAGCACAACATCGTCATGCGAAATCGCGCGCTCCAACGCGGCTGGACGCTAAATGAATATCGGCTCGCCGCCGTGCCGCTCGCCGCTGACTCACCAAAGAAAAAGGCGCCCGGGAAAATTCCTGACGTGCGCGAAGAGATGGATCTGTATCGCGCCCTCGAGCTCGACTACATCCCGCCCGAGCTGCGGGAGAATTGCGGCGAGTTTGAAGCGGCTTCCGCGGGTACACTGCCGCGCCTGGTTGAGGCGGAAAATTTGCGCGGCACTTTTCATTGCCACACCACCGCCAGCGACGGCCACAATTCGCTCGAGGAAATGGCGGCGGCGGCACAGTCGTTAGGCCTGCAATATCTCGGCATTGCCGATCACAGCCGCAGTCAAATCCAGGCGCATGGGCTCGACGCCGCGCGCTTGCGCGCGCAAGTCGCCGCGATCCGCAAGCTCAACCGCGAGTTCGACAATTTCCGGCTCTTCGCCGGCGTCGAGTGCGACATTCTCCGCGACGGTGCGCTCGACTTCGACGACGAGCTTCTAAGCGAACTCGATTATGTGGTCGCGTCCGTCCACTCCGCTTTCACCCTTTCCGAAGCGGACATGACGCGGCGCGTTATTCGCGCGCTGAGCAATCCATTCGTGACCATGCTGGCACATCCGACGGGACGCCTGTTGTTGAAGCGCGATCCGTACGCGATCGACCTTCCGGCCGTAATCGAAGCGGCGGCTGAGACCGGAACGTGGATCGAGATCAACGCCGCGCCGAAGCGCCTTGATCTTGATTGGCGTTGGTGGCCGCTCGCGAAGGAGAAAGGAGTGAAGTGCGTGATCAACCCGGATGCGCACCGAACCGAGCGGTTGCAAGAACTATGGTTTGGGGTCGGTGTGGCGCGTAAAGGCTGGCTCACCAAAGCGGACGTGATGAATTGTCTGCCGCTCGGAAAAATCGAAAGCGAGCTGACGAAAAAGCGCGCATCAAAATAATTTGACGCACGGTTCCTGTCATCCCGAGCCGCCCAGACGGCGAGGGACCTCACAACGGCTCACCGGCTTGCTTGCGCAATGGCCACGTCGTTCAAGGCGATCGCGTTTTGTAGCGCAAGCTGATCGACATTGCAATTGTGAGGTCCCTCGCCGTCTGCGCGGCTCGGGATGACATGCGATTCCCGCCACCCTCAATAACTCGTTAGGCGATTTTCTCCCTCTGCGGCATGAACATCGTCAGGCATTTACAGGCGCCGCCGGCTTTGAGGAATTCGCTCATGGGCAGCGGATGGCACGTGTAACCGCGCTCGCGCAGCGTCGCGACCAGCTTCGGCGCGCCTTCCGGCAAAACGATGTCGCGACCGAGGACCACGGCGTTGCAGGAAAAGTGCACCGCTTCTTCTGGAGGCACGTCGATCAAATCGTGCAGATGATCGCGGATCGTGCGCTGCCCATATTCATCGAAGGCTTCCGGGAACCAAAACGCGCCGCCATCCGGCAACGGACAAAAGCAGGTATCGATGTGATAAAAGCGCGGATCGACCAACTCGACCGAAATGACCAGACAACCCAGAATGTCGGCCACGGCCCGATGCGAATTGATGTCGGAGCGAAATTTGTAGCCGCAAAAAAGCACGTCGCCGCCGAAAAGCGCGTCCCCTTCCCCCTCAAAAAACAAATCTTTCGGCAGCCAGACAATTTCGTAGCCGTGCTCTTCCATCCAGCGCGCGAAGTGCGGCGCTTCCCCAGCCCGTTCTTCGTGCCGGAAATTGCTCGGAATGAAACGGCGTCCGACAGTCAGCCCGGCGTTCGCGGTGAAGACCATGTCGGGAAGTTTCGGGCGGGGCGGGATCAGCTCAATCTTGCAGTCGAGCTTGGAAAGCGTCTCGAACAAACCTTTCCACTGCGCCTGCACCAGCGGCGTATCGGCGCCGCGCGCGCGGCTCATCCAGGGATTGATCTCGTATTCGATGCCGTAATAATCCGGCGGACAGAGAAGCAGCTCACGCATGGTAAATGTTGGTTACGAACGCGTGAGGTGGGTCGAGCGCTCCGCGCTCGATGACGGATGAGGCGGCAATGCCGCCATTTTGAAACATCGCGCGGCGGAGCGCACGATCCACCCGCATGACCGCTGCCCTGCTCGAAAACTGAACTCTTCATTCATCGTCAGGAAATATTAGCGCGGACTCCTGATTCCTTCGCGAGAACGCCGATGAGCTCGCGCAAGAACGGCTCCAAATCCGACACCAAGCCGAGCGATTGAAATGATCCGCGCTCGGTCAACCTGCTAACCGCCGCCGGATTCACGTCAACGCACAACGTTTTCACCGTAGCAGGAAGCAAATTGGTCACCGCCATCGAGTGCAGCATCGTGCCCATCATCAACACGGTGGTCACGCCGGTGATTTTCTCCCGCATCGCATCCTGGGCCGCGAGCGTATCGGTGATGACTTCCGGCAGCGGCCCGTCATCACGGATCGAGCCGGCCAGGATGAACTCAACACCGTGCCGCACGCAGGCGGCCATGATCCCGCCGTTGAGCGCACCATTCTCGACCGCGCGCGAAATGCTCCCCGCTTCTCGGATGGCATTGATCGCGCGCATCTGGTTTTCGTGCCCGCGCGCCGCGAGCGAACCACCTTCCAGATTGATTCCCAGCGAGGTGCCAAAGAGCGCGTTCTCGATGTCGTGCAGCGCGATTGCGTTCCCGCCGAAAAAGAGATCGACGTAGCCCCACTCGATCAATTTTTCCAGATGCGGGACGGCGCCCGTATGCACGATCGCGGGACCGGCCACGACCAGAATCCTGCCCCCTTCCGCGCGCGCGCGCTGAAGTTCCGAGGCCATTTCCCGGATCACTCCGCTTTTCGGTTTTTCGAGCGAGATATTCGTCGACATGAATTCGAACACGTCCGTGTGCGAAGTGGAGCGCTGGACCGGGACGACCTTGATTCCTTGATGGCCAATCACGATTTCCATCCCGCGATTCACTTCGTGGAATTTCCTTGCTGTCGCCAGACGTGCGCCGCGATCGACCACGACCGCGCAATCCATCAACGCGGGATGGACCTCCATCTCGGCGCCATCCAGAGTGATAAAGGTTTGTTGATTGGTGGTGACGTAGAAATCCTTCGGGAACACTCCGTCCGCGGGAGCGGGCGCCAGTTGCACATCCGCCTTTTCGATTACCTCAGCGCCGTGTTGGCGGAGGCGCAGCACGATGTCATCGAGCTTCTCGTGCGTTGGAGCGGAGACCTCAATCTGGGCATAACTTTGATCGACGCGGTTCTGGCCGATCTTGATTTCGCCAATCTTAAAATCACCGCCTTGAGTCAGGATTTGATCGAGAACTTTCGGCAGGATGAGCGAGTCGATAATATGGCCTCGCAACACAACGGTTTCGGAAAACATCGGGCCGAACCTAGCCCAGCCCCACGCCTCCGCCAAACGCCGGGGATTCGATGGCTTGTGGAGAAGGTCAGCCTTGCCCAACGGCCACGGAGGACAAAGGATCCGATCGAAGGCAGATTAATACTTTGTGACCTTTGGGTTCTCTGTGCGAGATGAGGGCTGGCCCATTGATTGGAAAAAACTGAGATGCACGAGCAACTGCCGGCGGTCATCGCCAAAATCGCGAAAATGCTCGCGGTGAAACCTGAGTATTTCGTCACGCATCCTTCCGAGTTGAGCATTGTCCAGTCGATGTCCGACTCCGAATTGCGCGACCTCGTTTTCGAACGGGGTTGGCGCTTCGTCCGCCGCGTTGGCGGACGCCGGATCGAATTCTATAACGACGCCGGTTTGGCTTATCGGCCGCTGTAGACCCGCAATGTGGGAGGGACCTCGGCGTCCCGACTGTCGCGGCACTGAGGCCGCTCCCACATTTCTAATTGTCGCCGCTTGAGAAAAATCCGGTGAGCGGGCTGGTGGCGGACGCGCCCGATCTCGTTTCCGCCAAACCAATCTCGCGCGCTTCGCGGCCAGCCTCGACCGCTTTGCGAAAGGCGTGGGCCATCCGACTGGGATCGGAGGCGATCGCGATCGCCGTGTTCACCAACACCGCGTCGGCGCCCATCTCCATCGCTTCCGCGGCTTGGCTCGGCGCGCCAAGACCCGCGTCCACTACTACTGGCACAGTCGCCTGCTCGATGATGATCTCGATCTGAGCCCGCGTTTGGATTCCGCGATTGCTGCCGATGGGCGAACCGAGCGGCATCACCGTCGCGGTGCCGACGTCTTGCAGGCGCTTCGCGAGAACGGGATCGGCATTGATGTAGGGCAACACGACGAATCCTTCTTTCACGAGAATTTCAGCCGCCGCCAAAGTTTCGACCGGATCCGGCAGCAGATAACGCGCGTCGGGATGAATCTCGAGTTTCACCCATTTCGGCAAACCGGCCGCGGCCGCGAGGCGCGCCAGGCGCACAGCTTCGGTGGCGTTGCGCGCGCCGCTCGTATTCGGCAAAATCAGGAACCGTTTCGGGTCGATGAAATCCAGAATGTTGGCAAAGGGATCGTGCTTTCCCGAAAGATCGGCGCGGCGCAATGCGACCGTGACGATTTCGGTTCCGCTCGCGACCAGCGCGTCCCGCATCAATTCGTTCGAGCCGAATTTTCCGGTGCCGACCAGCAACCGCGACGTGAATTCGCGATCGGCGATTTTCAGCTTCGAGGGTTTGTCGGACATGAGGGCAAGCTATCACAAACTTCGAGTGGTAGAAATCGTGCAACGCGCGGTTGTCATCCCGAGCGAAGTCGAGGGACCCCGTTGAACGTCGCTCGATTCATGACGGGATCCCTCGACTTCGCTCGGGATGACAGCGTTTTTGACTTGTACGAACGTTCGTTGGCCTCAAGATTGATACATGACCTCGTTCGACTTGCGTCACGGCGACTGCCTTGAAGGAATGGCCGAAATCGCGGACGCAACGATTGATCTCGTCGTTACCTCGCCGCCCTACAATCTCGGCATCGCTTACAGTCGTTATTTCGATCGACAGGACCGCGAAGGTTATCTCGACTGGTGCCATCAATGGGCGGCGCAGATTCGCTGGATCTTGAAACCGGAAGGTTCTTTTTTTCTCAACCTCGGCGCTTCGCCCTCAAATCCATTGTTGCCGCACGAACTCATGCTGCGGTTGCGAGACTTGTTCGTGCTTCAGAACACGATCCACTGGATCAAGGCGATCACGATCGAAAACGATGAGGGCGAGCTTGTTTCCCGAGGACATTTCAAACCGATCAGTTCACCCCGGTATTTGAACGATTGCCACGAATACATTTTTCATCTCACGCCGTACGGAAAAACTCCGATCGATCGCCTCGCCCTCGGCGTTCCCTATGCCGACAAGAGCAATATCGCGCGGTGGAGCCACACGGGCGGCAGCGACCGGCGTTGTCGCGGCAATACCTGGTTCGTTCCGTACCGGACGATCATGCGGCGCGATAAGGAACGACCTCATCCAGCGACTTTCCCCACCGAGCTGGCCGCGAATTGCATTCGCCTTCACGGGCTGCGACATGATCTCGTGATGCTCGATCCGTTTCTGGGTATTGGAAATTCAGCGGTGGCAGGACGCCAATGCGAAGTCGCGAAGTTCGTCGGGTTTGAAATCGATGAAGAGTATCTCGCCGAAGCGAGACGGCGGCTGGACGCCCCGCTGGCCTCTCCCTCCCCGGGACGGGGGTCCGTTGATCCTTCAAAAAAACAATGAGCCGCACTTTTCTCCTGTCGCCTGCCTATGCCGGCGGACAGCGCGCCCGAATGATCATGAGCGAGCGAGCGCAATTCGAATTAGCGCGCCGTTTGCGCAGCGACGATCACCCGACTCTCGGCGAAGTGTTCACTTTTCTGAGCGGCCTTTATTTTCGGGGAAAACTTGCTTACGCGAATGTCTTCGCGGAGCCAGCGCCCAGGACTTCCGGCGTGCTCGTCATCACGCCGAACCGCGGGTTGGTCCCGGCCGCGTCACCGATCGGTCTCGAAGACCTCCGCGACTTCGGCACGGTGGACATCGATGAAGCGGATCCCCGTTATCGGGAGCCGCTCGAACGCGACGTGAAGAAGCTGGCGAAAAAATTGACGGCGGATTGCGAAGTCGTCCTGCTCGGCAGCGTGGCCACCGGAAAATATGTCGACATTCTTCTGGAGCATTTTGGAAAGCGGCTTCGTTTTCCGGCGGATTTCGTCGGGCGCGGGGACATGAGCCGCGGCGGATTATTGCTGCGTTGCGCGGTTGATCGCACCGAATTGTCTTACATTCCGGTGTCGGGCGCAGTCCGGAAAGGAAAACGTCCAGCCAAGCTGGAGCCGCGAAGATATACGTAATGACAAGAGTGCATGTCATCCTGAGCGGAGCGCAGCGCAGTCGAAGGACCCCGCCGCAGGTGGAGCGACTTCGCATCGCGCGGCGAAAAAAGTTCCACGGGGTCCCTCGACTGCGCTCCGCTCCGCTCGGGATGACAACGCTTTAATTGAATCATGGCTCTAGAACTAAAACCTCCGCTCCCACCTATGGAAGCGCGCTCCATCGATGAAATTCCAACCGGTGATGAATGGCAGTACGAGCCAAAATGGGACGGATTCCGCTGCCTCGCCTTTCGAGATGGTAAGCATGTCTTCCTCCAATCAAAGGCAGGACAACCGCTCGCGCGATATTTTCCCGACGTTGTCGCGAAGATTCAGAAACTCAAAGCGAAGCGTTTCGTGCTGGATGGCGAACTCGTCATTCCCATCGGCGACGCTCTCTCTTTCGACGAGCTGCAACTGCGCTTGCATCCCGCCGCCAGCCGCGTGCAAAAACTCGCCGCGGCGCATCCCGCCATGTTGATCGTGTTCGATCTGCTCGCGGATGCGGAAGGCAAATCATTGCTCGCATTACCGTTGCGCGCGCGTCGCAAGAATCTTGAAGCTTTCGCCCGCGAAAACCTGAAGGGGAAAGGCGGGCTACGTTTGTCCCCTGCGACGACCAAGCTTACGACGGCGAAAAAATGGTTCGACAAGGCTGGCGGCAATCTCGACGGCATCATCGCAAAGCAGATCGACGCGCCCTACGCCTCGGGGGAGAGGACCGCGATGGTAAAAGTGAAACAAATCCGCAGCGCCGATTGTGTGATCGGCGGTTTCCGTTACGCCACCGACTCGGAACTAATTGGCTCCTTGCTCCTCGGGTTGTACGACGAGGATGGACTGCTGCATCACGTCGGTTTCACCTCCGCCTTCAAGGCGAGCGAACGCCCCGACCTGACCAGGAAATTTGAAGCGCTGAAAAAGAACCCGGGTTTCACCGGCAATGCGCCCGGAGGTCCCAGCCGCTGGAGCACGGAACGAAGCGGCGAGTGGGAACCGGTCGATTCGAAGACGGTGGTGGAAGTAACGTACGATCATTTTACCGGAGGACGTTTTCGCCACGGCACAAAAATTCTGCGCTGGCGCAAAGATAAATCGCCCCGGCAATGCACCATGGATCAGGTGGAGCATCGCGAGGGCAAATCGCTCGCGCTGCTTTAGACGCGATCCAATTTTTTGGGAGGGCGAGGCTCTTGCCGAGCCGCGCGCGGCAGTCATTTCAAAAGACGACGGCTCGGCAGAGCCTCGCCCTACCCAGAGACTAAGGTTCCGGGTTCAACTCGAAGTTGATATTTACTTCGTAAAAGGCGCCGCGGGCAAGACCCGTCGGCAGCGGATCGACTTGCGTTACCCGTTTGGCAACGGCAGCGACCGATTCATCCACCACCACGTTTCCCGATGGCCTCACGAGCGCGAACTTCGAGATGCGTCCATCCTTCTCAATCCGAATCCTGACCAGCGCCGACAGCTTCGCTCCGACGGCGACACTGGTCCTGGGCTGAACCCATTCGCTGAAAAAACGGTCATGAAGCATCTTCCCATACCAGCTGAATTCTGACGATCGAGCAGTCCCGCTTGTCGTGGTTGACCCGGATTTATCACCCGCGGCTTTCGCGTTAGAGGTCGATACTTTCACCGACTCTTTTTTGCCTTCGTCGTTTGTCTTTTTCTGCTCCGTCGGCGTAGGGCTTTTTTTCGGCGAAGGCTTCGGTGTGACCTTCGGCTCGACAGTTTTCTTCGGAGTCGGTTTCACCGAAGGTTTCGGAACCGGTGTCGGGGTGATCGTTCGCTTTGGAGCCGGCGTTGCAACTGGAGTTGGCGCCGGCGTTATCGGCGGCAATTGGATGTCGCTGGAGCTTGACGGCTCTGGTGACGATTCCTCCGGTTGAACGGGCGCAGGCGGAGGGAGCTCTGGTGGAGGCGCTGCCTCCATCACCGGCTGCTCGCGAGCCGGTGAGCTTACCGCGGCGACTTCCGCGCTCATCCAGACAATGCTCTGCAAATTCGCTTTTCCCATTTCTCGGTTCCACCGAACGAGAGCGATGATGACCGCGACGTGAGCGACCGCGATGATCGTGACGTTTCGCCAAAAGCGTGCGGCTCGCGGCATCGACTATTTCGTTTCAGCCTTCGTGGCGATGCCCACTTTCGTGATTTGCGCGCGCTGCAACGCATCCATCAACGTGATCAACTTTTGCACCGGCAGCTCGCGATCGGGCCGGATCACGACGGCCGCGTCCGGATTCGCTCGCTTCAATTCCGTGAGCCGCGCGATGAGGGTCGAAGAATCGACCAGCTCGTTGTTGAACCGGATGGTCTCCTGGCGATCGATGGAAATCGTCTGCACTTGCGCGGGATTAACCGGCGCGTTTGCTGCCCCGCTCGAGGGGATCACCAGACTCACACTGTTTTCCAGCAACGGCGTCGTAATCATGAAAATGATCAGGAGCACGAACGCCAGATCGAGCAACGGCGTGATGTTGATCTCTGAAAGCGTCGAGAGCGAATGGCGTTGAGAATAACGTTTCATTGCCTGGTCATTCCGAGCGAAGCGCAGCGAAGTCGAGGAACCCCGTGGGGTGCCGATCGACGTTCAGCGGGGTCCCTCGACGTTGCTCGGGATGACGAACTGATATTCATCGCCGGTACTCCGGATCACGCGCATTGTGATCCACGTATTTGTGCTCGAACTCCGAGGCCAGCTCCGCCGCGAAATTATCCATCTCCACGATCATGCCGCGAATGCTGGTAACGAGAAAATTGTAACCGAACATGGCCGGGATCGCGACGCAGAGCGCGGTGACCGTTGTGATGAGCGCTCCCGAAACGCCGGGCGCCATCGTCGCCAGATTCGGCGAGCCGGCCACGGCGACGTCGGTGAAAGTATCCATCACGCCCCAGACCGTCCCAAGCAATCCGAGAAAGGGGGAGCCGCTGACCGCCGTCGCCAGCAGAATCATTTGTGATTCCAACCCCAGCGCCGTCTCGCCCACCGCGCGTTCCATGGCGGCATTTACCGCGTGCATTTGCGCCGGTGTGATTTTCTCCGCGATCCCGAGGCGCGCGCGAAAGGTTTCGTCCACCTCCGCCGAACCGAGCAGCTGAAAAGTCATTTCCTCGCAACCGGCGCGATAAACATTGAAGAGCGGTGCGCCCGGAAATTTCGCGTGGTTTTCAAATAAGCGCAGCGGTTGCCGGTCCTTCCGGAAGGCCGCGCGAAACCGGGCCGCTTGTTTCCGCGCGAACTGGATCACGCGCAACTTCGTGACCATTATCGACCAGCTGAAGACCGAGACGACGCAAAGGAGCGCGAGAACGATCTTGCCGGCGACGGTGGAATGTTCGAACGCGAAAAGAAGACCGCCGGCCGCGAGAATCTTCGGTAGTAACATGTGCGCCAACTTTATTACGAGAGTTTGAGCCATAACAAAAGGGTGGAAGAAGGATGCTGTAGCCGCCGCGCTCGCGCCGCCGCCGTAGCGCTTTGGCGCGCAGGAGGCAGTCGGGGGCGCGGGCGCGACGAAATTATGCGCGGAAAAAACGGCGACAGAGCGCCGTTGCTACAGCGTGAGCTTCCGCGGATAAGTGGGCCGCCTTCTCGCAGTCATGATGAAGCCGATCCCCAGGGCCACCACGAAGAATGAGAAAAACTGACCGCGCGTAAACATGCCGACCAAAGGCGCGTCCGGTTCCCGAAAATACTCCACCACAATCCGAAAGACCGCATAGCAGATCATGAATAATCCAGTCAGGAGGCCGTTCGGCGTGCGCAGGCGCGTCCGCACGAACCACAGGATCGCGAACAACACGACCCCTTCGAGCAGCGCCTCGTAAAGTTGCGAAGGATGCCGGGGCGAAAGGATCCCGCGTAAAACTTGAGCGATCGCCGGATTTGTTCGCACCGCCTCAACGATCGCTTCGACGGAGCTAAGAGAGGGATCGATCTGCCGGCAAGCGGCGAGGGCGCGCTCGGCTTCCGCGACATTCGCCGGCTCGAGCAACTCCTTCGGAAACTGCATCGCCCACGGGACGTTGGCGATTCGGCCGTAAAGTTCGCCGTTAATGAAATTGGCGCAGCGGCCGAGAAAGAGGCCGATCGGGACCGCGACCACGAGATTGTCGCCCAAGTTGGTCCAGGAAATCTTATGCCGGTGCGCGTAGTAGAGCGAGAACAACACCACGCCGAGCATTCCTCCGTGACTGGACATCCCCCCTTCCCAAACGCGCAGGATGGAAAGCGGCTCGCGGAGCATTTCAGGCCGGTAAAAAAGGACGTAGCCAAGACGGCCGCCGAGCATCACTCCAAAAAGCGCCGTCCAGGTCACGAAATCGCCCACGGCGGATTGGGTGAGATCCAAGTAGCCGCGCTTCGAAAATTGAGTCAGCAACGCGAATCCACAAATGAACGCGAGCACGTAGGCCAGACCGTACCAACGCGGACCGACGTTGTCCCAGAGTCTGAAGATGAATGGATCGAGATTGTGAAGGTAATAGGAGAGCATCGGGTGCCGCGATACTCAGCGATGTTAGTGCGAGCGGCAATAGAAACGCTGAACCGAAGCGTGCGGGCGAAAAAATGCGTGTCATCCCGAGGCTGGCGCAGCGCGCCGAGGGACCTCACAAGCGCTCAACCGCTTCCGCGCAATACCACGCGTCTACGTCAAGTCACGCCCGATTTGATTTCGAGTAACGCAACCTGCGTGGGTGAGGTCCTTCGGCGCGCTGCGCCAGCCTCAGGATGACAGGTGCTGGCGCTTCACCTTCAAGACATCGCGCAAAAACGGCGCAGTGCGGCTGGTGCGACTTTTCGCGACTTCTTCGGGCGTGCCCGTGGCGACGATTTCGCCCCCGTCCGCGCCCGCTTCCGGTCCGATGTCCACGAGGTAATCCGCTTCGGCGATGATGCTGAGATTGTGCTCGATCACAATCACGGTATTGCCCTCGTCCACCAGCCGATGCAGAACGTTCAAGAGCAACTCCACGTCTGCCATGTGCAGGCCGATCGTCGGCTCTTCGAGAAGGTAGAGCGTCGATTTCGGCTGGCGCATTTTTCGAATGCGCTCGTTTTGCGCACGCCCAATTCCGCGCGTCAGCTCCGTGGCAAGCTTGAGCCGTTGCGCTTCACCGCCGCTCAGCGTGGGACTCGGCTGACCAAGTTTCAAATATCCCAGCCCGGTATCGACCAGGAGCGACAGCGGCCGCGCGATCTTTTGGTTCGTGGCAAAAAATGTCGCGGCCTGCTCGATCGTCATCTCCATCACGTCGCCGATGCTTTTCTCGTGGTAGAGGACTTCGAGTGTTTGTGGATTGTAGCGCCGGCCGCCGCAATCCTCGCACGGAACGTAACTGCTCGGCAGAAAACTCATCTCGAGCTTGATCGCTCCCTGACCGCTGCACGTTTCACAACGCCCCCCCTCCGCGTTGAAGGAGAACCGGCTGGGTGAATACCCGCGCACGCGCGAGACCGGCAGTTGCCCGTAGAGCTTGCGAATCTCATCGAAAACTTTGATGTAGGTCGCCGGCGTGGAGCGGGATGTTTTCCCGATCGGTGACTGATCGACCTCGTAGACCGTTTCAAACGATTCGGCGCCAGTGATCGTCGAGAACAATTCGCGTTGCTTGCCACGGTCCTTCTTCAAGCGGTCTCTCACCGCAGGCAGCAAGACCGAACGCATCAGCGTCGATTTCCCTGAGCCGGAAATTCCGGTGATGACCGAAAGCCGGCCGACGGGAAAACGCGCATCCACGTTTTTTAGATTGTGCGCGTGCGCGCCGCGAATTTCGATCCATTGCTCGACCTCGCCTAACGAGCGCCGTGCCTTTCGCGTCGGATGACACAAAGGATTCTTCAAGCAACGACCTGTCTCCGAACTCGCGTGTTTTTCGATATCACGCAGCGTTCCCTGGACGACGACTTCGCCGCCGTGCATCCCAGCGCGCGGTCCCAGATCGATAATGTGATCGGCGCGGCGCATCGTCTCTTCGTCATGCTCGACGATCACGAGCGAGTTTCCTTTCTCGCGCAACGCCGTCAGCGTTTCGAGCAACCGGAGATTATCGCGGGGATGAAGACCGATGGTCGGCTCATCGAGAACGTAAAGCACGCCGCGTAAATTTGACCCGAGCTGCGCCGCGAGACGAATTCGCTGCGACTCGCCGCCGCTCAAGGTTTTCGCAGAACGTCCCAGCGCGAGATAACCGAGCCCGACGTTTTCCATGAACCGAAGGCGCTGCGATATTTCCGGTACCAGATCGTCGGCCACGGCCTTCTGGTTCCCGCGAAAGCGCAACTTGCCGATCGACTGCGCCGCTTCGCCCGCCGAAAGGGCCGTGAAATTATCGATGGTAAAATTCTGCAACCGCACGTGTCGCGCAATCGGATTCAAGCGCGATCCATGGCAGGCCGGACACGCCACCGCTTCGTCGTCGCCGATCCATTCCGACTCCCGCTCCGCGGCGAGTTCGTTTTCGAGGACGGAATCGCCCGTATCCTCCGCGCCTGTCTGCTTGGCTTGATTCCAGATTTCCCCGAAGCCTCCGCATTCTTCGCAGGCGCCGTGCGGCGAATTGAATGAGAAAAGGCGTGGATCGAGTTCCTCGAAGGCGCGTCCGCATCCCGGGCAACTCATCTCCGTGCTCATGACCGTGACGCGATGTTTCGCATCGAGGAGGTGCGCGGTGCCGCGCCCGATGTCCAAGGCGCGCTGGACCAGATTTCGCGCTTTCAGGATTCGTTTCGCATCGATCGCTCCCACCACGACATCGATGGTGTGCTCCTTGAAACGCTCGAGCTTCCGGAACTGCGAGACCGGCAAGAGCTGGCCATCAACAAAAAGAGTGTCGAAGCCCTGCCGCTCCGCCCAGCGCGCGACATCGGTGTGAAAACCTTTGCGCGCTTTCACCAGCGGCGCTAGCACCTTGAGCGGGCCGCGCTTCACCGCCGTCTCGAGTTGTTTCACGATCGCCGCGAGGCTCTGCTTCTCCACTGGCAAATCGCAATCCGGACAAAACTGCGTGCCGGTTTTCGCGAAAAGGAGGCGGAGGAAATGGTAAACCTCGGTCACGGTCGCGACGGTCGATTTGCCGCCGCCGCGGGTGACGCGTTGCTCGATCGCCACACTGGGCGGCACGCCTTCGACGAGATCGACGTCCGGTTTTTCAAGCTGCTCGACGAACTGCCGCGCGTAGGGCGACATGCTGTCGAGAAAGCGGCGCTGACCTTCGGCGAAAAGAATATCGAAAGCGACGGTCGATTTTCCGGAACCGCTCAGGCCGGTGATGATCACCATCTTGTCTCGCGGAATATCGAGCGAGATGTTCTTCAAGTTGTGTTCGCGCGCCCCGTGAATGCGGATGGCGTGGTTGAGGTGTCCATAACCGTTCGCGTGAGAGCTCGGAGGCTCTTCCGCCGCGCGCGCTAACTCCTCGCCGTCATCCTGAGCGAAGCGAAGCGGAGTCGAAGGACCCCGCGATCTGCCGCTCGACTTGCCACGGGGTCCCTCGACTTCGCTCGGGATGACGGATTTTAGATACCTGCCGGTGTGCGACGCATCGATCCCCGCGACGGCTTCCGGAGTCCCAGCACCAACGAGCCGTCCGCCCTCATCGCCAGCCTCGGGCCCGAGATCGATGACCCAGTCGGCGCACTTGATCACCTCGAGATTGTGCTCGATCACGATGATAGTATTGCCGGCTTCGACGAGTCTTTGAAACAGCTTCACCAGCATCGAGACATCGTCGAAATGCAGTCCCGTCGTCGGCTCATCGAAGATGAGGAGATTGTTATGGGCGGATCCGTTCTTTTTCGCGCCGGCGCTTTCATCCGCCAGATGCCTGACGAGTTTCAGCCGCTGCGATTCTCCGCCGGAAAGAGTGTTGAGCGGCTGCCCGAGGCGCAGATATCCGAGCCCGACTTCATCCAGCACGTCGAGCGGATTTCCCAGTTTCTCGGATTCGCCAATCAGCGCGAAGAACTGAATCGCTTCGTGCACCGTGAGCTGGAGAATATCGTGGATCGATTTTTCGTGCAGTTTCACCCTCAGAACGTGCGGCTGAAAGCGCCGGCCTTCGCATTCGGCGCAGCGCACGTAAAGGTCGCTCAGGAATTGCATCTCGATCTTTTCGAAGCCAGTGCCGCAGCAGCGTTCGCAACGGCCGCTGCCAGAGTTGAAAGAGAACGCGCTCGCGGTCAGGCCTTGCGCCATCGCTTCCGGTTGCGCGGCGAAGAGTTCGCGCACGCGATCGTAGAGCCCGAGGTAGAGAATCGGCGTCGAACGCGGAGTGCGGGCGAGCATCGATTGATCGACCATCACGACGTCGCCGATGCGGTGCGCGCCGGTAACGGACTTGCACGCTCCCGGTTCCTGTTCGCTCGCCTGGCCTTTCGCCTGAAGCAGGTTTCGATAAAGGACCTCGTGAATGAGGGTCGACTTACCCGATCCGGAAACGCCAGTGACGCAGGTGAAAAGACCGAGCGGGATTTCGACGTTGAGGTTCTTGAGATTGTGTTCGGTCGCGCCGGTGATCCTGAGCGACGCGGTGGATTTGCGGCGGGATTTCGGGACGGGAATCGATTTCCGTCCGTTGAGATAATCGCGCGTGAGTGAGTGGGTAGAGCGCGCGCTCCCCAGCATCTGCTCCAACGCTCCGCTGAACACCAGCTCGCCGCCGCGCTCGCCGCGGCCCGGACCGATATCGATCACGTGATCGGACGAACGGATAATCGCTTCCTCGTGCTCGACCACCAGCAGCGTGTTGCCCTTGTCCCGCAGATCATGCATGACGCGCACCAGACGGCCGACGTCACGCGGGTGCAGCCCGACGCTGGGTTCGTCCATGACGAAGAGCGTGTTTACGAGCGACGCACCGAGACAGGTGGTCAGGTTCACGCGTTGCACTTCACCGCCGCTGAGGGTGCGCGTGGAACGATCGAGCGCCAGGTAGCCGAGCCCGACTTCGCACAGATAACGCAGCCGGGTCACGACCTCGTTGCGCAACATGACAGCGGTGGAGTCGTTAGGCGGCAAAGCCAACTCGGCAAAAAGCTTCCGCGCATCGCGGATGGACAGCAGCGCGATCTCCGGCAATGTCCGCGCCGTCTCCCTGGCTTCGCCGGCTGCGCGCGAAACGATCCGATAGTTTAGTGAAGCGGGTTGAAAGCGTCCGCCGTTGCAATCAGGACAGGTGGTGTAAGCGCGGTAGCGACTGAGCAAAACGCGCACGTGCATTTTGTAGGTCTTGCTTTCGAGCCACTTGAAAAATCCGCGCACGCCGTACCAGCGATCGTTCTCCGCCAATTCCTCGACATCGGTGTCGGTATCGCGCGCTTCGCCGTTGATGACAAAATCCTGATCGGCTTTCGGCAGCTCCTCAAACGGTACGCGGGCGTCAATCTCTTCGCGGCCGCAGGCGCGCAGCAAGTCTTTCTGCGATTCGCCGAATTGCTGGCCTTGAAAGGCGCGCACCAATCCGCCGGCAATGCTTAGGCTGCGATCGGGAATCGCGCGGTTCAGATCGATCGCAATAGTTCGGCCAAAACCCCGGCAGGTCGGGCAGGCGCCGAGCGGGTTGTTAAAACTGAAGAGTCCGGGACTCGGTGGACGGATATCGAGGTCGCAGTGCGCGCAATGCCAGCCCGTCGAAAAAGGAATTTCGTGGAGGGACGAGCTTCCGCTCGTCCTCGGACGCGCAGAAGCGCGTCCCTCCATCTCCGAAATTCGCACAAAATTGATCCGATCTTTTCCAAATCGAAGCGCAGTCTCGATCGATTCCACCAGACGCGCCCGCGTGTCCTCGCCAATGGTCAGGCGGTCCTGAATGACCTGCACTCGCGCTCCCAGTCGCCCGACTTTTTTGTCGGTATCGGCCCGGACTATTTCACCATTCAGCCAGATGCGCAGATAGCCTTGTTGCTGGAGAAATTGAAAGAACTCGCGCGGATCGGTCTTGGCCGGCACTCCGACCCAGAAGGTGAGCAGGACCGGTTCGCCCGCAAATTCGCGGAGCACGTCGTCCGCAATAGACCGGGCGGTTTCCGGGCGAATCTCACGAGCGCAACTGGGACAAAAAGCGCGCGCGATGCGCGGCATCAAGAGTTTCAGGTAGTCGTTGATCTCCGTCATCGTGCCGACGGTAGAGCGCGAACTCTTGACCGGGTTCGCCTGCTCGATCGCTATCGCCGGCGGGATCCCCCGAATTTCGTCGACGCGTGGTTTGTCCATGCGGTCGAGGAATTGCCGCATGTACGGGCTGAAGGTTTCGACGTAACGGCGCTGGCCTTCGGCGTAGATGGTGTCGAAGGCCAGACTCGATTTGCCGCTGCCGCTGGGGCCGGTAATGACCGTCAGTTTCCCAAGCGGAAGGTCGAGGTCGATTCCCTTGAGGTTGTTCTGGCGCGCGCCGCGAATCTCCACGCACCCGCACTCAGGCGGCGCGATCACGCATGGTTTTTCGGCGATCTTTGAACCCACCGGAGACTATCCGGTTGCCGGCACGCGTGCGCAAATTTCGCGGGCGAAATTCATTGTCATCCCGAGCCGCGCAGACGGCGAGGGACCTCACACCTGCAAATTGCCGCCATCGCGAAACATCACGCGCGCTCTGACGTATACGCCTGTTGTAAGGCGAAAGCCCGAGAGCGCTTGTGAGGTCGGCGCTCCTCCCATGGTCGCGGTCCCGTCTGCGCGGCTCGGGATGACAGAGCAGCAGAGTCCGTCCTTTAGCCCGCGAATCGCTTCGCCACTTTTTCGCGCTCGGCGAGCAGCGCTGCGGGTATATCGGGCCGGCGCGTTTCGACCAACTTCTCCTGGCCCTCCAGCTCCGTTTTCCACTCACCCGGTTTCACCGAGAGCAATTCTTTCAACTGCTCTTCCGACACGCCCCCGAGCTCGTCGAGATCGAGATCTTCCGGGCGCGGAATACAACCGATGGGAGTTTTCTCCGCGCCGCTTTTTCCTTCGCAGCGATCGATGATCCACTTGAGCACCCGCATGTTGTTGCCGAAGCCCGGCCAGAGAAATTTTCCGTCGGCGCCTTTGCGGAACCAGTTCACGTGGAAGATCAGGGGGGGATTTTTCAGGCGCGGACCGATCTCGAGCCAGTGTTGGAAATATTTTCCCATGCTGTATCCGCAAAACGGCAGCATCGCCATCGGATCGCGCCGCACCTGGCCAACTTTTCCGGTCGCCGCCGCGGTGGTTTCCGATGCCATCGTCGCGCCAGCATAAACACCATGGGTCCAATCGAAGGCGCGAAAAACCAGCGGCATGGTGTCGCTCCGGCGCCCGCCGAAAATGATCGCGCTGATTGGCACGCCTCCGCCCTTCTCCACGTCGGGATCGAGCACCGGGTTGTTCCGCATCGGAACGGCGAAGCGGCTGTTGGGATGCGCGGCCTTTTCGTTCGATTCCGGCGACCAATCATTCCCCTTCCAGTCAATCGCATGAGCCGGCGGCGCGCCATCCTTACCCTCCCACCAGACATCGCCGTCGTCGGTCAGCGCGACGTTGGTGTAGAGCGTGTCGCGCTCGATCGATTTCATCGCGTTCGGATTCGATTTGTAACTCGTCCCCGGCACGACCCCGAAATATCCATTCTCCGGATTGACCGCGTAGAGCCGTCCATCCTCGCCGATCTGCATCCAGGCAATGTCATCGCCGATGGTGGTGACCTTCCACCCTTTGAAGTGCGGCGGCGGAATGAGCATCGCAAAATTGGTCTTGCCGCACGCGCTCGGGAACGCCGCGGCGACGTAATGCTTCCGGCCTTCCGGCGATTCCACCCCGAGGATCAGCATGTGCTCGGCGAGCCAGCCTTGCTTGCGCGCGAGATACGAGCCGATCCGGAGCGCGAGGCATTTCTTGCTCAACAAAACGTTTCCACCATAACCGGAGCCAACCGAGATGATCGCGTTGTCCTGCGGGAAGTGGCAGATCAACCGGCGGTCGGGATTCACGTCGAGCAAGGAATGAACGCCGCGATTCCACTCCGCCTTTTCATCGGCGCCGAGACGTTTCACCGCGACAGCTCCCATCCGCGTCATGATCCGCATGCTCAGGACGACATAAATCGAGTCGGTGATTTCGAAGCCGACCTTGGTCAGGGACGAATCCGGCGGACCCATGATGTAGGGCACGACAAACATCGTCCGCCCGCGCATCGCGCCTGCGAGCATGCCGTGCAATTTCGTGTAGGTCTCCGCCGGCGCGGCCCAATTGTTGGTCGGCCCGGCTTCTTCTTTCGTCGGCGTGCAGATCAGGGTGAATTGCTCGACCCGAGCCACGTCATTCGGATTCGAACGGTGCAAATACGAGCCCGGATTTTTTTCCTGGTTTAACTTGATCAACACCCCGAGGCGCTGGGCTTGCTCGAGCAGGTAGTCGTTTTCTTCTTCCGAACCGTCGCACCAGAAGATGTTGTCCGGCTCGGTCAGGCGCGCGACTTCCTGGACCCAATCGAGGACTGATTGATTTGCCGGCTTTGAACCGCCGATGCCGCTCGGCGGCGAGATAGCTGGCGCGAGGTTATCCATAAAGTGCGGCCCTGCATTCCCAAGCGGCGCAGAGAGAATGCTCATTTTCGCCGCTTCCCTCGCTTCTCCAAGCAAATTTTCGCGCGGCGTTGTAGCCCCTTGCGCGAAATGAGAGCGCGCACTTAAATTACCGCATGTTCGGAGTCGCCACCTCGGATGACTACCAGCCGGTGACATGGGTAGGACGTCATCCGATCCATGTCACGACGCTGCTCGTGGCGATTCACGCGTTCATGGCAGTGGTGGCGTGCTTCGTGGGCGGCATCGGCATTCTGGGACACCTTGCTTTCGATAGCGCGCTCGTCTTGCAACGCGGAGAAATCTGGCAGCTCGCGACCTACGCGTTTGTCCATTCGCCATCGGGACTTCTCTGGTTCGCCATTGAGATGTATATGCTTTTCGTTTTCGGCCGCGAAGTGGAACGTTTCATTGGAAGTCGCGCGTTTATCGTTCTCTATCTCATCCTCCTTCTGGCGCCGACACTGGTTCTCACACTCTGGGGACTCTCCGAACGGACCGGGTTGGCTGGTTCGCCCGCGCTCCATTTTGGAATTTTCGTCGGGTTCGTCACGATCTATCCAAACGTTGATCTGCTCCTGCGAATCGCTGCCAAATGGGTGGCGATCACGCTCGCGGGGGTTTACACCTTGCAATTGATCGCTTACCGCGATTGGTCGGGTCTGGCCGTGTTGTGGGTCAGTATGGCCGCGGCATTTTTGTTCATCCGTTCTCGCGGAGTCGGTCCTGAGCTTGAGTGGTGGAACAACCTCAAGTCGCGCTGGCAGCCGAAACCGAAATTTCAGGTCGTCCCCCGTTCCAGCTCCACCCCGCGCCGAGTGGTCGAATCCGAGAACGTGCACGAATCCATCGACCCGGTGCTCGATAAAATCTCCAAACAGGGAATCAACAGCCTGACCGCGCTGGAACGCCGGGCGCTCGATCGGGCCCGAAATCGTCTCTTGAAAAAACCGCAGTGAGCGGACGGGCCGAGCGTGGCGACACCCGTGTTCGAATCAGTGTGGTCATTCCGTCCTGGCGGGACGCGAAAAATCTCGCGGCGCTTTTGCCCGCTTTATCCCAGCTCGATCGCGTAGCGGAGACAATCGTGGTCGACGCCTCGGGCGACACGAAATCGGAGCGCGTCGCCCTCGCGTGCGGAGCGACTTTCCTCACGTGCACCGCGCCGAATCGCGGGGAGCAAATGAACCAGGGAGCGGCCGCGGCCAGCGGAGATGTGCTCGTGTTTCAACATTCCGACACCGATTTGGAGACCGCGCACATCGCCGCAATCGAAGCGGCGCTGTCCGATCCGAAGATTATCGGCGGCGCTTTCTACCGAAAATTTGATGGGCGGCATCCGCGCTTGATGTGGCTCGAATCCGTGGCGCGCTTTTTGACCCGGCACGGCGGAACGCTCTATGGCGATCAATCAATTTTTGTCCGGCGCGACGTTTTCCTGAAGCTGGGCGGGTTTGCGAAAATTCCCCTGATGGAAGACGTGGAATTTTCGCGGCGATTGCGCTCGGCTGGACACGTGGCGGTGCTGGATCCGCCGGTGCGATCGTCGGCCCGGCGCCATCTGCGTAAAGGCGCGTGGCGGACGAGTATTCAGAACGGGTTGTTTATCGTGCTCTATAACGTCGGCGTCTCGCCTCATCGGCTCCATCGCTGGTACTATGGCGTGGCGAAAAGTCGGCCAGCTCCCGACGCGGTTCCGTCACCGTGACGCACGCAAGCGGACGCGCACGCTTGTCATCCCGAGCCGCGCAGACGGCGAGGGACCTCGCACCTGCAAATTGCGGTCACTTAATAAACGAGCGCAGCTCAACGAAAACGCGTGATATAACGCCGAAGCGTGAGAGCGCTTGCGAGGTCGGCGCTCCTCCCGTGGTCGCGGTCCCGTCTGCGCGGCTCGGGATGACCACATTGGAAACCAAGGGATCGACAACGCACCCTCCAATCACTCAACCAAAAGCGACGCGGTGCGAAGTTGATCGACGACTTCCTCCCCGGTCGCGGCCGCCATGAGCGCGTCCCGCTTCACTTTATCCTTCACCACGCGTGCGACTGCGCCGACGCAAACAAGGTAATCGGTCACCATTTGTTTCGGAACGCCGAAAAGGAAAATCAAATGCACCAGGTCTTTCGTTGGGCCAAACCGAATGCCGGCCGCACTCCTCCCAATCCCCAGAGAAATGCGCTCGACCAGATCAGTCCGAGCATGCGGAAAAGCGACGCCCTCGCCGGTATTGGTCGACGTCCTGCCTTCTCGTTCCATGACGGCATCGGCGAATTTGAAATAGTCCTGCACGTGACCGTGGTCGCGAAGTAGCTCCGCGATTTCCAGGATCGCTTCCGCCGCCGTGCCTTCGCGTAACTCGAGCACGACCAGTTTGGGATCGAGAATTTCAGAGAGAAGCGCGGACATCAGAAAAACAACGGAGCGATTGATTGGATTGACGGGCCAATCCGAGTTATCGAATTATCCAGGGACTCGTGGCAACTCAAAACCAATCCGCCGGGCTGAGCGAAGAAGCGACCATTTCGCTCCAGAAGAGCCTGTACGATCCGGGCTACGTCAATGCGATGTCGCATTTCTACCGGGGCGAACTCGGCCGGATCATGATCTGGCGTCAGCGGCTCGATATCACGACGAACTGGGCCATCACCAGCAGCACCGCCATTATCACGATCGCATTTTCGAATCGCGAAGTGCCGCACATCATCTTCTTTTTCAACCTCGCGATCGTCTGGGGCATGCTTTGGATCGAAGCCCGGCGCTACCGGTTTTACGATGCTTTCCGCGCGCGGGTTCGGATGCTCGAAGCGCATTTCCTCGTGCCGATGGTGATGGAAAATCGCGAGATGCTTCAGGGCGAATGGAAGAAACTTGTCTGCGAAGATCTCATTTTGCCCTCCTTCAAGATCACCAAACTGGAGGCGGTCGGCCGCCGCTTGAAACGCAATTACGTTTTTATTTTCATCCTGATCATGGTGGCGTGGATCACGAAAATATTCCTCCACGCCAGCGCGCCTCTCCAGGGCTTGCCGGCCTTCTACACCGCGCTGCGGGTCGGGCACATCCCTTCCTGGCTCGTCGCGTTTATTTTCGTGGCCACGTTGGTCAGCGTGGTCGGCATCACGATTTACGTCGGGAAGAAAACGACCGGGGAAGTTTCGGAATTCCGCACCCATCGTTCGCTTTGGCGGATCTGAGAAGGTTGAGAGTTGAGAGTCGTTAGTTGAGAGATTGGAATGCCCGATTCAAAGCCGGTAGTCCCTGCGGCGGCTCTCAACTATCAACTCTCAACTTTCAGCCAGCTTTGCGATATCGTCGCCAAGCTTCGTGCGCCCGACGGCTGCCCTTGGGACCGCGAGCAGACGAACGAGACGCTTCTGCCCGGTTTGATCGAGGAAGCGTACGAAGTCGCCGGCGCCGTGCGCGCGAACGACGACCGGAACCTGCGAGAGGAACTCGGGGACTTGATCCTGCTGGCCGTGATGCACGCGCAAATCGCCGCCGAAGCCGGCCGTTTCAATATTAGCGAAGTGCTGGAGGATGTGACGGCGAAACTGATTCGGCGGCATCCGCACGTTTTTGGCGAAAGCGCTGTCCGTGACACGGATGGCGTCGTGAAACAATGGGAGGCGATCAAGCGTGGCGAGAAGGGCGACGACGGCGGCCACTATCTCGCCGATCTTCCGGCGGCGCTCCCCGCCCTGATGCGGGCACAGAAAGCGCAGAAGAAAGCGGCCCGCATGAATTTCGACTGGACCGAAATGTCCGAGGTGGTGGCGAAGGTGGACGAGGAATTAGCGGAGACGAAAGAGGCGATCGCGGCGCGCGATCCCGGAGCAATTTCGGATGAAATCGGCGATCTGCTCTTTGCCGTGGTCAATCTGACGCGCAAGAGCAAACTCGACGCGGAAACGGCGCTGCAAGCGGCGACCGACAAATTCGTGTCGCGGTTCGGAAAGGTCGAGGATGAGTTGCGCGCCCGTGGCCAGAAACTAGGCGAGGTGGGCCTCGAGGAGCTGGATGAGATTTGGAACGCGCACAAGGCCGAGGCGCGACGTTAGGGTTGGCGCTCAAATGGCAATGTCATCCCGAGCCGCGCAGACGGCGAGGGACCTCGCAACTGCAACGCCGATCTGCTTGCACTCCCACTGCGCCGGATTCATGAACCGCGTGCCCTTGGCGCAAGCAAACCAGTATTGCAGTTGTGAGGTCCCTCGCCGTTTGCGCGACTCGGGATGACACGACATTGATCGATGCCTAATGCGAGCGTCCGCCGCACCTAATCGCCCGTTTACAAACTGCGTGACTTGGCGATATTGCCCGTCCCGATGGACCTTTCAATCGCTATCCTGCGCGTCGTCTTCATTTCTGTCGCGCTGCTGATGATGCTCGTGATCCTGATGCAGCGCCCAAAAAGCGAAGGCTTGGGCGCGGCGTTCGGTGGCGGTGTAACCGAAAATATTTTCGGCGCTCAAACCACGAACGTGCTGACAAAAATCACTGGCTGGCTCGCCGCTCTCTTTTTTATCCTGACTTTCGTCCTCTCGATCCTCTACGCGCACAAAGGCAGCTCTCGGAGCAATCTCACCGAGAGGGTTAAGGAAAATCTACCTCCAGCGGCGACAGCGACAGCGTCACCGACTCCGAGTCCCGGCCCGTCATCCGCCGTCGGTCCTCCCGGGACGGTGACCAATCCGACTCCCGCCTCCACGGGTCCCGCGCCATCAGTAAAGCCGTCCGATCTCGCGGTCGGCGCTGTTCCGCCAGCCACATCATCGGTGTCGCCAGCCATCAAGCCGGCAGCTTCCGTAGCGCCGAGTACGGCGCCGTCCAGCTCCCCAAACCCAAAGCGGTAATTGCGCGGCTGATTGCTTTCCGGGGAGCGCAGGCTGCCAGCCTGCCCATCTCGGCAGCTTGCCGAGATGCTTGATCGGTTCAGTGAGCGAAATGACATTCAACGTCGCTCGATGTAGCCGGCAAGCTGTCGGCTACTGCAGGCTGGCAGCCTGCGCTCCCCGGAGAATCTGTATGCCGCGCGGCGAGGCCTTCGCCGTTTCTGTTATGGAACTACTTCGGGCTTCGGGCCGGCTTTTTCGTTCAGGGCCTGGGTGAATTCCTGCAGGCTCGTGACGATTTGGGGGGCCTTGGTCAGCACGGTGCTGGCGAGTTTTTCCGAGTAATCCGGCCGCCTTTGCGACATTTCGGACAGGGCCATCATCACGGCGAGGGCGTTGTTAATGGCGTGTTTGATCTCGCTGAATTTCTTTTGCAATTCGACGAGTTCTTCGTGGGAAACGGTGCGCGCAGGATCACTCATGATTAAAGGCATCCACTGGAGAAAAGCAGGACTTGTGCTTGACTGACAGGTTCGACATTTGTCGTCCGATGCCTGCGCAAACTATCAAGATCAGCGGTGCACGCCAGCACAATCTCAAGAATCTCCACGTGGAGATTCCAAGGGAGAAATTGGTCGTAATCACCGGGTTAAGCGGATCCGGAAAATCCTCGCTCGCCTTCGACACGCTCTATGCCGAGGGACAGCGGCGCTATGTCGAAAGCCTCTCCGCTTATGCACGGCAGTTCCTGGATCAAATGGAAAAGCCGGACGTGGATTTCATCGAGGGCCTCTCGCCGGCGATTGCGATTGAACAGCGGAGCGCAGGAGCGAATCCCCGCTCCACCATCGCGACCACGACCGAGATTTTCGACTATCTGCGTGTTCTCTTTTCCGCGGTGGGTCAGCCGCATGATCCCACCACCGGCCAGCCCATCCACCGGCAGACACCGCAGCAAATCGTCGATCAAATTCTGGTTTATCCGCCCGAGACCAAAATCATTTTGCTCGCGCCGCTGGTCCTGGACCAGAAGGGCGAGTTCCGGGACGTGATTGAGAAGGTGAAACGGGAAGGGTTTGTCCGGATCCGGATTGATGGGGAAATTGTGGAGCTCGGGAAGCCGGAGCCGATCCGGCTGAAGAAGACCGAACGCCACACGATCGAGGCAGTGGTGGACCGGCTGGTCGTTCGCGAAGGAGTTCGCACGCGGCTGGCCGATTCGGTAGAGACGGCGCTGAAGTGGGGTGGAAACCGGATGGTGGTGCTGAGGTCGGAAGAAAGGGAAACGTCCAACTCGGAAAGCGTTCGAAAGCGGGGCGTTCAACGTCCAACGTCCAACGTTCAACGAGAAGAGAGATGGGAGACGGTTCGTTACACGACGGACTACGGAAATGCGGAAAGCAACTTCTCGTTAGGCGAGCTCACGCCGAAACATTTTTCCTTCAACAGCCACTTGGGAGCGTGTCCGGCTTGTCACGGGTTGGGGACGCAACTGGTCTGCGACGCGGACTTGATGATCTCGGATCCGGCGAAGTCGCTGGCGCAAGGCGCGATCACGCCGTGGCGTCGCGGGACGAAGCCGATGCAGGCCTATTACCGGAGTTTGCAAAGCGCCCTTGTGAAACACTTCGAAGTCGACGACTGCATCCCGTTCGCGGATTTGCCCGACACGTTCAAGCAGGCGCTCTACTACGGGACGGGCGACAAGCCGATCCAGATCAGCGTCGGAGGTAACGGGAAATCCCCGAAGACGGCGCGGCCGTTTGAAGGCCTCGTCCCGCAAATGGAGCGCCTCTATCAGGAGACGGAGAGCGAGTTTACCCGCAATCGCATCCGCGCTTTCATGACGCGGGTGCCGTGCCAGACCTGCCATGGCGCGCGATTGAAGCCGGAAATTCTTGCGGTCACAATCAAAGAGTCCGAGGGAGGCGAGCTAAACATTCACCAGTTCAGCGAACTGACGATCGACGCGGCGGCGTCCTACATCCGGCGGCTCGATCTGACCGATCAGCAACGGCACATCGTGTCGGAAGTTGTCCGCGAGATCGATTCGCGGCTGCAATTTCTGGTGGAGGTAGGGCTTAATTATCTTTCGCTCAATCGCGAGAGCGGGACGCTTTCCGGCGGCGAAGCGCAACGGATCCGGCTGGCGACGCAGATCGGCTCCGGACTGGCGGGTGTCCTTTATGTGCTCGACGAACCAAGCATCGGGTTGCATCAGCGCGACAATGCGCGGCTCCTCACCACGCTACGCCGGCTCCGGGACCTCGGGAATTCGGTTATCGTGGTGGAGCACGACGAGGAAACGATTCGCGCGGCGGATCATATTCTGGATCTGGGCCCGGGAGCCGGTCCCCGCGGCGGCGAGATCGTCGCACAGGGAACGATCACCGAAGTGCTCCGCGCGAAAAATTCACCCACGGCGGATTATCTTTCAGGCCGGGCGCGGATCGCCATTCCCAGAGAACGCGTCACGCCGCGATCCAGCCAGACCGGGGATGGATGGTTGACGTTATCGGGAGCAGCCGAGAACAATTTGAAAAATGTGACAGCCTCATTCCCGATCGGTTGTTTCACGTGTGTCACGGGGGTGTCGGGCAGTGGCAAATCGACTTTGGTGGACGACATCTTGCGCCGCGCGCTCTTTCGGCACTTCTACAATTCCAAGGACAAGCCGGGGACGCATCGCGCGTTGCGCGGACTCGACCAACTGGACAAGGCGATCGTGATCGATCAAAGCGCGATCGGCCGGACGCCGCGTTCGAATCCGATCACTTACACGGGGGCGTTCACGCCGATTCGCGAGTTGTTCAGTCAACTTCCGGCAGCGCGCATACGCGGGTACGACGCGGGACGTTTCAGCTTCAATGTCAAAGGGGGGCGTTGTGAAAATTGCGAAGGCGGCGGGCTGATCAAGATCGAGATGCATTTCCTTCCAGACGTTTATGTGGAATGCGAGGTTTGCCACGGACAGCGCTACAACCGCGAAACGCTCGAGATCACTTTTAAAGGGAAAAATATCGCCGACGTGCTCAACCTGACGGTGGACGAAGCGGCGCGTTTTTTCCGGAACGTGCCTTCGGTTTCGGATCGCCTCGTGGCCATGCTCGATGTGGGACTCGGGTATCTTCGGCTAGGCCAGGCGGCAACGACGCTCTCGGGCGGTGAAGCGCAAAGGGTGAAGCTGGCGACCGAGCTGGCGAAAAAAGCGACGGGCCGCACGATCTACATTCTGGATGAACCGACGACGGGATTGCATTTCGCCGATATCGAAAAGCTATTGCAAGTTCTCATGAAACTGCGCGATGCGGGGAATACGCTGGTCGTGATTGAGCACAACCTGGAGATGATCAAGTGTGCGGATTGGATTATCGACCTGGGGCCGGAAGGCGGGGAGCGGGGCGGAGAGATTGTGGGCGCGGACACGCCGGAGAAGATTGCGGAGGTGGCGGGAAGTTACACGGGGCGGTATCTGAAAGCGTTGCTTACCGCATGAAGAGAACGCCCAACGCCCAACGTCCAACGTCCAACGTCCGACGGAAGAAGACTTGGGCCGCGATCTGCGCCGTAATATTGGTGGGCGCGAATCAGCTGCTCGCGGCGGATTTTCCGGCATTGGTCACAGCGGTGCGGCCTATGGAGGAAGGAGTGCCCCAAATCGCAGTCTTGCGCTTGCGGGCTTTGCTTGGGACCGATCTCTCGGCGGAAGAACGAAAAGCGGCGACGGCAAAACTGGGCGAAGCGTTGCTGGCGGCGGGTCAGGCCGACGAAGCGTTGAAGGTGCTGCAGGATCCGACGTTGCCGGATCTGCCGGCGACACGATTTGCGCGCGCGCAAACCCTGGCGGCTCTAGGCCGTTGGGCCGATGCACTTTCCCTGTATAAGCTCGTCGCGGCCGAGACCACCTCGCCTTTCCGTTCCAGCGCGGTCCTTGGACAAGCCGAGTCTCTCCGCGCGCTCGGACGGACGGACGAGGCACTTCGAATACTCGCGCTCCTCGTTTCTTATCCGCAATGGAAAGCGCGGGCTGAATTGCTTTCCGTCGAATTGTTGCTTGAGAAACGGGACATTACCGGCGCGCGGGCCCTGCTCGACAAAACCAAGCCGAGCGCGCTCGCGGACAAGAAGGAGAAGCGTTTCCTGCAAGGAGGGGTCGAGGCGCAATCGAACCATCACGAACGAGCGATCGAGCTTTTTCAGACCATTGTCCGAAGGCCTGAAGGAACGAGCCGAGCGGTGCTGGTGGCCACGCTGTGCGCCATTGCTGAAGAAAGCCTGAAGTTGAGGACCCCCGAGGCGGGCGATGACGCGCTCGAGGATTTCATCGAGCACCATCCGGCCGATCCCGAATTACCCAGAATTTTCGCGAAGCTCGATCAGCTTTATCGCGCAGAACGAACGCCTTCTGTGCCGGAATTAAACCGGTGGGCCAACGATTCCATTCAGCCGCGCCGCGCTCTCGCCCAATGGTATCTGGCCCGAAACGAACTGCGCGCCAAGCGCCGCGATAATGCTTTGCGGATATTCGGCGAGCTGCGCGGCAGTCACCCGCAACTGCCGGTGCTGGCGGAGAGTCTCTTCGAATTTGCGCGGCTCGAGCTGGAGGACCGGCGCTTTGATGAAGCGCTCGCGATCCTGGATGATGCGCGTGGGCTTCGGCCGGCCCCAGCCTTGCTCGAGCGAATTGAGTTGCTCGCGGGTCGCACTCATTATTACGCCCGCCATTTTGAAGTGGCCGCCGCCACCTTCGAAACGGTGGCGCACGCGTCGCCGCATTTGGCGGCCGACTCCCTTTTCAACGCGTCGCTCGCCTGGCTTCAGTTGAACGACGAGACACGTTTTGCGGCTGATAATCGTGAGTTGAGCCAGGGCGGCGGGAATGAAGAAACGCGGGGAGATTTGCTGGCCGAAGAAGGTCTCACCCAGGCTGCGCAGGGGAATAAGAAAGCGGCGGAGACGCTACGAGCCTTTCTGCGAGAATTTCCCCGGCACAAGCGCGGCCCCGAAGCGTGGGTCGCCCTGGCGGAATTGGCATTTCACGGCGCTCCTCCCGACCTCGATGAAGCCCGAAAGAACCTCGCGCGAGCCCGGGAGAACGAGCCGAATCCGGCCGCGAGCGAACGAGCCGATTATCTCGCCATCTGGATTGAAGACGTCGCGCCGAACGCCGACTCCGCCAAGGTCATTGGGTTGGCCAACCAATTTGTGCAAAAGTATCCAGCGTCTCCATTTATTTCGGACGTTCGAATGAAGTTGGCGGAGACCTATTACCGGCAACAGGATTTTTCGAGCGCGCAGACGCAGTTCCAGATCCTGGCGCAGGAGAATCCCCGCGCTCCATTTGCGGAGAAAGCGCTTTTTTTTGCGGCCAAATCCGCAGTGCAAAGCATGGGCGCGCAATCGCTCGACCGCGCCTTAGTCCTGCTTGATGAGGTGGTGAAGAAAAATGGGGAGCTGAAATGGGCCGCGCGGAATGAGCAGGCAGTGATCGAGCGCAAGCTCGGCAAGCCCCAGGACGCAGCGACCCTTTACGACGAAGTCGTGCAGGGAGCAGCGAAGCCGGAAGAGAAACGTGAAGCGCTCTGCGGCAAAGGGGACATCTTGTACGAGTTGGGGTCGACCGATCGCGAAAACTATCGACGCGCGATCGCGATCTACGATCAGCTCGCGGTGCAAAAGGACGCTCCTCCGCATTGGCGGAACCAGGCGCTTTTTAAGAAGGGAATTTGTCTCGAGAAATTGGAAGATCGGGATAATGCGCTCGCGACCTTTTACAAAATTATCGAGGACGAAACCCGGCCCGACCGGCCGCGGGAATTTTTCTGGTACTACAAGGCCGGCTTCAATGCCGCGCGGTTGCTCGAGGAGGATTCGAAGTGGCAACCGGCCGCAGTCGTTTACCAAAAACTCGTGTCGGCGGGCGGAGCGCGCAGCGACGAAGCAAAGTCGCGCCTGAGCCGGCTGCGCCTGGAGCATTTCCTCTGGGAGCAGTAGCTGTAGCCGCCGCCCTGTGGGCGGCGTTGATCGATGCGTGATTGGTTTGGGTCCCGGCGCTTCGCACAGCGAAGCGGCTACAGGGGAAGCGTGCTACCGGTTCCACGACATCAAGCCACGGAGTCGAGCGCCGACTTTCTCAATCGGGTGGCTTTGCGATTTCGAGAGAAGTTTCTGGTAACGTTTGCGACCGCTTTTCGTTTCGCGCAACCAATCGCGCGCAAATTTACCACTGCGAATTTCCGCCAGCGCAGTCTCCATTTTTTCTTGCACCGACCGATCGATGATTTTGGGGCCGACTGAAACGTCACCCCATTTCGCCGTTTCCGAGATGAGGGAGCGCATACCGTGGATTCCAGCCTGGTGAATCAGATCGACGATGAATTTCAATTCGTGGAGGCACTCAAAATAGGCCAGCTCCGGTGCGTAGCCGGCGTCGACCAAAGTCTCGAATCCGGCGCGGATCAAGGCGCTGACGCCCCCACAAAGCACCGCTTGTTCGCCGAAGAGATCGGTCTCGGTTTCTTCGCGAAAAGTGGTTTCGATCACTCCGGCTCTGGTGCAGCCAATCGCCTTCGCCCAGGCCAGCGCGGTTTTTTTTGCCCGTTTGCTGGTGTCTTGAGCAATGGCAAAAAGACCGGGCACACCGCGGCCTTCTACAAACTCCCGCCGTACCATTGGACCCAGCCCTTTCGGCGCGACCATGATAACGTCCACCTCTTTCGGCGGAATAATCGTCCGGTAGAAAATCGCAAACCCGTGAGCGAACAGCAGCGTCTTCCCTGCCGAAAGAAAGGGAGCGATCTCCTTTTCATAAATCACCGCCATTTGCGTGTCGGGCAGAGCGAGGAAGATGATGTCGCCGCGGCGGGCGGCCTCCCGGGCGCCGATGACCTCCAATCCTTCCTTCCGAGCGGCGCTTCTCGATTTGCTCCGGGGGCGCAGGCCGACGAGTACCCGCATGCCGCTATCCTTTAGATTCAAGGCGTGCGCGCGGCCTTGCGCTCCGTAGCCAATCACCGTGCAAGTCTTCCCGAAGAGAAATTTCAGGTCGGCGTCTCGATCGTAATAAATGCGCGCGGGCATAAGACGGCGGGTGGGAGCGCCGATGGTACTGACGCGCCGGTCGAAGTCAACGCGTGGTGCGGGACGCAGACGTGCTCAGGAGGAGTCAGTTGGCGGCCACGCGCGGCCGAGCGATTGATTCCAATCGGCTGGCGTGCGCGAGCGTTTCCCGCGCTTCATCCGCGCGACCCATCCTGGTCAGGATGTCTGCGAGAATGAGATATTGGCGAGGCTGATCGGGTTGACGGGACACGGCACGGCGCTGGGTTTTGCAGGCGTCGTCGAGCTTGCCCTGGCGCACTTCGAGCAACGCGATCAAATTTAGCGCCTCAGAATCGTGCACGTCGAGAATGCAGGCATGCCGAAAATTTTCTTCCGCTTGTGGGAAGTCGCACATTTCCAGGAAGAGGCAGCCCAGAGTAATGGAGGCGCCCGCATGCCACCAATGTTCGCGCACGAAATTCTGCACGAGAGGAAGTGCTGCGGCGGGGCCCTCAACTTCGCGGATCATTTGCGCCTGAAAGCCGATCAATTCCCAATTTCCTGGAAAATCACGGCGCGCCCTTTCCAGAATGGAGAACGCCGCGACATCGTCTTTCTCTTTGTGTCGCAAGCGGGCCAGATTTCTGGCGGCGTCCCAGGTCCGCGGATAGCCACCCTTCTCTGGCGCCGTTGAGGCGCTGGCCGTCTCAAACATAGCCTCAGCCTCTGTCGTTTTGCCCTGGCTCGACAAAGCAAGTGCGAGGTTGTTACGAGCAAGAGGAAAGTCCGGGTAGGCCTGCAACACTCTGCGCAGAACCGATTCGGCTTTCGCATGTTCGCCGCGCAGCGCGTAGATCACCGCGAGATTGACTCCGATGCGGCTGCTTGATCCACCCGCAGCAAAAGTTCGTCGAAAGAACGTTTCGGGATCCGCCCAATCGCTGCTCCGGATCAAGCAGCGCCCGCTCAAGCCCGCCACCACGACGCAGGCCAAAGCCAGGGTCGCGCGTCGATAACGCGCGGGTAAATCGAAAAGACAACCGGCCAAAAAAATGCAGAAGCCGACGCTGGGAAGATAAAGCCAATGCTCGGCGACCGTAGCATTGAGATCGAACAGATTCGAGATGGGAAGGTAAGTCAGGAGAAACCAGCTCGCGCCAAATAGGCGCGCACGCTGGCCGGGGCCTTTACGAAGCGCGCCAAGAATCGAAATTCCCAGGACCAATACGCCCGCGGCGGTGAGGTAATGAGTCGCCAGTGCGCTGCGTTGCGTCGAGGATGGTTCGACGACGCTACGTTCGATGTGAAGCTGGGAGGGGAAAACCAACAAGCGCCCATAGTCGCCCAGGGCACGGAGCATAAGGACACCACGCTGGGCCGGCGTCCAGCTATTCGGCGCGCCGTTGACGGAATGATGCTCGGGCAGTTGGCGCAATCCGGCGTAAAGCGAAACCACAAAAAGGCAGACCGCCAAGACAAGAAATTTGGCTCGAAGAGATGGCTTCCTTTCGAAGACAAATAGGTAAAGCAGAAACATCAGCATCCACAGCGCGCCGCTTTCGCGCGAGCAAAGCGATAACAACGCAGACAGCGTCGCCAGAACGAGCAAGCTTCGGCGAATCCACGGCGAGGATTGGTCCCGTGCCCGCAGATACAACAGCCAACCGGCGGAGGCGAAGAAGAAAGCCAGGCTGTCGGCGCGTCCGGAGACGTAGTCGACTGCGGCGCTATGCACGGGATGCACGACCCAAAGGAGCGCCAGAAAAAATGCCGCGCTCGATGAACCAATGCGTCCCTTCCAGAAGGCCTTGTCCGGCCACCGCTCCACCAGAGAGCCCAGGATTCGGCGCAGGAGGAAATAAAGAAGAACACCGCTCAGAACATGCCAGAGAACGTTGGAGAGGTGATAGCCATACGGCTCTTTGTTCCAAACGAGGTAATCGAAGATGTACGAGATGGTCTGGACAGGCCGATAGTGACCTCCATAAGCATCAGGGAAAAGGTAGTGCCGAAATGCTTCCAGGATAAGGGCTGGGCTTCTGATTAACGGGTTGTCGTTGATCAGCAGGGTATCATCCCAAAGCAGTTCGCCCGTGAGCGCCGGCAGATGGACGGCGGTTCCGACCAGAACCAGCGTAAGGCATCGCACCCATCCTAATTCCAGGTAAAGAGCAAGCTTCGACCACCAGGAAGAAGTAGCCGCCTTGATATCGCTTCGAGTCATTTCAAGATGTCTGAGACTCCCAGCAAAATTCTGTGGGTCTAGTTCAGGGCAGTGGAGGCGTTAGCTACCGCTTTCATCCTGGTGACTTGGGAGATCGCGGCATTGGCTTCCGCAGTTCGGCCCATTCTTTGGAGAATATCTGAGAGAAGAAGATATGGTCGCACTTCGTCAGGTTGCCGGGCGACAGCACGACTTTGCGTCTTAAAGGCATCTTCGAGCCGGTTTTGCTGGACCCTGAGAAGAGCAAGGGCACTGAGCGCCTCCGCGTCGTGCACATCGAGCCAACTGGCATGGCGAAAGGCTTTTTCCGCGCCAATTGGATCGCCGTGTTCCCACGAAAGTCTGCCCAAGGCGATGAACGCTTCGCAATGCCACCAATGGCCGCGCGTGAACTCCTCCATAATGGGCAGAGCCGTTTCGGGTCCTCGCGTGGTGCGAAGCAGCTCCGTCTTATAGCGAGCTAACTCCCATGTCCCGGGGTAATCGCGCAACGCCTGGTCGACTATGGCCAATGCGCTCTGATCATCTTTCTGTCCGTGCGCTAAACCAGCGAGATTGAGCCGGGCGGTCCAGGTCCGCGGATAGTTTGCTTGTTCCACCGCTGTAGGTCTGCTCGCGGAATCGAATAACTCCTTGGCCTCCGTCTTCTCTCCCCGCTCGGAAAGAAGGGCGGCCAGGTTATTGCGCGCCACCAGGTAAGTCGGATCGACCTTGATCACTTTTCGCAAGATGCTCTCGGCTCTCGCGCTCTCGCCGCGTTTTGAGTAGATGGTGGCGAGATTCACGCACATGCGGACGCTACTCCCTCCGGCGCGCAAGGTTCGCTGGTAAAAGGTTTCTGCGCTCACCCAATCGGTGCTTCGCACAAAACTGCGAGCGCCTAATCCGAGAACGGCAGCACAGGCCAGGCCCACCGCAATCCTTCTTCCAGCCAATGGGAGTTCCAAACAACAACCAGCGACAAAGATAAGAAATCCCACACTGGGCAAGTAAAGCCAATGCTCCGCCACGGTCGCATTCAGTTCGAAGAGATTCGAGATCGGCAAATACGCGATGAGAAACCACCCCGCGCCCAAGATGCGAATCGGCCGGACCGTTCCTTTACGAGAAGCGCCAAACAGCAAGGTAGCCATGACTAGCAATCCGGCGATCGAGAGATACTCAACGCGGATAAACTGCCTCCAATGAGTCGAGTCTTGTAAGCCATCGGGGTTCGTGACATCCCGCTCCATGTGCAGGTTAACGGGCCAGATCATCAGGCGACCGTAGTCTCCCAGAGCCCGCAACATCAGGGAACTCTTCACCGCAGCCGTCGTCGTTGTTTGGCTCTCCGGAGGGCGCCGGTACTCAGGCAGCGAGCGCAATGTTCCGTAAGCACCTGCCACGGCGAAACAGCACGCCAGAACGATGAGTTTAGCTTTCAGGGTCGGTTTCCGATCGAAAATGAAAAGGTAAAGAAGGAACACCATCATCCAGACGAAGCCGGTTTCCCTCGAGCCAAGCGCGAGCAACCACGATAACGCTGCCAGGAAGTAGCAGCTCCGGCGAATGACGTTCCGCGTTACTTCGCGCGCCCGAAGGTAAAGAAGCCAGCCGCCGCAGGCGAAGAAGAAGGCAAGGCTATCGGCGCGCCCCGAAACATAATCAACGGCCGCGCTATGCACCGGATGGACTACCCAGAGAAGCGCGATGAAGAATGCGGCCACGGACAAAGAGACTCCGCGTTGATCCGGTGCGGCACCTTTCTTTTCGTTGGAGGTGCGAAGGAGGATTACTTGGAGCAGCCTTTGTAGCAGCAGATAAAGCAAGATGCCGCTGCCAATGTGCCAGAATAAATTGGAAAGATGGTAGCCGTACGGATCGGTGTTCCAAATCAGATAATCGAAGACGTATGAGATGGTCTGAACCGGCCGGTAGTGCCCGGCGAAGGAGCTAGGGAAAAGATAATGGCGGAACGCTTCCGGGATTAAAAGCGGGCTCTTGATAAACGGATTGTCGCGCGCCAGATAAAGATCATCCCAGAGCAGCGGCCCTTGCAAAGCAGGCACGTGGACCCCGACGCCAAATAGAATCAGTAAGAGACAGCGAAGCCATTGGAACTGGGCGTAGGCTACCAGCTGTCGCCACGCCCGCCCGGCCCGCGACGAGGGCGTTTGCGTTGGGATGTCCTCTGACTCAGTCATGTTACAGCCCTATCCGTTTCGAAAGAAAACAAGAGAGCGCCCTTCCGTCACCGAAAGGACGCTCTTCATTGTTAATCTCGCGAAAGTCCTCTTAGTGGTAGGGCGACCAGAAAGCAGCGTCCGTCACGTCCGACAGCGCATCATAGGTGGTTTGGTCCACTTTAGGGAGCGAGTCGACCACCTGCGGGCCGTAAGCTTTGCCGAACAAGTCGGCTCCGGTCGCTTCAAGGTTGGTGTCTTTCTTGAGGTACTTGGTCCAGTCAGACACATCGATCGGGTCGTTGCTCTTCTTCCCGGTCTCGATCGCGTATTGATCCATCGCCGAACTAATCAGGCGCAGATCGTTAAGAATTTTCGAGGCCTGCGAACGTTTCCGTGCCCGAAGGAAGCCGGGGACGGCAATCGCAGCCAGCAGTGCGATGATCGCCACCACGATCATGATTTCCACCAGCGTGAAGCCGGCGCGTTTGGTTCTCATTTTTTTTAGCATAACTAAGGAGTCTTTCTATTATTTATTAGTGCGAGCTGGAAGGTGCAGGACTGTTTTGGTCTTGTTTCTCACAACTCATTCCCTGCCATCGGAGAACCAATGACAGGAGAATGAATCGTGTGATTCTTAGAGGTGACCGTAGGGTGACCAGAACTCGAGAGGAGCCACGTCCGAGAGGGCGTTCCAGGAAGAGGCTGGGCATTTTGGCATCGAATCCACGGCTACCGCGGCATAAGGGTTGCCCAAGATGTCGGCGCCGGTTGTGGCCAGGCTAGTGCCAACCTTCAGGTACTTGGTCCACTCATTTACCGGAACGGAGAAGCCGCTCTGTTTGTTGTTTTCGATCGCATACTGGTCGACTGCGGAGTCGATCAAACGGAGATCGTTGATGATGCGGCTTGCTTGCGAACGCTTACGAGCACGGAGGAACCCGGGCACCGCGATCGCTGCCAGCAACGCGATGATCGCCACGACGATCATGATTTCCACGAGGGTGAAGCCCCCGCGGCGTTTGTTGAATTTGTTTAACATGCTGTGTGCTTTCTTTTTATCTTGTTTGTTTGACTGCGATCCACGATACCGATCGCGGATTTGGCCCTTTTAAAGCAGTGTTGATGCCAAAGGGGTCGGTTTTTATAATTTCCAGGATGCTCCTGAGGGCCCACCGCTCCCATGCCCAGCTCGAGAGCATGCTCGGGATTATCTATTGCCTGTCGTCTGATAGACTTGTATGCCGGCTACTCCGGGGATAAGGCATGGGGCAGTGACCACGACCAAGCCGCTAGCGGCTGATCCCGGCAAAGGACCCATTCTCGGCCTCGCTCTGGCCTTCTTCGCCATCTGCACCTGGACCTCCTATACCCGCTGGGCAAACTTCGAATATCGAACGTTCGATCTCGCCTATTACGTCCAGGCTCTGTGGCAACTCATCCACGGCCGGTTTGAAGTGTCGGTCGAAGGTGTCCCGTTGCTCGGGAACCATGTCGAACCCATCGTTTTCCTCATTGCACCGGTCTTTCTGCTCTTCCGTCACCCGCTCCTGTTCGTCCTGGTGCAAAACGCCGCGCTTGCTTCGATGGGTCCGGTGGCGTTCAGCATCGGGCAGCGCCTTGGTCTTGATCGCAGATCAGCGCTGCTCCTGGCCGGCGCTCTGCTGATCACGCCGGCCACTGGCTACATCGCGCTCCACGAATTTCACCCCGAGGCGCTGACGGCGCCGTTCCTCCTCCTCATGCTTCGGGCGCGGCTTCGGGGTTCACTCCGTGCGCACTGGGCCTGGCTGATCGCTCTGCTCGCTTGCAAGGAAAACATGGCTTTGCTGGTGGCCGCCTACTGCGCCGTGCACCTCCTTCTTGAGCGCAAACGACCGGGAGCGGAGTTGCGAGGCTGGTACCTCTGGCCCCTGGCGCTCTCTGTCTCTTGGTTTCTCGCTTGCACCTGCCTGATCACGCCGGCACTGAACGCGGGGAACATAGATTACGCCGCTTTGTATGATCGGCTGGGCGCATCCGCCGGCGATATCTTGATAAAAGCGATCACCCAGCCGCAGCGGATCTTCACCGCCCTCTGCAAATCGCTCGCCCAAGGCAACCTGCTCTGGGCTCTGCTCTTTCCCTTTCTGGCTCTGCCTCTCGTTAGGCCACGCTGGCTGTTCATCGCCGCACCGATCCTTCTTCAACACCTCCTTTCCTGGCGTTCTTCGGAGTGGACAATTTACTTTCATTACGCGGCCCCGCTTCTTCCGTTGTTTTGGATCGCCCTCGCGGAAAGCGCCGCCAGGATCGATCGCCGGCCGGCTGTCCCTATTTTTCTTCGGAGGACACTTTCTTTTCTGGTCATCGCCGCGTGCATCACGGCCCAGTCTCTTCTCGGACCTGCTCGCAACATTGCCACTGCCACCGCGAGTTGGTCCGGTGGCAAACAGAACCGCGAACGCAAGGCGGCATTTGTCAGCCAAATTCCACCAGACGCCAGTGTGGTCGCGCCCCTCCCATATCTGTCCCATCTGGCAACGCGCGAGAAACTATACTCACTTCATTATGTCTTGAAAGGCTTGAAGACGCTGAGCCGAGCGACCTACGAACCGCCCCAGCCCACTGATTTCGTCCTGCTCGACTACGAGGATTCAGCCACTTTCGACGCGGAGGCAGGCTATTATCATCCCGCTATGAAGACAGTGGATGGCCGTGTAATTCCTTCGAGCGACCGGCTTCTGCACGAATTCTTGCGACGTGCTTCCTGGGCCGCTAGCTCTTCCAATGAACTAACGCTGCTGCAGCAGGAAAAAACCTCGCCACCCTCACCGCCCACGTATCCCGCTTCAAGCCCAATCCAGGTTGGAGCGGGCAGCGAGCTCATCAATATCACCAAGTCGCGGGATCAGCTTACGAATGAAGGAATCGAGATTAAAACGAACTGGACGTTCCAGGACTCACGCGAGGTTATCCCTTGGATGTTCTTGAAGCTTACCCCACGCAGTCACGAAATCGCAATCGTAGTTACAAAGGGATTGTGCGCGCCAGAGGCAGTGGATGGGTCATATCAGGAAAGTTGGCACATCACTCCCTCGGAGCGAATCCCGCAGGGAGATTACGCGGTAGAGGCCTTTTTCGTGGATAACAGCAGCCGAGTCTGGGCGGCCAAGTCAGGTCAGCGGGACGCGCCCGCCCCGTTGCTCGCTCCCCCGGTCCCTTTGGGAGAGCTGAAGGTCACCGGGCCCGCGCGCAAGTAGCATGACCTGGCTGGACACCTTGTCGGGACGATTGAATCCTGGCCGCGCCTGGCGTGGCTCGCCTGGAATAGTCCATTACGTTTTCGCTTTCACCTTTTTAGTCCGCATCATTTCGCTCGCGCAACTGACCTCGTCGCCCTTTCTCCTCCCCAGCATTGGCGACATGCAGTTCTATAATGAGTGGGCCCAGCAGATCCTGCACGGACGGCTCACGGACCACCTCGCCTTTTACGGCTTGCCGCTTTATCCCTTTATCCTGGCGTTTCTCTACCAGCTCTTTGGCTATAGCCCTTTCGTTCCCGGTCTCTTACAGGTATGTCTCGACGCGGGGACAGCCGCACTCCTTTACAAAATCGCGGTTCGGATCTTTCGAAGAGATAGCGCGCAGGAAGCAGCCAATAACGGTGCGCGCGTGATCGGCCTGCTGGCTGCGCTGGGTTGGACCTTCTTCGTTCCAGCCCAAGCGTATTCAGTGATCCTGATGCCGACGGCGTGGGGTGTTTTCGTGTTCTGGTTCCTGGTCTGGGAGCTGGTAAAAACGGAACGCGCTCCTACTCCGCTTCGCAGCCTCGCCTATGGAACGCTGATTGGAGTCGCCGCCACCGGCATCGCGACCATTCTCTTCCTCCTGCCGCTCGCGCTGGCCGCTTTGTTTTTGAAACCGCAGTCGCAGGAACCGAAGCGCAACCCCAGGACCGCTCGTAGCGCTGCGATCGCACTGCTTTTTCTTGGGCTCGGCGCCGGCACTTCTCCCTGCTGGATTCACAATTGCTTGGTCGCGCGTGATCCGGTTTTCCTGTCGGCCCACGGCGGCATCAATTTCTGGCTCGGCAATAATCCGGACGCGACCGGCTATCCGCGCTTTCCGGGTATGCACGCAGGCCAGGCTGCGATGCTGACGGATTCGATTTCCCTGGCTGAGAAGGCTGCGGGCAGAAGTTTGAAACGTTCCGAGGTATCGGCCTATTGGTCGGCCAAAGCGCGAGACTACATCGGCGGCAACTTCGGCGGCTGGCTAAGACTCATGGGCCGGAAGCTGCTCAATTTCTGGAACACGTTTGAATACGACGACATCAGCATCATCGATAAATTGCGGGGCAGCGGCGTGGTCCTGCCGGGACTTCATTTCGGGTTCGTGGCGGCTCTGGCCATTCCCGGTCTCTGTTTTTCGATCCGGCAATTCCCGGGCGTACGCTGGATCGCGGCGGCAATCTTCCTACACCTCGCCGCAGTCCTGCCAGTTTTTGTCACGGAACGCTATCGTCTCGCTGCGGTCCCGGGACTGCTCTTATTTGCCGCCGCGGGCATCTTCACTTTTTGGGAAGGATGCGCTCAGGGGCGGATCAAAATGCTTTTAACTTATATCGCGGTCTTGTCCGCCGCTGGCATGCTTGTGACGTGGCCTCAACGCGACCCGGCGTTGTGGGCGCACAGATTCTATACCTCCGGGATACAAGCCCTCGATCTTCAACAGTGGGAGCTTGCCCAGAAGCAACTGGAATCCGCGCATGCTTATGCGCCCAGTAGCACCGAGATCAACCTGGCCTTGGGCAACCTTTGGCTGCAACAACAGAAGGCGACTCAAGCTGCGGCTTGCTACCTTGCTGTCCTTCAAGTCGATCCGCGTCACAAAGCCGCCCTGAGCAATATGGGGGTCCTGGCCTTGTCCCAGAAACATTGGGATAGCGCGGTCAACTACCTTAGCGCCGCCATCGACGTTGACCCGAGCGACGCCAAGACCCATTACCTCTATGCCCGGGCCCAGTTCGAAGCTGGTCATCCCGATAAAGCGCTGCCCGAAATTCAAACAGCTTTGCGCCTCAGGCCGGGCCAGCGCGACTTCGAAGATCTCTATGAGTTAATTCGGAAGGGATCGCAATAGGTGCGCCTATGACCGTTCTCCCGGCCGAGCCCGAAGATCGCGACGGTCATTGGTGGCTGCGTTATCCCAGAATTCTCCTAGTCGTAGTTACGCTGGCCTGCCTCCTGCCTTTCGCAGACAAGGCCATTCATATTGACGACCCGCTCTTTGTCTGGGCGGGCCACCACATGCAAACGAAATGGTGGGATCCCTATGGGTTCGAGGTAAACTGGTACGGCTGGATCATGCCGATGCATGAAGTAACCAAGAACCCGCCTCTTGCTTGCGCTTACATCGCCCTGATCAGTTCCATCTTCGGCGAAAACGAATTCGCTCTTCACCTTGGATTTTTCGCGCTCGCTTGCGCAGCCGTGCTGGGAACATACGAAATTGCTCGCCGTCTCAGCGGCCGCCCCCTCCAGGCAGCCTTGGCCATGCTGTTCACTCCTGTGTTCATAGTGTCGAGTACCACAGTGATGTGCGATGTATTGATGGTCGCACTGTGGGTTTGGGCGGCAGCCGTGTGGATACGAGGCTTGGACGACACTCAACCGTTTACTCTGGCTCTGGCCGGTCTTCTCGTTGGAGCATGCGTGCTGGCGAAGTACTTCGGCATCGCCCTTATCCCGCTCTTATTAGCTTACTCGGTGGCGCGAAAGGGCGGGTTCGGGTGGTGGCTGCTTTACCTGCTCATCCCAGTGATCATTGCCGCGGTCTATGAGTATTGGGCCCGCACTCTGTATGGCCATGGACTGTTAGTAGACGCCTTTAGCTATGCGAATCAGGCTGAGCCGCGGACGCTCCAAGGCTTACCTTTCAAGACAGTTGTCGCCGTCAGCTTCGTGGGCGGTTGTTATGCAATTGTTCTGTTCTTGACGCCCGCCCTGTGGCGATGGAAATCCTGGCTGTGGTTGGGAACAGTAATTCTGTTGGCGGCTGTTTGGGTTCTTCTGGGAAGATGGTCCGCATATGATGCGACCCCGACGCGGGCTCTTATGGCGTTCGAGTGGAGTCTTTTTCTCCTGGCCGGCTTAGCTCTGTTGGCTCTTCCTTTGCTTGATTGGAAGCGCCAGCCGGATGCCGAGTCCCTTCTCCTCTTGCTTTGGATCTTCGGGACGTTCTTGTTCTGCATTCTCAATTGGACCATTAGCGCCCGATCGATTCTCCCGATGGCGCCGGCCATCGCGATTCTCTTGCTTCGGCGCGTCGAAACAGTCGCCAGTTCCACGAAGCTGTATTGGTTTTTCATCCCCGCGGTTTTGCTTTCGCTCCTCGTTTCGCTCGCGGATTATCAGCTGGCCAATTCGGCTCGTGCCGCCGCGACGATGATCAAGGACAAGTTCGGCAACTCCCCCGCCCGGACCGTTTGGTTTCAAGGCCATTGGGGCTTCCAGTATTACGCGCAAGCAAACGGATTCCGCGCTTTCGACTCGATGCATTCCCAGGCCCGCCCCGGCGACCTGATCGTCCTGCCGGCCAATAACACCAACCTCAAACCCATCCCTCCGGATTCCGTCGAGCACGTTGCCACCATCGAGATGCCGGTGTTGCCTTGGATCGCCACGATGAACCGGGGAGACGGCGCTGGTTATTACACGAACATCTTCGGGCCGCTCCCTTTCGCATTCGGTGCGGTGCCGCCGGAGAAATATTACATCTTTCGCTTTAAGTAAACGGAGCCCACCCTAGAGCGAATTGTCTTTGTCATTGAACTGATAGATTCTCGACCATGCAATTTCCATCCTCACGCAATCGCCAGCTTTACCTTGCGGCGCTCTGCGCTATTCTCGTGATCGGGATCTTTCTCAGGGTGCCCGATTCACTTTTCGTCGGCGCGAATGCCCCTTTGCGGCACCTCGCCGCACTGCATCCACCTGCGAAGTTCACCAGTGTCGGCTACGATGAAGGGCTTTATCGCGGGTACGTCAATAACCTCATCGAAAGTGGCCTAACGAGTTATCCCGATCTCGCGGAAAGCTATATCGAGCGCCAGCAAAAACTGCCCGCGGCAATCCTCCCGCCTACCCGCTTCCTTTACATCTTTTCCGCCTACCTTTGGCATCAGGCCACGGGAGAGGAAGCACTCCTCGCGCTTCACCGCGTTTCCTGCCTCTTCAGCATTCTCCTATTTTTCGCGGCGGGCGCGTTCGCTTGGCGACTGGGTGGTCCACGCATCGCTCTCGCCGTCCTCGCGCTGATGGCTTGCGCTCCGACCCAGCTCCATATGTCGCAACACGCGCTCATCGATGGCTTTTTTGCTTTTTGGGCCACGCTAAGCCTTTGGTTTTTGTGGGAGAACCTTCGTCATCCGAATAATGCGCGTTGGCTGATCCTCTACACGGCGAGCCTCGCCTTGATGGTGATAACAAAAGAAAACGCTCTTTTCGCGTACATTGGCTTGTTCGCCCTGATCGGCGCGAACAGGTGGGTCCGCTTTGGCGTGGTGACCCGGCCGCTTCTTTTGCTCACCCTCGCCGGCCCTCTCCTCGGGCTCGTTATTCTCATCGTGCTCTGCGGAAGCGCCACCACCTTTATCAACACCTACCGCCTTCTCGTGGACAAGGCTTCCGTGTTGCCCTATGCCATCGCCACGGGAGACGGGCCCTGGTATCGCTATTTGGTGGACCTGCTGCTGGCCAGTCCGCTGATTTTCCTTCTGGCCTGGGGCGCGCTCTTTCGCCTGAAATTCGAGAACAAACAGTCGCTTTACCTGGTCGCGTTCATGATCGCGACTTATTTGTTAATGTGCAACGTCCGCTACGGCATGAACCTTCGTTATACCAACATGTGGGACATGCCGCTGCGCTATCTGACCGTCATCTGCCTTTCCGATATCACGCGTTTTCTTCGCCGCCGTGAAATTGTCATGGCCGTCGCCGTTACCCTTCTCTGCGCGATCGATCTGCGGCAATACCACATATTCTTTGTGCAGCACGACCTCTACGAGCTGGTTACGGCCGGGTTGCTCCGCGCCCTTCAGATTCTGAAGTAACTCGCGCGGGGCGGTTCTAGCAGGCGATCTTTAGAACGGAATCGCGGAGACGGTCGCTCGACTCAATGGTCTCGCTCAGCAGATTGTGCACGGTCGGCTTGGCCTCGGCCCGGATAAAAATCTGATAGGAAAACAGACCCTTGCTCAATCCGATCAGCCCTTGATTTACGCGGAGAAGGAAACGCGAGACGACGTTTTTTCCAATCGCTTTCGGGAAGGGCGCCGGAATCCCGCGGACTTCGAGAATGTTGTATCCGGATTGCTCTAAGAGCGCCCCTAACGAGCGGAAGGTAAAGAGGCGCGTATGCGTCGCGTCGAGAATACCTTTTCTGCCGTAGTTGAATTGTCCGAAAAACAGCATCAGACGAGTTACGATGAACCCGATGTTCGCAGTCGTGATAATCACCTCGGGGCGTTTGCAAACCGCGGCGAAACGCAGCTCGTCCATGAATTTTTCCGGCTCCTTCAGGTGCTCAATGATGTCGAGCATCATGATCTGATCGAACCCCGAGACGTTTACCGGAAATTCCGGGCGATCGAGGTTCCAGCGGATGAAATCGATGCCGGCGTTATCTGGCAAAAAATCAGGGATGTACTGGTCCATTCCCGTGACCCTGCAACCCTTGGCGGCGAGCTCGCGCACGACATAGCCCTGGCCGCACCCGATATCGAGAAGGCGATTCCCCGGCCGCGCCGCTTCAATGGCCGCGGTATGCGAGGAGGCGTAACCCAGCTTCAGATCGTAATTCTCCTGCGGCGGAAGCACGTCGAACTTCCGGTCGAAGAGCAAGTTCATCTCGTGAAACCGGGCCCGGAGCATGGTCTTGAAGACGTTCCACGCATACTTCATCCCGTTGACGTGGCAAATCTCGTCGCCGTAATACGTCGGGATCGGCAGCTCGACGATTCG